>Ga0208851_1000005_pt1 | contig 84088 bp, 77 predicted proteins | sample NGESurshal092012_FD_184481 | JGI IMG/M metagenome (GOLD analysis project Ga0208851, IMG submission 184481) | Arctic peat soil microbial communities from Barrow, Alaska - NGEE Surface sample 415-2 shallow-092012 (SPAdes) | ecosystem: Environmental > Terrestrial > Soil > Wetlands > Peat ... | reverse complement strand
CCCATAGCATGCGCGGCGCCAAAGGCGACCACACGGCCGCTCAACCCGAAAGGTTGACACAGGGGGTGTCATGCGGCAACCTCGACGATCTCGATATCGCGGTTGCCGCGACGGATATTGCAGGAGAGGCAAGCGATCCGCAGATTGTCGACGGTATGTCTCCCGCCTTTCGACCACGGGATGATGTGATCGAAAGATCGCTTGCGCCGCTTGGCATCTCGCCGAGTCGAGGTCATCACTCCGCAGATCGCGCAACGACCGTCACGCGCCGCGAGGACGGCGCGCTTGACCGTCGTCGGGATCGACGGTCGACCAGGACCACCCTCTGTGAATGCGCCTGCGCCGCGACGACAGAGACACCTAAGCCAGCTACGAGCCCCGTCGGACTCGATGCATTGAACGTGCCAGCGGTGAACATGCGCGCACGTAGGGCAGGCGTTCACGCCGACACCCGAGAGCGCCGACCGAACGTGTCGACCCGCCCGGCGTTGAGCCACGCCTCTACGTCGTCGCGCCGGTAGAGAACCTTCTTGCCCGCCTTGATGAACGACGGACCGACCCGCCGATAGCGGTCCTGCGACAACGCTTCTCGACTCTTACCGAGCAACGCGCAGACTTGCTCGACCGTGAGGAACACGTCATCGAGCGGGGATGAGTTGCGAGCGGGTATCCGCTCCGGGATTGCCTTTTGCGGCATCGTGCGACCTCCGGGGTCAGGAAAAACTGACTCCCGGTGCCCCGTGGTCGACCCTTCCGAATCCGGTCCCACGGTGTCTCCGGCGGCGCACAAGAAACGGTCTGCCGCTCATCGGTTGCACCGAACCGTGTCCCGGCTCGGAACCGACCGGGAGGTTTTCATTCGCCCGTGGATTCGGGCGGCGGGTGCGTTGTCTCATCTCGACCGTAACATCGAATGAATCCCTCCGATACCCGACCCGACCGAGGCTCACCCATGGCAACGATCACCCCCTACGACACGGCATCCGGCAAGCGCTACCGGGTCCGCTACCGGACACCCGACCGGCGGCAGACCGACCGGCGCGGTTTCCGGACCAAGCGGGACGCGCAAGCGTTCGCCGCGACCGTCGAGGTTTCCAAGATGCGGGGCGAGTACGTCGCCCCGGCGGGCGGTCGAGTCACGGTCGACGCGGTCGTTCGGCGATGGCTGGACGGTCGAGGAGACCTCGGAGCCTCGACGAAAAAGCGCTACGCGGGGATAGTCAGGACGCATATCACGCCACGATGGGCCGACGTCGCGATCGGCGACGTCCGACACTCCGACGTGCAGGCATGGTCCGCCGAGTTGACCTCCGGCGGGATGGCTCCGGCGTCGGTACGCAAGACCGCCCGAGTCCTCTCGTTGGCGCTCGACCTCGCCGTCGCCGATCGGCTCCTTGCCGCCAACCCTTGCGCCAAGGTCAAGATCGCCCGACCGGAGGTCGCCCCGAGGCGGTACCTCGACCATCGTCAAGTTCACGCGCTCGCCGACGCCGCCGGGAGTCGGCGAGCGGTCGTCCTCCTGCTCGCCTACGGCGGGATCCGTTGGGGTGAGTTGGCGGCATTGCGGGTGCGTGACGTTGACCTCATGCGTCGGCGGGTGACGATCGAGCGGTCGGTTACCGAGGTCGGCGGGAAGCTCGAATGGACCGACGGAAAGTCGAGCAAGCGTCGGACGGTCCCGGTGCCGAGGTTCGTCGCCGACGAGTTGACCCTCGCCCTTGCCGGTAAGGGTGCCGACGACCTCGCGTTCAGCGGCGAGCGAGCGGGCGGAGTGCTACGGATCCGGATCGCCCGGCGGTCATGGTTCGACAAGGCGGTCGTCGAGTCGGGCTGCCCGACCGGCTTGCATCCTCACGAGCTCCGGCATACCGCCGCATCGCTCGCGATCTCCGCCGGAGCCAACGTCAAGGCGGTTCAAACGATGCTCGGGCACGCCTCGGCGGCGATGACATTGGACACTTACGCCGATCTATTCTCCGACGACCTCGACGCGGTGGCGGACCGGCTAGACGAGGTTGTGGGCAAAATGTGGGCAAGCGCTCCGCTTGCCGCCGTCTGAGCTCTCGCCGTACACCCTCTGACCTGCACTTATGCGCCGTGCCCCCGGCAGGATTCGAACCTGCGCACCCGCCTCCGGAGGGCGGTGCTCTATCCCCTGAGCTACGGGGGCGCGAGGCAAAACTCTACCTCAACTCCGCGGCAGTCCCAGCCACCCGGACGACCTCCAGCGATGGGTTCTACGGTGGGCTTCGCGAGGTGCGGACCAAGCCCCGACGACGTCACGACGACGTGATCAACCGATACGATCAGTCAAGAGGAGAGCCGGATGGATTCGTCTCACCCGATCTGTCGGGCCTGTGGTGTGCAGTTCGAAACGGACCATGACGTCGCGAACTGCCCGATCTGCGACGACGAGCGCCAGTACGTTCCGGCCGAGGGTCAACAGTGGACGACGATGGTCGAGCTACGCGACGCGGGCTACCGCACCGTCCTACGGCAGGAGCCGCACGGGTTGTGGGGACTTGGCACCGAGCCGAGGTTTGCCATCGGCCAGCGGGCGCTGCTGGTACCGGGTCCCGGCGGAAACCTGTTGTGGGACTGCGTCACCTACCTCGACGACAGCACCGTCGACGCGGTGCGCGAGCTGGGCGGGGTGAGCGCGATTGCCATCTCCCATCCGCACTACTACAGCGCCATGGCCGAGTGGAGTGCCGCGTTCGGCGGTGCGCCGATCTACCTCCACTCGCGAGATGCGCAATGGGTGCAGCGTCCCCAGGCAGTGAGGTTCTGGGACGGGGACTCGATCGAAGCACTGCCGGGCAGGACGCTCTTGCGTTGCGGGATCCACTTCGCCGGCGGAACGATCCTGCACTGGGCGGACGGTGCCAACGGGCGGGGTGCGCTGTGCACAGGCGACATCTTCCAAGTGGTCGAAGATCATCGGTGGATCAGCTTCATGTACAGCTACCCGAATCTGATTCCCGAACATCCGGACACCATCATGCGTGCCGTCGATCTTGTCGAACCGCTGCCCTTCGAGGTGATCTACGGCGCGTGGTGGGGCAAGGTCGTCCGTGACGACGCCAAGGGCGCCGTCACCCGGTCTGCTGAGCGGTACCTGCGGCACATTGGCAGGTGAGAGCGCGGGGTCGCGGATCGGCTGCCGGTACCGGTCCCGGATCGCCGTGACGGGTCTGGACCGCCTCAGCCGGTCGGCGCAGGCAGCGGCTGCGCGCCCCGCTCGGCGAGCATCTGGGTCATCACGGAGATCTCCGCGGCCTGCGACTGGGCCATCTTCGAGGCAAAGTTGCGCACCACGACGTTGCTGGCGTGCTCGGCGGCGTACTGCATCATCGGCGCGCCGCCCTGATGGTGGCGAACCATCAGCTGCAGGAAGTAAGTGTCCGACTCCGCCCCGGTCAGCGACTTCAGCTTCTCGATCTCGCCGTTCGTCGCCATCCCGGGCATCAGCGGGACCTCCGCCGGCGCGCCACCTGACGCAGTTGTCCCGGACTGCGCCGCACCGGAGGCGCCGGCACCCGACGACGCGGTACCGGGAGCCGCAGCGCCGGGCGTGGTCATCACCATCCCGCCGTGCGCCGCGTCAGTACCGCCCATCCAGCCCATGTGGGTGCCGTCACCGAACTCCGGCAGGTCCCACAAGGACAACCAGCCCTGCATCTGGCCGATCTGGTCGGTCTGGGTGTAGCCGATGTCGTAGGAGAGCACCCCGATTTCCTGGTCGGCGGTGTTCTGCTCCGCGTAGTGCGCCATCAGCACACCCTGGTCGTGGTGCACGATCATGTCCCGCGCGAAACCCGCGTCCACCGAAGCACTATCGGGGGCCGTAGAGGTTGATGCGCCGAACCGCCCGCTCAGCGCGAGTCCCGCCGTCGCGCCCACCAGCAGCAGGACGACCGCGCCGGCCGCGATGAGCAGGATGGTCGTCCGCGAACCGCGACGAGCCGGCGCGTCATCCGCACCTGTCGCATCGCCGGCGCCGTTGGAGGTCTCGGTCATGGGATCAGCATCCTGACATTGGTCTGCTCACGGCGTCAGGGTCCTGACATCGGTCCGGCAGCGGTACCTCTCATGGTGTCTCAGGGCCCCGATGTCCCAGCCCCGGTCGCGGCCGGCACCTCGGCAGCGGTGCTCGCGGCCGGCGCCTCCGCGGTGGTGACCGGCGCGGTGGCGGTCGCGTCGACCGACTGGTCGCTGGTGGCCACCGCCATCTCGGTCGTTGCCGGGCTGCCCCCGGTGCCACTCATCGGTATCGCGTCGGCCCCCGGCGGACTTGGATCGAACGGTGGCGGGTTCGCCGTGTCGAAGCTCGGCTGCTGGCAGGTCGCGCCCGTCTCCGGGTAGACCCAGCGGTTCTGCCGGAGGGCCGTGATGAACTGCTGGACCCGGGGGTCGGTGGCCGAGTCGAGCTTCAACTGGTGCGCCCAGGCCTGCAGCGAGAGTGTTGAATCGAGCCCCGGGTACGGGGTCAGCGACATGAACGGCTGGTTGTTCACCAATCCCTGGAGCGTTGTCAGGTCCGCCGGGCTGATCGTGTCCGGGTTGTAGGTGATCCAGACCGCGCCGTGCTCGAGCGTGTGCACCATGTTCTCGCTGCGCACAGCCGTGGTGTAGACGATCCCGTTGCAGTTCGCCCAGGTGCCGTCGTGCGGGCCGCCGACCGGCGGAAAGCGGTTGTAGGCGACCCGCTGATCTGCGGTGATGTGGATCGCCGCCTTGTAGTCGATATAACTGGCCGGGGTGTCAGCGGTCGCCGGGGTGCTCGCGCCGATGTAGATGCCCGGGATGTCCTTCGACGGGTCGGGGTTCTCCGCCGTCGGGGTCCAGGGCGCCAGCGCGTCAGCGGTGGCGTTCTTCTCGGTGGTTTTGCTGAAGACCACCCAGAAGATACCGGCGGCCAGCGCCAGCACCACCACGACCGCGCCGATCGTCAGCCACGGTGGTCCGCCGCCGCGGGTCACCACAGGGGCCGGCGTCCGGCTTCGCTTGGCATTCTTGCCGCTGGCCATCATGAAGAGCAGTCCTAGTTCAATCGCGGTGAGTAGGTTCTACGGGTGCGCCCCGGAGGGGCCGCCGAGGGGCGCGGCAGCGGTCACGTCGCGGTCCGGCAGCGACCGCCTGGAGTGTACGGGCCGAGCCCGTGGCCTCCGTGTGAACGAGATCCCGGGTCGCTCGGCCGGGTGACGTCCGTCAACCGCCCTTGTGCACGATTCTGACCCGAGCCCCATCCGGTGGTCACGGCCGTGCGTGCGGCCTTCCTAGAATGGCTGGGTGAATCCCGCGCAGTTGGTCGATGCCATCCGCCATGCCCTCGCGGCGGCGGTCGATGCAGGTGACCTGACGGTCGAGGTCCCCGCGGACATCCCGCTGGACCGCCCCCGCTCCCGCGAGCACGGCGACTACGCCACGCCGGTTGCCCTGAAGCTGGCCAAGACCGCCGGCCGGCCGCCGCGCGACATCGCCGGTGTGATCAGCAAGCACCTCGCCGGAACGCCCGGCATCGCCGCGGTCGAGATCGCCGGACCCGGTTTCCTGAACATCACCCTGGAAACGGCTGCGGCCGGCGCGTTGATCGGCCAGATCGTCGCCGCCGGGACTGCCTACGGTCCCGGTGACCAGCTCGCGGGCAAGCGGGTCAACCTCGAGTTCGTGTCGGCCAACCCCACCGGACCCATTCACATCGGCGGCGCCCGCTGGGCGGCGGTCGGCGACGCACTGGGCCGGGTGCTCGGCACGCAGGGCGCGGACGTCGTCCGGGAGTACTACTTCAACGACGCCGGCGCGCAGATCGAACGGTTCGCGCGGTCCCTGCTGGCCGCCGCCCGCGGGCTGCCGGCGCCGGAGGACGGGTACGGCGGCGACTACATCGCCGAGATCGCCGACCGGGTGACGGCCCACCATCCCGAGGCGCCCGGCTTGCCCGACGGCGAGGCGATCGCGCTGTACCGGCACGAAGGCGTCGAGCTGATGTTCGACGAGATCAAGGCCACCCTGCATCTGTTCCGCACCGACTTCGACGTCTACTTCCACGAGAACTCGCTGCATGAGAGCGGCGCCGTGACCCTGGCGGTCGACCGGCTGAAGAACTCCGGCCACCTGACCTTCGCCGACGGCGCGTGGTGGCTCGGCTCGAAGGCCTACGGCGACGACAAGGACCGGGTCGTCATCAAATCCGACGGCGAGCCGGCCTACATCGCCGGTGACCTTGCCTACTTCCTGGACAAGCGGGCCCGCGGCTTCGACCTGTGCATCTACATGCTCGGCGCCGACCATCACGGCTATGTCGCCCGGCTGAAGGCCGCCGCCGCAGCCTTCGGCGACGACCCGGACGTCGTCGAGGTGCTGATCGGGCAGATGGTGAACCTGGTACGGGACGGTGTTCCGCTGCGGATGAGCAAACGGGCCGGCACCGTCATCACCCTCGACGACCTGATCGACGCGCTGGGCGTGGACGCCGCCCGCTACGCCCTGATCCGGTACTCCGTCGACACCACCCTCGACCTGGATCTGGACCTGTGGACCCGGCAGACCAGCGACAACCCGGTGTTCTACGTGCAGTACGCGCACGCCCGGCTGGCGTCGCTGGCCCGCAACGCCGCCGACCTCGGCATCACGCTGGGCCGGACCTACGATCCGGCGCTGCTGGACACGCCCCGGGAATCGGAACTCGTCGCGCTGCTGGCCGCCTACCCGGACATCCTGGCCACCGCCGGGGAACTGCGCGAGCCGCACCGGGTGGCCCGCTACCTGGAGGACCTGGCGTCCGGCTATCACAAGTTCTACGACTCGGTCCGGGTGCTGCCGATGGGGCCAGAACACACTGTAGAACCGTCCACCATCGCCCGGCTGTGGTTGTGTGCCGCCACCCAACAGGTGCTGGCGAACGGTCTCGCGGTGCTCGGCGTCAGCGCCCCGGAGCGGATGTGAGGGCGCACCCGGCCGGACCGCGGTCCGGTGAGCTGCACACCGACCGGCCTGCCGAGGGCGCGCCGGCGGATCTGAACCTGCTGCACGAAGCAGTCTGGCCGCGCGGCGCCGGCCGCAACGACAAGGGCGTGCTGAGCCTGGCCGGGGCGGACGTCCGCGACCTCGCGCAGGCCTACGGCACGCCGCTGATGGTCATCGACGAGGCCGACTTCCGCAGCCGCTGCCAGGATTTCGCCGACGCGTTCGGTGGCGGCAACGACGTGCACTACGCCGGAAAGGCGTTCCTGTGCACCGAGATCGTGCACTGGTTGCATGACGAGGGACTCGCGCTGGACGTCTGCACCGCCGGCGAACTCGGCCTGGCGCTGCGGGCCGGGTTCCCGCCGGCCCGCATCGCGTTACACGGATCGAACAAGTCCCTGGCCGAGCTGACCACCGCGGTGACCGCCGGGATCGGCGCGATCGTCATCGATTCCTTCCACGAGATCGCCCGGCTCTCCGGGTTGGCCGAGCACCGCACCGCGCAGGACGCGATCCCGGTGATGATCAGGGTCACCGTCGGCGTCGAGGCGCACACCCACGAATTCATCGCGACCGCCCACGAGGACCAGAAGTTCGGCTTCTCGCTGGCCGGCGGCGACGCGGCGGAGGCGGTGCGCCGGGTGGTCGCCCAGCCCGGCCTGCGGCTGATCGGCCTGCACTCGCACATCGGCTCGCAGATCTTCGACCCCTCCGGTTTCGAGGTGGCCGCCCACCGGGTGGTCGCGCTGCTCAAGCAGATCGTCGCCGACTACCCGGCACTCGCGGACAGCATCGTCGCGCTCGACCTGGGCGGCGGGCTCGGCATTGCCTACACCTCGCAGGACGATCCGCCCGCCCCGGACCAGATGGCCAAGTCGCTCCTGGAGATCGTCACCCGGGAGTGCCAGATCGCGAATCTGGCGGTGCCGACCGTGGTCGTCGAGCCGGGCCGGGCGATCGCCGGCCCCGGCACCGTCACCGTCTACGAGGTCGGCACCATCAAGGACGTCGCGCTGGACGGCGGGCTGATCCGCCGTTACGTCTCGGTCGACGGCGGGATGAGCGACAACATCCGTACCGCCCTGTATGACGCCGACTACACGGTGACGCTGGCGTCCCGATCCTCCGACGCGCACGCCGTGCTCTGCCGGGTGGTCGGCAAGCACTGCGAGAGTGGTGACATCGTGGTGCGCGACTGCTACCTGCCGGCCGATCTGGCCATCGGCGATCTGGTCGCGGTCGCCGCGACGGGGGCGTACTGCTATGCCATGTCCAGCAACTACAACCGGGTGCCCCGGCCCGCCGTCGTCGCGGTGCTCGGCGGCGAGCCGCGGTTGCTGCTGCGCCGCGAGAGCGACGACGACCTGATGCTCCTGGAGACCCGGTGACCAGTCCTGTCGATCCGGCCGACCAGCCCGCCGGCGAACCCGTGGCCAAACCTGCGTCGCTGGTGCCGGGTGTCGTGCTGCTTCTCCTCGCCGGCGTGCTGATCGTCATCACCCTCATCAAGCCGGACCTCCCGCGCTGGTTGACCGTCACGATCGCCGCCGCGGCCGTGATCGTGGTGGTCCTGCTGCTGATCTACGCCTTCCGGGTGTTCCGGGACGTCACCCGGCCGGGTGGTTCCCGATGACGGGCGCGCCGGCCGTCCGGGTCGGGGTGCTCGGGGCCGGCGTCGTCGGCTCCCAGGTGGTCCGGCTGATGACCGAGCAGGCCGACGAACTGGCCGCCAGGGTCGGGGCGAAACTCGACCTCGTCGCGGTCGCCGTCCGGCGGCCGGCGCGGCACCCGGAGATCCCGGCCGGCCTGCTGACCACGGACGCGGCCGGCCTGGTTGCCAGGGACGACATCGACGTCGTGGTCGAGGTGATCGGCGGCATCGAACCCACCAAGGATCTGCTGCTCACCGCGCTCCGCCGGGGCGCGGGCGTCGTCACCGCGAACAAGGCACTGTTGGCCGAGCACGGACCCGAGCTCTACCGGGCCGCCGACGCGGCCGGCGCCGATCTGTACTACGAGGCCGCCGTCGCCGGCGCCATCCCGTTGATCCGGCCGCTGCGGGAATCCCTTGCCGGGGACCGGATCTCCCGCATCATGGGCATCGTCAACGGCACCACCAACTACATCCTGTCGGCGATGGTGGGAACCGGGATGGGGTACCACGAGGCGTTGGCCGAGGCGACGAGACTGGGCTACGCGGAGGCCGACCCGACTGCGGACGTCGACGGCTTCGACGCCGCGGCCAAGGCCGCCATCCTGGCCTCCATCGGCTTTCACACCAGGGTCGGCGCGGCCGATGTGCACCGCGAGGGGATCGCCGGCGTATCCGCGACGGATATCGCCGCCGCGCGGCAGATCGGTTGCACCGTCAAGCTTCTCGCGATCTGCGAGCGGGTCAGTTCGGTGTCGGGATCGACCGCGCCCGGGGTCGACGGCCGGGCCGGCGGCGAGGGTGTCTCGGCCAGGGTGCATCCGGTGATGCTGCCGCTGAGCCACCCACTGGCCACCGTCGACGGCGCCTTCAACGCGGTCTATGTCGAGGCCGAAGCGGCCGGTCGGTTGATGTTCTACGGGCCCGGCGCGGGCGGCGCGCCGACCGCTTCAGCGGTGCTGGGTGACCTGGTTGCGGTGGCGCGCAACAGAATTGCCGGTGGCCGCGGGCCGCGCGAATCCGCCTATGCGGCATTGCCGATCCAGCCGATGGGTCAGGTGATGAGCAGGTACCACATCAGCCTGGACGTCGACGACAAGGCCGGTGTGCTGGCCGCGGTCGCAACAGCCTTTGCCGAGGCAGGCGTGTCGATCTCCACCGTCCGACAGGAGGGCCGCGGTGACGACGCGACGCTGGTGGTGGTCACGCACAGCGCGCCGGATGCCGCGCTGGCCGGCACCGTCGAGCGGCTGGCCGAGCTCGAGTTCGTCAACCAGGTCACCTCGGTGATGCGGGTGATGGGAGACTTGAAATGAGGTGGCAGAGCGGGGACTCGGCGCGATGCGGGGCAGGCGCCCCGGGAACCGGCCGGTCCGGGTCCCACCCGATCGGCACCATTCGGCAGAAGGCGGCGCACCAGTGAGCACGACGGCAGCAACCGCGGTGAGCTGGCCGGGCCTGATCGGCGCTTACCCGGACCGGGTCGCGGTGCCGCCCGGCGCGCGGGTGGTCACCCTGCTGGAGGGCGGCACACCGCTGGTCCCCGCAGAGGCGCTCTCGGAACGGGTCGGCGCCCAGGTCTTCCTCAAGGTGGAAGGCGCGAACCCAACCGGATCCTTCAAGGACCGGGGCATGACGGTCGCCGTCACCCACGCGCTGGCCGCCGGGGCGCGCGCGGTGATCTGCGCGTCCACCGGCAACACCTCGGCGTCAGCGGCCGCCTACGCCGCGCGAGCCGGGCTGACCAGCGCGGTGCTGGTACCGCAGGGCAAGATCGCCGCCGGCAAACTCGCCCAGGCCGTGGCCTACGGCGCCCGGATCCTGCAGATCCAGGGCAATTTCGACGACTGCCTGGAACTGGCCCGCAAGACCGCGGCCGCGCACGAGGAGATCGCGCTGGTCAACTCGGTCAACCCGGCGCGGATCGAGGGCCAGAAGACCGCGGCTTTCGAGATCTGCGACACCCTCGGCCGCGCACCGGACGTCCACTTCCTGCCGGTCGGCAACGCCGGCAACATCACTGCGTACTGGAAGGGTTACCGGGAGTACTTCGCCGACGGCATCGTGTCCTCCCTTCCGCGGATGTTCGGCTTCCAGGCCGCCGGCGCGGCACCGCTGGTGCTGGGACACCCGGTGTTGCACCCGGACACCATCGCCACGGCCATCCGGATCGGCGCACCCGCGTCCTGGGCCGGCGCCGTCGACGCCCGGGACTCGTCACATGGGTTGATCGACGCGGTGACCGACCAACAGATCCTGCAGGCCTACCGGCTGCTGGCCACGACGGAGGGCGTCTTCGTCGAACCGGCCTCCGCCGCGTCGGTGGCCGGCCTGCTGGCCACGGCGGCCGATGGGCGACTGCCCGCGGGCTCGTTGGTGGTGTGCACGGTGACCGGCAACGGTCTCAAGGATCCGGACACCGCGATGACCTTCATGACAGCGCCCGAGGTGCTGCCGGTGGCGTCGCAGGCCGTTGCCCAGGCGCTGGGTTTGACCTGATGACCCCCCGGCCCGTCACCGTTCGGGTCCCCGCGACATCGGCCAACCTGGGCCCGGGTTTCGACAGTTTCGGACTCGCGCTGGCCAGGTACGACGTGGTCACGGCATGCCGCACCGACGGTGGCCTGCTGGTGGAGGTCGCCGGCGTGGGCGCGGGCGAGGTTCCGCTGACCCACGAACATCTCGTGGTCCGCGCTGTGCGGACGGCGTTCGATGCCGCGGGGCGGCCGATGCCCGGACTGCGGCTGAGCTGCGTCAACTGCATTCCGCACGGCGGTGGGCTCGGGTCGTCCGCCGCCGCAACGGTCGCCGGCTTGCTGCTCGGGCGTGAGCTCCTCGTGCAGACGGGTGGGCCGCGGCTGTCCGACGATGCCGTGCTCGCGCTCGGCACCGGGATGGAGGGTCACCCCGACAACGTTGCCCCAGCGCTGTTCGGTGGCTTCACCCTCGCCTTCTTCGACGAGGCGGGGCGGCCGGCCGCGATCCGGCGTGACGTGCACCCTGGCGTCCGGGTGGTCGTGTTCAGCGCGCACCAGTCGAGCTCCACGTACCACACCCGCGGGTTGTTGCCGGCGCTGGTGCCACACGCGGACGCCAGTGCCAACGCGGCCGCGGCCGGCCTGCTGGTGCATGCGCTGACCACGGATCCGGCCTACCTGCTGCCGGCCACCCGGGACCGGCTGCACCAGGAGTATCGGGCGCCGGCCATGCCGGAATCCGCGCGCCTGGTCGCCGAACTGCGGGCGGCCGGCCTCGCAGCGGTGATCTCCGGGGCGGGACCGTCGGTGATCGCGCTCGTCACCGGCCCGATCTCGCTCGACGACTGGCGCCGGCCGGGTTTCGAGGTCGCCGACATCGATGTCTGCACGAACGGGGCGGAGATTCACCCTTGTTGACCTCACGACACGCTCATTGACAGTTGCCTGGCCCGATGATGTGCGGTTACTGTTGAAGGCGATCACCGGCTGTGCCCGCTGCGACGACTTGGTCTGCGAGCCGGATATCGACGGTGGGGGACTGAAGAAGCCCTCATCGATCCCATTTCGAAGGAATCCGCCCGCCGAACCGTACCGGTGGCGTCGGAGGCTCCGAGCCCGGCTCTTCGAGCCGAGGCGCGGCTTCGGGTGAGGTGATCAAGACTCGCGCACCCATCCTGGGTGCGGAACAGCAGCCGCCGCACAGTGCGGCGAGCTCAATCTCCGGCCGCGGACATCCCGGTCGGACAGGAAGGATCTTCGTGACTGAAACCACGGAGTCGCTCGACACCCCTGCCATCGACAACGCTGACGCGCCGGCCGCTGCCAAGGTTCGGGCCCGCAAGGGCGAGGGACTGTCGGGCATGGTGCTGACGGATCTCAAGGCCCTCGCCGGCCAACTCGGTATCCGCGGCACCTCCGGCATGCGCAAAGGCGACCTGGTGGCAGCGATCGCGGCTCGCCAGAACGGCGCCGGCGCCGCCGCTCCGATCAAGGATCAGGGCCGGCGTGCTGGTGGTTCGACCCCGACGGATGACGCATCGCGGACCAACGGGCACATTGCCGAGCCGGTGTTGCCGCTGGGCGACCTGCCGGCCGGGCCGCGGGACAGCGCGCACCCGGACAGCGGCTCGGCGCCCGCCGACCAGCAGTCCGGCCACCAGAACGCTCCGTCGGACACCGGGAGCGCCGACCCTGACCAGGGACAACAGCCCACCGACCGAGGCGGTGACGACTCAACCGCCGATGGTGACGACGGCCAACGCGGCAGCCGCCGCAACCGTCACGGCCGCCGCGACGGTCGTGACGTCGCCGACAACGGCGCTGCGCCGGCCGGTGAGCAGGCCCGCAACGGCCAGGTGCGCGAGCAGGGCCGGGACAATCAGAACCGCGACAATCAGAACCGCGACAATCAGAACCGCGACAACCAGAACCGCGACAACCAGAACCGCGACAACCAGAACCGCGACAACCAGAACCGCGACAACCAGAACCGCGACAACCAGAACCGCCAGGGCAACCGGCAGAATGCCGACCTGAACAACCGGCGCGATGACGACGACGAGGGCGACGGCCGTGGCCGCCGCGGGCGCCGCTATCGGGACCGCAACCGGCGCACCAGTCGCGACCGCTTCGCCCCGGACGGCCCGGCCGAGCCGGAAGTGCGCGATGACGACGTTCTCGTTCCCGTCGCCGGCATCCTTGACGTCCTGGACTCCTACGCCTTCATCCGCACCTCCGGGTACCTGACCGGACCGAACGACGTCTACGTCTCGCTCTCCCAGGTCCGCAAGAACGGCCTGCGGCGCGGCGACGCGGTCACCGGTGCGGTGCGTGCCCAGCGTGAGGGCGAGGCAACGCGGCAGAAGTTCAACGCGCTGGTCCGGCTGGACTCGGTCAACGGGCTCGAGCCGGAGCAGGCCAAGAACCGTCCGGAGTTCACCAAGCTCACCCCGCTCTACCCGAACGACCGGCTCCGGCTGGAGACCGAGGCGCACCTGCTGACCACCAGGGTCATCGACCTGGTGATGCCGGTCGGCAAGGGCCAGCGGGCGCTGATCGTCTCCCCGCCGAAGGCCGGCAAGACGATGGTCATGCAGGCGATCGCGAACGCCATCACCACGAACAACCCCGAGTGCCACCTGATGGTGGTGCTGGTCGACGAGCGACCTGAAGAGGTCACCGACATGCAGCGGTCGGTGAAGGGCGAGGTCATCGCCTCGACATTCGACCGGCCGCCGTCCGACCACACCCTGGTGGCCGAGCTGGCCATCGAACGAGCGAAGCGACTCGTCGAAATGGGTCGCGACGTCGTCGTTCTGTTGGACTCGATCACCCGGTTGGGTCGTGCCTACAACCTGGCCGCGCCGGCGTCCGGCCGGATCCTGTCCGGTGGCGTCGATTCGACCGCGCTGTTCCCGCCGAAGCGGTTCCTCGGTGCGGCGCGCAACATCGAGAACGGTGGCTCACTCACCATTTTCGCGTCCGCGCTGGTGGAAACCGGGTCGGCCGGTGACACCGTCATCTTCGAGGAGTTCAAGGGCACCGGCAACGCCGAGCTCAAGCTCGATCGCCGGCTCGCCGACAAGCGGATCTTCCCGGCCATCGACGTCGACCAGTCGTCGACCCGTAAGGAAGACCTGCTGCTCTCGCCCGACGAACTCGCGATCGTCGTCAAGCTGCGTCGGGTGCTGTCGGCTCTGGACACGCAGCAGGCGCTGGAACTTGTCCTCGACCGGCTGCGCAAGACCCGCAGCAACGTCGAATTCCTGATGCAGGTCGCCAAGAACACGCCCGGTAACGACGAGCGGTAGTGCAGGACGCGCACGGGGTGTGCGGTCACGTACCGTAACACCCGTGACGACTCCGCTCGACGTGCTCGGCTCGGCCGGCTACCTGCTGCTCACCACCTTCCGCGAGGACGGCACCGCGGTGCCGACGCCGGTCTGGGTGATGAGGGCCGGCGACGAGCTCCGTGTGTGGACGGCACCGGACGTCGGCAAGGTCAAGCGCATCCGCCGCGATGGCAGGGTGACCGTCGCGCCGTGTTCGATGCGGGGCACTCCCCACGGCGACTCGATCGAGGCCGTTGCCAGAGTGTTGCCCGACTCCGAGCTGCCAGCGGTCCTGGACGCGCTGGTGAAGAAATACGGCATCCTCGGCTGGCTGACCACGGTGAGCGTCAGGTACTTCGGCCGGCCCGCCGCAGCCATCGGGATCGTCCTGCCGGGCTGACGACCTCCCTCGTCCCAGCGGGTCTCAGGTGTGCCACGATCACCGAAGCGGTGCCGAACCGGGTCACCCGAGCCCACTTCGGCACCGGAACGATGATCTTCCTTGGTCAGCCGGTTGCCAGGAATACCCGGCGGCGACCCGCTGTTTGGCTTTGTGACCGGCCCATCTGGCACACTGGTCGGTCGAGCCCGGCTCCGGTTCACGCCCCAGCATCCGTTGCGGACGACCCGGCGCCACCGACAAGGGCCTATCGAAAGAGGATCCACCATGAAGACCGGAATTCACCCCGAGTACGTGACGACCGAGGTCGCCTGCAGTTGCGGGAACACCTTCACCACTCGCAGTACCGAGACCAGCGGCAAGATCCACGTCGAGGTCTGTTCGAACTGCCACCCGTTCTACACCGGCAAGCAGAAGATCCTGGACACCGGCGGCCGGGTTGCGCGCTTCGAGGCGCGGTACGGCAAGCGCAGTCGCTAGCGACATCACGGCGCCCGCAGGACCGGCAACGGTCGGCGGGCGCCGTTTGCTGTTCCGGCCCAGGGCATCACCCCCCCCAGCGTTGATCATGGGGAACTGCCCGCGAAACGCCGGCGACACGCCGATCCGAGCGGGCTGTGCCCCATGATCAACACGAGAGAGGGAGCGCTGTGATGGCATCGGACGCAGCAGGTGCGCCGCGGTCCTCGGTGCGGCAGTTGCTCGCCGAATACCAGCACCTGCAGGACCAGCTCAACGACCCGGCTGTGCACACCGACCAGGCTGCGGCCCGCCGGCTGGGCCGGCGGTACGCAGAGCTGACGCCGATCGTGACCACCTCGGCCCAGCTCGACGAGGCCCGCGGTGACCTGCAAGCGGCCCGCGAGATGACCGCGGAGGATCCGAGCTTCGCCGACGAGGCGGACGCGGTGGCCGATCGAGTCGCCGAGCTGGAAACCCGGCTGGGGGAGCTGCTCACCCCGCGGGATCCGGACGACAGCAAGGACGTGCTGGTCGAGGTCAAGGCCGGTGAGGGCGGCGAGGAGTCCGCCCTGTTCGCCGGCGATCTGCTCCGCATGTACCTGCGGTACGCAGAGCGGCGCGGGTGGAAGACCGAGGTGCTCTCGGCCACCGAGTCCGATCTCGGCGGCTACAAGGACGCCACGGTGGCGATCAAGGCGCCGGGGGCCTCGGCGGACGGGGTCTGGGCCAGGCTGAAGTTCGAGGGCGGCGTGCACCGGGTGCAACGGGTTCCGGTCACCGAGTCGCAGGGGCGGATCCACACCTCGGCGGCCGGCGTGCTGGTGACCCCCGAGGCCGAGGACGTCGATGTCACCGTCGACCCGGGCGATCTGCGGATCGACGTCTTCCGCTCGTCCGGGCCGGGCGGTCAGTCGGTGAATACCACCGACTCCGCCGTCCGGATCACCCACGTGCCGACCGGCATCGTGGTGTCCTGCCAGAACGAGAAGTCGCAGCTGCAGAACAAGGAACAGGCCCTGCGCATCCTGCGGGCCAGGCTGCTGGCGGCGGCGCGGGCCACCGCGGACGCCGCGGCGTCGGACATCCGCCGGTCGCAGGTCCGCACCGTCGACCGGTCCGAGCGGGTGCGCACCTACAACTTCCCGGAGAACCGGATCGCCGACCACCGGGTCGGTTACAAGGCCTACAACCTGGACGCCGTGCTCGACGGCGACCTGGATGCGGTGTTGGACGCGTTGGCCCGGGCGGACCGCACGGAACGGTTGGCCACCGGCACCGCCGGGCGCCCATGAGCCGCCAATCGCTGCGCTCGGCGATCCTCGCCGCCACCGCCACGCTGGACGAGGCCGGCGTGCCCAGCCCCGGCGTGGACGCCGAGGAACTGGCCGCGCACCTGCTCGGGGTCTCCAGGACCAGGCTGGGGATGACGCCGCTGGTCGAGTCGTCCTGGCTGGAAGGCTACCGGTCGCTGGTCGCCCGGCGCGCGGAACGTGTTCCGCTGCAACACATCGTCGGTTCGGTGCAGTTCGGCAGGGCCCACCTCGTCGTCGGGCCCGGCGTGTTCGTCCCGCGGCCGGAGACCGAATCCCTGGTGGTCTGGGCGTTGGACGTGATCGCCGGGGTCACCGCCCCGCTGGTCGTCGACCTGTGCGCCGGCAGCGGCGCCATCGCGCTGGCAATCTCGGCGGCCAGGCCCGATGCCAGGGTGATCGCGGTCGAACGGTCGCCGTCGGCGCTGGCCTTCGCCCGGCGGAACATCGTGCAGCACATCGATTCCGGCGGTACCCGGGTCGAGCTGCGCGGTGGTGACGTCACCGATCAGCGGTTGCTCGCCGACCTCGACGGCACCGCTGATCTGGTCCTGGCGAACCCGCCCTACGTCCCGGACGGCACCCCGGTGGAGCCCGAAGTGGCGAACTTCGACCCGCCGGAGGCGGTGTTCGGCGGCCCGGACGGGCTGACCGTCATCAAACCGCTCATCTCGGTGGCCGCCGGCCTGCTCAAGGTCGGGGGAGCGCTGGCCATCGAGCACGACGACACCCAGGGCGAGACGGTGCCCGACCTGCTGCGCGCCCGCCGGGTGCTGACCGACGTCGTGGACCACCAGGATCTGGCCGGCCGGCCCCGCTTCGTGACGGCGACCCGGGTCCGGATGGTGGCCGCGGACATCGAGCCGCCGGCCGCGGCGGCGCCGCCCGACGGGACCAGGCGCAAGGGCCTGAGCCGACGTGGAAAACTGCGCTCGTGACGACCTTTGACTGCGCCGACCCGGTCGCCCGGCGGGCCGGCCTGGAAGCGGCCGCACACGCCGCCCGCTCCGGCAACCTTGTCGTGATGCCGACCGACACCGTCTACGGTATCGGCGCCGACGCGTTCAATGCGGTCGCCGTGCGCGCCCTGCTGGCCGCCAAGGGGCGTGGCCCGGACATGCCGGTACCGGTGCTGGTCGGGTCCTGGCAGACGATCGACGGGTTGGTGATGGCGGTGCCGCCGGTGGCCCGCACCCTCATCGAGGCGTTCTGGCCCGGCGGGCTGTCGCTGGTCGTCGAGTACGCACCGACGCTGAACTGGGATCTGGGCGACGCCAAGGGCACCGTCATGGTCCGGATGCCACTGCACCCGGTGGCCATCGACCTGCTCCGACTGGTCGGGCCGATGGCGGTGTCCAGTGCGAACCGCAGCGGCAACCCACCGGCGATCACCGCGGCCGGGGCGCAGAGCCAACTCGGCGACGACGTGTCGGTCTACCTCGATGCCGGTGATTCGCCGATCGGGGTGGCCTCGACCGTGATCGACCTGACCGCAGACGTCCCGCGCGTGCTGCGGCAGGGCGCGCTGAGTATCGCTCGGCTCCGTGAGGTGATCGGGGACGTGCAACTACCGGACTGACCGGCAGCACCTCACGACAGTCTGCGACGGACGATGTCGTGCACCCGTCGGTCGCGGTTCGTCCGACTGCCACGAACGGCCTAGTCTTCGGCGACCGCACCCGATCCGGACAGCCCGAAGGCCCGATCCGACGGCGTGTCGGTATCGGGCCTGCGGGCAGCTCCCGGCTTGGGGCTCAGTTCTGATTCGGTGTCCTCGGCGGCGAAGATGGGCCCGGGCGTCGGGTCCTTCCGGTCGGGAAGCGAATCGGAGCTACCCCCAAGAGACGAACAATGTGTGCTGCGGTTGCGCGGTTTTGCCGGCCTTTCTTCGACGACCCGATCAGTGCGGGCGCATGGAGCCGGTGGACGGCCACTGGCCGACTACCCTGACCGAGTGGCCGACTACGTGATACCGGCGCGCGAGTACGCGCTGGTGTTCGGCACCGCGGTGGTTGTGACGTTCCTGCTCACCGGCCTGGTCCGATTGGTCGCCGTGCAAATGGGTGCGGTGACCCCCATTCGCGAGCGGGATGTGCACGCCCTGCCGATCCCGCGAATGGGCGGCGTCGCGGTGTACGCGGGGTTCGCCGCCGCCGTGCTGATGGCTCTGCAGTTGCCGGCACTGGGCGGCGCCTTCGTCTCGTCATCGGAGATCCTCGGTGTGCTGGCCGCCGGCGGACTGATCTGCCTGGTCGGCGTGCTGGACGACAGGTTCGACCTGGACGCGGTCGCCAAGCTGGCCGGCCAGATCCTGGCCGCCGGCGTGCTGGTGTTGTTCGGCGTGCAATGGCAGGTGCTGTGGCTGCCCGGCGGTGGCCCCACCGGCGGCAGCCTGGTCAGCCTGGACCAGACCCAGGGCATCGTGCTCACCGTCCTGCTGACGGTCGTGCTGACCAACGCGATGAACTTCATCGACGGGCTGGACGGCCTGCTCGCCGGGGTGGCCGCGATCTCCGCGTTCGCCATCTTCAGCTTCTCCGCCCGTCAACTGCTGCTCTCCGGTGACGACAGCTCCGCATCGCAGCCGCCGCTGATCGCCGCGGCCCTGGTCGGCGCGTGCATCGGGTTCCTGCCGCACAACTTCTCCCCGGCGCGGATCTTCATGGGCGACTCGGGCGCCATGTTCATCGGTTTGGCGATGGCCGGAGCGACGGTGAGTGCCGGCGGCAAGCTGGATCCGTCGACCTTCGGCCCGCGCTCGACGATCGCCCTGCTCGCGCCGTTGATCGTGGCGCTGGCCGTCGTGTTCATCCCGGTGCTGGACTTCCTGCTCGCGGTCATCCGCCGCACCAAGGAGGGCCGCCACCCGTTCAGCGCCGACAAGCAGCACCTGCACCACCGGATGCTGGCCATCGGGCACACCCAGCGGCAGGCGGTACTGATCTTCTACTACTGGGCATTCGTGCTGGCGGCCGGCGCGGTGTCGCTGGTCTTCGTCACCTGGCAGGTGGCCATCGCGCCGTTTGCCATGCTGGTCGTCATCGGGCTGGCGTTCTCCGCCTGGCCGCGAGTGCGGGCCAACCGGCTGGCCCGCCGCCGGCGGCAGGATGCCCGACGGGGCGACCTCCCGGCGGCGATCCGGTGACCGGCCCGGAACCCCGCCGGCCGGTCGACCTGAGCGCCGAGACCAGCGCCGCCCAGGCGATCGCCGATCGCAGCAGGTCCGCTGGTATCTGGTCGCTCGGCCACCTGAGGATCTGCTGGGCCGCGTTGCTGGCCGGCGCCGTGGTGCTGGCGATCGTCGGCGCCGGCCTGGCCGGCCCGGGCGCGGTCTGCGGGGTGCTCCTCGGGACGGTGATCGTCGGTGCGTTCTTCACCTTTTCCGCCGTGGTCATCGCCTGGGTCGGCAAGACGAACCCGGGCACCGTGATGGTGGCCGCGCTGTTCGCCTACGTGGTCAAGGTCTTCGTACTGGCGCTGGTGCTGATGACCATGCCGATCGACGGTCCGGTCAACGTGAAGTGGATGGCCGGCGCGATCGGTCTCGGACTGTTCCTGTGGCTCGGCGCACACATGAGGTATGTCTGGACATTGAAGCTCTACTACGTCGACCCCGGCTGATCATCGCGAACCTGGCAAACCGGCCGGCCGCGGTCGAAATGTGCTGGCAGGGGCCTTGACCGGGCCGTCCCGGTGGCGATCTGGACGCCGGTACGACGCGCTCAACCGGGTGCGGCAGCACCGTTGACCAACTGATAGTGTCCGGGACGCCATGAAGATGCGTCCCCACGCCCGTCCCCCTTCCCGGGGAGCGGACGAAGGTTGGGCCGTGCTGTGCACCCTGATTTCCGGGTTCGCCCTGTTCGGCGGAATCGGTTGGTTGCTGGATCACTGGTGGGACACGCGCCTGATGACGCCACTCGGCCTGGTCATCGGCATGGCACTGGGCATCTACGCGGTCGTCGCGCAGTTCGGGAAACCGAAGGCGGCCGAGCAGGTCCGGACGTCGGTGCCGGACGCGGACGCCGCGGCGGCACTGAGAGCGGCAAGGGCAGTGAACAGAGCGAGAGCATTCGCAGCACGAGCACATTCACCCAGCGACGGGCCACCTCCGGCCAGCACCCGAAGGGAGACCGAGTGTCTGTGAGCCTGCTATCCCAGGCCTTCCTGGCGGCGGAGGACGGCGGCCAGTTCGAGGCCCCCACCGTCGAGCATTCGTTCTTCTTCGACCGGATCGGCGACGGCACGATCATCGCCTCGGTCAAGGCCATGGTGCTGCTCGTCCTGGGCACCCTGATCCTGATCGCCTTCTTTCTGGCCGCCTCCCGCAAGGCCGCGATGCTGCCCGGCAAGTTGCAATTCGCCGGTGAGAGTATTTACGGATTCGTCCGCAACGGCGTCGCGATCGAAATTCTCGGCGGCCGGAACGGCCGCAAGTGGGCCGGCTTCCTGGCCACCCTCTTCGTCTTCATCCTGATCCAAAACCTCTGGGGCATCATCCCTATCGCTCAGCTGCCGGTGACGTCGCACTTCGCCATCCCGGTCCTGCTGGCCGTGATGGTGTGGTTCATCTACATGATCGTCGGCATCCAGAAGCACGGTTTCTTCGGCTTCTTCAAGCTGATGTGTTACATACCGGGCATTCCGCCGGCCATGCACATCCTGCTGATCCCCATCGAATTCCTGTCCAACATCATCCTGCGGCCGTTCACCCTCGCCATCCGGCTCTTCGCCAACATGTTCGCCGGTCACATGCTGATCACCATCGCGGCGGTCGGCACCCTGTACCTGTGGGGGACCGGCACCCCGATCAACTACGTGCTGGGGCTGCTGCCGTTCATCGGCAGCCTCGGCCTGGTGTTCTTCGAGCTGCTGATCATCTCGCTGCAGGCCTACGTGTTCGTTCTGCTGACCGCGATCTACCTGGAGTCCTCGTTGGCCGACTCGCACTGATCGCCACCGCACGGGTGATCGGTGCATGATCATCACTGCCTCGACCCGCACCCCACCGTCTGGAATGCACCATCTGGCCCGCACCGGCGCGGCCAGCGCTCGACCACCAGGATCCGTCACCGGATCTCGCGAAAGGGAGAAGTAACCCCATGGCTGTAGCAGAACTCGCTGAAGTCACCGGCAACGTCGGCACCCTCGGGTACGGCCTCTCCGCGATCGGACCCGGTATCGGTGTCGGCATCGTGTGGGCCGCCTACATCACCTCGACGGCCCGGCAGCCCGAATCCGCCGGCCTGACCCGGACCTACGCCTTCCTGGGCTTCGCGGTGTCCGAGGCGCTTGCCCTGCTGGGCTTCGTTGTGCCGTTCATCCTGACCTGATCCTCACCCCCGCTACGTCAGAGTCGAGGATCACATGATCAACATCTCCGCAGCCGCCGCGGAAGCCACCAACCCGATCGGCCTGCCGATCGGCGAGGTCATCATCGCGGCCATCGCGTTCGCCGTGCTGCTCGTCGTGCTGGGCAAGTTCGTCTGGCCGCAGTTCGAGTCCGCCTACGCCGCCCGGACCAAGGCGATCGAGGGTGGCATCGAGAAGGCCGAAGAGGCGCAGAACGAGGCCAGGGCAGCACTCGATCGGTACAACCAGCAGCTTGCCGGTGCCCGCGAAGAGGCCGCGAAGATCCGCGAGGACGCACGCGCCCAGGCGCAGGCCATCCGGGACGACATGCTCGCCCAGGCGCACGCCGAAACCGAGCGGATCGCCGCGGCCGGTCGGGCGCAGCTGGATGCGCAGCGGCAGCAGATCGTCGCCGAACTGCGATCGGACCTGGGCCGGGTGTCGGTCGAGCTGGCCGGCAAGGTCGTCGGCGAGTCGCTGCAGGACGAGGCACGGCAGACCCGCACGGTCGAGCGCTTCCTGGCTGATCTGGACCGTTGATGCAGCACATCGCCAGCCGCGAGTCGCTGATCGCGACCAACGAGTACCTGCTGTCCGCGGCCGAGTCATTGGACCAGCAGGGGTTGCAGGCCCTCGGTAGCCAGCTGGACTCGGTGTCGGACCTGCTTCTTCGCGAGGTTCCGCTGCGCCGCACGCTGTCCGAGGGCACGATCGCCGCCGAGCACCGGGCGGACATCGCCGGGCAGTTGCTGGCCGGCAAGGTCTCCGAGCAGGTCATCGACATGGTGCGGTTCGCGGTCGGCCAGCCCTGGGCGTCCTCCCGGGATCTGCAGGAGGCCCTGCGCCGGTTGAGCCGGACCGCGATGTTCCTGCAGGCCGAGCGCACCGGTGAGCTCGACGAGGTCGAGGATCAGCTCTTCCGGTTCTCCCGGATCGTCGACGGATCGCCGCAGCTGTCGGTCATCCTGGACGACCCGACCGCCGATCCCGACGCCCGTTCGGCGCTGGTCGACCGGCTGCTGGCCGGACGCTCGCACCCGCTGGTCGCCGAGCTGGTGGACGCGCTGGCCAGGGACACGGCGGGCCGTTCGTTCACCCACGGGGTGCGCGATCTGGTGGACCAGGCCGCACAGCGGCGGGAGAAGGTCGTGGCCATCGTCAAGTCGGCTGTGCCGCTGACCGATGAGCAGCTCGACCGGCTGGTCGGTTCGCTGGGCCGGATCTACGGCCGCGAGGTCTCCGTGCACGTCGAGGTCGATCCGTCCGTCATCGGCGGCATCCGGGTGCAGGTCCGCGATGAAGTGATCGACGGCAGTGTGGCGGCCCGGCTGGAAGCGCTCAGGCGCCGGATGGCCGGCTAGCTCCAGTCACCTGCTCGGCAGTACAGCTCCACCCGCAACTGCTCGACCCACAGCTATCTGACACAGAACGGGAACCCGATGACCGAGTTGACGATCTCCTCCGACGAGATCCGCTCCGCGATCGAGCGCTACGTCTCCGAATACTCGCCCGAGGTGACCCGGGAGGAGGTCGGTGTCGTTGCCGAATGCGGTGACGGGATCGCGACCGTCGAGGGGCTCCCCTCGGCAATGTCGAACGAACTCCTGTCGTTTCCCGGCGGCGTCCTCGGCGTGGCGCTGAACCTCGACGTCCGCTCGATCGGCGCGGTGATCCTGGGCGATGCGAACACCATCGAGGAGGGCCAGCAGGTCACCCGCACCGGCGAGGTGCTGTCGGTACCGGTGGGTGACGCCTTCCTCGGCCGGGTGGTCAACCCGCTGGCCCAGCCGATCGACGGGCTCGGCGAGATCGTCGCGGAGACCACCCGCCCGCTCGAGCTGCAGGCCGCCTCCGTGGTGGAGCGGCAGGGCGTCAGCGAACCGCTGCAGACCGGCATCAAGGCGATCGATGCGATGACGCCGATCGGCCGCGGCCAGCGCCAGCTGATCATCGGCGACCGCAAGACCGGCAAGACGGCGGTGTGCGTCGACACGATCATCAACCAGAAGGAGAACTGGGAGACCGGCGACGAGAAGCAGCAGGTCCGCTGCATCTACGTGGCGATCGGCCAGAAGGGCACCACGATCGCCGGTGTCCGGCAGTCCCTGGAGGACGCCGGCGCCCTGGCCTTCACCACCATCGTGGCCGCCCCGGCGTCGGACTCGGCCGGCTTCAAGTGGCTCGCTCCGTACACCGGCTCGGCCATCGGCCAGCACTGGATGTACGCCGGCAAGCACGTGCTGATCATTTTCGACGACCTGTCCAAGCAGGCCGAGGCCTACCGGGCCATCTCGCTGCTGCTGCGTCGCCCGCCGGGTCGCGAGGCCTACCCCGGTGACGTCTTCTACCTGCACTCCCGGCTGCTGGAGCGCTGCGCAAAGCTGAACGACGAGCTCGGCGCCGGCTCGATGACCGGCCTGCCGATCATCGAGACCAAGGCCGGTGACGTCTCGGCGTACATCCCGACCAACGTCATCTCGATCACCGACGGCCAGTGCTTCCTGGAAGGCGACCTGTTCAACTCGGGTGTCCGGCCGGCGGTCAACGTCGGCATCTCGGTCTCCCGGGTCGGCGGCGCCGCGCAGGTCAAGGCCATGCGAAGTGTCTCCGGCACCCTGCGCCTGGACCTGTCCGCCTACCGCGAGCTGGAGGCCTTCGCCGCCTTCGGCTCCGACCTGGACGACGTGTCGAAGCGCGCGTTGGCCCGCGGGTCCCGGTTGGTGGAGCTGCTCAAGCAGGCACAGTTCAGCCCGTACCCGGTGCAGGAGCAGGTGGTGGCGATCTGGGCCGGCACCCGCGGTCACATGGACCGGGTTCCGGTGCAGGACATCCGCCGGTTCGAGGGCGAGTTCCTGCAGTACCTACGGCACGCGCCGGGCAGCCCGCTCGATGTCATCAAGGAGAAGAAGGTGCTCTCCGACGACACCGAGAAGGCCTTGCTGGCCGCCCTGGCCGAGTTCTCCGACACCTTCACCACCTCCGACGGCAACATCCTGGGCCGGCAGGCGGAGGTCAAGGCCATGGACGCCGGCGACGTCGGTCAGGAGAAGGTCCAGGTTCGGGTCCGCAAGCCGCCGGTCAAGAAGTGACGGTCGGAGAGTCGACTCGATGAGTTCGCAGATGCCGCAATCGAACACTGCCGGAGGTGACTGATGGCCGCTCAGGTCAGGGTGCTGCGCCAGCGGGTGAAGTCGGTGCGCTCCACCCAGAAAATCACCAAGGCCCAGGAGATGATCGCCACCTCGCGGATCGCCAAGGCGCAGGCCAAGGTCGCGGCAGCGGCGCCGTACTCCCAGCAGATCACCGACGTGCTCACCGCACTGGCGTCGGCGTCCACGCTGGATCATCCGCTGCTCAACGAGCGGGACAACCCGCAGCGTGCCGGCATCCTGCTGATCAGCGCCGATCGCGGCCTGTGCGGCGGGTACAACTCCGCGGTGATCAAGGCCGCCGAGGAGCTCGGTGCGCTGCTGATCTCGCAGGGCAAGGAGCCGGTGGTGTACGTCATCGGCCGGAAAGGCTTGGGGTATTACACCTTTCGGGCACGTCCGGTGGCGGCGTCGTGGACCGGGTTCTCCGAGCGGCCGACCTATGCCGACGCCGAGCGGGCCACCGAGGCGATCCTGCCGGCGTTCATCGCCGGTTCCGCCGGGACCACTCCGGACGGCACCCCGGGGATCGACGAGATCCATCTGGTGTCAACGCATTTCGTGTCGATGATCACCCAGCGCCCGCAGGCCAGGCGGATGGCTCCGATGGAGATCGAGTACGTCGAGGCGGATACGAAGGAATTGCTGCTGCCCTCGTACGAGTTCGAACCGTCGTCGGACCTGCTGCTCGACGAAATGCTGCCGAAGTACCTGAAGACCCGGATCTACGCGGCATTGCTGGACGCGGCGGCCAGCGAGTCGGCCGCCCGGCGGGCCGCCTGCAAGTCCGCGACGGACAACGCGAACGACATCATCAAGTCTCTGAGCCGGCAGGCCAACCAGGCCCGGCAGGCGCAGATTACCCAAGAACTCACCGAGATCGTCGGCGGCGCAGATGCTCTCGCCGCATCCGGGAATGAAGAGGACTGATTTCCATGACCACTGTGACCGAGCCCTCCCGCCCGACCCCCGCCCCGGCAACGACCGGTCGCGTCGTTCGGGTGATCGGGCCTGTCGTCGACATCGAGTTCCCGCGCGGTGGTGTGCCGCCGCTGTTCAACGCCCTGCACGTGGACGTCACCGGTGCCGGTGCAGCGCACACGCTGACCCTCGAGGTTGCGCTCCATCTGGGCGACGACATCGTGCGCAGCATCTCCATGCAGCCGACCGACGGCCTGGTCCGCGGCGCCTCGGTGACCGATACCGGCGCGCCGATCTCGGTGCCCGTCGGCGACGTCGTCAAGGGTCACGTGTTCAACGCGTTGGGCAAGTGCATGGATGCTCCCGGTGTGGGCGAGGACGCGCTGCACTGGCCGATCTACCGCAAGCCGCCGCCCTTCGACCAGCTCGAGGGTCGCACCACCCAGTTGGTGACCGGCATCAAGGTCATCGACTTGCTCACCCCGTACGTGCAGGGTGGCAAGATCGGCCTGTTCGGCGGCGCCGGCGTCGGCAAGACCGTGCTGATCCAGGAGATGATCACCCGGGTGGCCAAGAACTTCGGCGGCACCTCGGTGTTCGCCGGCGTGGGGGAGCGCACCCGCGAGGGCAATGACCTCTTCACCGAGATGACGGAGTCAGGGGTCATTCATGACACCGCCCTGGTCTTCGGCCAGATGGACGAGCCGCCGGGCACCCGCATGCGGGTCGCGCTGTCCGCGCTGACCATGGCGGAGTACTTCCGCGACGTGCAGAACCAGGACGTGCTGCTGTTCATCGACAACATCTTCCGGTTCACCCAGGCCGGCTCCGAGGTCTCCACCCTGCTCGGCCGGATGCCGTCCGCGGTGGGGTACCAGCCGACCCTGGCCGACGAGATGGGTGAGCTGCAGGAGCGGATCACCTCGACCAAGGGCCGGTCGATCACCTCGCTGCAGGCGATCTACGTGCCCGCGGACGACTACACCGACCCGGCGCCGGCCACCACCTTCGCGCACCTGGACGCCACCACCGAGCTCGATCGGGGGATCACCGAGAAGGGCATCTACCCGGCGGTGAACCCGCTGTCCTCCACCTCGCGGATCCTGGACCCGCAGTTCGTCGGCGACGAGCACTACCGGGTCGCGCAAGAGGTGATCCGCATCCTGCAGAAGTACAAGGAACTGCAGGACATCATCGCCATCCTCGGCATGGACGAGCTCGGCGAGGAGGACAAGCTGCTCGTCGGTCGGGCCCGCCGGATGGAGCGCTACCTGGGCCAGAACTTCTTCGTCGCCAAGCAGTTCACCGGCATGGACGGCTCGTACGTGGAGATGGACCACACCATCGAGTCCTTCGACGCGATCGCCAAGGGCGAGTACGACAACATCCCCGAGCAGGCCTTCCTCAACGTCGGCGGCATCGACGATGTACTGGCGAAGGCCAAGACGCTGTAACGGATCTCACTGACCATGCTGGGCTGCTTCCCGTTCCGGGTGGCGGCATGCTGTCGGCACCGGACCGCTGTCCCGGTGCGCCGACGGCCCGGTGCGCTCACGGCTACCGGTAGACCTCGAAGGTCGCGGCCGGCCGGCCGCCGAACTTGGTGGCGCCGTGCTCCGCCGTGCTCAGCAGTAGCGCCTCCGGGTCCGGTGCCGAATCGCCCAGTCCCGCCAGGTATTGCGCATGGCAACGCAACGCGGCCACGCCTGCGTCGATGAAGCCGGTGATGTCCACCGCATGGGTGGCGGCCGGTGAGCCGGCGACCGCGGTGAACCGCACGCCCGCCCACTGCTCCAACGATTTGCCGTCGCTGCCACGCAGATCGCCGAAGGCCCAACGGTTTCCGGCGTCGTGCACGGCATCCAGCACTGCGGCGCCGACGATGCGGTGATCCGCCTGGTTCAGGACCCGGCCACCCCAGGTCTCGTGGTGGTTGACGGTGATCACGACCTCCGGTCGGTGCCGGCGGATCGTCGCCGCGATCTCCCGGCGCAGCAGCATCGAATCCGCGATCACGCCGTCCGGGTGATCGAGGAATTCCAGCCGTTGCGCGCCGGCCGCGGCGCAACCGGCGATCTGTTCCTTGGTGCGAATCTTCCTCGCCTCCTTGGGATTCACCGCGTCGATGCCCGCCTCGCCACGGGTGGCCAGCAGGTAGATGACCCGCTTTCCGGCGGCCGCCCAGCGGGCCACCGCGGCCGCCGCGCAGTACTCCATGTCGCCGGGATGGGCCACGACGGCGAGCGCGCTCGTCCAGTCCTCCGGCAGCACCTGCAGGTGGTTGTCCATGACCGCCATCCTGACAGCGCCGGCGGCGGTGCCCGGCGCTGCGCCGGTTCACCGGGCGGACCGGGCGGTTGACGGCTCCACCGGTCGGTTAGGATTCTTGAGCGACGTCGGTCCGCCGGCGTCGCCATGCCCCGGACACCATCGAGCAGAGGGGAGTCGCCCCAGTGGCCGAGATCCAGGTTCATCTGGTTGCCGTCGAGCGCGAGCTCTGGACCGGCAAGGCGCAGATGGTGGTCGCCCGGACGGTGGATGGCGACATCGGCGTGATGGCCGGCCACTCGCCGCTGCTGGCCCAGCTCCGCGAGGGCTTCGCCGCGCGGATCATCGAGGCCAACGGCAACGTGCTCGGAGTGGCTGTCCACGGCGGCTTCCTGTCCGTCACCAAGGACGGGGTCTCGATCCTGGCCGAGGACGCCCAACTGTCGGACGAGATCGACGTGACGAAGGCCAGGTCCGCCTATGAGACGGCCAAGGCCCGTGGCGGCGACTCGGCCGACTCCGAGGCCGAGCTGCGCCGGGCACAAGCCCAATTGCTCGCTACCGGCAACGACATCTGAGTTCGCAGCGGAACCGATCGCATCAACCGATGGACATCGTGTCGCTGGCCCAGGCAATTGGACTGGCGATACTCGTTGTGGTGGTGCTGGCGATCGTTGTGATCGCGGTGCGACGCTCCGTGCTCGCCAGGTCCGGCGCGATCGACGTCTGCTGGCGCCGGGACCTCAGCCCGGACGGCCGGGGCTGGGCGCTCGGACAGGGTCGGTTCCGCGACAACGAGTTCCTGCTCTACCGGTCGTTCTCTCCGCTGCCCGGCGCGGCCCGCAAGCTGTCCCGCGGAGCGCTCAAGCTGGGGGAGCGCCGCGGACCCGTCGGTACCGAGCCGGATCTGCTACCGGTCGGATCGGTGATCGTGCGATGTACCGACGGCGGCACGCGGATCGAGCTGGCGCTCGGAGAAGAGGCGCTGACCGGACTCCGGTCCTGGCTCGAGTCGCTGCCGCCGGCCACCCGTTCGGTGAAGTTGTTCCACCGCGGTATCCGCAAGAGCTGACGCTCCCCGGGTGGCGGCACCGCGCCGCCGGCCGGATGACCCAACGGCAGCACACCCCACCGCCGGTCAGACAGCCCGCTCGCCGCCCGGCACCCACATCACGTCGCCCGCCGGGTTCGCCACCCTGGCCAGGATGAACAACAGGTCCGACAACCGGTTCAGGTAGGTCCCCGCGAGCGGATTGCTGCGGTCGGGATCGACCTGCCGCAAGGCCCAGGCGCTGCGTTCGGCACGCCGGGTGACGGTGCGGGCCAGATGCAGCAGGGCCGCGGACGTGGTCCCGCCGGGCAGGATGAACGACGTCAGTTCCGTCAGGTCCGCGTTGAACGTGTCGCAGTCGACCTCCAGCCGGTCGATGTAGTCCTGAGTGACCCGCAGCGGCGGATACGGCGGCTCCGGGACGATCGGGGTGGCGAGGTCCGCGCCGAGATCGAAGAGCTCGTTCTGCACCCGGCGGATCACCTGCGCGATCGCCGGCGGCGGGGCGCCGAGGGCCATCACCATGCCCAACGTGGCGTTGGTCTCGTCACAGTCGGCGTAGGCGACCAGCCGTGGATCGGTCTTGGAGACCCGGCTGAAGTCGGCGAGCCCGGTGGTGCCGTCGTCACCGGTCCGGGTGTAGATGCGGGTCAGGTGTACGGCCATGGGGCAACCCTACGGCGCAGCCGGAGGTCGCCGGGACGCATGGACGGTGCGGGCCGGATGGGCCGGTTAGAGTGCCACCGTGGAACGCTTCCTGGTCACCGGCGGCGCCCGCCTCGTTGGCACCGTCCAGGTGGCCGGCGCCAAGAACAGTGTGCTGAAGCTGATGGCGGCAGCCCTGCTGGCCGAGGGGACCACGGTGATCTCCAATTGCCCGGAGATCCTGGACGTCCCGCTGATGGCCGATGTGCTGCGCGGGCTGGGCTGCGTGGTGGTGCCCGAGGGCGACACGGTGGAGATCACCACCCCGGCCGAGCTGTCCTTCCACGCCGACTTCCCGGCCGTCGGCCGGCTGCGGGCCTCGGTGTGCGTGCTGGGCCCGTTGATGGGCCGATGCCGGCAGGCGCACGTCGCATTGCCCGGCGGTGACGCGATCGGCTCCCGGCCGCTGGACATGCACCAGTCCGGCCTCCGGGCGATGGGCGCGACGATGAACATCGAACACGGCAAGGTCGTCGGCCGGGCCAGCGAGCTGCACGGCGCGACGATCGGGCTGGACTTCCCCAGCGTCGGGGCCACCGAGAACATCCTGATGGCCGCGGTGCTGGCGGACGGTACGACCGTCATCGACAATGCGGCCCGGGAACCGGAGATCATCGATCTCGCCGTGATGCTCCGGCAGATGGGCGCGAAGATCGACGGGGTGGGGACGGCGACCATCACCATCGAGGGGGTCGACGCGCTGCACCCCACCGAGCACCGCACGGTGGGCGATCGGGTTGTCGGCGGCACCTGGGCGTACGCGGCCGCGATCACCCGCGGGTCGGTACGGGTCGAGGGCGTCAATCCGGCGTACATGACTGCGCCGCTGGAGCGGTTGGTACAGGCCGGCGCGGAGATCGAGACCGAGACCGACGCGGTGACCGTGACGATGGACCAGCGGCCGCGTGCGGTCGATTTCATCACGATGCCGTACCCGGGCTTTCCGACCGACCTGCAGCCGATGGCCCTCGCGCTGGCCGCCGTCGCCGACGGCCACTCGCTGATCACCGAGAACGTCTTCGAGGCCCGTTTCCGGTTCGTCGACGAGCTGATCCGGATGGGCGCGGACGCCCGCACCGATGGCCACCATGCGTCCTTGCGGGGCCGTGAACAGCTTTCCAGCGCTCCTGTCTGGTCCACCGACATTCGCGCCGGTGCGGGACTGGTGCTGGCCGGGCTGGCCGCGGAGGGGGTCACCGAGGTGCACGAGGTGATGCACATCGACCGCGGCTACCCACATTTCGTCGAGGACCTGCAGACGCTGGGCGGCAAGATCGAGCGGGTGAACGACGACAAGCCGGCGGCGGTGGCCTAGCTGGCGGCTGTCCGACGATACCCGCAGACAGTCGCCAGGCTGTATCTGATTGCGCCTGTCCTTCGCCGAGTGCGACTAGGGTGGCCGGGTGCGTCTCGTGGTGGCCCGGTGTTCGGTGGACTATGTCGGCCGGCTGACCGCGCATCTCCCGCCCGCCACCCGGGTGTTGATGGTGAAGGCCGACAATTCGGTCCTGGTGCACTCCGACGGCGGGTCGTACAAGCCGCTGAACTGGATGTCGCCGCCGTGCTGGCTGGTCGAGGAACCCGGCCGCTGGGTCGTGCAGAACAAGGCCGGCGAGCAGTTGGTGATCACCCTGGTCGAGGTGCTGCACGACTCGCGGCACGAGCTGGGGGCGGATCCGGGGCTGGTCAAGGACGGCGTCGAGGCGCACCTGCAGATTCTGTTGGCCGAGCACGTCGCCACCCTCGGTGACGGCTGGTCGCTGGTCCGCCGTGAGTTCCCCACCCCGATCGGTCCGGTCGACCTGATGTGCCGGGACGGCACCGGCGCGAGCGTCGCGGTGGAGATCAAGCGGCGCGGCGACATCGACGGCGTCGAGCAGCTGACCAGGTACCTGGAGTTGCTGAACCGGGATCCCATGATCGCGCCGGTTACCGGAGTCTTTGCGGCGCAACAGATCAAGCCGCAGGCGCGCACGCTGGCCGTCGACCGGGGGATCCGCTGCGTGGTGCTGGACTACGACGAACTGCGGGGCCGGGTGTCCGGCGAGTTCAAGTTGTTCTGACCGGGTCCACGTGGCCCCGCACGGCGGGCCGCCGCTGCTCGACGTCGTGGCGCGGCGGGCTGTTCACCCTCGGCGCACCCCGCGCGGCCGGAACTCCCCGGAGGCTGCATTAGCCTGGGGTGACCGGCTGGGGCCTTCAGTCCCGGCCGTCTTGCGAATTCAGCGAACGACAACAAGCGAACGACAACGAGCGAACGACAACGGAGGTCTGGCGTGGACGTCAAGATCGGTGTGACGGACACCGGGCGCGAACTGGTGGTCAGCTCGACATCGAACCCCGACGAAATCGAGGCGCAGATCGCCGAGGCACTGAAGAACCCGCTGGGCACGCTGGTGTTGGTGGACGAGAAGGGTCGCCGGGTGATCGTCCCGTCCGCGCGGATCGGCTACGTCGAGATCGCGCCGGCGGACGGCCGCCGGGTCGGTTTCAGCTACACGGCCTGATTGTTGGTGCGCCGGTCCGGACCCGCCGCGTGACGGGTTCCGGGCCGGCGCTCTGTGTGTGGGCCTGCACCCGCCGGGCGCGGTGGCCGCCGTCCTGGTTCGCGGTGGTGGCCGTGATTCGCCGCCGCGGTGTTCGCCGGCTTGTCTGCGCCGTTCAGCCGGCTGTGGGGCCCGTCTGGTCCTGCCGGGGGAACCGGGAGATGCCTCGCCACATCAGCGTGGAGAGCAGCTCGATCGCCTCGGCCCGGGACACGTGCGGGGACTGCTGTATCCAGTACCTGGCACTGACCTGGGACAACCCGACCATGCCGGACGCCAGCAGGCGAGCCCGCTCGACGTCCACCCCAGTGTCGGTGGTGATCGTCTCGGTGATCGCAGAGATGCAGTCGTCGGTGGCCCGTTCCACGATGCGTTCAACCTCGGCCTGACCGCGCAGGTCCGACTCGAAGATCAACCGGTACGCCTGCCCGTTGTCGGCGACGAAGGTGAAGTACGCCGCGACCGCGTTGTCGACCCGCTCGTGATTGTCCGAGGTGGCGGTCAACGCCGCCCTGACCAGCCGGACCATTTCGGCGCCGGACTCACTGAGCAGATCCAGGTAGAGCTCGAGTTTCGACGGAAAGTGTTGGTAGAGGACCGGTTTGCTGACCCCGGCGCGCACCGCGATGTCGTCCATGGCGGCCGCGTGGTACCCCTGGGTGACGAAGACGGTCTTGGCGGCCGCGAGGAGTTGGGTGCGGCGCGCGGACCGGGACAGCCGTGGGGTGGCGCGAGTGGTTGCATCGGTCATGACGACGGGAGTCCTTTCTCGTGCGCTCGGGTGACCACCCTACGCGGAGCAGCACGCACTCCCGTCAATCAGATGATCGCGCACCGTCCCCGGGCGCTCGACGTGAGCGACAGCTCGAACGGCCCTGTGCTGTCGAGCCGGTCGCCTGCTTCCGGCTGTCGGCTTCCCGGCTTTCGGGTCGGGGTGGCTCCTGGGGGCAGTTTCCGGCTGTCGGTCTGCTGGCGGTTGGCTGCTGGCTTTGTCGGTCACCGTCCCGGTTTGATCGGCACCTCGCTGTACTGGCCGACGACCACGGCCGCGACGGCCCCCAGTGACTCGCCGGAGAGGTAGTTCGCCTCCTGGTGATGGGCGGCCAGGTCGGCCACCTCGTCCGCGACCGCGGACCCGACGATGTCCGGCAACGGGCCGCCGAGATGCAGTGCGACCGAGACGTCCGGGTTGTTGCTGTCCGCGTCGATCACCTGCGCGCCGAATTTCGCCGCAGCCGGGTCCGGCCCGAACGGCGTCGGCGTGCTCGGCAGCCGACCGAGGCCGCCCAGCAGGCCGGCCAGCAGGTCGGTCTCGCCCCTGGTCACCGGGTCCTCGTCGTAGGCCACTACGAAGGCATGCTCGGCAGGCATGTCCGGGTAGTTATCCGCGGTGGCGACATCGCTGCTCGCCCCGGGCGATCCCAGCAGCACGAGGTCGTCGAATCGGCCGCCGCGCGCCGCTGCCGCGGACACGGTGGTGGACCCCATGGAGAATCCGACCGCCACGAACCGTGCCGTTTCCGGCGCCCAGTCCCGGAACCGCGCCATGTCGTCGACGAGCTGCCCGCCACCCACCCTGGCAGTGGCATCGGTGACTGCCGCGGCCGTGTTGCCGACGGCAGAGATCATGTCGACAGGCACGCCGCCCACGGCGGACAACGGAATGTCGTAGCCGTACCAGGCGATCGCCGCGGTCGACTCGCCAGGTGCCAACTCCTGCGCCCGGTCGCGGAGCACCGCCGCGCTGGAGACGCCGTCGGCCATGTTCACCGGTGCGTTGCTGATCCCGGGTGCGACTGTGGCAACGTTGTCGGCGCAGGTGATGTCACCCACACTGATCGCCGCGCGGCCTTGACCGCCCGAATCAGCGGATTGGTAGATCAGCAGCTGAGCGACGCCGCCCTGGGCGCGCGCCCGGTCCAGCGCGGCCTGTACGCCGAGCGCCATCATGACGGTCGCGACGTCTGTCGAGGCCAGGTCCGCCGCCAGCCGGTCGAGGTTGGCCTGGTCGATCGCCGGTGACGGGGCCGGCCCGGCCGAACCCGGTATGCCGCCGGCCGACCCCGACACGGAGCCGGCGGCGCCCGAGGCGATGCCGGCCGACGGTCCGGCGGCGCCGCCGAGGCCCGACCAGGCGGGACCCTGCCCGGTCATCGTCGCGGGCGGGGCGCCGGCCGCGCGGGCCGTCGCAGCCACCTCTTGCACGGGATCACGCGGATCTGCCCGCAAGACGAGCGCGAGCTCGTGCAACGCATCGTGACTACGAACCTGCAGCTCACCCATCCGCTGACTGAGCCCGGCAATGAGATTCAGCATCGGCCCCACCTGGCCCTGCGCCGCGGACCAGAGCACGAGGTCTTCACCGGGCGGCCATCCGGCGGCGAGCACGGCCGCCTCGGTGTCGTCGAGGTCGGCGTCGGCCAGCTGCCTGGTCTGCCGGAGCACCGACCCGGCCTGGTCGGCGGCGACGACCTGTCGGTCCACCACAGCCCGACTGGCCAGACCGGCGCCCTGCCCAGCGGTCACCGCCAACCGGGGAGCCCCACTCGACCATCCCGCGGCCAGGACCGGAAGCGCGTCCTGCAGCCGGTGTGCACCACGCAACAGGTTCTGCTCGACCCGCGCAGCCACCGTGAACCATTCGTGCAGCGCATCGACGTCGACCTCGAGAAGTTCGCCGGCGAGCTGCACCGGGTCGGGCAGTCCCAGCTGGCGCGCGGCCAGACCGATGGCCTCCCGGGCCGCGGACGTGCTGCGAGCCGGCGACCCGCCATAGCCGGTCATGGTCGGCCGTCGCTCGCGGGGCGGGCGGACCCGGGAACCCGGCTGCTCGTGCGCCGCGCGCGTTCACTTCCACGTCCCGCGGGGCCGGCCCAGCTCATCGGTGCGGGCCGACCGCGGCGAACTCCGCGGCATCGAATGCGGCCGCGGTGATCCGCAGTTTGTCGGCGGTCACCGACACCAGGCCCGCCAGGAGCCGGGTCGCTTCCACCGCCTGCTCGACGCGGCGCGACGCGGCCTCGACGACTTCCCGACCGACGGCCGACCGGCCCAGGCTGGTGTCCGACAGCGGACAGGATGGACAGTCGCCGGCAAGATGGCCAGCAGCACCCCGATTGCCGCCGCCACCTGAATACGCACCACCGCCCGGGTCACCGCCGCCCCTCCCGCCGCCCGCACCGCCGCCGGCAAACGCGGCCGCGGCGTCATCCAGGATGTCCGCCGCCTGTCGGAGCAGCGTCGTCTCGACCGCCAAGTCCGTCGTCATCAGGTCCCCCCTGCTCGAGCGCCGGTTGCAGCTTGCCCGGTCCGTCCCTGGTTCGCGGGCTCGGCGAACAAAATGTGGATCGAATTCGGACATGCGAACAACCACACCCGTCCCGAACACCGTCAGCAGGCACGATGGTCCGATGACCATGTACCCCGCCTGGCACGCCAAGGGACCCCAGGCTCGCGACGACCTGGCCTCCTGGTCGACGGCGCGGCTCGCCAACGACGAGCTGGTCGGGGTTCCGTGCCTGGCGGAGCCGCCTCCGGCCGGGTGGACGGAACTGGTGGACGGCCGCGGAGTACACATCCGCCGGCAGCAGGGGCCCGACGACACGGAACCGGTGTGGTTCGTGCACGGGCTGGGCGGTTCGTCTTCGGACTGGACCCGGCTCAGCGGGGCGTTGTCGCCACACGCCACGACCTACAGCCTCGATCTGCCCGGCAGTGGCCGGTCCGACCCGCCACCCGCGGACAGGTACTCGCCAAGGGTCGACGCCGACCTGGTTGCCGCGGCGATCGAGCGGGTCAGCGGTGGCCCCATCCACCTGGTGGGCAATTCCTACGGGGGCGTCGTGGCGACCCTGGTGGCCGCCCGCCGGCCCGATCTGGTCCGCACCCTGACGGTGATCTCGCCGGCCGTTCCCGACCTGCGGCTGACCCGCGATCGCGGTGCGGATCCGCGGCTGGGGTTGCTGCTGCTTCCCGGTACTGCGGGGTTGGCGCACGATCGGTTGTCGTCGATCCCGCCGCTGGAGCGGGCCCGCGGGATGGGTGAACTGTGCTTCGGCCATCCCGAGGTCATCACCGAGCAGGACTACGCCCTTTCCGCGAACGAGCATGCCTGGCGCGCCAGGTTGCCGTGGGCGTATTCCGCGACGATCGGCACGCTGCGCGGTTTGATGACGGGCTATCTGCGGGGCGGATCGGCGTCCTTTTCCGCAGCCGCGGCCACCGTCGACGTCCCGACCCTGGTGGTATGGGGGACCAGGGACAGGCTGGTGGACGTCCGGCTGTCCAGACGGGCCGCGGCGGCCTACCCCCGGGCCACCCTGCTGGTGTTGGCAGGGTGCGGGCACGTCGCGCAGCTGGAGGACCCCTGGTCCACCGCGCGGGGCATCCTCGGGCTGTGGCGGGAGGCGGAGGCCGGGTCCACCACGAGCGCCCGCAGGGCCGGCACGAGCGCCCGCAGGGCCGGCACGAGCGCCACGGTCGACCAAGATCGGGTCGGGCGCGCCGCGCAGACGCGGTCCGCCGGCTATGGCAACCTCGTAGCGTGACCTCGCATCCCGCCGAGCCGCGTCGGCGTGGTCCGGCAGGCGGACCTGAGTCCGCAGGTAGCGGCCGGACTGCCCGGAATCGTGAGCGGACGGACGGTCACTCCTCCTCCCCCTACGGTCATTCGTCGCCGCCACTTTCTCACTCGTCCCTATGGGATGACCACGATTCTCCGTCGATCAATGCCAACGACCTGCGGGTTCCACCGGTACCGCGACGCCCCGCCGAGCGCCGGTCGCTGCCCGGCGATTCGGCGCGCGGCACAGGTCGAACTGCCCGGTCCCGGGACGAACGGCACCCAGGCGAGCGCCACGTCGATGCGGGCCGCGTCGAAGCCGGCCGCCCCGATGCAGGCCGCGGCGATGACCGCCGGGGTTCCGCGGACTACCCACCCGCGCGGAACCGCCGCGGCGACCCGCGCTCGACCGGCGAGGATCGCGATTCCGGCCGCGGCACCGGGATGGACGGCGGGCCGAACAGCGACCGGAGGAGCGCCGCGCGGCGGCCCGTTGTTTCGCCCCGGCCGCCCCGCCGCGGCTCTGGCCAGGACGTAACCGATGGTCGTGGCAGGCGCACATCTCGGGGAAACGTGTTGCCGCCCAGCCGCTTCGATGGACGAAATCGGTGGCGGGCCATTTTCATCCCCGTCCTCGTAGTGCTGACGACCGTGGTGATCTTCCAGGCCACCAGTGGGCCGTCGGCAACTACCCAGACCGCCGCTCAGCAGCCGGCCCCAACTGGCGCCATCGCGAACCCTGCGGCACCGACACCGAACTCGGCAGCGTCGGGCGCAAACGCCATCGCCAAGACGCCAACCTTGCAGCCCGCCGACACCGTGCCGCCACCTGGCGCGGTGCCCGACCTGACGAACCGGGACGCTGACGGGAATCTGGCGGGGACGATTGCGGCCGGGGCACTCCCGGCGGGTACTGACTTCGTCGCCACCGGCGCCGGGACCTGGCACGTGGTTCCGGGCACGTCGCCGCAGGTCGGCACCGGTGAGCAGCACTCCACCTACACGATCGAGGTGGAAGACCGTCTGCAGTCGCCCGAGCAGGACCAGGCTTTCGCCGCGGCCGTCGACTCCACCCTGGCCGATCCTCGGTCGTGGATCGGCGGCGGCCAAGTCAGCCTCACCCGGATCGACAGCGGAGCCCCGGACTTCCGGATATCGCTGACCAGCCAGATGACGATCCGGGCACCCGACCAGTGCGGCTGGGAGGTGCCCCTCGAAGCGTCCTGCTACAACGGGTGGGTCGGCCGGGTGTTCATCAACGACGCCAGATGGATCCGCGGGGCTATGTCCTATAACGGCGATATCACCAGCTACCGCTCTTACGCGGTGAATCACGAGGTGGGTCACGCCTTGGGCATGCGGCATGAACCGTGCCCAGGCACCGGACAACCGGCGCCGGTGATGATGCAGCAGTCCTGGAGCACTTCTGACGACGACCTGAGCGTCCTTGACCCGCAGACGATTCCGCGCGACGGCAGTGTCTGCACGCCCAACCCTTATCCGTTCCCGGGTGCTGCCGTGGTTCCGCTGGCCAGCCCGGCTCCGTCTGCCGCTGCCGGCTGACCCCACGGTGTGACGAGGTCCGGGGAAGAACCGCGGGCCCAATGCCGTTAGTGCTGGGGCAGACTGTGCCCGTGCCCAAGGAGAATCCCGTGACGTTGCCCCCACTGGTGGAACCAGCCGAATCATTGAGCAAGGCCGAGGTGGAGCGTTATTCGCGTCACCTGATCATTCCGGACGTCGGCATGACCGGCCAGAAGCGGATGAAGAACGCCAAGGTGCTGGTGGTCGGCGCCGGCGGACTCGGTTCGCCTGCTCTTCTCTATCTGGCCGCCGCCGGCATCGGAACGCTCGGCATCCTGGACTTCGACACGGTTGACGAATCCAACCTGCAGCGGCAGGTCATTCATGGCCAGTCCGACATCGGCAAGTCGAAGGCGGTGTCGGCCGCCGAATCCATCGCCGAGATCAACCCGTACGTGACGGTGCACCTGCACACCGAGCGGCTCGACTCTGGAAATGCGCTGGAAATCTTCGAGCCCTACGACCTGATCCTGGACGGCACGGACAACTTTGCCACCCGCTACCTGGTCAACGACGCGTGCGTGCTGCTCGGCAAGCCGTATGTCTGGGGCTCGATCTACCGGTTCGAGGGGCAGGCGAGCGTCTTCTGGGCCGAGCCCACCGGCGGCACCCAGGAGGGTGTGCAGTACCGCGACTTGTACCCGGAGCCGCCGCCGCCCGGCATGGTTCCGTCCTGTGCGGAGGGCGGCGTACTCGGCGTGCTCTGTGCGTCCATCGGTTCGATCATGGTGACTGAGGCGATCAAGCTGATCACCGGCATCGGCGAGACGCTCCTCGGCCGGCTGATGGTGTACGACGCGCTCGAGATGACCTACCGCACCGTCAGGGTGCGCCGTGACCCGGCCGGCGAGCCGATCACCGAACTGATCGACTACGACGCGTTCTGCGGTTCCATCTCCGACGATGCGGCGGCAGCTGCGACGGGGCACACCATCTCGGCGCGGGACCTGAAGGCCAAGATGGACGCCGGGGATGACTTCCTGCTGGTGGACGTCCGCGAGCAGAACGAGTACGAGATTGTCGCTATCCCGGGCTCCGTGCTGATCCCGAAGGGCGACATCCTTTCCGGCGAGGCACTCGCCTCGCTGCCGATGGACAAGCAGTTGGTCTTGCACTGCAAGTCCGGGGCCCGTTCCGCGGAGGCGTTGGCGGTGCTGCACAAGGCCGGCTTCGCTGACGCGGTCCACGTCGGCGGCGGCGTGCTTGCCTGGGTCAAGCAGGTCGACCCCAGCCTGCCGTCCTACTGATCCAGCGGCGGGCGCGCCCGACGAAGGCGCCTGCGGCCCGGCCCCTGTGGCGCGACACCATGCGGTAGTAGGCGGTTCCGCTCGTGGTGCGCGGTAACGTCGATCGGTGATCCGTGGACCATCGACGACGCCGTTCGACGGCACGACGGACGCGGCAAGGGAGCTGCCGGTGCCGCTGGCCCCTGACTTGATGGTGCCGCCCCCTGACCACGTGCTGCGGGCGTTCGGAGCTCCCGCGGAACCGCCGGAATTGCTGGAGGGTGGGCAGGGTCGGGCGTGGCGCTGCGGGAACGTGGTGATCAAGCCGGTCAGTGATCCCGCGGCGGCCTCCTGGCTCGCCTCGACCTTCGAGCAAGTGCAGGTGGCGGGCGTTAGATTGGCCCGCCCAGTGCGGTCATCGGACGGCCGCTGAGTGGTGTCGGCCTGGTGCGCCCAGCGGTTTGTCTCCGGTAGCCCGGCACCTCGGCACGACGAGATCCTGCGGGCCGGCGTGGCGCTGCACGAGGCACTGGCCCCGCTCCCCGAGCCCCGGTTCCTACGCGGCCGGACGGACCTGTACAGCTGGGCGGACCGGCTCTCCTGGGGGGAGATCGACGACGACGGACGCATCGGATCGGGGCACGGCGCGCGTCTGTTCTGCACGCTGGCCACCGGCCGGCGGCCGATCGAGGTCGTCAGCCAGGTGGTGCACGGCGATCTGTACGGCACTGTGCTCTTCGCGGGCTCCGCACCGCCCGCGATGGTGGACATCACCCCGTACTGGCGGCCGGCTGCCTGGGCTGCCGGCGTCATCGCGGTGGACGCGCTGGCCTGGGGTGGTGCCCCGATCGAGCTGCTTACCGACTGGAACCGCTGGCCGGACTGGCCGCAACTGCTGCGCCGCGCACTGTTGTTCAGGTTGGCAGTGAGCCTGGCCCACCCGCTCACGGTGCCCAGCGACATCGTCACGATGCTGTCCACCGCGGAACGAATCCAGCCGTACCTCGACTGAGCTGTCTGCCGCGCTGACACCACTTGCCGCGCTGAAACTCCCTGCCGCGCTGGGTATGTCATTGGCGTTGCGGGCGCGCCCCGGTGCCGTCGACCGTGCCGGCGCCCGAACCGGGATAGCCGGTGGCCCGGCAGTCATCCGGATCGCCATCGGCACCGCAACCGGTGCCCATGGCGATGCGTTCCAGTTCTTCCGGGTGGATGCCGGCCGACATGATCGCGATCATCAAGTGGGCCAGCGGGTGACCCGGCTCCGCTGCCAGGCAGCGGTCCACGGCGATCTGGGCCAGCGCTCCGTCGCCGTGCCGATAGGCGACCATTGCCAGCACCGAGCACAGCGGTGGTGCGATTGCGTCCGGAGTCCATCTCGCGCAGGCGATCAGCATCGGCAACCACGGCCGCTCGAGTTCGACGATGGCCAGCGCCAGCACCGCGTCACGGACCAGGATGTCGGTCAGCACCACCGCGAGCGCAGCGGCGACCTCCGGCGCGACCTGGCCGCCGGCGGCGACCTGTTCCAGCGCCCGGTCGGTGAGCACGACAACCGGGCCCGGTACCCGGCCCCTCCGTAACACGTACTCGGCGGCGTGCTCGGGATCCGTTGCGGCACTGACGGTATCGGGCAAGGCTGGCCGTGGACCGGGCGCGGGCAACCGGCCGGCCGCCGCCTCGTCGATCGCCCGCTCGGCCTGCCGGAGCCGCCGGCCGGTGGGTCCGGCGATGGACTGCCGCAGCTGGTCCCGGTCGGCCAGCACCGAGCGGCCGGCCAGGGCGCCGGCCGCGGTGAGCGCCGAGACCTGGGGATCGTCCGGCTCCGGAACCGGGATGCCGGGGTGCGCCCGTTCCATGGCAGCGTTGAGAGCGGGGCGGGCGCGGCCGCCGCGGACCGCGATCGCGTCCATCACGTCGATGCCGGCCTTGGCCAGCTCCGCGAGCAGATCGTCGAGCAGTGGCGGGCGCCGTCGCGAGTTCTGGTAGGAGATGACCACCACCTCATCGGCGTGGTTGCGGGCATGCCCGGTCAGGTGCGCGGCCATTGCCCGGTCGTGGCCAGTGGGTAGGTCCACCCTGGCCACTGGGCCGACCCGGCGCCGCCCACCGGACAGGCACATCAGCACCAGGCTGTTGGTCGGGTGGAAGCCCAGCATCGGCGGAACGGCCGCCAGCAACCCGGCGGGGCCGCTGATGCGGATCGGTGGTGCGTCATCGGTTGTCGTCATTCCGACACGGTTGCCGGGCGGGACCGGCACGTCCACGTCCGACCACCGGATGTGAATGGAATTCGGACATGGGAACAACTCGGCGGGGAGTCGGCACGGACCCCCGGAAAGGGCCGGGAACCTCAGTCACCGTGCCACCGGTACTTCAACAGATCGACCCGTCCGTCGACGACGACGACGTCCTCGAACCGCAGTCGCTGCAGTTGCTCGTCGGCCAGGTGTGGCGCCGGCGTGCCGTTCGCCCGGAGCACCCGGTGCCAAGGCGTGCTCTCGTCCGCGAGCTGAGAGAGGACGAAGCCGGCGAGGCGGGGCGACCGGGAGCCTGCCCTGGCCGCTATGTCCCCGTACGTCGCGACCCGCCCGGACGGTATCCGGGCAACGACGTCCAGCATTCGCTGCGCCAGTTCCATGTCCACGGCGGTGAGTAAACCGTCTCCGCTCCCCGCGGCCGCATCTGGACGGGTCAACCCGCGATGGGCCGGTGTCGCGGAGGGGCGCTGTCGGTGGGTCGTGATGGGATCAACGGCATGACGCAATCGGTCACCTCGACCCGGTTCCGGCTGCGCACCCCATCGGTGGTGCAAGCCGTGATCGAGCCGACCGCCGAGCAGCTCCGGGTGATCAGGAATCCCGGCGGGCGGCTCAAGGTGCTGGCCGGACCGGGCACCGGCAAGTCGGCGACCCTTGTCGAGTGTGTGGTGGACCGGATTACCCGCCGCGACGTTCCCCCGGAACAGGTACTGGTGCTGACGTTCTCGCGACGGGCGGCGGGTGAGTTGATCGGCCGGATCACCCGCCGGCTGGGCGTCACGACTCGTGAGCCGCTGGTGCGTACCTTGCACAGCTACGCGTACTCGCTGCTCCGCGCGCAGGCCGTTCGCTCGGGGGAGCCGGCGCCGCGGCTGCTGGGGGCGGGGGAATCCGATCAGATGGTCCGCGAACTCCTCGCCGGGCAACGGGAGAGCGGGCGCGGCTCCTGGCCCGACACGATCACGGCCGCGCTCGGTTCACCTGCCTTTGCCGCCGAGCTGCGGGACCTGATGCTGCGCACCGCGGAACGCGGTATCACGCCGCGCAAGCTCGCGGAGCTCGGCCGCCGCCGGCGTCGGCCGGAATGGCGGGCCGCGGCGCTGTTCGCGCGCGAGTACCAGGACGTGTCCGATCTCCGCCAGGGCAGCAGCGGGCTCGGTGCGGCCCTGGATCAGGCCGAGCTGACCAGGGCCGCACTCGGGCTGCTCACCGACGACACGGTGCTGGCGGCGGAGCAGTCCAAGGTGCGGCGAATCTTCGTCGACGAGTACCAGGACGTCGACCCGGCGCAGGCTCGCCTGGTGGAGCTACTGGCGTCAGGCGCTGACGAGTTGGTCGTCTTCGGGGACCCCGACCAGGCGATCTATGCCTTCCGTGGTTCCGATCCCGGCGCGCTGCGGGACATCGAGGTCGACGCGACGGTGTGCCTGACGGCCTCGCGGCGCCTTTCTCCGGCAGTGCTGGCGGCGACCCGCGCGGTGGCCGACCGGTTGCCCGGCGGGCTCCCGCACCGTGCGCTCACCGAGCTCACCGACCTGACCGAGCTGACCGAACTGGTCGGATCCGTCGGCGCGGACTCCGCACGAACCCCGGTCATGCCGGCCGGGGGACTGCCGGCGCACGGCGAGGTGGTGATCAGGACCCTGCCGACGACGGCCCGGGAGGCCGCTTTCGTCGCCGACGAGCTACGCCGGGCGCACTTGCAGGCCGGTGTGCCGTGGTCGGAGATGGCGGTGCTGCTGCGCTCACCGGCCGCCGGGCTGCCGGCCCTTCGCCGGGCGTTCGCCACCGCCGGGGTGCCGCTCGCCGTCTCCGGCCAGGACACCGCACTCACCGCCGACCCAGTGGTGGCCGTGCTGCTCGCCGTGCTGCACGTCGGTCAGCGACCGGCCGACTTGACCGGTCAGGTCGCCATGGAGTTGCTGGCCTCACCCGCAGTGGGGATGGACGGTGAGGCCCTGCGCCGGCTGCGCCGTCACTTGCGGGCCGCCCAACCGGGTGGCGGTCCGACGCCCGACCTGCTGGCCGCCGCGCTGCTGGGTGCGCCATTGCCCGCGGGCCTTCCGGACGAGCTGTCCCACCCGGTGGCGCGCGTCCGGGCGATGCTCGAGGTCGCGCGGGCCGGCGCGGCGGACAGCGCGCCCGAGGCCAGCCTCTGGCAGATCTGGCGGCAGTCCGGGTTGGAGGACTGGCTGGTCGCAGCGTCGTTGCGCGGCGGCCGGGCCGGCCAGCGTGCGGACAGCACGCTGGACAGCGTGCTGACGTTGTTCGCCTCGGCCTCCGATCTTGCCGACCGGATGCCGCTGGCCGGCGTGCAGGCGTTCCTGGATCTTGTTGAGGGCCAACGCATTCCGGGTGACCCGACGGCGGGCACGGCGCGGTCGGCCGATGCGGTCGCCGTGTTGTCCGCGCACGCAGCCAAGGGTCTGGAGTGGGATCTGGTCTGTCTGGTCGGCGTGGCCGAAGGATGCTGGCCGGTGCTACGCGGTCGGCAGAGCCTGCTCGGCACGCAAGAGGTGTTGGACGCCGCGGCCGGACTTCCGCCGGCGTCGCTCGATGCGTCCGCCGCGGTGCAGGAGGAACGCCGGCTGTTCTATGTCGCTGCGAGCAGAGCCAAGCGACGGCTGATCGCGACCAGCGTGTCCGACCAGGACACCGTGCCGTCGAGGTTCCTCTACGAGCTGGCCGGGTCGGAGGACGAACTGCCGGCGGGCTGGCCGGCAGGCACCGACGGATCCGAGCGACGTGGCCTGCACCTGACGGATCTGATCGCCGAACTCCGCCGGGTGCTGACCGATCCGTGCGCACCGGAGCACTCGGCCGAGCTGGCCGGGAAACAGCTGGCCCGGCTCGCCGCGGCGGGCGTTCCCGGTGCCCACCCGCGGGATTGGTACGGCCTCGCCGCACGATCGAGCACCTCGCCGCCCGTCCCGGACGGCGCCACGGTCACGGTGTCGCCGTCCGCGGTGGACAGCCTGACCACCTGCGCGCTACGCGGGGTGCTGGAGCGCCGTGGGGCCCGCGGCACCAGCAGCCAGCAGCAGATCGAGGGCATCGTGGTGCACGCCATGGTCGACGGGCTGGCCAAAGGTGTCGCCAGGGTCGATCTGGTCGGCGAGATGGAGCGATTCTTGGCTCTGCAGCAGCAGTTTCCGCCCTGGCTGCTGGCCCGCACCCGGCGCGCGCTGGAGGCGATGATGGTCGCGGCGGAAAGGTGGATGCGTGACCTCCCGGCAGATCGCAGCCTGGCCGGGTCGGAGGTGCGACTCTCGGTCGCCGTCCCGCCGGACGGCGGCACGGCTGCCGGCGGCGCGCCGGAATCCGAGCCGGATCGTTCCGCACCGCTCCGCGAGGTGTGGCTGGAGGGTCGGGCCGACAGGCTCGACCGCGTCGCGGACGGGTCCCTGGTCGTCGTCGATTTCAAGACCGGCGCGACGGTGCCGTCCAAGGCCGCCGTGGCGGAGAACGTTCAACTGGCCGTCTATCAGCTGGCGATCGAGTTGGGCGGCGCCGCCACGTTGACCAGCGACCGACTTGCGGGCAGCGACCGACTTGCGGACAGCGACCGACCTGCGGGCAGCGACCGACCTGGCCGCCACGCCGCCGACCCCGTGGACCTCGGGGAGCCGGTGAAGGGGCGGCAGCGAGCCGGCGGAGCCGAGCTGGTTTACCTCCGGTCCGGCACCCCGAATGTCCGGCACCAACCGCCGCTGGACGCCGAGGCCGCGACGACGTGGCGCAGCACGGTGCGGGCGGCGGCCGAGCGGTTGGCCGCATCATCGATCACGGCGCAGGAGAACCGTTACTGCCAGAGGTGTCCCGTTCGATCGAGCTGCCCGCTGCAACCCGAGGGTCGGCAGGTGACCCGGTGATCACCGCGGCGGAACTGGCTGCCGCATGCGGCCTGCCGGCGCCGACCGCAGAGCAGGCGGCGGTCATCGAGGCTCCGCTGGAACCCGGGTTGGTCGTCGCCGGGGCCGGCTCCGGCAAGACCGAGACGATGGCGGCCCGGGTTGTCTATCTGGTGGCGACCGGTCAGGTGCGGCCCGAGCAGATCCTTGGCCTGACGTTCACCCGCAAGGCGGCCGCGGCGCTCAGCCGGCGGGTACGGCGCCGGCTGCGCATGCTGGGTGCAGGTGACCTCGTGCGTCAGCTCAGCGGCGACTCGCTGGCCGGTGACCCGGAGATCGGCACCTATCACTCCTTCGGGGGCCGGCTGATCGCGGATTTCGGGCCGCTGGCCGGGGTGGAGCCGGCGTCACGGGTGCTGACCCCCACCGGCACCTGGCAGCTGGCCCGCACAGTGGTGGGCCGGTGGGACGGCGACCTGCGGACCGATCTCGGGCCGGATCAAGTGACCGAGCGGCTGCTCGCCATCTCGGGCGCGCTCGCCGATCATTTGACCGATGCGGGCGCTCTCGCGGCGGAACTGGACGCACTCCTGGACGAGCTGCGCTCGGCTCCGCCGGCTCCCCGGCAGCGCGGCGCCCTGCACAGCGCCCTGGCCGACCACGTGAAGCGACTGCAGGATCGGCAATGGATCCTTCCGCTGGTCCAGGCCTTCGCCGAAGCCAAGCGCGAGCGCGGCGTCATCGATTTCTCCGATCAGATGCAGATCGCGGCGACGTTGGTGCTCGCTCACCCGCGAATCGGCGTCGCGCTGCGGGAGACGCACCGGGTCGTGCTGCTCGACGAGTACCAGGACACCGGGCACGCGCAGCGGGTCATCCTGCGGACCCTGTTCGGAGCGGGCGCGCCGAACGCTGCCGGCGGCCATCCGGTCACCGCGGTCGGCGACCCGGTGCAGTCCATCTACTCCTGGCGCGGTGCCTCGGCCGCGAACCTGCCTCGATTCGTCACCGACTTCCCGATCACCGGCACAGTGCCGGCGCCGATCCGCTCCCTGCTGACCAGCTTCCGTAATCCGGTAACTGTGCTGCGGCTGGCCAATCAGGTGTCGGCGACCGTACGGACGGGCCCGGGGGCGCCCGTCGCGGTCGGCGAACTGCGCCCGATGGACGGAGCGCCCGCCGGGGAGGTCAGGTACGCGCTCTTCCCAACCGTCGCGGACGAGGACGCCTGGCTGGCCCGCGGGATCGCCCAACGATGGCGGGCCGCCTCGGATGGGTCTGCGGCCGCACCACCGACGACCGCAGTTCTGCTGCGGCGGCGGAGCGACATGGCTGCCACCGCTGAAGCTTTGCGAGCCGAAGGTCTGCCAGTGGAGGTGGTCGGCCTCGGCGGACTGCTCGACGAGCCGGAGATCGCCGACCTCGTCGCCACCCTGCGAGTGCTGGTGGATCCCACGGCGGGCGCTGCCGCGATCCGCCTGCTGACCGGAGCCCGCTGGCAACTTGGAGCCGCCGATCTCGAGACGCTCGCCCAGCGATCCAGAACGCTGCTGCGGGAGAGCCGCGTGGCCGAGCCGGCGCCGGCAGACGGCCGGGCGGCGGTGCAGGCGGCCGTCGCCCAGGCACTGTCCGGTGAGGACATCGACACCTGGTGCCTGATCGACGCGATCAGCGACCCTGGTCCGCCGACTGACTACACCGCAGAGGGATACCGCCGGTTGGTCCGGTTCGCGACCTTGTTGCGTCGGCTCCGGTCGAGGATGGGCCAGTCGCTGACCGACCTGCTGGCCGACCTGGAACGGGCGACTGGTCTGGACATCGAGGTGCAGCTCGGCTCGCCGGCCGGGCGGGCTCACCTGGACGCGTTCGCCGACGTGGTCGCCGACGTGGCCGCGACCGGTGCGGGGCCCACCGAACTGCTGGGCTACCTGGACGCGGCCGCGGAACGCGAAGACGGCCTGACACCCGGCGAGGTCGCGGCCGCCTCGGGCCGGGTGCAGGTGCTGACGGTGCACGCCGCCAAGGGTCTGGAGTGGGAGATCGTGGCGGTGCCGCATCTCACCGAGGGCGTCTTTCCGATCACCCGCGGCAGCACCTGGCTGGGCGACGCCGCGCAGCTGCCGCCTGACCTGCGCGGCGACCGGGATGAGCTGCCGCAGTTGAGTTTTCCGGGCGGCGGCAACCAGAAGGATGTCGCCGATGTGCTGGCCGCCCACGCGGCCGAGTTCGGCCGGCTCCGGCTGACCGAGGAGAGCCGGTTGCTGTACGTCGCGCTGACCAGAGCGGAGCGGGTGCTGCTGCTGTCCGGTCACCATTGGGGTGCCGGTACGACGAAACCCGCCGGACCCAGCCAGTTCCTGCTCGACTGTGCCGCCGTTGCAGGGGAGTGGACGGAACCAGACGTGTGGGCGGCAGCGCCGGATCCGAGCGAGCGCAACCCGCTGACCGCCGTTCCGCGCACCGCCAGTTGGCCGGTCGACCCGCTGGGCAACCGGCGGCCGGCGATGCAGGCCGGCGCGGACCGGGTGCTCGCCGCACTCGCCCGCCTGGCCGACCCGGATCCGGACCGCCCGCACGGCCCGGACACCGCGGCCGGCTCGGAGACAACAGCGAACCAGGACGGCGCGCCGGCCCGGGCTGGGCCGGCCCAGGCTGGGCCGGCCCAGGGAGCAGATCGGGCCGCGGGTACTCCCGCCCGATCTGGTGGTGCAGCCGCCGACGCCGCCCCCACCACCGGCACCGAGCTTCCAGTCGACACCGACCCCTCCCGACACGACACCGACCCCTCCCGACACGACACCGACCCCTCCCGGCACGACCCCCTCGACCCCGCACGGAACGACCCGCTGGACCCCTCCGCCTCCCGGCACGACCCCGGCGGCTGGGCCGCCGACGTCACCACCCTGCTCGCCGAACGGGCGAGCACCGGTCGCGGCTCCGTCGAGGTGGACCTGCCGGGCACGGTGTCGGTGTCCGCGCTGGTCGAGCTCGCAGACGACCCGGAACGCCTCGCCCGTCGATTGCGCCGCCCCGTGCCGCTGGAACCGGCTCCACAACGTCGCCGGGGCAACGCTTTTCATCAGTGGCTCGAGCGATTCTTCCGCGGCGAGGCGCTGTTGGACGTGCGGGATCTGCCCGGAGCGGGCGATGGTTCAGCCGGCGAGGATGCCGAGTTCGACGAACTGCGTCGGCAGTTTCTGAATTCGTCATGGGCCAACCGGGTGCCCACCGAGATCGAGGTTCCGTTCACCGCCCGGATCGCCGGCCTCGGGGTCCGCGGGCGGATCGATGCGGTTTTCGCCGATCCCGATGGCGGGATCACAGTGGTGGACTGGAAGACCGGACGCCCGCCACCGGCTGCCCGTCGGGCCGCGGTCGGCGTTCAGCTCGCCTGCTACCGGATCGCGATCGCCCAGCTGACCGGGCTGGCGCTGCCGCGAGTGCGGGCCGCATTCCACTACGTCCCGACCGGTACCACCGTTGCCCCGGTCGACCTGCTCGACGAGAGCGGTATCGGCGAGTTGATCACCGCCAGCACCGGCCGGCTGCCCGCCTGAATGATCGCCCGGCACCCGCCCGGAGCCGCAGCCAGTCGCGCTGTGGGTCGGCTGCGCTCACGTCGGCAACTGCCCACCCTGGCGGCCGCGACTGCGACCGGCCATCGGTGAACTGCTCGTCATCGCGCCACTGTCGGCCTGGGTGTGGTCCGGTGCACAGGTTGACCGCGCAAGCGGATCGGGCCGGCTATGGGATCGGCAGCACCCGCAGGGCCAGCACCGGGCAGGCCCTTGCCGCCGCCCGAGCCCGGCGACGGAACTCCGCCGGGATCGGGCCGGTCGGCAGTAGGGGGTAGCCCCATTCGTCCAGCACGATCGCCTCGGGCAGTTCCTGGGCGCACAGCCCGTGCGCCCGGCAGCCGATCGGATCGACCCGCAGCACCAGGTCACGGCCGGACCCGGCGCTCATCGTCGGAACTGCGGGTCCGCCGGCGCCGGCGCCGCAGCCTGCCCGACCGCAGGCAGCCGAACGGTCGGCGCCGGAGCGCCGCACCCGCCGCCGTGCAGGTGCCGGGACAGATGCTCGGACCGACGGCCGGTGAGCGCGGTCAGTGCGCTGCCCACCAGCGAGACGGCGCCGTCCGGGTGCGAGCAACCACCCCGGCCGTTGACGACCGGGAGCCGGCCGCGCAGCCGGTCGAGGGCTCCCGCATCTCCGCGGGCCAACGCGTCGCAATCGGCCGCGAGGGCAGGCAGGCCGAACATGCACGGCCCGCACTGACCGGCTGACTGCTCGGCCAGATACCGCGAGATCCGTGCGGTCTCGATGAGCAGGCAGCCGCCCGCTGGCAGGACGGTGATCGAGCCGACCCCGCGCCGCGCCCGCAACGACTGCAAACCCGTTGTGCTGTAGAGCAGATGCTCGACCTGACCGAGGTCGACCCAGCTGCCGGCCAGGCCGCCGACCAACGCGTCACCGGCCGGGACGGCGCCGGCCGCGGCGAGCAATTGCCCGATCGGGGTGCCAACGGCGACCTCGACCACGGTCGGTCGGGGTACCGCTCCGCCCACCGTGACCACGACCGTCCCGGGTTCGTCCGGCAGCCCGACCCGGCCATGCCAGTCGACTCCGAAGCGGGCGAGAAGCGCCAGGGTCGCTAGTGTTTCGGCGTTGACTACCAGGGTGGGGCCGCCGTCGACGCCGCGCCGCCAGATCGGGTCGAGCCGGCCGAGGGGCCGGGCGTCACCGGTGTTCATCAGGTTGACCAGCGACGTCGCTTCCGAGGCGACGAACCGGGTCGGCACCCGCAGAACCTCGACATCTGTTGCAGCGAAGGAGTTGTCGGCCGCCCGCAGGCGCACGGCAGCGCGCGCGAAACGCTCGCCGGCCGAGCCGGCCCGCACGGCCACCGCCACCCGCCGGGCGCTCAGCGCGCTGCCCAGCAGGACCGCACCGTCGATCACCAGGTGTGGCGACCAGGCCAGCAGTGCCGAGTCCTTGCCCGTTGTGGGGTCGCCGTCGCAGCAGTTGGCGACCACCACGGCCCGCCGGCGGGTGCGGATCCCGCCGAGCACGGCAGCGATCTTCCGGCCGGTCGGGAACGCGCCACCGCCGCGGCCGGTCAGCCGCGCCGCCTCGGCCAGTGCGATCAGATCGGTCGCCGCGAGGTCCGGGACGGGTCCGTACCGGTGCAGGTGGTCGGGCCAGAGCCGGGTCGGGGTCCCGGGCAACAGCCGACCCGGGACGCCGGGCGCGCCGAGCACGCCGGCGGGCGTCAGGGTGGACCACAGCTCCCTCGGTGCCGGTCCGTGACCGGGCGTCAGGTGCACGACCGCCGACCGGACCGGGCTCATCCGGGCACCCGGTTCCGGCCGGCCGGAGCCTGTTCGGCAGCAAACGCCGTGCGGTCGGCCGCGGCCCTGGCGAGCGTGTCGTGGTGCGGCCGGCGGAGCAGTCGCCAGCCGACCGCCACCACGACCACGGCGATACACGCCAGGTTGACCGCGACCATCCACGTCCGGGAACTGTCACCGCCGGAGGTGCCCCAGCCGTGCAGCAGCGCGATCGGCCACATGCCGTAGGCCGACAGATGGATCGCCCGCCAGAGCGTGGGGGACATCCGGTCGCGCAGCAGGCTCGTCACGACCATCGCGACCATCAGGTCGGTGGCCAGCGCGCCCAGGCCGATCCACAGCGGGTCGAAGCCGGAGCCGAACGGCCACACCGAGTCGATGACGCTCAGGTCCACGTAGCCGTCGGCGATCGCCGTCGCGACGTGCGCGAAGACGAACACCACCGTCAGCAGTGCGAGGTTGCGGTGCAGCCGGAGCACGGCGGCTCTGGGCAGCAGTCGGCCGCCGGCCCGTCCGGCGGTCGCAATGCCGAGCACCATCGACGCGGTCAGCAACACCACGGCGACCACCCCGCTGGACCGGCTGAGAAACCACAGGAGTTGGGAATCCATCAGGCAACCCTTCCCCGGTCGGCCGGCCAACCAGCAGCGGTGACGACGGAGAAGTCCAGGAACACCAGCCGGGCCGGAATCTGGTGCCGCCGAAGCCACGCCGGGGCCCGCGCGCCCAGCACGATCGCGGCGGTGGTGGCCGCATTGGCGTCCAGGCAGCTGGCCGCGGCCGCGGAGACGGTGCGCCAGCAGGTTTCCGGGTTCCACCCGGTCCGTGGATCGATGATGTGGTGCGCGGGGCCCTGCGGCGTCGCCCAGGCCCGGACCGTCGTCGATGACGTCGCCAGCCCACCGGCGGTGATGGCGACCAGCTCGTTCCGCTCGGCTTCGGCGGTCCGGTGATGCTCACCGATGGCGATCCGCCAGCCCCCGGCCGGTGCCTGGCCGGCGACGGCGACGTCCCCGCCGATCGACACCAGCACTCCGACCTGCTCCCGGTGCGCGATGCGCCGCGCTGCCCGGTCGGCGGCCAACGCCTTGGCGGTCGCACCCAGGTCGAGCCCGACCCCGGCCGGAATGAGCAGCGTGTGCCGGGCGGCGTCGTGCTGGATCCGCCAGGCCCCCGGCGCGGGACCGACGCCGAACGGACCGGCAATGGCCCGACCGGGTGCGCCGTCCCCGGGCCGGGTGAGGTCCGCGAAGTCGCGGTCGTAGCCCAGGGCGATGACGGCACCGCCGACCGTGGGATCGACCAGGAAATCGGTGGCCGCCGCGACCCGCAGCGCGGCGCCGATCGCCTCGTTGAGCAGCGGGGAGACCCGCTGTTCCCGGCCGGGCCTGCGGAGCGCCCGGCTGATCTCCGAGTCGGGTCGGAAACGGCTGCAGGCCTCGTCGACGGCCGCCAGTTCCTCGGTGAGCACGGCGGCCGCAGCGGTCAGCCGGGACGGGTCGGTGACCGTCAGGGTGGCCGTCATACCCCAGATCGGGATGTCCAGCCGGTCCGGCGGGGCGCCGGCCGGGAAGCGCGCGGTCACGAGCCACCCGATCCGCTGTGCGAGCGGCCCGCGGCCCGGGTGGGTGGGGCGACGGGGGTCAGCTGCTGGCGCGGGGCGGTTGTGGTGCCGGGTGGCACCGCAGTGGACGGGCTGGTGATGCTCCCTCCGGTCCCACTCGAGCCCGCCGGAGGCAAGGCCTCGGTCGTCGGAGCCTGATGGACGGGCGGCCCGGTCTGCGGAAGGATGCCAGCACTGCCGGCGCCGGTGCCGGTGGTTTCTGCATCGGCCTGTGCGGCCGCGACGACAACGGTCAACCCGACTGTGGCCGCGGTGGCCAGGATCGCGGCGCCGGTGGTCAGCGCCCGCACCCGGTGCGTCATGCGCTCGCGGTGCAACGGTTCGGGAGCGTACGGCGGCATCTGGTCGTCCTCGTCCTGTTGGCGCACGGCTGGTGGCGCGGGCTGGTGCTTGAAGGCGGTTTCGCGGCGGCTGGAGCAATGCCGGTTTCGGGCTCGATCTGGTGGCGGCGGCCGCGCGATGGGCCGCGGCCGCCGACATCGACACTTGTCGCCGCAGCTGTGCCGTAGCTGTGCGGACCGGAAGGTGTTCATGAGTGCCGCGGGTCGGACCGTGCCCGCCACTGGCGGCCGCCGGGGCCGAGTCGGCCCAAGTTTGTAGGCTGGGCGCAATGATCCCTCTGCCGAACCAGGCCCGTGGTGTGGTGCTGCGCGGCCGGCCGTTGCCGACGGACAGAGCTGCGGTGATGGCCATCGTCAATCGCACCCCGGACTCGTTCTACGACGCGGGTGCAACCTATGACGAGGCGGCTGCGCTGGACGCGGTCCACCGCGCGGTGGAGGACGGCGCCGACATCGTGGACATCGGCGGGGTCAAGGCGGGCGTGGGTCGAGAGGTCGACGTCGCGGAAGAGACCCGTAGGGTGGTGCCGTTCATCGGCCGCGTGCGGGAGCTGTTCCCCGACCTGGTGATCAGCGTCGACACCTGGCGATCCGCGGTCGCGATCGCCGCCTGCGAGGCCGGCGCCGACTTGATCAACGACACGTGGGCCGGCGCGGACCCCGGCCTGGCCGACGTCGCTGCCCGGTTCGGGGCGGGGATCGTCTGTTCGCACACGGGCGGCGCCGTGCCGCGGACGAATCCCTACCGGGTGGCCTATCCCGACGTGGTGGCCGACGTGATCGCCGAGACCACCGCCGCAGCCACCCGGATGGTCGTCGCCGGAGTCCCGGCGGCGGGTGTCCTCATCGACCCGACCCACGACTTCGGGAAGAACACCTGGCACGGGCTGGAGCTGGTGCACCGGACCTCGGAGCTGGTCGCCACCGGCTGGCCCGTGCTGATGGCGTTGTCCAACAAGGACTTCGTCGGGGAGACGCTGGACCTCCCGGTCGACCAACGGCTGGAGGGCACCCTCGCCGCGACCGCGATCGCGGCCTGGCAGGGCGCGGCGGTGTTCCGAGCCCACCAGGTCCGGGCGACCCGTCGGGTGGTGGAGATGGCCGCCGCGATCCGCGGCACCCGAGCGCCGCTGGCGGCCCGTCGCGGGCTGCTCTGAGCCGTCCTGTCGGTGCGCCATGGCACGATCGTCGGGTGACCACAGTTCTGCAATACCTGGTGCTCGCGGCGGTGATCGGCCTGGTGGTGTTCGGCATCGCGGTGTTCGTCTTCGGCCGGGGGGAGCAACTCGCCCCGCTGTCGCCGCGAACCTCGCCGACCGAGCTGCCCGACGACGCAGTGACCGGTGACGACGTGCGGAAGGTGCGCTTCGCGATGGCGCTGCGCGGCTATCGGATGAGCGACGTGGACTGGGCGCTGGAACGAATGGCGAACGAGCTGGAGCGGCTGCAGGCCCGGATCGATGCCTTGTCCGGCGACCCGCAGTCCCCGCCCGATTCGGTGCTGGCCGGCGCGGTGCGCGCACCGGGTCGCGGCGCACCCGCCGACGAGGAACCGAGCGGGTCGAACAACGGAGACGATTCATGACGGTACGGGTAGCTGCGTCGATCGATCTGTCCACCGACCCGGAGACGGCGTTCGCTGCCGCCGCCGACCTGCCGTCGCAGGAGCGGTGGGTCATCGCAACCCAGCTCTACGCGATCGACGGTGACGTCTCGATGCCACAGGTCGGGTCGCGATTGGCGGCGTTCACCGGGCTGGCCGGCGTCGGGTTCCTCGACACCATGGTGGTCACCGAGTACAACCCTCCCTGGCGGTGGGTCATGCAACACGAGGGCGATTTCGTCCGGGGAGTCGGCATTTTCGAGATCGAGGCGACGCCGACCGGGAGCCGTTTCACCTGGGCCGAGGAGCTCGATCTGCCCTTCGGCATCGTCGGGCGGCTCGGGTGGCCGTTGATCAGACCGCTGGCCCGGCTCGGGCTGGCGGCCTCGTTGCGCAGGATGGCCAAACAGATCCATCGCGGGACCCTGCCGCTGGCCCTCGCTCCCGCCGCGACGACCCCGGCGCAGGGGACGGTTGGGGGCTGACGGAGATGGCCGCCACCGCGCCGCCGGCACCTGATCGGCCGGCACCTGATCGGCCGGCACCTGATCGGTCGGCACCCGATCGGTCGGCACCTGATCGGCCGGCACCCGATCGGCCGGCACCCGATCGGTCGGCACCCGATCGGCCGGCACCTGATCTGCCGGCACCTGATCTGCCGGCACCTGATCTGCCGGCACCTCGTGCGCAGGCCCGGGCTGCCGCGCCCAACGGGCCGCCGGCGCGGACGGCGACCGATCCGCCGGCGGCGCCGGTCGCGGTGCAGGTGGGATCCGACGGGCTGGTGCGGTGCTGGTGGGGCAGCGCACCGGTGTACATCGAGTACCACGACACGGAGTGGGGCCGCCCGCTGCACGGGGACGACGCGCTGTACGAGCGACTCTGTCTGGAGGCCTTCCAGTCCGGGCTGAGTTGGTTGACGATCCTGCGCAAGCGGCCCGCGTTCCGGACCGCCTTCGACGGGTTCGTCATCGATAAGGTCGCCGAGTACAGCGATGCCGATGTCGATCGGTTGATGGCCGACGCCTCGATCGTGCGCAATCGCGCCAAGATCCTGGCCGCGATCAACAACGCCAGGGTGGCGGCCGAACTCGACATCGGCCTGGATGGGCTGCTCTGGTCCTTCGCCCCAACCGCTCTCCGGCCGCGACCGGCGGCCATCGCCGACCTGGTTGCCGTCACCCCCGAATCGACGGCGATGGCCAAGGACCTGAAACGCCGGGGCTTCAAGTTCTTCGGACCGACCACGGCTTACGCGCTGATGCAGGCCACCGGCATGGTCGACGATCACGTCGTGGAGTGCTGGCGAGCAGTGGAGTCAGGCTGAGCGGGACGGCTGTGGACTGCCCGGCACTGCCGAGGCCGGCCCGCCCGCCCCGCACCTCAGCGTTGAGAGGCCGACAACCCGCGCTTGCCACGCGGTCGAAGTGCTGCCGGATCCTGCCTTTGCGGGAGCGTTGCAGCTATTGCCGGGGCCTCGCCACCAGCGTCTGGGTCTGGCTCTGCCCGCTCGGTCGCGGCGGGTACCGCCGGGGTGGACCCGGAGTTCCCGGGCTGGGCAGACTCGGAGCGCTCAGCGGATCCGATGACCGGGTCGTCACCGGCCTGGCCTTCGTCTCCGTCACCGGCCGGCACATTGATCACCGCGACGCCGGACTCGAGGTCGATGCGGAGGTCGCCATCCCTGGCGTTGCCCTCTTCTTCCCGACGCGCCGCCTTGGCCTGCCGTTCCTGCAGCTCATGGCGCATGCCGGGGTTGAACAGCGCACCCAGTTCACCCATCGGTCCCACCAGGCAAGGCTACGGCACGGGGAACCCGCCGGCCGGGCCCTTGCGCGGGACCGGCGAAGACCCGCCCCGCCGGCGGTGCTGCCCCCGACAACCGGTGGTCCCGACCGGAAACCGCCTCAGCGTCAGCCGTGGTCGGGTCGGCCGCAGCCGGCCCGAATCCTGATCCAGCTCGTCATTGCCCGGTGAACCGTGGCGGCCGCTTCTCGACGAAGGCCCGGATCGCCTCGTGATGATCCGGCGACGCGAAACATTCGACCTGGGCCCGGTCCTCGAAGTCGAGGGTGGCCGCCAGGTCCGCGGCCGCACCGAAATGCAGCGACGCCTTGATCCACCCGTAGGCGCGGGTGGGGCCGGCGGCCATCGACGCGGCCAGGGTGCGCGCCGCTCCGGGCAACTCGGCGTCGTCCACGACGGAGTCCACCATGCCGATCACCAGGGCGTCGGCGGCATCGACTTTTTCGCCGAGCAGCATCATCCGGGAGGCCCGGCCGTGGCCGATGAGCCGCGGCAACGTGAACGAGGCGCCGGTGTCCGCGGACAGCGCCACGCCGGCGAAGGCCATCGAGAACGAGGCCGATCGGGCCGCGATCCGCAGGTCGCAGGCGAACGCGAGACCCGCTCCGGCGCCGGCGGCCGCCCCATTCACCGCGGCGATCACTGGCTTCGGCATTGTGCTGATCATCGTCACCAGAGGGTTGTAGAACTCCCGCACGGTGCCGGCGACCCGGCGATCGCCGGCCGAGACCAGCGCGAGGTGTTCCTTCAGGTCCTGGCCCGCGCAGAACGCCCGCCCACTGCCGGTGATCACCACCGCCCGGACGGTCGGCGCTGCGCCGGCATCGGCCAGCGCGACCAGCAATGCCCTCTTCAGATCGAGGTTGAACGAGTTGAACGCCGCCGGCCGGTTGAGCGTGATCGTCCGCACACCGTCGACGTCGGCCGCCAACACAGGTGGCCCGCCGACCACTGCTGGCTCGGACGGCCGTTCGGTCTGCGTCATGGTGGTGATTCTCCTCGTCATCGGCACGCCGCTGGAAAAGGTCATCCTGGCACCGGTTTCGGCGCCCCCCTACATCGCCCGGGCGGCAGCGGCGCTGCCGGGTGTGCCCCGCCGGCAACCCCCGCTGCGCCCCGCCCGGTGTCCCGCGACCGCCCCGGCCCCGATGGCGCGCGACACACCAACGGCCGGTCGCCGCACCTGGTTTCGGCCAACAGCCTGTCATGAGGGAGAATGGACCGTCCGCGCTGACCGCGGCAACAACGCCGGACGGGAACCGCCGCCCGGCGGAGACGATTCACGTGAGTTCTGGAGGGAGTCGCACATGGCGGCCATGAAGCCCCGAACCGGGGATGGTCCTCTCGAAGTGACCAAGGAGGGCCGCGGGATCGTCATGCGTGTTCCGCTGGAAGGCGGTGGCCGATTGGTGGTGGAGATCTCCGCCGACGAGGCATCCGCGTTGGGTGACGCTTTGAAGGCTGTCGTCGTCCCCAAGTAACGACGACGCGCACGCTGCATCAATGGCAGGGACCCGCCCGGGAACCGATCCGCTCTGCGGACCGGGACCCGGGCGCTTCCGTGCCGTGCCAGGACCGGCTGTGCCCGGCCCGTTGGCTCAGATCCCTGCGTCGTCGTCCGGTCGGGACGCGCCTCGAGCGCAGGGCCAACCCGGCCCGGCACGGTTCAAGCCCGGCCGGCCACGTCAGGCCAACACTGTCCGGTACAGGTCCACCGTCTGCTCGGCGATTGCGGCCCAGGAGAACTCCGAGACCGCCCGCTCGCGACCCGCGTTGCCGTAGGCCTTGGCCCGGCCCGGATCGCGCACCAGGTCGTTGACGGCGGTGGCGATGGACCTTTCGAAGCCAGGACCGTCAGTGCTGTCGTAGTGCACCAGCAGCCCGGTCTCGCCGTTGTTGACGACCTCGGGGATGCCGCCGACGTCGCTGGCCACCACCGCTGCCCCGCAGGCCATCGCCTCCAGGTTCACGATGCCCAGCGGCTCGTACACCGACGGGCAGACGAACACCGTCGAGGCGGACAGCACCTGCTTGACCTCCGGCAGGGTCAGCATCCCGTCGAACCAGAACACCCCGGGCCGCTGCGCCTGGAGTTCGGCGATCGCGGCGGCGGTCTCGGCAGCGATCTCCGGCGTGTCGGGGGCGCCGGCGCACAGCACCAGCTGCACGCCGGGATCGAAATGGTGGGTCGCCGCGACCAGGTGTCCGACGCCCTTCTGCCGGGTGATCCGCCCGACGAACGAGGCGATCGGGGCCGTCAGGTCGACCCCCTTGTCGGTCAGCAGCGACCGGTCCTCGCTCGGCTGGTAGATCTCGGTGTCGATGCCGTTCCGGATCACGTGCACCTTCGCCGGATCCAGCGCCGGGTAGCTCTCCAGGATGCCGCCCTTCATGCCGGTGGACACCGAGATGATCGCGTCCGCGCCCTCGTACGCCGTTTTCTCCGCCCAGGACGACAGCCGGTAGCCGCCGCCGAGCTGCTCGGCCTTCCACGGCCGGTGCGGCTCCAGCGAGTGCGCGGTGATCACATGCGGGACGCCGTACAGCAGCTTCCCGATGTGCCCGGCCATGTTGGCGTACCAGGTGTGCGAGTGCAGCAACTCGACGTTGCCGGTGGCGGCGACCATCGACAGGTCCACCGACAGGGTGGTCAGCGCGGCGTTCGCGCCGGCCAGTGCCGGGTCCGGGCGGTGGCCCTGCCCGCCCGGCCGGTCGTCACCGAAGCAGTGCACGTCGACGTCGATGAGTGTGCGGAGTTCGCGGACCAGGTACTCGACGTGAACCCCGGCCCCTCCGTAGACATCCGGCGGGAACTCACGGGTCAGGATCGCGGTATGCACGTCGGCAAATCTAGCGAGGCAGCTCCCGATGCGCTGCCTGAAGACGAGCCCGCCGATCGGCCGGTCCCGGTTTGCTTTGGCGCGCGGCCAATCGGGTGGGGTCCCTCGCGCGAAAGCTCTGGGTGGCCGCTAGGGTCAGCGCCATGGCCAAGCCCAAGGTCCTCGGAATCGTGTTGGCAGGCGGCGAAGGAAAACGGCTGTGGCCGTTGACGGCTGACCGAGCAAAACCGGCGGTTCCGTTCGGCGGAAACTTCAGACTCATCGACTTCGTGCTGTCCAATCTGGTGAATGCCGGGTATTTGAAGATCTGCGTCTTGACGCAATACAAATCCCATTCACTCGACCGGCACATCACCACGACCTGGCGAATGAGCCAGATGTTGAGCAACTACATCACCCCGGTCCCGGCCCAGCAGCGGCTCGGCCCGCGCTGGTACACCGGCAGCGCCGATGCGATCCTGCAGTCGCTGAATCTGGTCTATGACGAAAGTCCTGACTACCTCGTCGTTTTCGGTGCCGACCATGTGTACCGGATGGATCCGTCGCAGATGGTCGCCGACCACATCGCGACCGGCGCCGAGGCCACCGTGGCCGGCATCCGGGTGCCGCGCCGGGAGGCCACCGCCTTCGGCGTCATCAAAGCGGCCGATGACGGCAGCAAGATCGCCGAGTTCATGGAAAAGCCGGCCGACCCGCCGTCGGTGCCGGACGATCCGGAAGTCGCGTACGCCTCGATGGGCAATTACGTCTTCACCACGCAGTCGCTCATCGAAGCGCTGAAGATCGATGCCGCTGATGAGTCGTCCATTCACGACATGGGCGGCAACATCATCCCGTACTTCGTGAACCGGGGCAGCGCGCACGTCTACGACTTCGACCGGAACGTGGTGCCCGGCGCCACCGCCCGCGACCGCGGCTACTGGCGGGATGTCGGCACGATGGACGCCTACATGGACGCGCACATGGATCTGGTGTCGCTGGAACCGATCTTCAACCTGTACAACCGGGAATGGCCGATCCTGAGCTTCCCGTCGACGCTGCCGCCGGCGAAATTCGTCGAGAGCGGCACGGCCCGGGATTCGATGATCGGCAGTGGCACCATCATTTCCGGCGCTACCGTCATCGGTTCGGTCGTCTCCGATGACGTGCGGATCGGCACCGGCAGCCGGGTCGAGGGTTCGGTGATCCTGCCGGGTGTCCGGATCGGCCGCAACGCCGTTGTCCGGCACAGCATTCTCGACAAGAACGTCGTCGTCCCGGACGGCGCGAAGGTCGGCGTCGACGTCGAGCTGGACAGTGATCTCTACACGGTCAGCCCCGGCGGGATCACCGTGGTCGGCAAGGGTGTCGTCATCGGGAAGTAGCCGGCAACCGTTGCCGGCCACCCGGCCGGCAACGTTGCGCGGCCGCCACCTGGGGCGTCGATCACCGGGTCGCGCCACGGGTGGCGCTGCGCGGTGGGAGTGTTCAGCCGCCCGGATGCGGCGTTCTCGTCGGACAACCGGCCGTGACGAAGTTCGCGTCGTACTCGAAGTGCCAGGTCTCGTTGTCATACGTGCGGCAGAAACCCAGTGATCCTGCCGTGCCCTCCAGCCAGTTGTGTCCGGCCAGCCCTTGCACGTCGATCGCGAGACCCAGGACGTGGGCGGACCTTTCCGGCGACAGCACGTAGCTGTCGGCCATCTGTTTGCCGAATTGGGCGAGATAGGAATTGTAGGTGTCGACCTGCTGCGCCCTGCTGCGCTTGCCATCGTTCAGGCACAGTGTGACGTTCGCGGCGGCCGCCTTGTCCACCGCCACCTGCCACGCCGCCGCGACGTCCGGCTGCAGCCCGATCGGCTGCTCGTTGAAGTACTGCGGATCGGTGGGGCACGGCGCGCCGTTGTCGTCGCCGGGCGCGTCCAGGTCGGCGCCGGCCGCCCGGGCCGCTTCGAGGGCTGCCAGGTGATCGGCTGCGACAGCCTGCGGGTCGGACCCGGCCGCCTTCGACTGCTCGGCAGCCCGAGACGCCGCGGACGCCGCGGACGCCGCGGACGCGGAGGCCAGCGCCGCGGACGCCGCCGACCTGGACGCCGCTGCGGCCGCCGCCTGCGCCGCCTGCGCGGCCGACGCAGCAGCGGCCGCTGCCGACGAGGATGCGGCAGCGGACGAGGACGCCGCTGCGAGGGACGACCCGGCGGCCGCCGACGCCGATGACTGCGATGATGCCGCGAGGCGATCCTGTTCGGATTCGCCGCAGCCGGCGGTCAGTCCCAGCGCGGCAACGCTGAGCAGAACTCCGACGAGCCACCTGCGGTTGGAGGGAGCCGTTCTCAACCGCGCTTGACCGCTGCCAACAGGCCGTCACCCAGCGGGATCATCACGGCAGACAGGGTCTCGTCATCACGGACCAGCCGGCCCGCCTCGCGTACCGCGACGGTCTCCCCGTCGCGCTGCGTGGGATCGGCCACCTTGTCGCCGCCCAGGGCGCCGTCGACGACCAGGACGCCGCCCGGCCGGAGCAGCCGGAGCGCCTCGGTGACGTACTGCGGGTACTCGGTGCGCGCCCCATCGACGAACACCAGGTCGTAGGCACTGTCGGTCAGCCGGGGCAGCACATCCAGCGCGCGGCCGTTGATCAGCCTGGTGCGGGTCGGGGCGATACCGGCCTCGGTGAAGGCCTTCTTCGCTGCCCTGTGGTGTTCGGCCTCGACGTCGATGGAGGTCAGGATGCCGTCGGGGGCCATGCCGGCCATCAGGTGCAGTCCGCTGACGCCCGCGCCGGTGCCGATCTCCACCACCGAACGTGCACCGATGGTCGCGGCGAGGAAGGTGAGCGCGGCTGCGCCGCCGGAGCCGATCGGCACACAGCCGAGATCGGCCGCGCGGCCGCGTGCGGCCAGCACGACCTCGCCTTCTGGCACGAAGAACTCGGCGTAGGACCGGCTGGTGGTCACCGGAAACCTCCTGATGCGAACTGGCGGGTGCTGATCGGGCCGGGCCCAGCGCCGACCCCGCCGGCGGAACCGGAGGGGTGAGCGGCGCTGCGCCCCGGCAAAACCTACCGGCCGTGGGTGCCCACTCCGAACAGGCTCACCGCTGTTGGGCACCGCGCTGTTGGGCACCCGCTCACACCTGGCTCACAACCACGCGGGGAACAATGATCACGCACCGGTCGTTCGATCGGGCAAGACCCGGAGGTGGTTTCGCTGTCCAGCCTGCCCGTTCCGATCGGCCCCGTGCCGATCGCCGGCGACGCGCAATCCGAAAGCGCGGCGCCCGATAGTGCGGCGACTTCGACGTGGACGCCACCGGCGTGGGAGGACATCGTCCGCGAGCACGGCGACCGGGTGTACCGGCTCGCCTATCGCCTCTCCGGCAACGCTCACGACGCCGAGGACATCACCCAGGAAACGTTCATCCGGGTGTTCCGCTCCTTGAACAACTACCGGCCCGGCTCGTTCGAGGGCTGGTTGCACCGCATCACCACCAACGTCTTCCTCGACCTGGTGCGTCGCCGCCAACGCATCCGGATGGAGGCCTTGCCGGAGGAAACCGACCGGATTGCCGGCCGTGAGCCGTCGCCGGAGCAGGCCTTCAGTGACGCCAACCTGGACCCCGACCTGCAGGCCGCGCTCGATGATCTGCTGCCGGAGTTCCGTGCTGCCGTCGTGCTGTGTGACGTCGAAGGACTGACCTACGAGGAGATCGGCGCCACCCTCGGCGTCAAGCTCGGCACGGTGCGGTCGAGGATCCATCGTGGCCGGCTGGCCCTGCGGGCCGGGCTGGAAAGGCGCCGGGCCGAGCGTACTGATTGGAACGGTTCGGAGGCGGTGCGATGACTGCGGGCTTCGCCGATCACCTGAATCTTGACGCCATTGTCGCCTTTGCCGACGGCGAGATGCCGATGGTCGCCTACCAGCGGGCCGCGGCACACGTGTCGCGGTGCCCGCAATGCGAGTGTGAGGTCAACCAGCAACTGATCGCCCGCAGCTGGCTTCGCGCCGCAGGCACCCCCGAGATGCCGAGCGGTCTGCTGGAGAGCCTGCGGTCGATCCCGGTCGCCGTCCCGGTCCCCAAACCGGTCGACGGCGTCACGGTCGACCCCGTCTCCGGGCGGATGGTGCGGTCCGACGAGCACGCCAGGGCCGGGCACCATCGTGCGTGGCGATTCCGTTTCCTCGGCGCCAGCGCGCTGGTGGCCGGCCTCGCCGTCGGTGCGCTGGTGGTCGGCGCCGAGCAGCCGGACCGGGACGCTGTATCGCCCAACGGGCATCTGGTCGGCGGCGTGACGACGCCGTTCGTCGTGCCGGTCAAGCTGGGCACCCCATAGGTCGCGGCGCACGAACCCGGCCGCGAGCACCTGCTCCCGTAGCCTGGCCGGGCGGGGATCGCCCAGCCGGCGCGATGGTCCGCCGGCGGGGCTACCTGCCGTGTCCCGATGAAGGGCCCGGAGTCCTGCTGTCGAGAGGTCACCGCCACAGATGAACACCCCGCAGCTACCCGGGTCCCCGCCACCTGGTGGTGCGCCGAACGGTGCCGCCACCCGGAACGGCCGGCCGCGGTTGGACCCCAAACCGTTGTGGAAGCCGCCGATCGACCCGCTGCAGGCCGGCGCCTTCGGACGGCCGAACGGCGTCGGGGGCGCGTTCTCCCCGCGTCGTCCCGCCGGGTCGGTGGTGCTCGGCGCCCCGCCGGTTCCCGAGTATCTCCAGGATGCGTTCGGCCGCCCGCCGGGTGACGGCGACACCATCGGCCGCCCGCCGGCCGGGCCGCCCGCACGGGAACCGGCCGACGAACCAGCGGACCCGTGGCGTGACCCGGCCTCCGGTGCCACTCTCGGCCCGCCCGCTATCGCCACAGAAGTCCCGGAGATCGCCGAACCCGTTCCGGCGGAACGTTTCTCGCTCCGGCAGGCACTGTTCGAGCGCCGGCTGCGGCCGTCTGCCGTCATCGGGCTGCTGGTCGCGGCCCTGGTGGTCGGCGGCCTCGGAGCCGTGATCGGGGTCTTCGCCGCCGACCGGCTGCCGGCCGGCGTCACCGATCCGGCGTTCCAGCTGGCCACGGTCGCTCCCGCGGTCACCCGCGAACCCGGGTCGGTCGCCGACATCGCGGCCAGGGTGCTGCCGTCGGTCGTCTCGCTGGAGATCCGCACCGGTGACGTCGGCGAGACCGGGTCCGGCGTCGTCATCGATGGCAACGGCTACATCCTGACCAACAACCACGTGATCTCCACCGCGGCCACCGATCCTTCGGCGGAGTTGACGGTGGTCTTCGATGACGGCCAGCAGAGCAGGGTGCCGGGCATCATCGTCGGCCGCGACCCGTTGACCGATCTGGCGGTTCTGAAGGTCGACGTCACCGGCGCCACCGTCGCGCAGTTGGGTGATTCGACCGCGCTCGCGGTCGGCGACCCGGTCATCGCCATCGGTTCGCCGCTCGGCCTGGCCGGCACCGTCACCACCGGAATCGTGTCGGCCCAGGGCCGGCCGGTGCGGCTACAGGGCGGGGGATCGGACACCGATGCCGTCATCGACGCGATCCAGACCGACGCTGCGGTCAACCCGGGGAACTCCGGCGGCCCGCTGGTCGATTCCGCCGGTGCCGTTGTCGGCATCAACACGGCGATCCGCACCCTGGGCGGCGAGACCAGCGGCTCCATCGGCCTCGGGTTCGCCATCCCGATAGCGATGGCGAAGAGCGTCGCCCAGCAGATCATCGCCGCCGGCACCGTTCAGCATTCGACGATGGGCGTCAACGCCCGGTCGGCGACCGATGGGGTGACCGACGGGGCCCAGGTGCAGAACGTGCAGGACGGCAGCCCCGCCGCCGCCGCCGGGATCGCCGAGGGCGATGTGATCACCAAGGTGGGCGATCGGACGGTGGGCAACGCGGACGAGCTGATCGTCGCGGTCCGGGAGAACCCGGTCGGCGCCGCGGTGCCGGTCGTGCTGATGCGGGACGGCCGGGAGATGACTGTCACCGTCACGCTCGCCGCCCAGTAGCGTCGGGCGGTCCGGCCCAGCGGGTGAACATCTTCGCCGCGGCCGGCCGCTTCGCGAACGTCAGGGCCGAGACCGGCGCCAGGGCTATCCTGACCGGGACGGCTCGACATGGGAGGAGGCCGGCGAATGTTCGGCCTTTCCTGGGGTCAAATTGCGATCATCGTGCTGGTGGGTGTGTTCGTCCTCGGTCCGGAGCGCATCCCGACGGCGGTGAACTGGTCGATGACGTCGCTGCGCAAAGTTCGCACGATGGCCGCCGGCGCGCAGGCCGAGTTGCGCAAAGAGATCGGTCCGGAGCTCGAGGAGTTGCGCCGCCAGGTCGCCGACCTGCAGTCGCTCAAGGAGATCCAGGAGCTGCGCGATCTCCGTGATCTCAATCCGCGGCGACTGATCGGCAAGAACATCCTGGGTGACGAGTTCTCCGGCGGTATCACGGGTTTCCTCGGGTTGAATGAGCCGCTGGTGGGCCGGGGTTCGGCCACCAGTGCTGCCGCAGACCCGACTGCAGCGATGACCGGGTCGGCAGACAGCGCCGAGTCCGGGCAGCGCAACGGTGCGGCCCCACCACACCTGCCCCCGTCGATGACGAAGCTGGCGGCCCCGAAAGTGGTCGGCGGAGCGGCCCCGACGCCCGCCCGTTCGCTACCGGCTGGGGAACGCCCGCCGTTCGACCCGGACGGCACCTGACTGCGGCCTCCCGCAGGCGACCGAGGGGTTATCGCCGGGCCGGTGCGATGCCGAGTGACACCCCGGCCAGCGGCCGGTTCCTGGCGGCCAGTGCGGACGCGACCCCGTTCAATGCCTCGGTGGCCGGGCTGGACCCGGCCGCCAGCACCAGCGGCACCCCTGCGTCACCGGCGGTCCGCAGTTCCACCTCGAGCGGGATCTGGCCGAGCAGCGGCACGGTGGTGCCGGTGAGCCGGCTCAACGACGCTGCCACGGCCTCGCCACCGCCGGACCCGAACAGTTCCAGCACTGAGCCGTCGGGCAGCGTCATGGCCGACATGTTCTCGACCACCCCGGCGATCCGCTGCCGGGTCTGGGTGACGATCGCACCCGCCCGCTCGGCCACCTCGGAGGCCGCCGTCTGCGGAGTGGTGACGACGAGGAGCTCCGCGGTCGGGATCAGCTGCGCAGTGGAGATGGCGATGTCGCCGGTGCCCGGCGGCAGGTCGAGCAGGAGAATGTCCAGGTCACCCCAGAACACGTCGGCGAGGAACTGCTGCAGGGCGCGGTGCAGCATCGGCCCGCGCCAGACGACAGGCACGTTGCCGTCGACGAACATCCCGACGCTGATCACCTTCACCCCGTGCGCGAGCGGCGGCAGGATCATCTCGCCGATCCGGGTGGGTCGGGCCGTCACGCCCAGCATTCGGGGGATGGAGAAGCCGTAGACGTCCGCGTCCAGTACCCCGACGGCCAGCCCGCGGGCCGCCAGCGCGGCGGCGAGGTTCACCGTGACCGTCGATTTTCCGACCCCGCCCTTGCCGGATGCGATCGCGTACACCCTGGTGCGCGATTCGGGGCGGGCGAAGGGGATGTCCCTGGTGGCGCCGCCACGCAGGTTGTCGCGCAGCGCGGTGCGCTGTTCGTCGGTCATGACGCCCAGCTCCAGGCGCAGGTCGGTGACCCCGGGCACCGCGCGGACGGCGGTGGTGACGTCCTTGGTCAGCGTGTCTCGCAGCGGGCAGGCGGCGATCGTCAACAGCACGGTCAGCTCGACCACCCCCTCCGGGGTGACGGCCAGGCTGCCGACCATGCCGAGTTCGGTGATGGGTCGGCGGATCTCCGGATCCTTGACGGTGGCCAACGCGGTGCGGACGTCATCGACGGTGACAGACATAATTCCTTCTGGAGGGTCCTTTGTTGCCCGGACGGTGGGCCGAGTGGTGCCCTGGCCAGGCTACGTGGCCGCCAGGGGCCGTCGGCACCGGCGGCCGGGAATCGCTCGACTGCCGGTGGTGATGGAGCTCCCATGGTTCGCACACGTCAGTGTGCCAGCATGCAAATGTGACTAGAGGAGGTGGTCAGCAATGACCTCACCCATCGGCTTCCGCGGAAGCGCGGCCGTCCCCAACCTGCCGACGCCTCCAACCGGGTTCGCGGTGGCTGCCTACCCCACCTATGCCAGCGCACAGGCCGCGGTCGAGCACCTGCTCAAGAACAACTTCGCGATCCAGGACGTCACGATCGTGGGGTCCGACCTGCAGATGGTGGAACGGGTGACGGGTCGGTTGACGGCCGGCAAGCTCGCGGCCGCCGCCGCGGCCTCCGGCGCCTGGATGGGTCTGTTCTTCGGTTTGCTGCTGTTCTTCTTCTCGCCGGTGCAGGGCGGCCTGCTGTTGCTGATCCTCGCGGCCATCGCGATCGGCGCGCTGTTCGGTGCCGCGATGGGTTACTTCGGCTTCTCGGTGGCCAAGGGCCGCCGGGACTTCACCTCGGCATCCCAGGTCGTCGCCCGCCGGTACGACGTGCTGTGCCAGCCGCGGTCCGCGGAGCAGGCCCGGGATCTGCTGTCCAGGATGGAACTGGGCCAACGCGGCTGACACGCCTGCGCGTGCGGCTTCGCCGAGAGCGGCCCTCGCACAGCAAGAAGGCCCGCACCGGGGGATTCCCGGGCGGGCCTTTCTCGTCGATCGGATCAGCCGGGCTCAGGCGAGAGCCTTGGCCTTCAACTGGTTGAACTCAGCCTGGTCGATCGTGCCGTTGTCCAGCAGGGCCTTCGCATCGGCGATGTGGTCGGCGGCCGACTTGCCGCCGGAAGCTCCGGCGACCTGCTTGATGTACGCGTCCGTGTCGGTCCGCGCCTGCCGGACGGCAGCGGTCTGCCGCTCGGACATGCCGCGCCCGCGGGCAATGATGTAGACCAGCGCGGTGAGGTACGGGGCGAAGATCAGGAAGATGATCCAGAGTGCCTTCCACCAGCCGCTGAGCTCGGTGTCGCGGAACAGGTCCGTCAGGATGTAGAACAGCACGAACAAGTACGCGACGAAGACGAAGCTCCAGACCACGACCCAGATGATGCTCCAGAAGTTATCCATCAGTACGTTCCTCCAGTTCGCGGCCGGGTGAGTCCGGCCGGGCCGTGCGAGCGCCGCGACGAGCGGTCACCCCAGCGAACGGGCGCTAATGCCCAATTCACCAAAATCGTGACACAGGGTGCGGACCGCGCTGACCACATCCGCGCCCGGGGTCGGCAACATTTTGGTTACGAAGCGCTCACCTGGCCTGTGCCGGGCTCGGCGCCGGGGAAATTTCACCCTCTTCGGATGACCGGCCTGATCGCTGTGTTTTTCGCTGCGCGGAGCGGGCGGATGAGCCGCTCGCCGGAGCAAAGCATCGGTTGCCGACGACTGCCTGGCTACAGCCAACCCCGGCGGCGCAACAGCATGAACAGCAGCACGCACAGCCCGACAATGAAGGCGATCGCCATCGGGTAGCCGTAGGTCCAACTCAGCTCGGGCATGTTCTCGAAGTTCATCCCGTAGATCCCGGCGATGGCGGTCGGCACCAGCGCGATCGCCGCCCAGGCCGAGATCTTCCGCATGTCCTCGTTCTGCCGGGTGGTCACCTCGGCCAGCGCGGCACTGACCAGGGTGGTCAGCATTTCGTCGAAGTTGGCCACCCGCTCCGTCACGACCGAGAGGTGGTCCTCGACATCCCTGAAGTACTCCCGGATCTCGGCCGGTACGAGCGGGTGCGGGGTGCCGGACAGCGCGCGCAGGGCCGGGGTGAGTGGGGTGACCGCGCGGCGCAGCCCCATGATCTCCCGCTTCAGCAGGTAGATCTGCTCGATGTCGACCGACTTCTCCGTGGTGAAGACGGAGTTCTCCATCTCGTCGATGTCGTCCTCGACCTGCTCGACGACGGCCAGGTACTCGTCGACAACCCGGTCGGCGACGGCGTGCATGACCGACGCCGGGCCGATGGCCAGTTGTTCGGGGTCCGATTCCAGGCCGGCGCGGACGCCGGTGAGTTGCGAGTGCGCACCGTGCCGGACGGTGATGATGAAATCGGCACCGAGGAACATCATGATCTCGCCGTTCTGCACGATCTCGACGGCGGAGCCCGCGGTGTGCTCGACGTAGCAGACCGTTTTCAGCACGACGAACAGATAGCTGTCGTATCGGTCCAGCTTTGGTCGCTGGTACGCCTGCACGGCGTCCTCGACGGCAAGTTCGTGCAGTCCGAACAGGTCCGCGATCACCGTCATCTCGTCGGCGTCCGGCTCGTGCAGGCCGATCCAGACGTACCCGCGGCCTTCGGCCCTGATTCGCTCGATGGCCTGGACGGGGTCGTGCCAGCCGGGCACCCGCACGCCGTCGAGGTAGGCCGCGCAGTCGACGATGGCGTCGGACGAGGGCGCGGGCCGCAGGATCGTCACCGGTGTTCGGCGGCGATTAGGGGAGAACGAAGGCAATGACGGCAGGGATGGCAGCACCGCCATGAGCTGCCTCCTTTCCTCGGGCGCAGGCTCAGTTCCGCGCATCAGCACAGGTCAGGGTACCCGCGCGCGGGCGAGCGCGGGCAGCTGCACGGATGGCCGCGCGGTGAACGAGGGGTCAACGCGGCGCATCGGACAGTGCGCGGCGAGCCGGACCGCCCGCCACCGGGCGCACGGGGCAGGATGGAGCCGATGCTCATCGACCTGCACGCCCACTCCACCGCGTCGGACGGCACGGACACCCCGGCCGGGTTGATGGCGGCTGCCTCGGCGGCGGGCCTGGGCGTGGTGGCGATCACCGACCACGACAACACGGGGGGCTGGGAGCCCGCGCTCGCCGCCCGCCCCGACGACCTGTGGGTGATCCGGGGCGCCGAATTCTCCACCCTGGCCCGCACGCCGACCCGGCCGGTCAGCGTGCATCTGCTCGGCTACCTGTTCGACCCCACGCACCCGGTGATCGTGGCCGAGCAGACCAGGCTGCGGGCCGAGCGGCTGCACCGCGGCCTGGCCATCGTGCAGCGGATGGTCGACGACGGCATCCCGATCACCGCCGAGCAGGTGCTGGCCATCGCCGACGGCGCGCCGGTCGGCCGGCCGCACATCGGGGGCGCGTTGATGGCCGCCGGGGTGGTCGAGTCGGTGGACGAGGCGTTCGCGACCCACCTGGCCGGGCGGGGTCCGTACTACGTGCCGAAGGCGGACACCGACCTGCCGACAGCGGTGGCGATGATCACCGCGGCCGGCGGGGTCAGCGTCATTGCCCATCCCCGGGGCCGCGGCGAGTATCGCGCGCTGACCTTCGACTACCTCAAGAACCTGGCTGATTCCGGGCTCGGCGGCCTCGAGGTCGACCACCCCGATCATTCGCCCGCTGATCGCGCGGAGTTGCACTGGATCGCCGACCGGCTCGACCTGCTGACCACCGGATCGTCGGACTATCACGGCAGCAACAAGGTGCTTCGGCTCGGCCAGGAAAGGACGGACCCGGACGTGCTGACCCGGTTGGTGGGGCGCAGCAACGGCGTCACCGCACCCGTGGGGCCGGCCGGATCGACCTGGTGAGGGCGGTGTCCCGGCCGTCGGCCGGCGGCGACCACGCCCCGGCCGCAGGCGCCGATGCCCGGGATCGTCGACTGCGCGGCCCGGTGCGGGCGGTGGACAGCCTCGCCGGTTTGCTCGCCGCGGGGATCCTGCTGGTCGGCGTCGTGCTGCTACTGGCCGCGCTGATCGCTCCGGCCGCGCTGGACGCCGCCGGACTGGGCCCCGCCGACGGGCCGGGCTGGTCGCGAGTGATCGCCCAGCTGGCGACCGGTGTTGCCGGTGAGGCGGTCGTCCGGCTGCGGGCTCGCTGGCCGGTGCCGGTCCGGGTACTCGGCGACCTCGCCGTGGTCGGCGCGGTGCTGGGCGTCATCTGGTGGGCCTGGTGGCCGTGAGCGGGCCGACCGCCGCACCTCGCCGGCCATCCAGCAGCCTGCTCGTCGCAGGTGATCACAATGCTGCCAGCCATTTCTCCAGGAGCGGCAGCAGCACAGCGAGCAGGCCGGCCGGGTTCTCCACGGCGGGCGAGTGCGCGGCATCCTCGATGATCACCAGGTCGGTACCGAGCCGGGTGGCCATCGCCGCCTGTTCGGCCAGTGGCCAGGCGTCGTCATCGCGGCCGGCGATCACCGCCACCGGGGTCGCCGTAGCGGTCAGCCCCCGCCGGAGCTCCTCGACGCGGTCCGGCTCGACCCGCAGGGCGGTGCCCATGCCCAGCAGACCGGCCTCGCTGGAGGCGAGGAACCGCCGGCGGAGCAGGTCCGCGACGTCCGGCGGGACCGTCCGGCGTTCCGCCCTGGCGACCGCCACTGTGCTGTCGTAGACCGCGGCCTTGCCGTGCCGGCGCATCAACGGCTCGCCGGCCAGGAGGGCGTCGTGCCGCTGGCCGTACCGGAAGGCGCCCGGTCCGGAGTCGAGCAGGATCAGCCCGGCCAGCCGGGCTCCGGCCAGCGCCGCGCCCCTGGCGACCAGGCCACCGAAGGAGTGCCCGAGCAGCACCAGCGGTCCGTCCGGGCTGAGGCCGGCGGCGACCCGGGCGCAGGTGGCGCCCAATGTCATGGGTGCGTAGGCGGCCTCGGAATCGGGCCCCGGGGATTCGAACTGCCCGGGAAGGTCGATCGCGACTGCACGAAAACCGTTGTTGGACAACGGGTCCAGGATAGGCGCGAAATCCTCCTTGGACCCGGTGTAGCCAGGGAGCAACAGCACCGTGCCGCGCGGCCGCCGGTCCGGATCGGTCCGCGACGGGTCGGAATCGAGCGCGGCCAGCGGGTAGTCGGGCCCGGGCAGGGTGATCCGCGCGGCACTGGTCGGGGTGAGCTGTTCACGCATGACGCCGATGATCCCCGCGCTTGGGCCGGTCACGCCGGTCGGGGCGAGTTCCGGCGCGGGTCCGCGGTCCCGGCCACCGACCTGCTGCCCGACAGGGCCAACGGCCACCGTCTCCTGTCACCCAGGGCCCGCCAGCCCGACCACCCTGTCACCGCGGGTCTCGACGATCATCGAGCCCACCGCGGCGGCGTCCACCCGGCCGGAGTACCCGGCCCGATCGACCGGAATGGCGGCCGGCACGATCCCGGGGTTGCCGTTGTCGGCGACGAACACGGACAGGCCGCCGTCGACCGGCATCAGTAGTTGCTCGTTCAGCACAGCGGGCAGGCCGAGCGCGCCGTCCTTGGTCCAGCGCACCGCCAGGTCCTTCACCTGCACTGTCTCCGCGGGCGGCGCCGCTTCGGGGGTCGAGGACGCGAGCACCGAGATGGTCGGCGGCTGCAGGTCGGCCAGCGAGGAGATCGACGTCGAGGTGGTCGGCGCGGCAACCTGGGCCGGCTGGCCGGCCACGCCGAGCAGCCGGTCGCCGATCAGCGAGTAGCGCATCACGCCGTCCCGGACGGCGGGCGTCGGTGCCGTGCCGCCGCCGGGAGCCAGTTGGTCGGCGGCGACGATCGCATCGGCCGGAATGTCCACCGCCGTGCGTGACTTCTCCGCGCCGGACGTGTCGTACACCACGACGGCCGGCTCGGGGGCGGACACCAGCACGGCCACCCGGTCGGCGGTGATGCCGACGATCCGGGCCGCGGGGGACCCGGTGTCGATGTCGGCCCTGGCATCGTGCTTGAACACGTCCTGATCGTCGGGCTTGTTCGGCGCCGAATCGGGGGTCGCCCAGTTCAGCACCACCCGGGCGTTGCTCGGCGGCCGGCCGGCCTGATCGCCGCAGTGCTCGATCGTCGCGAATTGCTCGTCGGCCAGGGCGATGTCGGTGAACAGGCAGCCGGTGTGCGCCACGTTCGGCTTCGGCGGAGCCGGAATATCGCCGTACTGGATGGTGCGGACCAGGTCGTCCCGCCACAGTTCGACCAGCGACGAACCGAGCCAGCCCGCGTACGGTCCGCCGAATGCCAGCGACCCGCCGGGCTGGTTCGGGCTGGTCCGGTCGTAGTGCCGCTCGCCGGTGTCCGGGTCGAGCAGCATCACCTGCGAGCAGTAGCCGTTCTTCATCGAGACCGCCATGACGCCGCGCACCTTGCCCCTGACCTGCACACCCGGTGCGTCGGTGTCACCGGAGCCGACGGCGCAGAGCGGCTCGTCGGTGCGCCCGTAGGACCACCGGACGTCACCGGTGACGGCGTCGTGCGCGGTGATGGTGGTGGCGTCGGTGGTGATCACCACGCCGTACGGGGACGCCACGGCGCCGAGCTCCGGGTCGGTGGGCAGTGACCAGGCCTGGGTCAGTGCGGTCGGCACGGTGTCCGGGCGCGGCGGGGCCGGGGTGGCGGGGCCGAGCACCGACTCGGTGGCCCGGATGTCGCTGGACAGGTAGATCAGGACGCCCGCAACCACGACCACCACCGCGATCACCGCGGCGACGGTTCGGTCGATCCGCTTGCGGCGGGCGGGGCTCATGGTCACCGCGCGAGCCTACGCAGTGGTGCTGTGCCGGCCCGGCAGCGTGGCCGGGGCGGCCCTCCCCGCCCGCGGGGTCTCAGTTGGCCGCCGGGGCGTCGGTGCTGGTGAGGGTGGCGGTGGCCGCGCCACCGCGGGTGCGGCGCCGCGACCGGCGCCGCCGGGAGGGGGCGGCCTCGCCGTTGCCGGCGGCCGCGGGCGGGTCCGCGGGCTCCACCGACGAGCCGTCATGGGAACCGGTCGTCACCGGCGCGTCGGTCTGCCCACTTCTGGTGCGTCGCCGACCACCGTTGCCGGCCGCCGGGCCGGCGGCAGCGCCGTGACCGCCGTCGGAGCGGTGGCCGTTGCTCGATCCGCCGCGCGATCCGGCGGACTGGGCGGCCTTGCGGCGCTTCCCCCCGGTCTCACCCAGGTCCTCGACGTCCTCGGCGCCCAGCCCGGCGCGCACCCGTTGGGCGGACGGCAGCCGGCCGGTGACGCCCTCGGGGATGTCCAGGTCGTCGAACAGGTGCTTGGAGGTGGAGTAGGTCTCCGCCGGATCGGCGAAGTCCAGGCCCAACGACTCGTTGATCAACTTCCAGCGCGGGACGTCGTCCCAGTCGATGAAGGACACCGCGATACCGGTCTTTCCGGCCCGGCCGGTGCGCCCGATCCGGTGGATGTAGGTCTTGTCCTCCTCGGGACACTGATAGTTGATGACGTGCGTGACGTCCTCGACGTCAATGCCGCGAGCCGCGACATCGGTGGCCACCAGCACGTCGACCTTGCCGGAGCGGAAGGCCCGAAGCGCCTGCTCGCGGGCACCCTGACCGAGGTCGCCGTGCACCGCGGCGGCGGCGAAGCCGCGTTCGGTCAGCTCGTCGGCCACCTTGGCGGCGGTCCGCTTGGTCCTGGTGAACACCATGGTCAGGCCGCGGTCCCTGGCCTGCAGCACGCGGGCCAGCATCTCGACCTTGTCCAGCGCGTGCGCGCGGTAGACGTACTGCTTGGTCAGCGTGTGGGTGGCGCCCTCGGCGGCGAGTTCCGCCCGGATATGGGTGGGCAGCGACATGAACGTGCGGGCCAGGGTGAGGATCGGGCCGGGCATGGTCGCGGAGAACAGCATGGTCTGCTTGACGGTGGGCACCATTGCCAGCACCCGCTCCATGTCGGGCAGGAACCCGAGGTCGAGCATTTCGTCGGCCTCGTCGAGCACCAGCACCTTGATCCCGCCGAGCACCAGGTGCCCGCCGTTGGCCAGGTCGAGCAACCGGCCGGGGGTCCCGACGACCAGGTCGACGCCGGCGTGCAGTGCGGAGATCTGCGGCTCGTAGGCGCGGCCGCCGTAGACGGACGTCACCGCCAGGCCGAGGTACTTGCCGACCTGGTGCAGGTCGCGGGTGACCTGTACACACAGCTCGCGGGTCGGCACCATCACCAGCGCGCGGGGGGCGCGGCCGACCGGCAGCTTGCCGTTCTCGTCGGCGACCATCACCTCGTCCAACGCCAGCCGCTGCAGCAGCGGGACACCGAAGCCCAGGGTCTTGCCCATGCCCGTGCGGGCCTGACCGATCAGGTCGTGACCGCCCAGGGCGATCGGCAGGGTGAGCGCCTGGATGGCGAAAGTACGTTGGATGCCCACCGCGGCCAGTGCTTCGATGATCCGCGGGTCGGTGCCCAGCTCGCCGAAGGTCGGAGCCTCCGGCTCGACCGGGGCGTCCGCGGCCAGCGGATGGGAGATGGCGGCGTCTTCGGGGTCGATGGCCGCATCGGCGACGACGCCGTCGGGATCGTTCGGTGACGGCTGGTCGTCGACGGTTCCGCCGGCCGCCTGCTCGAGCTGGTCGGGACCGGTATCCGGGGCATCGCTGGTAGGACTGATCGTCATGTGGGGTAGAGCCTTCCTCGCGTCCGCGCGCGTTCACGCAGTAGGCGAGGGGTGTTTCCAGACCCGGGCCATACGGGGCCCGAACCGGCGGCCGAGGTCCAGGACCAGCCGGCGGGGCGACGCGCGCACAGTGCGGCGGCACAGTTGTCGCACCGCCTGTCGAAGTCCATTCTAGCCGTTGAACGTGTCGTTCCCGGTGCAGGCGCCGAACGCGACCGTTACAGACCGCACACACTCGTGCCACGGCGGTCGCCGGACCTCTAGGCTCGGGGTCGATATCGGGGGTTGGCCCCCCGGGCCCGGCCGGGACACAGCCGTCCCGCGGGTGGTGAGGACGGAGAGCGTATGGCGGAAGCCCAACACGCGGCACCACGGTCGGACACGGCCGGGGTAGCGGGCTCCGCGCCGGAGCCCGGCGCCCGGCGCGACCCGCCGGAACCTGCTGTCATCGATCTGCTCGGGGTGCTGGCATACGGGGAGCTCTCCGCGTTCGACCGGATGGCGGCCGACGCCCGGTGGGCACCGACGCTGGCCGGCCGGGTCGCGTTGTCCCGGATGGCGACCGCAGAGATGGGCCATTTCGGTGCGCTGGCAAGGCATCTCGAGGCCCGCGGGGTCGCTGTCGAGGACGCGATGAAGCCGTTCATCGCACCGTTCGACGCCTTCCACGACTCAACAGCCCCGCACTCCTGGCTGGAGTCACTGGTCAAGGCTCACGTCGGCGACGGGTTGGCCGCGGATTTCTACCGGGAGATCGCCGAGTGGCTGGACCCGATCACCAGGGACCTCGTCTTCGAGGTACTCGGCGATTCCGGGCACTCCGCCTTCGCGGTCCGCGAGGTCCGCAAGGCCTGCCAGGCCGATCCGAAGCTGGCCGGTCCGCTCGCCCTGTGGGGCCGCCGGTTGCTCGGCGAGGCGATCACCCAGGCCCAGTACGTGGTGGCCGACAGGGACACGCTGGCCGAGTTGATCGTCACCGGGTCCGGTGACCTCGCCGGGATCGCCGCGCTGTTCCGCCGCCTGCAGCAGGGACATACGGAGCGGATGAAGTCACTCGGACTCGCGTGAACCCGCGCCCCATACCGGTGACGCCCATGCCCGGTGACGCGATGTCCGACGGTCCGGTCCATGAAGCCGCGCCACCCAGCGGCGCGGCGCCGGACGGCATGCCCGGCGCCGCGCAGCATGACCGTGTGGTGCCCGAAGGCGCATTCGTGAAACGTCGGCCGGACGCACCGGAGACGTTCTTCGCGTGGGAGGCGGCGGGCCTGCGCTGGCTGGGTGCGGCCGAGGCGGCCGGCGGGGTTGCGGTGGTGGGCGTCCGGGAGGTCGGCGAGCGACACATCGTGCTGGACCGGATCGACGAGGCGCCCGCCCCGGCCCGCGCCGCCGAGCGGTTCGGCCGGGCGCTGGCCGCCACCCATGCGTGCGGCGCGGCCGCCTTCGGGGCAGGTCCCTCCGGCTGGTCCGGTGTCGGCTTCATCGGCCGGCAAGAGCTTGCGCTGCAACCTTTTTCGCGGTGGGGCGAGTTCTACGCGACGATCCGGTTGCTGCCGTACGCGCGGGCCGCCCGCCGGGCCAGGACGCTGACGGAGGCCGGGCTGAAGATCGTCCAGCAGCTCTGCGAGGCGCTGATCGCCGGCCGGTTCGACGACGGCCGGCCGCCGGCCAGGATCCACGGCGACCTGTGGGGCGGCAACCTGCTGTACACCGCGCGCGGCGCGGAACTCATCGACCCGGCCGCGCACGGCGGCCACGGGCTGACCGACCTGGCCATGCTCTCGCTGTTCGGGACCCAGCACCTGGACAGGGTGCAGTTCGCCTATGCGGAGGCAGCGGGCCTGCCGGCGGACTGGTGGCAGCTGCTCGGGCTGCACCAGTTGCACCCGCTGCTGGTGCACGCCGTCACGCACGGCCCGTCCTACGGCCGGCAGGCACACGAAGTGGCGACTGGGTACATCTAGTAGTCGACACATCCAGTACTGAGTGGGAAACGCTGCCCCTGACAGAGCGGTGAGCCGCCCGACGCGCCAGGATGAGAGGTGGTGAGCGGCTCGGAATCCCGTGCGGCCGGTGACGGCCAGTCGCGATTCGCAGCATGTTCCTGACAGCGAGACCGGTGCGGCGAAAGTGTTGCCGTGCCCGATCCGACGGACCGCACCATCGAGGAAAAACGGAGGGACCAGCGGGATGTTTTCGCGGATAGCGGTGATCAACAGGGGTGAGCCGGCGGTCAGGCTGATCCGGGCGGTGCGGGAGCTCAATGCCGAGTTCGGCTACGGGATCACGGTCATCGCCCTGCACACCGAGGTGGAGCGCGGCGCGTTGTTCGTCCGGCTGGCCGACGAGGGTGTGCGGCTGCGGGACAAGGGCGACCTGGGCAGCCCTTACCTGGACCACGCCGAGCTCGAACGGGCGATGATCCAAGCCCGGGCGGACGCCTGCTGGGTTGGTTGGGGGTTCGTCGCCGAGGACGCCGGGTTCGCCGAGCTGTGCGACCGGATCGGCGTGACGTTCATCGGCCCGCCGCCGGCTGCGATGCGCAAGCTCGGTGACAAGGTGCAGGCCAAGTACCTGGCAGAGGCGACGGGGGTGCCGGTCGCGCCCTGGAGCAAGGGTCCGGTGGAGGACATGGCCTCCGCACTGGAGCACGCGAAGGTGATCGGGTACCCGATGATCCTCAAGGCGCGCAGCGGTGGCGGCGGTCGCGGCATCCGGATGGTGTTCGATCCCAGCGAACTGGAGGAGGCGATCGAGCGCACCCAGTCGGAGGCACAGAAGGCCTTCAACGACCCGGTGATCTTCATGGAGAAGCTGGTCCAGGGCGGCCGGCATATCGAGGTCCAGATCATCGCCGACAACTACGGCAACGCCTGGGCGCCCGGCGTCCGCGACTGTTCCATCCAGCGCCGCAACCAGAAGCTGATCGAGGAATCCAGCTCGCCCGCGTTGACTCCGGAGCAGGACGCCGAGCTGCGTCAGGGCGCGGTCGCGCTGGTGAAGGAGGCCGGCTACCGCGGCGCCGGCACGGTGGAGTTCCTCTACCAGCCCGAGGAGAAGATGTTCGCCTTCCTCGAGGTGAACACCAGGCTGCAGGTCGAGCACCCGATCACCGAGGAGTCCACCGGGCTGGACCTGGTGAAACTGCAGATCATGGTGGCCGACGGGCACCGCCTGGAAGGTGAGGTCCCACCGAACTTCGGCTACGCGATCGAGGCCAGGCTGAACGCCGAGGATGCCGACAACGGCTTCGCGCCGTCGCCCGGCAAGGTGGAGTTGCTGACCCTGCCGACCGGCCCGGGCATCCGGGTGGACACCGGCATCGCGACCGGCGACGTCATCTCCCCGGATTACGACTCGATGGTTGCCAAGATCATCGCCTGGGGCCGCGACCGGTCCGAGGCGATGGCCCGGCTGCGGGTGGCTCTGCGCGGGACCACCGTCGTGGTCAACGGCGGGACGACGACCAAGTCGTTCCTGCTGGAGCTGCTCGATCACCCGGAAGTGACGGGCGGCACCGCCGACACCGGCTGGCTGGACCGGGCCGGGCTGACCGACCAGGCCAGGGTTGCGCCGTGGGCCGACGCGGCGCTGCTGTATGTGGGCGTCGACGTCTACGAGGCCGAGGAGGCGCTGGAACGGGACTCGTTCTTCCGCTCCGCCCGTGGCGGGCGACCGCGCGCCGGGCACACCGTCGATCGTGAGGTTGAACTGGGCTATCAGGGCCAGACCTACAGCCTGACGGTGGCGCAGGTCAGCCCGCGGCGGTACCGGATCGAGGTCGGCGGGGCCGACGTCGTCGAGGTCGAGATCGACCGGATGAACAACTTCGAGAGCCGGTTGACGGTCGGCGACCGGCACCACCACGTCGTTGCGTCCACCACTGCATCCGGATACCTGGTCGAGGTCGACAGCGTCAGCCAGCGGGTGAGCCGGGACGAAGGCGGCGTCGTGCGCTCAACCGCACCGGCAGTGGTGGTCGCGGTCCGGGCGGCCGCCGGCACCGACGTCGAGGCCGGTGACACCATCTTGATTCTCGAGAGCATGAAGATGGAGACGCCGGTCAAGGCTCCGTATGCGGGCCGGGTCCGGGAGATCCTGGTCGGTGTCAACTCGCAGGTCGACGGCGGCGGGGCGCTGCTGCGCATCGACCGGATCGACGACGGCGCGGCGGCCAGCACCACCCCGACTGTCGAGTTCGGCGACCACTCGACGACGGCGCCGGTTGTCGATCCCAAGTCGCAGGCCATCGCCGACCTCGCCGCTATGCGCGCGCTGATCATGGGCTACGACGTCAGCGCCGCCCGGGGCCGCGCCCTGCTGGCGCACTACGACCAGGTGCGCAGCGAGACCCCACTGGACGACGCGGACCTGCTCAGGGCCTCTCTCGGCGTGCTCGCCACCTTCGCCGACGTCTGCGAGCTGTCCAGGAATCGACCGGCCGGCGAGGAGGAAGCCGGTGACGAGCGGGTGCACAGCCCACGCGAGTACTTCCACTCCTACCTGCATTCGCTGGACGTCGACCGGGAGGGGCTGCCGGAGGCGTTCCGGGCCAGGCTGTCCGCGGTGCTCGCGCATTACGGCGTCGGCGATCTGGAGCCGACCCCGGAGCTGGAGGACGCGGTGTTCCGGGTCTTCCTGGCGCAGGAACGGGCCGCCGACCAGTTGCCGATCGTGGCCCGGTTGCTGGAACGCTGGCGGAACGCCGTCCCCGGCTTCAGCCCGGAGATCCAGCAGGCGGCCGGCGAGGTTGTCGAGCGGCTCGTGGTGGCCACCCGGCTGCGTTTCCCGCTGATCGGTGACCTGGCCAGGAGCATCCGTTACGAGGCCTTCGAGCGACCGATCATCGACGACGCCCGGCAGGGCGTGTACGCCGATGTCCGCGAGCACCTGCACGCCTTGGAGGCCGACCCCAGCCTGCAGGAGTACGTGGAGCGGATCAACGCCCTGGTGGCGAGCCCCGAACCGCTGATCACACTGCTGGCCGAGCAGCTCACATCCAACGGGCCCGGCCTCGGCGCGATGCTCGAGGCGATGACCAGGCGGTACTACCGGGTCCGCGAACTCGAGGACGTGCGGGCCTACCGGCAGGACGGAAGGCCTTACGTCACAGGTCATTTCGAGCTATCCGGTAGTCGGTTGCAGCTGATCTCGACGATCGCCGACTACGACGACCTGCCCGCGGCACTGGTCGCGCTGAACGGCCTCGCCACGAAGGCAGAGCAGCCTGGCAACGTCGTCACGGACCTGTACCTTGGGTGGCCCGAGGCACCGGCCGACGCCGATCAGCTGTCGACGGCGCTGCGTGCGGCGTTGGGGCACCAACCGGCGCTGGCCGGTGGGCGCCGGGTGACCGTCACCGTGTGCCGCCGGGGGGACAACCCGGTGCAGCAATTCACCTTCCGGCCGTCCGCTGATGGGTTGGCCGAGGAACCGGTGATCCGCGGAATGCACCCGCTGACCGGCCAGCGGCTGGACCTGTGGCGGTTGAAGAACTTCACCGGTACCCGGATGCCGGCCGCGGAGGGGACCTACCTGTTCCATCTGGTGGCGCCGAACAACCCCGCGGACGAGCGGCTGGTGGCGCTGGCCGAGGTTCGCGATGTCACGCCGCTGCGGGACGGTGACGGCAACGTGGTCGCCTTCCCGGCTGCCGAGCGGGTGCTGGCGTCCTGCCTGGAGAGCATCCGGCGGGTGCAGGCGCAGCGGACCAGCAGGCAGCGGCTGGACAACAACCGGGTGTTCCTGCACGTCTGGCCGACCATCGAGATCCCGCTGACCGACCTTGCCGGGTTCGCCCAGATGAGCGCTCCGCTGACATTGGGCACCGGGCTGGCCGAGATCACCGTGCTGGCCAGGCTGAAGGAGAACGACGGTTCGCTGCGGAACGTTGCGCTGCGGTTCGCCTACCGGGCCGGCGCGGGGGTGACGGTGACCGTGACCGATCCGCCGAGCGAACCGCTGGCCCCGCTGGACGAGTACACCCAGAAGGTGCTGCGCTCCGGCGCCCGCGGTACGGCTTACCCCTACGAGATCGTGCCGTTGCTGACCGGTGCGGAGGGAACGTTCACCGAGTACGACTTCGACGCCGCCGGTGCGTTCGCGCCGGTCGACCGACCGTACGGGCAGAACACCGCCGGGGTGATCGCCGGGGTGATCAGCACGTCGACGCCCAGGTACCCGGAGGGCATCACCCGGGTGGCCCTGTTCGGTGATCCGACCAAGGCGCTCGGCACGGTGGCGGTGCGCGAATGCGCCATCGTGGTCGCCGCGATCGATCTGGCCGAGCAGATCGGCGCCCCGGTGGAGTGGTTCACGCTGTCGTCCGGCGCGAAGATCTCGATGGACAGCGGCACGGAGAACATGGATGGCGTCGCCCGGGCGCTGCGCCGGTTGATCACGTTCACCCAGGGCGGCGGCGAGGTCAACATTGTCGTCGCGGGCATCAACGTGGGTGCGCAGCCGTACTGGAACGCCGAAGCCACGATGCTGCAGCACACCAAGGGCATCCTGGTGATGACGCCGGACAGCGCCATGGTGCTGACCGGGAAGATGTCGCTGGATTACTCCGGTGGCGTGTCCGCGGAGGACAACTTCGGTCTCGGCGGCTACGACCGGGTGATGGGCCCGAACGGCGAGGCGCAGTACTGGGCGCCGAACCTCACCGCGGCGACGGAGATCCTGTTCGCGCACTACGACCACGCGTACGTGGCGCCGGGGGAGCGCTACCCACGGCGCGCCGAGACGGTCGACCCGCTGGATCGGGACGTGCGGGACTCCCCGCATGTCCACCCGGACAGCCCGTTCACCACGGTCGGGGAGATCTTCTCCGCCGAGACGAACAAGGACCGCAAGAAGCCGTTCGACATCCGGACTGTGATCAACGCGGTCGCCGACCAGGATCACGCGACCCTGGAACGGTGGGCGGGGATGGCCGACGCCGACACGTCGGTGGTGGTCGATGCGCACCTGGGCGGGTATCCGGTGGTGATCGTCGGCATCGAGTCGCGGAACATCCCGCGGCGCGGGTTCCTTCCGGCCGACGGGCCCGACCAGTTCACCTCGGGGACGTTGTTCCCTCGGTCGTCGAAGAAGACGGCCCGGGCGATCAACTCGGCGTCCGGCAGCCGGCCGCTGGTGGTGCTGGCCAACCTGTCCGGGTTCGACGGGTCGCCGGAGTCGTTGCGGAACATCCAGCTCGAGTACGGCGCCGAGATCGGCCGGGCCATCGTCAACTTCGACGGTCCGATCGTGTTCTGCGTGGTGTCCCGGTACCACGGCGGCGCATTCGTGGTGTTCTCCGGAGCGCTCAACGACAACATGGAGGTGGTCGCCGTCGAGGGCTCGTTCGCGTCGGTGATCGGTGGTGCCCCGGCGGCGGCCGTGGTGTTCACCAGGGACGTCAACACCAGGACCGCTAACGACCAGCGGATCAAGGAGCTGGAGAACAGCATCGCCGGTGCCTCCGACGACGCGCGGAAGGGCGAGCTTCGGGTCGAGCTGGGCGAGGTGCGGGCGCAGGTCCGGTCGGAGAAGCTGGGTGAGGTGGCCGCCGAGTTCGAGCAGATCCACAACATCGAGCGGGCCCGCGAAGTGGGATCGGTGCACACCATCATTCCCGCTGTCCAGCTGCGGCCGTACCTGATCACGGCCATCGAGCGCGGGATGGCGAAGGCCGCTGGGTCCGCCGGCCAGGCGAACGGGGCAGTTGCCCGCGGTGCGGTGGCTGCGCAGGGCTGAGCCGGCTGTGAGGCCCGGGTATCTTGCCGAGGCATAGCGCCCGGGCAGCGGGTGCGCCGGTGCCCGGGCAGTGGGTACGGGCTGCGGGTGCCGGGAGCGGGTGTGCCCGGGCTGCGGGTGCCGGGAGCGGGTACGGGGCGATGACGGCCGGCGTCGCGCCGTGGCCCGTAGGGGCAGTCCTCCTCGAAGGCGTGGCCCTTGCAGGCTGTTGCAGCTACGGCCGCCTGTCCCCGGGCAGAGCTTCGATGTCGGCCAGGACCCAGCTGTTCCCAGCGAGCTCTGTGGACAACAGGTTCGTCGGCAGGCTCGGAGGTTCAGCGCGGCGGGCTGGTGGCGTGGCGCCCGCGCCGCGCCACGGGTCCGGATCCGTCGCCGCGCAACGGGTCCGGGTCCGGCCCGATCCTGTCCGACTTCGTTCCCGGCCCGTGTCCGTGGCCCGGTGCCCGGCCGCCCGCCGGTCCGGG
>Ga0208851_1000004_pt1 | contig 108434 bp, 91 predicted proteins | sample NGESurshal092012_FD_184481 | JGI IMG/M metagenome (GOLD analysis project Ga0208851, IMG submission 184481) | Arctic peat soil microbial communities from Barrow, Alaska - NGEE Surface sample 415-2 shallow-092012 (SPAdes) | ecosystem: Environmental > Terrestrial > Soil > Wetlands > Peat ... | reverse complement strand
CCCTCCCCACGTATCCATGAAGGACGCCTTGGTTCTATAGAGGACAACAAACTCCGCCTTCATCGCGAACGCTGCGCCGCTGCGACGACAAGTGAGGAGCGTGGGAGACCCGATGGGCTGCGACGACGACCTCGCCGCGACGCTGGCCCGGTCGTGCCGCGAGCCCGAGGCGTTCGCCGACGTCGTGCGCGCCCTGAGCCCGCCGATCCACGCCTACTTCGCCCGACGCGCCGCCCGCGACGCCGACGACCTGCTCGCCGAGCTCTGGGTGCGGGCCTACGCCGCGCGGCGCACGTTCGACCCCGCACGCGGCACGGTCCGGGTCTGGTCCTTCGGGATCGCACGGTACGTGCTTCTCGCCCACTGGCGGCGCGTCGTCGACCTTCCGCACGACGGAGCCGCGCACGAGGGGACGTCCGACCCGTGGCCGGAGGTCGACGACCGTCTCGCGGCCGCAGCCGTCGCCCCCGCCCTGCGCGCGGCCATCGCCGAGCTCCCCGCCGTCGAGCGCGAGCTGCTCCTGCTCGTCGCGTGGGACGGCCTGACCCCGACCGAGGCGGCCGCGGTCGTCGGCGTACCCGCTCCGACGGCGCGGACGCGCCTGTTCCGCGCCCGTGAGCGCATCCGCGAACGGTTGGCCGACACCGCGCAAGTGGGAGTCCTCGCATCAGACTCGACCCGAGGGGTGACCTCATGACCGACCCGACTCCCGACCTAATCACCGACGACGACGTCCTCGCCGCCTACGACGACCTGCCGGGCTGGGACGCCGTGCACGCCTCCGGCGCCGTCGCTCCCGTCGCGGTCGCCGCCGTCGACCAGGCGGTCGCGGTGGTCGCTGCCGAGTCGACGCTCGACGAGCTCGACCCCGTGCCCGCGACCCGTCACCGCGGACGGCGTCGCGGCCTCGTGGCCGTCGGCCTCGTGGCCGCGGTGACGGCGGCCGTCGTCGTACTCCCGTCGGCCCTGCACGCACCGACCGCCTCGGCCGAGGCCGCCTCGCTGCTCACCCACGTGGCCGACGCGATCCGCGCGACCGATCCCGCGGCCGCGCCCGGGCAGTGGTGGCGGATCGAGTCGAGCGGCACGAACCTGATGGGGGCGGCCGTCGCCGACACCACGTCCGGCGGCGGCGTCACCGCGACCTGGCTGGTCACCAGCAGCCGGATCGAGTACGCGGCGGTCGACGGCACCCGACCCTCGGTGTTCGTCGACTCGCCCACGCGCGTGGTCCGCAAGCTGGCCGGTCCCAGCGACGTCACGGTGCCGCCGCTCGGCCCGACGACGGGGACCTGGACCACCGGCCTCGCACCGGCCGATGTCCCCGCCAGCTGGCAGCAGCCGTCGCCGACGTGGCTGGCGTCCCTGCCCCTCGACCCCGTGGCGCTGCGCGACCGCCTCTATGCGGACACAGCAGGCCACGGCAGGTCGGTCGACGGCGAGGCTTTCGTCTACGTCGCCGACCTGCTCCGCTCCGGCGTCGTACCCGCCGACCTGCGCGCCGCCCTCTACCGCGTCCTCGCGACCGTCCCCGGTGTGGAGATCACCTCGAGCCGCGCGACCATCGGCGACGCCACGGGAGTGGGACTCGGCTACGACGAGGCCGCCGACGGCACCCGGCAGGAGATTGTCGTGGACCCGACCGACGGTGAGCTCGTCGGCGAGCGGTACGTGGCGGTCGAGGCGCTCGACGGCATCCCCGCGGGGACGGTGACCGGCACGACGGAGTGGACGCGCACGCTCGTCGACGAGATCCCCGCGGCGGTCCGCGCGGCCGTCGTCGACCAGAACTGCTCCGCTAGCGCCGACGGCGGCGTCGCGTGCTCGCCCGCCACGAAGTAGCGCCTGCCGTCTCGGGGTGACGTGGGCTCCCGCTCCGGGATGAAGGCGGAGTTTGCTGTCCTCTAAGGAACCAAGGCGTCCTTCATGGCTTACGCCGAGGGGGGCACCCGGCTGGGTGCCCCCCTCGGCGTTCGTTCGTGCGTGTCGGCGCCCTAGGCGATGCCGGTCGTGCCGGGCTCCTGGGCTCCGGGGAGCTCCTCGGGGGCTCCGGAGCCGACGGCCTCGACGATCTCGTCGATGGGCGGGACCTCGGACTTGGTCTCGCCGCGGAAGCTGAACTTCCGCTCGTCGCCCTCGCCCTCGACGTCGACCACCACGATGGAGCCCGGACGCAGCTCGCCGAAGAGGATCTTCTCGGACAGGACGTCCTCGACCTCCCGCTGGATGGTGCGCCGCAGCGGACGAGCCCCGAGGACCGGGTCGTAGCCCTTGTGGGCGAGGAGGTCCTTCGCCGCACGGGTGAGCTCGATGCCCATGTCCTTGTCCTTGAGCCGCTGGTCGAGCTTGGCCAGCATCAGGTCGACGATCGTGACGATCTCGTCCTCGGTGAGCTGGTGGAACACGACGATGTCGTCGACGCGGTTGAGGAACTCAGGGCGGAAGTGCTGCTTGAGCTCGTCGTTGACCTTGTTCTTCATCCGCTCGTAGGAGGACTTGGTGTCCTCGGAGTTGGAGAAGCCGAGGTTCTGGCCCTTCGACAGCTCTCGCGTGCCGAGGTTGGTCGTCATGATGATGACGGTGTTCTTGAAGTCGACGACGCGGCCCTGCGAGTCGGTCAGCCGGCCGTCCTCGAGGATCTGCAGCAGCGAGTTGAAGATGTCGGGGTGGGCCTTCTCGACCTCGTCGAAGAGCACGACCGAGAACGGCTTACGGCGCACCTTCTCGGTGAGCTGTCCGCCCTCCTCGTAGCCGACGTAGCCGGGAGGCGAGCCGAACAGCCGCGAGACGGTGTGCTTCTCGGAGTACTCGCTCATGTCGAGCGAGATCAGCGAGTCCTCGTCGCCGAACAGGAACTCCGCGAGGGTCTTGGACAGCTCGGTCTTACCCACGCCGGACGGGCCGGCGAAGATGAACGAGCCACCGGGACGCTTCGGGTCCTTGAGACCCGCACGGGTGCGACGGATCGCCTGCGACAGCGACCTGATCGCCTGCTCCTGGCCGATGACGCGCTTGTGCAGCTCGTCCTCCATCCGCAGCAGGCGCGCGCTCTCCTCCTCGGTCAGCTTGAAGACCGGGATGCCGGTGGCGGTCGCGAGGACCTCGGCGACGAGCTCCTCGTCGACCTCGGCCACGACGTCCATGTCACCGGCCTTCCACTCTCGCTCACGGGTGGCCTTCTCGCCGAGCAGGTTCTTCTCCTTGTCGCGCAGCGACGCAGCCTTCTCGAAGTCCTGCGCGTCGATCGCGCTCTCCTTCTCGCGCCGCACGTCGGCGATGCGCTCGTCGAACTCGCGCAGGTCCGGCGGAGCGGTCATACGCCGGATCCGCAGGCGGGCGCCGGCCTCGTCGATGAGGTCGATCGCCTTGTCCGGCAGGAACCGGTCCGAGACGTAGCGGTCGGCGAGGGTCGCCGCCGCGACGAGGGCCGCGTCGGTGATCGAGACGCGGTGGTGGGACTCGTAGCGGTCGCGGAGGCCCTTGAGGATCTCGATGGTGTGGGCGAGGGTCGGCTCCTGCACCTGGATCGGCTGGAACCGGCGCTCGAGCGCAGCGTCCTTCTCGACGTACTTGCGGTACTCGTCGAGCGTGGTGGCGCCGATGGTCTGGAGCTCACCGCGGGCGAGCATCGGCTTGAGGATCGAGGCCGCGTCGATCGCGCCCTCGGCAGCCCCGGCACCCACGAGCGTGTGCATCTCGTCGATGAACAGGATGATGTCACCGCGCGTGCGGATCTCCTTGAGCACCTTCTTGAGGCGCTCCTCGAAGTCACCGCGGTAGCGGCTGCCCGCGACGAGCGCGCCGAGGTCGAGGGAGTAGATCTGCTTGTCCTTGAGCGTCTCGGGCACCTCGCCCTTGACGATCATCTGGGCCAGACCCTCGACGACCGCGGTCTTCCCGACGCCGGGCTCGCCGATGAGCACCGGGTTGTTCTTGGTACGGCGCGAGAGGACCTGCATGATCCGCTCAATCTCCTTCTCCCGGCCGATGACGGGGTCGAGCTTCCCGTCACGGGCGGCCTGGGTGAAGTTGCGACCGAACTGGTCGAGGACCAGCGAGGTCGACGGCGTGCCCTCCTGAGGGCCACCACCGGCGGCCTGCGGCTCCTTGCCCTGGTAGCCCGAGAGCAGCTGGATGACCTGCTGACGGACCCGGTTGAGGTCGGCGCCGAGCTTGACCAGCACCTGGGCGGCGACGCCCTCGCCCTCCCGGATCAGGCCGAGCAGGATGTGCTCCGTACCGATGTAGTTGTGGCCGAGCTGGAGCGCCTCGCGCAGCGAGAGCTCGAGGACCTTCTTCGCGCGCGGCGTGAAGGGGATGTGGCCCGACGGCGCCTGCTGGCCCTGGCCGATGATCTCCTCGACCTGCTGGCGCACCGCCTCGAGCGAGATGCCCAGGGACTCGAGCGCCTTGGCCGCGACACCCTCCCCCTCGTGGATAAGACCCAGCAGGATGTGCTCGGTGCCGATGTAGTTGTGGTTGAGCATCCGGGCCTCTTCCTGGGCCAGGACGACGACCCGGCGAGCCCGGTCGGTGAACCTCTCGAACATCTGCACTCTCCTCACCACGAGCAACCGCGGGGCGGTTGGTCTCGCAAGCCTAGCCCGGGATGTACCGGGCATCACTCCGCCTAACCTCTCGGTCGTGCGGGGCGTTCCGCCGAGCGTTACGCCGTCGGTGAACCGGGGCCGCCGGGAAGGCGCTCCGGGCGTCCCGAACCGGGTGCTGGCGCGCCGTCGGGCGTCTAGCGTCGGGCCATGCTCACCGTGGTGGTCGGGGCCGGTCCGGGTCTGGGGCTGTCCCTCGCGCGCCGGTTCGGTGCGGCGGGCGAGGTCGCCCTCGTGGTCCGCAGCCTGGCCCGGGCGGCGCCGCTGGTCGACGAGCTCGCGGGGCTGGGGGTCGAGGCCCGGGCTTACGCCGCCGACATCGGCGACGAGGCCTCCCTGCGGGCCGCCCTCGGGGCGGTGCGAGCGCAGCAGGGCGATCCCGACGTCGTGCTGGTCAACGCCTCGGTCGCACCCGGCGGCTCCCCCGCGCAGGTGACGGCCGAGGAGCTGCGGGCCGCGTTCGACGTCGGGGTGGTCGGCGCCGTCGTCGCCTACCAGGAGGTGCTGCCGGCCATGCTGGCGCGCGGGTCGGGCACGTTCCTCGTCACCGGGTCCGGCGTCGCACTGACCCCGTGGCCCGGAGGTACGGCGCTCACGCTCGCGAAGACCGCGGTGCGCGCCTTCGCTCTGGCCGCGGCCGCCGACCTCGAGGGCACCGGGGTGCACGCGGGGACGGTGACGGTCGCGGGCGTCCTCGGCGCTCCCGGCTTCGAGCCTGCGACGGTCGCCGAGCGGTTCTGGGAGCTGCACGCGCAACCTCGGGACTCCTGGACCGCGGAGATCGTCCACCGCGGCTGAGGGCGCGTCCTGCGACGCCGGTGCGGCCGGGACCGACATGATCGGCGTCATGTCGGTCCGCGTGCGTCTCGTGCTCGCCTCTGCCCTGATGCTGTTCACCGAGCTGATGCTCATCCGCTGGCTCGGCGCGAACCTGATCCACCTGTCGTACTTCTCCAACATCGTCCTGCTGGGGTCCTTCCTCGGCATCGGCCTCGGGTTCCTCATGGCCAAGCCCGGACGCACGTCGCCGTGGTGGTTCCCGCTGGGCCTGGCCCTGCTCGTGGTGACGGTGCTGCTGGTCCCCAACGGCATCGACCGCTCCGGCAGCGACCTCATCTACTTCACCGCCCTGCAGACCGCCAGCGGGATGCCACCGGCGGTCACCCTCACGATCGTCTTCGCGGCCGTCGCCGCGGTGATGACGGGCCCGGGCCTGCTCGTCGCGCAGTGCTTCCTCGAGCTGCCACGCCTGGACGCCTACCGGTTCGACCTCATCGGCAGCCTCGCCGGCACGGTCCTCTTCGCAGTTATGTCGTTCCTGTCGGCGCCACCCGTCGTGTGGTCGCTGTTCATCGCGGGGGCGACCCTGGCACTCGTCCCGCGGCCGCGGATCGTCGTCCTGGGCAGCCTCGCCATGTTCATGGCGGTCGTCGGGATCGGCACCTACCAGGGCGACATCTGGTCGCCGTACTACAAGATCCAGACCCTCGCGAGCACCCTCACGACCGCCGACGGCCAGACCTACCCGGCCATCGGGGTCATCGCCAACGGTGTCCCGCACCAGTCGATCGTGCCGATCGCGGTACGCCTGAAGAAGCAGTCCTTCTACCCCGTGCCCTACGAGCGGATCACGCCCGGACCGGTCGGCGACGTCCTCGTCGTCGGCGCCGGCAACGGGTCGGACGTCGCGCTCGCGCTGCACTTCGGGGCGAGCAGCGTCGACGCCGTCGAGATCGACCCGCGGATCCACGACCTCGGCGTCGAGCTGCAGCCGGACAAGCCCTTCGCCGACCCGCGCGTGCACTCCTACATCACCGACGGCCGCGCCTTCCTGCACACGACCGACAAGAAGTACGACCTGGTCATCTTCGCGCTGCCCGACTCCCTGACCCTCGTCGCGGGGTCCAACCAGCTGCGCCTGGAGAGCTACCTGTTCACCCAGGAGGCGTTCGAGGACGTGCGCGCCGTGCTCAAGCCCGGTGGCGCCTTCTCGATGTACAACTACTACCGGCAGGACTGGCTCGTCGGCCGGCTCGCCAACACCGCCCAGGCCGCGTTCGGTCACGCGCCCTGCATCGACACCTTCTCCAACGTGAGCGCCGTCATCACGGTCGGTCTCACCCCGACAGACCAGGTCTGCGGCACGACGTCGGTCACGTCGGTCGCGGGCCCCGAGCCGGTGCACGACACGCGACCGTTCCTCTACCTGAAGGACGCGAGCATCCCGTCGCTGTTCCTGGTGATGATCGCGATCATCGTCGGCCTCTCGCTCGTCGCGGTGCGCGTGGTCGGCGGACCGCTACGCCGGATGGCGCCGTATGCCGACCTCGCGTGCCTCGGCGCCGCGTTCCTCCTGCTCGAGACGCGTGCGGTCACCTGGTCGGCACTGCTGTTCGGCACCACGTGGGTGGTCAACGCGATCGTGTTCGCCGGCGTGCTGATCGTGGTTCTCCTCGCGGTGGAGGTCACCCGTCGGCTGCCCGTGCGTCCGGCCCGACCGGCTGCGTTCGCCTTCCTCGCCGCGACGCTGCTGATCGCCTGGCTGGTGCCCACCTCGTGGCTGCTGTCGCTCCCGATCGGGCTGCGCGTGGTCGCGGCGGTCGCCATCGCCTTCGGCCCGATCTTCGCCTCGAACATCGTGTTCGCCACGCGGTTCAACACCACCGAGGACGCGACGAGCGCGTTCGCCGCGAACCTCCTCGGCGCCATGGTCGGCGGCTGCCTCGAGTACCTCGCCCTCATCGTCGGCTACCCGGCGCTGCTCGGCATCGCCGGGCTGTTTTACCTCGCAGCGTTCGCGCTCGGGCCGAAGGCCCGCGCGACCCTCGCTGCATCCCTCTGAAGGTGCGGCGACGCGGCCGTGCGACGACGGTCACGGGGCGACGTCGTCGTCCGACCTGAGTCGACCCGCGCGCGCGGCTAGCCTGGGACGCACCCGACCGGGCGCCGGTCGGGCTGGTCGCGCACGCCGGCCCGTGCCGGTGCAGGGAGATGACGGCATGGCGCAGGACACCCCGCTCGAGGCGACGCCCGAGACAGCGACCGGCACGACCCCGAGGCCCGGGTCCTACGCCGACGGGCAGGGCGCGTGGTGGATCCCCACCTGGTACGTCCTGTTCTGCGCGCTGCCGCTCGCCGGTGCGTTCTTCCTGCCGGTCCCGCTCATGATGGTCATGCGCTCCACGCGACCGCCGGTGTCGTTCGTGACGGCCGGCTGGGTCGGCATCGCGATCGGGTGGGCGCTGTGGCTCGTCGCCCTGCTCGCGTGGCTCGTCGCGGGATGGCTCTTCGACGGCCAGCGCGAGGAGATCGCCGAGATGGTCGCGTGGTGGCGGCGTACGACTCAGATGTGGATCCTTCTCGTCCTCGCGTGGGGCGCGGTCGCCACCGTGGGCATCTGGATCGTCTACGCCGTGCTCGGTCAGACCGTCGGACTCACCGACTCCGCCTGACCCGCCCCGGGCGCCCCGGCGGGCGCCGGGCCCCGCGCTCGGTCAGGCGTGGGCGCCCTGGTACTTCGCCATCAGCTCGGCGCTGATCCGACCGCGCTCGTTGACCGCGATGCCCTGGCTCTTGGCCCACTCGCGCACCACCGCCGGGTCCGTGCCGCCGCGGGGGCGCGCGGCGCCGCGGCCACCGGAACGACGGGGGCCGCCGACGCGCCGGCCGTGGCCGACGTAGGGGGCGAGGGCGTCGCGCATGGCCGCGGCGTTGTCGTGGCTGAGGTCGATCTCGTAGGAGGCGCCGTCGAGGGAGAACGTGAGGGTCTCGTCGGCCGATCCCCCGTCGAGGTCGTCGACGAGGACGACCTGCACCTTCTGCGCCATGTCCTGCTCCCGGAGAATTCGGCGTCCGCGACGCCTCCGACCTGCGATGTCACCCCATTCTGGTGAATTCGCGACGGAATGACAAATGCACGTCGAATTCGCGTCACATTCCCGCCGACCCGACAAGAAATCCGTGGTGAAATTGAGCGGGAGTTTCGCGGCGCATTCCCTGCCGCACAATGGGCGCAAACACGGCTACGTCGGTACGGCTAGGCTTGCCATGGTGCGCCACTGACGCCGCGCCGTCCCCTCCTCCGCGTGGACGGACGCCGTGACCCACACCCCCCTCGTCGACACGAACGACCTCGCCGACCTGCGCAGCGACATCCGGGCGCTCGGTGGCCTCCTCGGGAAGACCCTGGTCCGCCAGGACTCCGCCGAGCTGCTCGCGCTCGTCGAGGAGGTACGCCGCACCGCCCGCACCGACCTCGGCGCGACCTCGGGCCTGCTGGACTCGGTCGACCTGCCGACCTCCATCCGGCTCGCGCGGGCGTTCTCGACGTACTTCCACCTCGCCAACATCACCGAGCAGGTGCACCGCTCGCGCGAGCAGCGCGCGGCACGACGCACCGCGGGCGACCCGCTCAACGCCGCGGCACGCCGTATCGAGACCGCGATCGCCGCCGGCGACACGACGCGCGAGGCCGTCGCGGGTGCGATGTCGCGCCTCTCCGCGCGACCGGTGTTCACCGCCCACCCGACCGAGGCCGCCCGCCGTTCCGTGCTGCTTAAGCTGCGCGCCATCGCCGACCTGCTCGAGAACGCCGAGCGCGACGGCGTCGGCCTCGACGACCCTCGGGTCTCACGACGCGCGGCCGAGCTCGTGGACCTGCTGTGGCAGACCGACGAGCTGCGGCTGGACCGTCCCGAGGTGCTCGACGAGGCGCGCAACGCCCTCTACTACCTCGACGACCTCGCCCACGGCCCCGTCGCCGAGGTGCTCGACGACCTCGCCCTCGCCCTCGAGTCGGTCGGCGTCACGCTCCCCGCCGACGCGCGGCCGCTCTCGTTCGGCTCGTGGATCGGCGGCGACCGCGACGGCAACCCGTTCGTGACCCCCGACGTCACCCGCCGCGTCATCGACCTCGTGCGCGACCACGCGGTCCGCGACCTGCTCCCGATCATCGCGAGGCTGCTCGAGGAGATCTCGGTGAGCGAGCGGCTCAACGAGGTGTCCCAGGAGCTGCGCGACTCCCTCGCGACCGATCTCGCGAACCTGCCCGACCTCGACCCCCGCTACCAGCGGCTCAACGCCGAGGAGCCCTACCGGCTCAAGCTCACCTGCATCCACAAGAAGCTCAACAACACCCGGGCCCGGATCGCCGTGTCGACCCCGCACCGTCCGGGCAGCGACTACGCCACGACCCGCGAGCTGCTCGACGACCTGCTGCTGGTGCGCGACTCGCTCGCCACGCACCGCGGAGAGCTCGCCGCGCACGGCGTCGTCGAACGGGCCATCCGCTCGGTCGCCGCCTTCGGCCTCTCGCTCGTCACCCTCGACGTCCGCGAGCACGCGTCGGCGCACCACTCCGCCGTCGGTGTGCTCGTCGACCGGCTCGGCGAGCAGGGCTGGCGCTACCAGGACCTGCCGCGCGAGCACCGGCTGCGCCTGCTGTCCCAGGAGCTCGCGTCGCGGCGCCCGCTGGCCACCACCCCGCCGCCGCTCGAGGGCGACGACCTGCGCACCTACAACGCGTTCGTCGCGATCCGGGACGCGCTCGACCTGCACGGTCCCGACGTGTGCGAGACCTACATCATCTCGATGACCAAGGGCGTCGACGACGTGCTCGCCGCCGTGGTCCTCGCCCGCGAGGCCGGGCTGGTCGACATCACGTCCGACGTCGCGCGGATCGGCTTCGTCCCGCTGCTGGAGACCGTCGACGAGCTGCGCAGGGCCGGTGAGCTCCTCGACGGTCTGCTCCAGGACCCGTCGTACCGGCGGATCGTGACGCTGCGTGGCGACGTGCAGGAGGTGATGCTCGGCTACTCCGACAGCAACAAGGACGCCGGCATCACGACGTCGCAGTGGGAGATCCACCTGGCTCAGCGACGACTTCGCGACGTCGCGCGCGCACACGGAGTACGCCTGCGGCTCTTCCACGGCCGCGGTGGCACGGTCGGTCGTGGCGGCGGTCCGACCTACGAGGCGGTGCTGTCGCAGCCGCACGGCGTGCTCGACGGCGAGATCAAGCTGACCGAGCAGGGCGAGGTCATCTCCGACAAGTACCTTCTGCCCTCGCTCGCGCGCGAGAACCTCGAGCTGCTGCTCGCGGCCGTGGTGGAGGCCACCGTCCTGCACCAGTCGCCGCGCTCCGGCGCCCGGCGGCTCGCGCGCTGGGACCCAGTGATGGACCTCGTCTCGACGTCGGCGCAGCAGCGCTACCGCGCGCTCGTCGACGACCCCGACCTGCCGCGCTACTTCGCGACCTCGACACCGGTCGAGGAGCTCGCCGACATGCACCTCGGGTCGCGGCCCGCGCGACGCGCCTCGGCCGACGCCGGCATCGAGTCGCTGCGCGCGATCCCCTGGGTGTTCGGCTGGACGCAGTCGCGGCAGATCGTGCCCGGCTGGTTCGGCGTCGGTTCCGGGCTGCGGGCCGCACGAGAGGCGGGGCTCGGAGGCCTGCTCGCCGAGATGCACTCCGACTGGGCGTTCTTCCAGAACTTCGTCTCCAACGTGGAGATGACGCTCGCGAAGACCGACCTCACCGTGGCGCGCCAGTACGTCGACCAGCTCGTGCCCGTCGAGCTGCGGCACGTGTTCGACGCCATCGTCGCCGAGCACGAGACGACCCTGGCCGAGGTGCTGGCCCTGACCGGGCGGGAGCGGCTGCTCGGGTCGCAGCCCGCGCTGGCCGCGACCCTGGTGACGCGCGACCGCTACCTGCTGCCGCTGCAGCTGCTGCAGGTTCAGCTGCTCCGACGCGTGCGGGCGACCCGCGCGGCCGACCACGCCGAGGTCGACCCCACCCTGCGCCGGGCCCTCCTCCTGACCGTCAACGGCATAGCGACAGGCCTCCGCAACACCGGCTGACCCGCCCCGCCCGCGCGCCGAGACTGATCGAACGGCCGCCACCGTGGGCAACCGGGTGTCCACCATCGTCGCGAAGCTGCGCGTCGCCGATCGCTCGGAGGCGATCGTCCAAGCGCGAGGCCGGTCTCGGCAACATGGTCTGACCGGCTACGTGCGCTTGCTCCTGGGCGGCGCTGCGGGCCGGGTCCCGGGGCGCCGCGGCGGGTTGCGGAACGCGAGGAAGAGGGTGACCAGACCGTAGGCGGGGATGACGGCCAGCGCGGCGTACGCCGCGATGCCGGTGGCTCCGGCCGTGACGAGGAGGCCGCCGAGCGCGATGACCTGGTAGAGGAAACCCCACTTGAGCATGTCCATGTCGGCGTGCAGTGCGATCGAGGCGCCGAGCCGCACCACCAGGGCGACGACACCGCCGAGCACGGCCCCGCTCGCGAGCTGCTGGGTCGAGGCCGACAGGCTCGACAGCAGCGGCGCTGTGAGCTGCGAGACGCCGGAGAACCCGCCGAACAGCAGCGACAGCCAGATCATCCAGCCGGCGAGCCGCCACTGCCGCGGCGGTTCCGCATCCGGCGCCGCGAAGCCGCGCCGCGTCAACCACAGGACGACGAGGAACACGCCGACGGCTGCCACGCCGTAGACCGCCATCCGCGCCTCGTCTCCTCGGGTCGAGGTCGCAGGCTATCCCGCCGACAGGCGGGTGCTCTCATCGCCGACGCACGGCAGTGCCGGCGCCACGGGTCCCGGCGCGGGATCCGGCGGGCGGTCGAACCGGTAGATCAGGACCGACCCGCCCAGGGTTCCCACGGGACAGTAGGCGCGCAGCCACGACAGCCGGTCCGCGTGGACGCTCGTGAGGTTCGTCGCCGACACCGCCACCCATCCCGTCACCGTCCTCGGGTCGACGGCGAGCAGGTCGCGCGCGCCCGGAAGGTCGGCGTACGACGTCCCGCGCGGGCCGAACCAGTCGACGTAGGGCGAGAGACCGACCGACCACGAGCGCAGCAGCTCGAAGTCCTGGCCCCAGTCGACGTTCGAGTCGGTTGCGACCCGGTAGGCCGGTGTGAACGGCGGCGAGGTGTAGGCGAGCGAGTGCGGAACCGACGCCAGCATCATGGTGGCTGCGACCACGGCGACGATCACCGCGCCCACCCGGGCGATCCCGGGACGCAGGACCAGCACCACCGCGGACGCAGCGACGCACCACAGCGCGAACGTCGGCAGCAGGTAGCGCACGCCGAGGTCGCGGGCGCTGCCGACCAGCGGGACGACGAGCGCGAACGCCGGGATCGCCAGCACCACCAGCGCGTCGCGCCTCGCCGACCGCTCGGCGAGCCGCCACGCGACCGGACCGAGGAGCAGCACGAGCAGCACAGGTGTCGTCACCTTCACCAGAAGGCTCCCCGGCCAGAACCACCAGACCCCACCGGTCCAGGCGACGCCGAGCAGGTAGCCGTGGGTCGGCGCGGAGTCGCTCGTGGGCAGCGCCAGCAGGCCCTCGACGTACGGTCCCGGCAGCAGCCAGTCCGGCGAGCTCAGCACACCGAGGTCGAGGACGGCGTACGACACCCAGAGGACTGCCCACGCGACGACGACGACGAGCAGTGCCGGGACGAGCGCGTCCCTGCGCCTCTGCACGAGCATGACCACGACGGTGAGCGGCACCATCACGAGTCCGAGCGTGGAGGTCGCGAGGCAGAACCCGACCGCGGCTCCGAGCAGCAACGTGGCTCGACGACCGGACACGTGACGCGCGTGCAGCATCGCGACGGCCCAGACCACGACCGCCAGCGCGAACGGGAGGTCCACGCCGTTGAGGTGCCCGAGACCCAGCACCATCGGCGAGACGAGCCAGAGCGACGCCGCGACGAGACCGCCGCCGAGGCCCACGAGCCGGCGCGCGAGAATCCCGAGCAGCACCGCGACCACCAGCACCAGGAGCACCGGCACGACGCGCGAGGCGAAGGTGACCTCGTCGAGGATCCCGGCCTGGCGCTGCGCGCGCAGGAAGGCCGCGCTGTAGGTGCGCTCGTCGTTGGCCCCGACGACGTGCCCGGGCGGCAGCTGCGCACCGGTGAGCAGCACCGGGATCGCGGCGACGGCCTTGGCGATCGGCGGGTGCTCCGCGTTGTAGGAGAGGTCGTGCTGCTTGAGCGCCAGCAGGCCCGCGGAGACGTAGACCGGCTCGTCGAACGTCGGCGAGTCGTCGCGCGCCTGGGCGAGCATGAGGCCGGTGGCCAGGACGCCGAGGAGCACGACGACCGCCACCGCGAGGCGGCGGACAGTCTGCGGACGCAAGGGGCGGACGATGTCCCGCGGGTGCTCCACGACCATCGCGGGCTCAGAGCACCAGGAGCATGCGGTGGTTGCCGAGGGTGTTCGGCTTGACCCGCTCGAGGTCGAGGAACTCCGCCACACCCTCGTCGTAGGACTGGAGGAGCTGCTCGAAGACGTCGTGCTCCACCGGTGTGCCGTCGATCTCGACGAAGCCGTGGCCGCCGAAGAACTCGGTCTCGAACGTCAGGCAGAACACCCGCGCGACGCCGAGGTCGCGCGCGCGCTGAAGCAGGTGCTCGAGCATGACGCTCCCGACGCCCTTGCCGCGCAGGCTCGGGTCGACGGCGACCGTCCGGACCTCTGCGAGGTCCTCCCACATCACGTGCACGGCTCCGCACCCCACCACCTCTCCGTCGAGCTCGCCCACGACGAACTCGGGGACGGCCTCGTAGAGCGTGACGGTGGCCTTCGACAGCAGGCGACGCTCGGGGGCGTAGGTGTCGACGAGGCGGCGGATGGCACGGACGTCGGAGGTGCGCGCCGGGCGGATGCGCAGCCGCTCGGCCGGGCTCATTCCGGCTTCACGAGCGGGAACAGGATCGTCTCGCGGATGTTGAGCCCGGTGAGGTTCATCAGCAGCCGGTCGATCCCCATGCCCACACCGCCCGAGGGCGGCATGCCGAACTCCAGCGCGCGCAGGAAGTCCTCGTCGACCTGCATCGCCTCGACGTCGCCACCCGCCCTGAGCAGCGACTGCGCCACGAGCCGTTCGCGCTGGATGACCGGGTCGACGAGCTCGGAGTAGCCCGTGCCCTGCTCGTTGCCGTCGATGTAGAGGTCCCACTTCTCCACGACGCCGGGGAGCTCGCGGTGCGCGCGCACGAGCGGCGACGTGTCCTCGGGGTAGTCCAGGACGAAGGTGGGTCGGGTGAAGGTGCCTACGACGTGGTGCTCGAGCAGCTCCTCGACGTACTTGCCCGGTACCCAGGTCTTCTCGGGCGCGATGCCGACGGCCTCCACGAGCTCGCGCAGCACCTCGACAGGGGTGAACGGCGTGATGTCGCGTCCGACGGCCTCCGACACGGAGGGATAGACGAAGACCTCGTCCCACTCGCCGGAGAAGTCGCGGCTCTCGCCGTCGAGCCGCTCGAACTGCAGCGACCCGAACGCGGCGAGCGTCGCCTCCTGGATGAGCTCGCGCGTCATCCGGGCGTTGTCGCGGTAGTCGGCGTACTCCTCGTAGAACTCGAGCATCGCGAACTCCGGCGAGTGCGTGGCGTCCGCGCCCTCGTTGCGGAAGTTGCGGTTGATCTCGAACACGCGCTCGAGCCCGCCGACGATGCAGCGCTTGAGGAACAGCTCCGGGGCGATGCGGAGGTAGACGTCGAGGTCGAACGCGTTCGAGTGCGTGACGAACGGTCGCGCCGTCGCGCCGCCGTGCATCGTCTGCAGCATCGGGGTCTCGACCTCGAGGAACCCGCGTCGCGCGAAGCTCTCGCGCAGCGACGCCACGACACCGACGCGCAGGCGGGCCACCTCCCGCGCCTGCGGACGCACGACGAGATCGGCGTAGCGCTGGCGGACCCGGGTCTCCTCCGCCAGCGGCTTGTGCTCGACCGGGAGGGGACGCAGCGTCTTGGCCGCCATCTGCCAGGAGTCCGCGAGCACGCTGAGCTCGCCGCGGCGCGACGTGATGACCTCGCCCTCCACGGCGACGTGGTCGCCGAGGTCGACGTCGGACTTCCAGTCGGCGAGCCGCTCCTCGCCGACCTTGTCGAGGGAGATCATGGCCTGGATCTCGGTTCCGTCGCCCGCGCGCAGCGTCGCGAAGCAGAGCTTGCCGGTGTTGCGCACGAAGATCACCCGGCCGGCGATGGCGACGATGTCGCCGGTGGCGGTGTCGGGCTCGAGGTCGGGATACGCCGCTCGCACCTGCGGGATCGTGTGGGTGCGCGGCACGCGGACCGGGTAGGGCTCCCGGCCGGAGTCGAGCAGCCGCTGCCGCTTCTCGCGGCGCACGCGGATCTGCTCGGGGACGTCGTCCTCGTGATCTGCGGTCGCTGCGGGATGGTCGGTCATGCGCGCAAGGCTATCGGTGGGGATCGGCGACCTCGTCGGGGATAGCGTCGGGCCATGACCTCGCCCGGGTTCGAGGCCCGGCGGCTGTCCTTCGGAGCCGCGGCCGCCGCCTACGCCGCGCACCGCCCGACCTATCCCGTCGAGGCGCTGCGGTGGGTGCTCGAGGCGGCGGCCCGGCCGGTCCGGGAGGTCGCCGACGTCGGCGCGGGCACGGGGGCCTTCAGCGCGGTCCTCGTCGGTCTCGGTCTCGACGTCACCGCGTTCGAGCCGGACGCCGGCATGCTCGACCAGCTCGCCGCGGCGCAGCCGGACGTCCGCGGGGTGCTCGCGCACGCCGAGCACCTGCCGATCGACGACGGGTCCGTCGACGCGGTCACCGCGGCCCAGGCCTGGCACTGGTTCGACAAGCCGGCCGCCGCCGCCGAGTTCGTGCGCGTCGTCCGGCCGGGCGGCGTGATCGGCCTGTTCTGGAACGTGCGCGACGACCGGGTGCCCTGGATGGACGCGCTGTCGGACCTCGTCGACGGCGAGGACTCGATGCGCGCGACGCGGTCGGACGCCGTCGCCGAGATCGCGGCGGAGCACCCGGGCGTCGAGCGCGGCGACTTCCCGCACACCGTGGCGATGACGCCCGAGGCAGTGCTCGGACTCGTCGCGACGTTCTCCTACGTCCGGCTGCGCACCGACGCCGACGACGTCTACGCCGCCGTCCGCACGCTGCTCGCCACGCACCCAGACACGGCGGGTCGTGACGTCGTCGAGGTCCCGTACGTGTGCGCGGCGTACCGGATCCCGCGCCCCTGAGCGGCTACGGCGAGAGCTGCACGGGGACCGTGGCCTGCAGGACCGCCTCGACCAGCGCCTCGGTGCGCAGGTGCGTGATCTGCTGGTAGTCCGGGTCGGCCACCATCCGCGAGAAGGCCTCCCGGCTGGGGTATCGCACGAGCAGGACCAGGTCCCACTCCTGACCGGGCTCTGCCACCAGCACCGTCGAGCCGTCGCCGGCGTAGAGGACCTCGGCGCCGTACCGCGCCATGAACGTGTCGGTCAGGGCGGCGGCGTAGCGCTCGTAGGACTCTCGGCCGCCCGGACGGAAGCGCAGCAGGTTGAGCATCACCACCGGGCCGCCCGGATCCTCCTGGAGCAGCCGCTTGAGGTCCGCGCCTCGGGGGTCGATCGCCATCTCAGTCTCCCTGCGTATGCCGGTGGTCCTCAGCATGGCGGCTGCTCCAGGCGGCTAGCACCGCTTCGCGCACTGGCGTCGCGCTTCGGCGTGGTGCTGTGGATCTCCGCCCGGCGGTGGCGGCGCCCGCTCCTACGGTCCCGCTCACCCGACCCGAAGGAGCTCCATGCACACCACGAACCATCCTGCTGTCCGTCGGCCTCGCCGCGGTGCTGACGACATCCCTCTCGACCGCGCCCGTCGCGGCGACGACGTCGCAGTCCCGGGTGCCGGCCGCGACCACCGTCACACGAACCCCGGCCACCACCACCCGGCCGACGCCGAAGTCCCCCGTGCCGCGTGGCCGGCACACCTCGGTACCCGGCCAGGCTCATGACGGGAGCGGGTCAGGTGTTCTTGTCGAACACCAGGCGGAGCCCCTGGAGCGTGAGGTCGGGTCGGTGCACCGTGACGGTCGACGACTCCTTGATCACCACGGGAGCGAGTCCCCCGGTGGCGATGACGGCCGTGACGGCACCGCCGAGCTCGGCCACGATCCGGGTGACGATGCCGTCGACCTGCCCCGCGAAGCCGTAGAGCGCACCGGACTGCAGCGCCTCGACGGTGTTCTTCGCGATCACCGTGCGTGGCGCGACGAACTCGACCTTGCGCAGCTGCGCGGCGCGCGAGGCGAGCGCGTCCAGCGAGATCTCGACTCCCGGCGCGAGCGCACCTCCGAGGAACTCCCCCTTCGCGGACACGACGTCGAAGTTCGTCGACGTGCCGAAGTCCACGACGATGCATGGACCGCCGTACAGCGTGTGCGCCGCCAGGGTGTTGGCGATGCGGTCGGCGCCGACCTCCTTCGGGTTGTCCATGAGCACGGGTACGCCGGTCCGCGCACCCGGCTCCACGATGACGTGCGGCACGTGCGCGTAGTAGCGCTCGAGCATGGTGCGCATCTCGCGCAGGACGGCGGGGACGGTCGAGCACAGCGCGACCCCGGTGATGTCGGGGTCGTCGCGGAGCAGGCCCCGGAAGGTGAGGCGGTACTCGTCCGCCGTCGAGCGCGGGTCGGTCTTCACGCGGTAGGAGCGCAACAGCTCCTCGCCGTCGAACAGACCGAGGACCGTGTTCGTGTTGCCGACGTCGATGGCGAGCAGCATTCGGGTCTCCTTGGGGCGCCTCGCGTGCTCCTGTCGCGCGTCGGGGCACATTCGTGCGGGATGGAGGGGCGGGTCAGGGGAGGGGGCGGAGGTCGGCGCCGATGTCGAGGACGGGGGCGGAGTGGGTGAGGGCTCCGACGGCGACGTAGTCGACGCCGGTCGCACCGACGGCTGCGGCGTCCGGGAGGGTGAGGCCGCCGCTGGCCTCGAGCAAGGCGCGCGGTGTGCCCGCGTGCTCGGCGTGCTCGGTCGCGATGCCCACGGCGAGGCGCATCTGGTCGGGCGTGAAGTTGTCGAGCAGGACGAGGTCGGCACCGGCGTCGAGAACGTCGGTGAGCTGGCCCAGCGAGTCGACCTCCACCTCGACAGGCAGTCCGGGCCACATCGCGCGCACGGACTCGAAGGCCGGCGCCACCCCGCCAGCGGCCACCACGTGGTTGTCCTTGACCAGGGCGGCGTCGGACAGGGACATGCGGTGGTTCACCCCGCCGCCGCAGCGCACGGCGTACTTCTCGAGCACCCGCAGCCCCGGAGTCGTCTTGCGGGTGTCGCGCACCCGCGCCGACGTCCCCGCGAGCGCGTCCGCCCACTGTGCCGTGGCCGTGGCGACTCCGGACAGATGGCACAGCAGGTTCAGCGCGGTGCGCTCGGCGGTCAGCAGGTCGCGCGTGCGGCCCGTGGCCGTGAGCAGGACGTCCCCCGCACCGACCCGGGTGCCGTCCGCCGTCACGACGACGACCTCGGCGTCGCCCTCGGACACGGCGTCGAACACCGCGGCGGCGACAGGCACGCCGGCCGCGACGCCCGCGCCCCGCACGACGAGGTCGAGGGTCGAGCGCTGGTCGCCGGGCACGGTGGCGGCGGAGGTGACGTCGACGCCGCCGTCGAGGTCCTCGGCCACGGTTGCGCGGACGAGGTGCTCGACGTAGGCGGGGTCGAGCCCCGCGTCCTCGAGCGCGGCGAGGGTGGTCGGGCGGAGACTCACACCTGCTCCTGGGTGGGACGGGTCGAGGAGAGGGGGACATCCTCGCGGGTCGTGACGAGGACGCCGTCGGCATCGAGCACGGTCACGAGCCGGACGTGCCAGTGCTCGTCGTCGGTGTCCGGGAAGTCCTCGCGCCAGTGCGACCCCCTCGTCTCCTTGCGCATCTTGGCGTTCGCGGCGAGGACGGTGGCCACGGCGTGCAGGTTCGTGGTCTCCCACGACCCCGTGTGGGGGTCGCTGGAGTGCGTGTCGCCGACCGCCTCGAGGACACCGAGAGCGGTCGCCATCGAGTCGCGCGACCGCAGTACGCCGACCCCCTCGGTCATCGCGGCCTGCAGCGAGCGCCTCGCGGTCGACGACAGGACGGTGCCCGGGTCCGCGGGTGCGACCGGGTCGCGCCGCCCGGGCAGGCCCTCGGCGAGGACATCGCCGATGCGCGAGGCGAAGACGAGGCCCTCGAGAAGCGAGTTCGAGGCGAGTCGGTTCGCCCCGTGCACCCCCGTGCAGGCGCACTCGCCGACGGCGAACAGGCCGGGGATCGACGTGCGGCCGTGGGCGTCGGTGCGCACGCCGCCGGAGGCGTAGTGCTGGGCGGGGGCCACGGGGATGAGGTCGGTCGACGGGTCGACGCCGATCTGCCGGAGCGAGGTCAGGATCGTCGGGAACCGTCGCTCCCACATCTGGGTGCCGAAGCCGCGGGCGTCGAGCCACACGTGCTTGGCGCCGGTGTCGCGCATCCGGCGCATGATCGCCTTCGCCACGACGTCGCGCGGAGCGAGGTCGGCGAGCGGGTGCTGGCCCTCCATGAACCGCACGCCCGCGTCGTCGCGGAGCACCGCGCCCTCGCCGCGCACGGCCTCGCTCACGAGGGGTTGCTGGCCGGTGGCGTCCGAACCCAGCCACAGCACGGTCGGGTGGAACTGCACGAACTCGAGGTCGGCGAGGGCGGCCCCGGCGCGCAGCGCGAGCGCCATGCCGTCCCCGGTGGCGACCGACGGGTTGGTCGACAGGGAGAACACCTGGCCCAGGCCGCCGGTGGCCAGCACGACGGCGGGCGCGAGCACGGCGCCGACGCCGTCGCGCTGGCCCTCGCCCATCACGTGCAGGGTGAGGCCCTGGACCGCGCCCCCGTCGTCGAGGAGGAGGTCGAGCGCGAGCGCGTTCTCGATGAGCTCGATGCCGGCGCGGCCCTCGACCGCCGCGACGAGTGCGCGGGAGATCTCGGCACCGGTGGCGTCGCCGCCGGCGTGCGCGATGCGGTCGCGGAGGTGTCCGCCCTCGCGGGTGAGCGCGATGTCGCCGGTCTCGTCGGTGTCGAAGCGCGCGCCGAGCGCGATGAGGCGGCGCACCGCTCCCGGCCCCTCCGTGACGAGCGCGCGCACGGCGTCGGGGTCGCACAGGCCCGCCCCGGCGACCAGCGTGTCGAGCTCGTGCTCGGCGGGCGAGTCGTCGTCGGCCAGGGCGGCGGCGATGCCGCCCTGCGCCCAGCGGGTGGAGCCTTCGTCGACGCGGGCCTTGGTCACCACCAGCACGCGGTAGCCCGCGGCCCGTGCGTGGAGCGCGGTCGTGAGACCGGCGACGCCGGACCCGACGACGACGACGTCGGTCTCGTGCGTCCACCCCGGGGCCGGAGCCGCGAGGCGACGCGGCAGGCGCAGGCTCACGACGCGCCCCCGAGCACCACGCGGGCGTTGTCGAGCAGGCGCACGGGCCCGACCCGCACGGCCACGAGCAGGCGGGCGTCGCCCTCCTCCGGAGGTGCGCCGAGCTCGGGGTCGGTGACGACCGCGTAGTCGGTCACGAGGTCGGGGACGCCGTCGAGGAACGACTGCACCGCCGACACGACGCCACGCGCGCTCCCGTGCTCGCGTGCCGTCTCGGCACCGATGACGAGCGCCCGCGGCACGGCGAGGGCGATCCGTCGCTCGGAGTCGGAGAGGTAGGCGTTGCGGCTCGACAGCGCGAGACCGTCGTCCGCGCGCACGGTCGGCACACCGACGACGTCGACCGGCAGGTCGAGGTCGCGCGCCATCCGGCGTACCAGGACCAGCTGCTGGTAGTCCTTCTCACCGAACAGGGTGAGGTCCGGCCGGGTGAGCGACAGCATCTTGTGCACGACCGTGAGGACACCCCGGAAGTGACCCGGGCGCACGGCCCCCTCGAGCAACGTGCCGAGCGGACCCGGGTCGACGGTGACCGAGGGGGGGCCGTCGCGGTAGACCGTCTCGACCGAGGGTGCGAACACGAGGTCGGCGCTCTCGCGCGCACACACCTCGACGTCGTCCTCCAGCGACCGGGGATAGCGGTCGAGGTCCTCCCCGGCGGCGAACTGCGTGGGGTTCACGAAGACGGTCACGGTGACATGACCGTCGATGCCCACCCGCGCGCGCGCCTCCCGCACGAGGTGCGCGTGTCCCGAGTGCAGGGCGCCCATCGTCATCACCACGGCGCGGCGGGTGCCGGGAGGCACCGAGTCGTAGGCCGACCGCAGCCCGGATCGCGAGGTGACGACCCTCGTCTCCGACGTCATCGGTGCTCCTCCTCGGTGCGGGCGAGTGCGTCGAGCAGCGCCTCGGCCGCGTCGGGCCGCAGCATCCCGGCCGCGAGGGCGCGGTCGGCGGTCACCCTGGCGAGGGCGACGTAGGCCACCCGCGCCTCGGGCGAGACGTCGCCGAGCTCGCGCACGTGGGCGGCGACCGTCCCGGCGTCGCCGCGCGCCACCGGACCCGTGAGCGCGGCGTCGCCGTAGCGCAGCGCGTTGTCGAGCGCCGCCGACAGCAGCGGGGCCACGAGCCGGGCCGGATCCTCGACACCGGCCGAGCGGAGCAGGTCGAGGGTCTGGTTCACCAGCGTCACGAGGTGGTTCGCGCCGTGGGCGAGGGCCGCGTGGTAGAGCACCCGGTTGCCCTCGCTGACCCACACCGGGTCGCCGCCCATCTCCACGACGAGGGCCTCGGCGACCGGGCGCAGCTGGTCCGGAGCGGTGACGCCGAACGGGCAGCCGGACAGCCGCGCGAGGTCGATCGTCGTGCCCGTGAAGGTCATCACCGGGTGCAGCGCGAGCGGCAGGGCACCCGCGCGGGTGGCGGCGTCGAGCACGCCGTAGCCGAAGCGGCCGCTCGCGTGCGCGAGGAACAGCCCCGGATGGACCGCGCCGGTCTCGGCGAGTCCGGCGACGAGCCCGGGCAGGACGTCGTCGGGCACGGTGAGCAGCGCAAGGTCGGCCTCGGCGAGCACCTGCTCGACCGCGACGAGCGGGACGCCCGGCAGCAGCGCCTCCGCGCGCAGGCGCGAGAGGTCGGACACGGCGTAGGCCGCGACCACGGGGTGACCGGCGCGGCCGAGCGCGGCGCCGAGCACGGCGCCGGCACGTCCTGTGCCCACGACGCCGACGCGCAACCGCGGCGGTGCGTCCTGCTCGGTCACGGGCGGCCTTCCGTCTCGTTCCGGTCCTGGGGTGTGGGTACCGGACGTGCGCGGCAAGCCTAGCCACGCGGCTAGCGTGCCCGTGTGGCAACCGCTCCCGAGCACCCTGGAGGGCCGATGCCGTGGTCGGTCGCCTGGGAGCGCGCGGCGTTCGGGCCGGGCGGGTTCTACTCCGACGGCCCTGGGGCACGGCTGTGGCCGGCGCGGTTCTTCCGCACGTCGGTGCACGTGGGTGCGGTGTTCCACGCCGCGATCGCCGCCCTGCTTCTCGAGGTCGACACGCGTCTCGGCCGTCCCGAGCGGCTCGACGTCGTCGACGTCGGCGCCGGCCGCGGTGAGCTGCTTCCCGGACTGCTCGACGCGCTGCCCGACGACGTCGCGCGGCGCGTCCGGGGCGTCGCCGTCGACGTGCACCCTCCACCGGACGATCTCGACCCCCGCGTCACCTGGATCGTCGGGACGGCGCCGGACGCCGTGCCCCGCGGTGTGCGCGGGCTGGTCGTCGCCAACGAGTGGCTCGACGACGTGCCGCTCGACGTCGTCGAGGTCGACGACGAGCACGTGCTGCGCCTGGTGCTCGTCGACACCGACGGCGACGAGTGCCTGGGTCCGTCCCTGCACGACGCGCAGGCGTGGGCCGCGTGGGGTCTCGACGCGGCCCGCGCCCACGAGTGGCTCGCGCGCTGGTGGCCGCTGGGCGAGGGCCCCGAGGCGCGTCCGGGTGCCCGGGCCGAGATCGGGACCACGCGCGACGACGCCTGGCGGGCGGTGGTCGACCGGCTCGAGGCCGGCACCGCTCTCGCGATCGACTACGGCCACCATCGTGGCCCCGGCCGTCGCGCGACCCTGACCGGCTACCGCCTCGCCGGACGCGTCGTGCCGGCCGTGCCGGACGGCAGCGTCAACCTCACCGCGCACGTCGCCGTGGACTCCGTCGCCGAGGCCGTGGGTGCGCGCAAGGGGATACGCCGTCAGCGCGAGTCTCTCGTCGGCCTCGGCGTCAGCGCGGCGCTGCCCGCGTCCACGCTCGCCGCGCACGACCCGTGGGAGTACGCCGATGCGCTCGTCGCGGCGTCGGACGCCGCGGAGCTGCTCGACCCGTCAGGACTCGGGGCCTTCACCTGGGTGCGGCTCGACAGGTGACGGCAGGGAGCCGAGGTCGGCGACCTCGATGACGTCCGGGCCGAGGATCGATGCACCGGTGCCGGCCGGTGACGAGACGCCGGGGCCCGGAGCCGACCCGGCGAGGTGCTGCTGCGCCACCCAGCGCAGCGAGCGGTCGCCGGCCCGCGCGTGCGCGGCACGATCGGCCTGCTCCTGCGCGAGCCGACGAGCCTCCGCATCATCGCGGTGCAGTCCGATGATCTTCACCGCGCCGGGCGTGGAGTCGACGTGCATCGAGGCCAGGCCCAGGCTGCGCTGCCAGATCCCCTGCGTGACGCGCACGGACTGCGTTCGCGCGTGCGGCACGACGTCCCAGCGCTCCACGATGCGACCGCTGCGGGTGATGAACACCTGGTCGTCCCAGCCCACCGCGAGCTGCCGCCACTGGATCCAGGCCCGTCGCCGCGAACGCTCGGGTGCCGCGATCGTCGGGATCGCCTGGAGGTCGACGCCCGGCAGCACGCGCGCGACGACCGCGAGCGCCACCGGCCACGGCGCCACGGGCAGCAGCACGTTCTCGGTGTAGCTCTCGTTCCCGCTGCCCTGGGCGGAGGCCGACGTTCCGGCGACGTTGAGCCGCACGCGCACCCAGCCGCGCCTGCGCCACAGGAACGGCTGGACGAACCCGACCGCCTGCACACGACCGGGCGGCACCGTCTGGCGCGTCTTCTGCAGCAGCCCGTGGCGCAGGCGCACCCCGTCGGGCGACTCCGCGACGGTGAAGTCGTAGTAGCGGGAGAACTGGGTGAATACCTGGAAGACAGGGATGCCGCCGACGAGCAGGAAGCCGATGCCGGCGACGCCGTTCGTCAGGAGGGTGGTGACGAGGAGCAGCACCGACGCGCCGAGCAGGAGCCAGGTCTCGGCGCGGAGCAGCAGCGAGACGACCAGGTCGCCCGCGGGGACCCGCACCAGGACGTTCTCCGGTGCTTCGGCGACGTCGTGGCGCACGCCCGCCGAGCGGGCGATGATCTCGTTGCGCAGCGCGTTGGCCTCGGCGAGGGTGAGGAACTGAAGGTTGATCTTCGAGTCGCCCGCGCCGGCCACCTCGACCCGCACCTCGGCCATGCCTGCGACGCGCGCGATCAGCGGCTGCAGGACGTCGACCGACTGCAGGCGTGAGAGCTGCAGCCGTCGCTCGTTGCGCGACAGCACGCCCGAGTCGACCCGCAGGTCGCCGTCGTCGTCGAACCAGAAGGTCAGGCGGGTCCAGGCGAGGTAGGCGACGCCCGTGCCGACCAGCGTCACGAGCACGAGCGCGGCGAGGCCGACGAGGATGGCGCCCTGCCCGATCTGGACGTCGAACTGCGCGGCGAGGGTGACGCCCGCGATGATGCCGCCCGGCCACCAGCGCACACCCTGGACGACCGGCGTCCAGGGGTGCACGCGCCGCCGACCGTGCTCGTCGGGCGCCGACCGTCCCGGCTTGACCACCTCGAAGGCGAGGGGGTCCTGCTCCTGGCCGCTCACAGCCCCGCCGACCTCTGCTCCCCGCGTCGCGCGAGCCGGTCTCGGAGGTCGGCCGCGATCGCGGGCGTGAGACCCGGGATCGAGGCATCGGTGGTCGCCGCTGCGGTGTGCAGCTGCACGGTCGTGATGCCGAGCCAGCGGTGGATCGGTCCGGCCTGGACGTCCACGAGCTGCATGCGCCCGTAGGGCACGATGACCAGGCGGCGGAACATGATGCCGCTGGTGACGAGGAGGTCGTCGTCGCGCTCGGCGTAGCCCCACGAGCGGGTCCGCCGACCGACGAGCCACCAGATCCAGCAGACCACGACCAGCCAGACCACGCCGGCGACCATCGAGACGACGTCGGGGTAGTCCGGGATGAACGTGAGCCCCACGATCACGACGAGCACCAGCAGCGCGACGGCCGCGAGCGAGATGCGGTAGGCGGTCGCGAGCTTGGGCGAGACGCGGATCCAGCTCGCGCCCGGCGGGGCGAAGGCGTCCTCGATGGGGCGTGTCTGGTCGGCCACGGCTCCGACCCTAGCCGTGAGGTCTGCGACGATGCGGTCATGTCCGGACCCGGCGGTGCCGCTCCCCTTCGGGAGATCACCCTGGGCGTCGGATCCGTCGCTCGCGGTGTCGTCGATCGCGACGGCACACCCGACGTCGCGGTCGACCTGGGTCCGCAGCACCCGTCGGCGCACGGACTGCTCCGCCTGCGCCTCGTGCTGGACGGCGATCGCATCGTGGCCGCCGAGGCGGTGGTGGGGGCGATGCACCGCGGTGCGGAGAAGCTGTTCGAGGTGCGCGACTACCGGCAGGCGATGGTGCTCGCGAACCGGCACGACTGGCTGTCGGCGTTCAGCAACGAGCTCGGCGTGGCGCTCGCCGTCGAGCGGATGCTCGGCCTCGACGTGCCCGTGCGTGCGACGTACGCCCGGACCCTGCTCGCCGAGCTGAACCGGGTGCTCAGCCACCTCGCGTTCCTCGGGTCCTTCCCCCTCGAGGGCGGACCCGTCGGCTACTACGCGTTCGACGAGCGCGAGGCCGTGCAGCGCGTCATGGAGGAGATGTGCGGGGGTCGCATGCACTACATGGCCGTGCAGGTCGGCGGCCTCAAGCAGGACCTGCCCGAGGGCTGGCTCGCCCGGGTGGTCGACGCCGTCGCCGTCGTACGCCGCGGGCTCGCGCCCTTCGAGGAGCTGCTGCGCGACGACAGCTTCCGGTCCGCCACGCGCGGCGTCGGCGTCCTGACGCGGGACACGGCGCTCGCGCACGGCGTCTCGGGTCCGGTGGGTCGCGCCAGCGGTCTCGACGCCGACCTGCGGCGTGACGAGCCCTACCTCGCCTACGCCGAGCTCGCGGGCACCGGGGTCCTGCGCGTGGTGACGCGCGGCGAGGGCGACGTGCTGGCACGGCTCGAGGTCCTGCTCGAGCAGGTGCACGTGTCGCTCGACCTCGTCGCTGCGTGCGTCTCGCTCCTTGTCGAGGTCGCGCCAGGACCGATCAACGTGCGGCTGCCGAAGGTGCTGCGCGCACCCGAGGGGCACACGTACTGCTGGACCGAGGGACCGCTCGGCCTGTCCGGCTACCTGCTCGTCTCGCGCGGCGAGAAGACGCCGTGGCGGCTGAAGATGCGCACGCCCTCGTTCGCGCACGTGGCCGCGCTCGGCGAGGTCCTGCCCGGCCAGCGCCTCGGTGACGTCGTCGCGATCCTCGCGTCGATGTTCTACGTCGTAGGAGATGTGGACCGATGACCGACGATCCGCGCCCCGTCGTGACTCTGCGCCCGGTCACCGACCAGAACCGCGCCGAGGTCGAGGCGCTGGAGGTGACGGCCACGCAGTCCGAGTACGTGACGGGTGTCGCCGACTCCCTGGTGGAGGCGGCCGTGGAGCCGGACGCACGGCCGTGGCTCCGGGCGGTCTACGCCGACGACGAGCCAGTCGGCTTCCTGATGCTGAGCGACGCCATCACGGTGGAGAACCCCGACTACCTCGGGCCGTCCTACCTGTGGCGCCTCATCGTCGACCACCGCCACCAGCGGCGGGGCTACGGGAGCGCCGCGCTGCGCCTGGCGATCGAGCATCTCCGGACACGGCCCGACGCGCACGTGCTCCTGGCCTCGGTCGCCGCCGGTCCGGACACACCGCTCGGCTTCTGCCTCGGCTTCACCCCGCGAGGCGACGTGCACCAGCGCGAGCTGGTCCTGGAGCTCCGCATCGCCTGACGCGTCGACGGATGCGCCGGCGAGGCACGCGGATCGCGGGCTAGCCTCCCGCCATGGCGCTGCGGAGGATCGACTCGATCGACGAGCTGCACACGTACCTCGCCGTCGCGATGCAGCTCGACGACTACGCCGTCGGCACCCCCGTGCGCGCGCTGGTCGACGAGTTCGCCGGTACGTACGCCGGCTTCCTGCGCACCCTGACCGACGCGTACTCGGGGACCCCGAAGCTGCTCGACCGTGCCTTCGCCACGATGTTCGACCTGCGCGACCTGTTCCAGCGCATCGTCGAGCAGCCCCACCCGACCCTCGCCGGACAGCACGCCGCACCGGTGTTCGGCTCGTAGCCGCCGCAGGTCGTGCGTCCGGTCGGTCAGGATGGGGGCGTGGAGCTGGTCAGCAGCCGCGAGGTCTACCGCAACGCCTGGATGAGCGTGCGCGAGGACGTGGTCCGGATGCCTGACGGGTCCGAGAGCGTCTACGGCGTCGTCGACAAGGCGGACTTCGCGGTCGTGATCCCCCGCGGGGACGGCGGCTTCTGGATGGTCGAGCAGTTCCGCTACCCGGTACGACGGCGCTCGTGGGAGTTCCCCATGGGTGGCTGGCCGACAGGCCGCAGCGGCAGTCCGCTCGAGCTCGCCCGCCTCGAGCTGGCCGAGGAGACCGGCCTCGGTGGAGGCACGTGGCGCCACCTCGGCCGGCTCGAGCAGGCCAACGGCTACTCCTCCCAGGGCTTCCATGTCTTCCTCGCCACTGACCTGACCCCCGGCGCGCCGCAGCGCGAGGCGACGGAGCAGGACATGGTCCACAGCTTCGTCACCGACGCCGAGCTCCTCGAGATGGTCCGCTCCGGAGCGGTCGCAGACGCGACGTCGCTCGCGGCCCTGAGCCTGCTGCGCCTCGAGCAGACCTGAGCCCTTCTGTCGGACATCCGACAGGACGACTGCACGGGCGTTCGCCGGTCGCTAGCGTGAACGCCTCGCGGCTGTGGGGGTCGCGCGCAGGAGGGGAGTCCGTGACGACCAGCGAGGCGGACGCACGTCCGGACACCAGCGACATGCTCGTGGTGCACGACGCGTTCCGCCGGGAGTTCGGCATGCTGCCACGGCTCGTGCGCGGAGTGGCACCGGGTGACGCCGAGCGCGCGTCCGTGCTCGCCGAGCACTACGCGCTGCTCGTGCTGTTCCTTCACCTCCACCACGACGGCGAGGACGTCGTGCTCTGGCCCGTCCTCGAGGAGAAGGCGGCCGACCGTACCGCAGTGATCACGGAGATGCAGTCCGACCACGGACGCCTCAGCGAGCTCATCGCCGCGACCGACGCCAGGGTCCCCGCCTGGGCCTCGACGCCGGACGCCGTAGCCGGCGAGTCCCTGGCGGTCCTGCTCGACGAGCTCGACGCTCACCTCGAGAAGCACCTGGCGCACGAGGAGCGGGAGATCCTGCCGCTGTGCCGCGAACGCCTCACGCGTGCGGAGTGGGACGCGGTGGGCGAGCACTCGCGGTCCGATCTGCCGCAGGAGCACGCGTTCACCATTCTCGGGATGCTGCTCGAGGATGCTCCGCCGCAGGCGGGCCGGCACATGCTCGACGTGATGCCGCCCCCGGTCGTGGACCAGTGGAGCCAGGTCGGCTCCTCCGCCTACGTCGCCTACACGGCCCGGGTGCGCGCGACCGGTTGAGTCCGGCTCAGTGCCTGCGGGCCTCGTCGAGCTGGCGGATGCGCGCGGCGAGCGCGCGCATCACCTGCAGCGCGAAGGTCGGCGTCTCGTGCACGAGGTAGAGGAAGGTGCGCTCGTCGATGACGGCGACCCGCGACTCCTCCGCGGCGGCGGCCGTGAGGCTGCGGACCGCGTGGTCGATGATGGCGAGCTCGCCGAAGGTGTCGTTCGGGCCGCAGCGCCCGACCACCGTGTCACCGTCGCGCAGCTCGATCGACCCAGACACGACGCCGAACATCGTGGCCCCGGTGTCGCCCTGCGCGAACACCACGTCCCCGGGCTGGAGGTCGACGAACTCCGTCGCGCTGACGAACACACCCCTGACGGTCATGCACGGTCCTCTCGCCGCCGGGGGGCGCACCGCGCGCACGGGACCTCGGCGTAGACCGCCCACGCTACGAACGATGGGGGACTGCTCGCAGGCGATCGACCCCCGCCTCGATGAACGGGGGATGAACGAAAGTCCGGCTCAGCGACCGCTCGACTCGGGGATCAGGCGCAGCCGCAGGACCGTCTCGTCGTCGAGCGCCTCGTCGGCCGCCGACGGCGCGTGCGGCCACGTGCCGTGGAACGGTCGCGCGGCGGAGGCGGCGGCGCCGTCGGGCTCCGCCATCGGCGCGGCGGCCTCGGCCGGTGGGGCACCCGGTGGGGCGGCCTCCGCGGTGCGCTCGAGCAGGTCGAGCATCCGTCGCGTGAGATCGGCGAGCATCGCCTGCTGGGTCGCCACCGTCGCCCGCAGCTCGGACACCTCGGTCGCGAGCACCTCGACGAGCGGGTCACGCGGCACGGGTGCGGCACGGGCGGCGCTCAGCTCGCGCCGCATCGCTGCGAGCTCCGCGCTGAGCCCGCGCACCTGCGCGACCAGCCCGTCGACCAGGGCCGCCAGCCGGATCAGCTCGAGGTGGTCGACGTAGGTCGCGGACCGCAGCCGGGCGACGTCGACCTCGAGGGCGGTGTACGCCGCCGCCATCGCACCCCGTCCCGTGGGTCGGGCGTGCCGCGCGGATCTGCGCCGGGCCATGGCGCCAGGGTACGGCGTGGGCTGGGCCGACAGGGTGACGGAACGGCCTCAGTCGTCCGAGCCGCTGACGGACACGCCCGGGCCCGGTCCGCCCCCGCCGGTGCCGGAGCCAGGGCCGGAGCCGGAGCCGGAGCCAGGGCCGGAGCCAGGGCCGGAGCCAGGGCCGGAGCCAGGGCCGGAGCCAGGGCCGGAGCTCGGCCCCACAGGTCCGGCCGAACCGTGGCTGCCCGATCCCGATCCAGCCGAGCCGTGGGAGCCGTCGTGGCCCTCGCTGGGGGACGCGGTCGGTGCCGTGCTGGTCGCCGCCCGCGGACGAGCGGTCTGCGAGGCGGCGTTCCGGGTCGAGGTCCGGGTCGGGTGCGGGGCTGCTGCGACCGTGCGCGCGGGGCTCGCTGCCGTGCGGCGGGGGGTCGGCGTGGCGCGGACCGCCACGACCGGCGCGGGGGGCGGGGTCGACGGTGCGGTCCCGGCGGTCCGGGCCGGCACCGTGCTCGCGGTCCGCGCGGGCGCCGTGGCAGGCAGCGGGCCGCCCGGCCCTGCGGAGGGCTCCGCGGCGGGTAGCAGCGACTCGGCCGAGCCGACCGGGGTGGCGCCGCTCGCGGACAGGATCCGGGTGTTCACGGCAGCGGCGCTTCCGCCGGCCACGAGCACGCCGACCAACGTCAGGGCGATCACGCCGCCGTTGCGGTTCACCACACCTCCCATATCGACACACGGTAGGTCGGGCTGATCCCCCGGACCTCGCCCGGTCGTCCAAGGAACGTCGAAGATCAGCCCGCGGCCCGCTTGCGGGGGCTCCGGTGGCCCGTGCGACCCCGTCGGCCGGTCACAATGGCTGCGTGCGCATCCTGCTGGTGGAGGACGACGCCGCGGTCGCGGCGTCGTCGCTCGACGGACTGACCGCCCTCGGCTTCACCGTGGAGCACGTCGGCTCGGGCGCGGCCGCGCTCGCGGCGGTGGGCTCGCCCCTGCCGCCGGAGGTCGTGCTGCTCGACCTCGGGCTGCCCGACATGGACGGCCAGGAGGTGTGCCGGCGCATCCGGGCGACCTCCGAGGTCCCGATCATCGTCGTGAGCGCGCGGGGCGACGAGACCGACCGGGTGATCGCCCTGGAGCTCGGCGCGGACGACTACCTCGTGAAGCCGTTCGGGATGCGCGAGCTGGCGGCGCGGATCCGTGCGGTCCTGCGTCGTACCCAGGCCGCTCCCGCGACAGCGGTCGCAGCGGCGGTGCAGGACATCGGCCGGCTGTCCGTCGACCGACGCAGCCAGCGCGTCCACGTCGACGGCGAGGAGATCTCCCTCACCGCCAAGGAGTTCGACGTCCTCGCCTACCTCGCCGAGGACCCCGGCGCAGTGCGCCGGCGGACCGAGATCCTCGAGCACGTGTGGGAGGGCCATTGGTACGGCGCGACCAAGACGGTCGACGCCCACGTGGCCGCGATCCGCAAGAAGCTCGGCGACGCCGGGTGGATCGAGGCGGTGCGCGGGGTCGGGTTCCGGCTCGGCTCGCCGTGAGACCCCGATGAGGTGGCGGCTCGCCGCGGTGCTCGTCGGGTTCACCGCCCTCGTCCTGCTCGTGCAGAACGTCCCTCTCGCGGCCTACCTGCGGACCGTCGAGCGCGAGAGCATCATCACCCGCCTCCAGCGTGACGCCTTCACGATCGCCGGCTACTCCATCACCGCTCTCGAGACACCATCGCCCGCGGCGTCGACCGCCCTGCGCACCTACGTCGACCAGTACGCCGCGACCAGCGGGGCGCGCGTCGTCGTCGTCGACGACGCCGGGACCGCCATCGTGTCCTCGGAAGGGCGTGAGACCGAGGTCTACGCCAACCGCCCGGAGATCCAGGCGGCGCTCGGGCTCGACGGGCAGCAGGCGCGCGCCGTGTCCGGCGAGCGCGATTCCAAGAGCCTAGGCGGCCCCCTCATCTACGTCGCGGTGCCGGCGCGCGCAGGAACCGACCTGCTCGGTGCCGTGCGCCTGATGTACCCGGCCGGCGAGGTCAACGCCGTCGTCGACGACCGGGTGCGAGGCCTCGGCATCGCGGCCGTGATCACGCTGCTGTGCGCCGGCGTCGTCGCCCTGCTGGTCGCCTCGACCGTGACCCGGCGTATCCGGCGGCTCCGGGACGCGGCCGAGGAGATCGCCGAGGGCGACCTCGACGCACGCGCCGACGTCGGCGGCGGCGGCGAGATCCAGGAGCTCGCCGAGTCGTTCAACACCATGGCCGACCGGGTGCAGGCCGTGGTGGAGTCGCAGCGCGGCTTCGCCGGTGACGCCTCGCACCAGCTGCGCACCCCGCTCACGGCCCTGCGCCTGCGCCTCGACCGCGCCGCCGACCTGATGACGCAGGACGATCCGGCGCTCGACCAGGTCGACGCCGCGCGCGACGAGATCGACCGCCTCCAGCGCCTGATCGACGGGCTCCTGGTCCTCGCGCGGGCCGAGAACGGCGACCAGGTCACGGTGCGGGTCGACGTCAGCGCCGTCGCCGCCGAGCGCGTGCAGGACTGGCAGGCGCTGGCGGGCGAGCGGCACGTCCGGATCGACCTCGACGCCCCCGGCATGGCGGTGGCCCTCGCCGTCCCCGGCGCCGTCGACCAGGTCGTGGACAACTACGTCGACAACGCCCTCGAGGTGGTGCCGGAGGGCAGCCGCATCGTCGTGACCGTCCGTTCCGAGCCCACCGGCGTCGTCCTCACCGTCGACGACCAGGGCCCGGGGTTGCCGCCGGAGTCCCGCGACCGCGCGTTCGACCGGTTCTGGCGCGGCCGCCAGGACGGTGCCGGGAGCGGTCTCGGCCTGGCCATCGTCGCATCCCTCGTGCACGCCGGCGGGGGAGCGGTCTGGCTCGACGCCTCGCCGCAGGGGGGCCTGCGCGCAGCGGCGCGGTTCCGCACCCAGGCGCCAGTGGTGCACCGCGACGGTCCGTCGCACCGGCACTGAGGCTCCTCGAGCCGGGACCGGCGCAGCCGGTCGGTCCTCGGGGCCGCCCGCTCCGTACCCTGACGGAGGCAGCGCGGGAGGTGCACGACGGGTGGAGCCCCAGGTCACGGATCCCTCGGTGCACCGCCGGACGTGGGCGGCGCGGGGGGCGATCGCGCTCACGACGCTCCTGGCCGCGGCCTGGGCGTGGCCCACCTCGGCGTTGTCGTGGCACTTCTTCCCCACGGGCGCCACGGCGCTGTTCGGGCCGAGCGGGCTGCACCTCTACGTCGACCACCCCGAGCTCCAGGTCGGCCCAGTGGCTTTCGTGGTCGCCTGGCTGCTGTCGCCGCTCGGCGCGCCGGGTGCGTCGGTCGCCGCACGGGTCCTCATGACGGCGGTCGGCCCGCTGTGCGTGGCGCTGCTCGTCCCGGTGCTGCCGGTCGGCCGGCGGGGGGCCCGCGTCTGGTGGGCGGCCGCCGCCGTCGTCCCGGGTTGGGTCGTGCTCAGCGTGCGGTGGGCGCACCTCGACGACGTGCTGGCGATGCTGTTCACGATCCTCGCGCTGCGTCTCGTGCTGCGGCGGCGACCCGCGTGGGCCGGCGCCATGGTGGCGCTGGCGGCGGCCGCCAAGCCCTGGGCGGTCGACTTCGCACCGCTCCTGCTGGGCCTGGACCGCCGCGCCTGGCGGACCGCCTTCCTCGCCCTCGCCGGCGGGCTCCTGGTGCTGTGGGGGCCGTTCGTCGCCGCCGCTCCGCAGACCCTGCAGGCGCTGCGACCCGACGTCCTGCTCGCGCCGGGCTCCGGCCTCTACGCGCTGGGCGTGCGCGGGCAGCTCGTCCCGGCCTGGGACCGCACGCTCGCGTTCGTCGCGGCCACCGGGACAGCGCTCATCGCCCAGCTGCGCGGGCGCTGGGCAGGCGTGCTGGTCGCGGCGATCGCCGTGCGCATCGCCCTGGACCCGCAGGACAACGCCTACTACCTCGGGAGCATCGCGCTGGCCGCGGCGGTCTACGACCTGGCCGGCACCCGCTGGCGCGGGCCGTGGCTCACCCTCGTCTCGACGGCGGTCTTCTGGCAGCCCTTCACCGCCGACTGGGAGCACCGGCTCACCACGACCACGGGCTACGCGCAGTGGTGGTTCGGCCACCCGGACGCCGTGGGCTGGATCCACCTCGCCTGGTGCGGCGCGGTGGTCGCGCTGGTGCTCCTCGGTCCTCGATCCCCGGACCCTGCGGAGCTCGGACCGGGGTGAGGGCTCAGGCCGTGTGCTCGCGGATGTAGGTCGCGAAGCGGGCCCGGAACAGCGGCTCGAGGTCGCCGACGGACTCGCCGCGGAACACCTGGCGCGCGGCCCGCACGGACTCGACGAAGCTGCCGCCGATGTCGCCGAGCGACCCGCCCTCGTCGGACGCGTCGTGCATCGCCGGGGTGTGGGTGAACAGGTCGACGAAGAAGCCGACGTCGTGGCGCTCCTCCGCGATCGCGAAGGCCCGCTCGCGCAGCTCCTCGTAGGGCAGGTCCTCGAGCACGATGTCCTCGCTCATGGCCCCGACCTTAGGGCTTCTCGTCGTCCTCGGCGTCGGGAGGTACCCGGCAGACGCGCTCGAGCCAGAGCGCGGAGAGGACGACGAGCCCGGCGCCGAGCACGGTGACCAGCGCGACGACGACGCGCTCGCGGACCGAGGACACCTCCCACGACGGCGCGAACGCGATCGCGACGCCGGCGTAGAACCCCGCGACGATCGCGCCGGTGCGCGAGGCGGCCATGGCGAGCGCGGCCGAGCGAGCGGCTACGAGCGGCTCGATCGGCTTGGTCCCCGGGGCGTGCGCCAGCCGGGCCCGCGTGCCACGGGCCCACAGGGCCAGGGCGAGGGCGAGCAGGAACATCACGAGGGCCGCCGTCCAGGGCACGGGCAGCGTGCGGTCGGCGTAGGCGTCCACCAGCGTGGTGACGCCCCAGCCGACGGCCGCGGAGATCACGAGCATCGCGAGGAGCAGGCGCACGCGGGTCGGCCTCACGACGGCACCACCAGCGTCACGTCGACTCGTCGGCGTACGCCGTCCTCCGCCTCGATCGCGGCGGCGAGGTCGGCCACACTCGTGCCGTCCGGGAGGGTCGCCGCGGGATCGGCCTCGGCCCACGGCACGAGGACGAAGGCCCGCTCGCGCGCCCGCGGGTGCGGCAGCGTGAGCACCGGGTCGTCGCTCACGACGTCCCCGACGACGAGCACGTCGACGTCGAGCGTGCGCGGTCCCCAGCGGGCGTCGCGGGTGCGGTGCCAGGCCCGCTCGGCCTCGTGCGCCAGGGTGAGCAGCGCCAGCGGGTCGCCGTCCCACTCCCCCACGAGCACCGCGTTGGCGTAGTCCGGCTGCTCCGGGCCGCCGACGGGCGCGGTCTCGTAGACCGACGAGACCGCGGCGTCGCGCAGGTGCGGCGCGACCACGTCGACCGCACCCTGCAGGGCCGCCAGGCGGTCGCCGAGGTTGGCGCCGAGACCGAGGGCTGCTCGGCTCACCGGTGCCGCACGATCGTCACGACGACGTCGCGGAACGCGACGCCGACCGGGGCCTCGGGCTTGTGCACGACCACCTCGACCGCGAGCACGCCCGCGAACGCGAGGCAGGCGTCGGCCACCCGCTGTGCGACGGTCTCCACGAGGTCGTACGCCGGACCCTCGATGACGGCGAGCACGGCTGCCGCCACCCCGCCGTAGTTCACCGTGCGCGCCAGGTCGTCGGTCTCCGCGGCGGGTCGGGTGTCGACCGCGAGCGTGACGTCGACGACGAACGGCTGGCCGTCGCGCCTCTCGTGCTCGAAGACGCCGTGATGGCCGGTGCCGGCGATGCCGAGCACCGAGATGCGGTCGAGGTCGTCGGGAAGGCTCACGGCCCCACCCTCACCCACGCGCCCACGCCGCCGCCACCTCGACGGCGTCGCGGCTGCCACGGGCGTCGTGCACCCGCACGCACCACACGCCGGCCGATGCCGCCAGCGCGCTCACCGCGTCGGTCGCGCGGTCGCGTCCGTCCATCGCCCGGGGCTCGCCGTCGACCGCGAGGAGCGAGCCGAGGAACCGCTTGCGCGAGGCCCCGACGAGCACCGGGTGGCCGAGGTCGAGCAGTCGGTCGAGGTCGTGGAGCAGCGCCCAGTTGTGCTCGGCCTCCTTGGCGAACCCGAGCCCGGGGTCGAGGACGACCGAACGCGGGTCGATCCCCGCCGCGACGGCGTCGACGACGCGCTGCGACAGCTCGGACAGCACGTCGGACACCACGTCGTCGTAGACCGCCAGCCCCTGCATGCGGTCGCCGTAGCCGCGCCAGTGCATCGCGACGTAGGGGACCCGGAGCTCGGCGACGGCCGCGAGGATCGCCGGCTCGGACAGCCCGCCGCTCACGTCGTTGACGACCGCCGCTCCGGCGCCCACCGCGGCCCGCGCCACCGAGGCCCGCATCGTGTCGATGCTCACGACCGCCCCCGCGGCGACGAGGCCCTGGACGACCGGCATGACCCGCCCGAGCTCGTCCCGCTCGCTGATGCGGGTGGCCCCGGGCCGGGTCGACTCACCGCCGACGTCGACGAGGTCGGCTCCGGCCGCGACCATGTCGAGGCCGTGGCGGACCGCGACGTCGGCGTCCAGCCACCGCCCGCCGTCGGAGAACGAGTCGGGGGTGACGTTGAGGACGCCCATGACCAGGCAGCGGTCGAGGGCGGACAGCGCCTCGGGCAGACCGATCGGATGGCGTGCCTGGGTGGTCACGGCGTCAGGCTACGGCGACGGCTCAGCCGACGATGAGGCTCATCGCCTCGGCCCGGGTGGCGGGGTCGCGCAGCTGGCCGCGCACGGCGCTCGTGGTCGTGCGCGCACCGGGCTTGCGGATGCCGCGCATCGACATGCAGAGGTGCTCGCACTGGATCACCACGATGACGCCGCGCGGCTGCAGGATCCGTACGATCGCGTCGGCGATCTGGGTCGTGAGCCGCTCCTGGACCTGGGGCCGCTTCGCGTAGACGTCGACGAGACGCGCGAGCTTCGACAACCCCGTGATCCGGCCGTCGGCGCCCGGGATGTAGCCGACGTGGGCGACACCGTGGAACGGGACGAGGTGGTGCTCGCAGGTGGAGTAGACCTCGATGTCCTGCACGAGGACCATCTCGTCGTGCCCGAGGTCGAACGTGGTGGTGAGCACCTCGTCCGCGGTCTGGCGGAGGCCGGCGAACATCTCGGCGTAGGCGCGTGCCACCCTGGCCGGGGTCTCGCGCAGTCCGTCGCGCCCGGGGTTCTCCCCCACGGCCGCGAGCAGCTCGCGGACGGCTGCCTCGGCGCGGTCGTGGTCGAACGGGGCCGTGACGACGTGCTCGGGCACGTGGACCGGGTCGATGCCCGACCCGTGCTCGGTGCTCACGCGCTCGTCTCGGGGGCCTCGACCGCCGGTGCAGGGTCGCTCGCATGGCCGGAGCCGTTGGCGCTCACGGTCGCCGAGCCGTTCGACGAGCCGTTCGCGGCAGCGACCTCCTTCGGCGACTGCACCGGACCGCGCTCGCTCGGCGTACGACGCGAGGAGCCGGTCCATGCGGGACGCACCGGGCGTCGGCTCAGCGGCTCGAAGATGCGCGCGACGTCGGCCTTGTCGAGCGTCTCCTTCTCGAGCAGCTCGACGACGAGCGCGTCGAGCACGTCGCGGTTCTCGACGAGGATCTCGAAGGCCTCGTGGTGCGCGGAGTCGATGAACGCGCGCACCTCCTGGTCGATCGCGGCCGCGACGTCCTCGGAGTAGTCGCGCGTGTGGCCGAAGTCGCGGCCCATGAAGACCTCGCCCTGCTCCTGGCCGTAGCGGATCGCCCCGAGCCGCTCGGTCATGCCGTACTGCGTGACCATCGCGCGGGCGACGGCGGTCGCCTTCTCGATGTCGTTGGACGCGCCGGTGGTCGGGTCGTGGAAGACGAGCTCCTCGGCCGCGCGGCCACCGAGCATGTAGGCGAGCTGGTCGAGCATCTCCGCACGCGTCGTGGAGTACTTCTCGACGTCGGGCAGGACCATCGTGTAGCCGAGGGCGCGGCCGCGCGGCAGGATCGTGATCTTGTGCACGGGGTCGGTGCCCGGGAGCGCCGCGGCGACGAGCGCGTGACCGCCCTCGTGGTAGGCGGTGATCTTCTTCTCGTGCTCGCTCATCACCCGGGTGCGCTTCTGCGGGCCGGCGATGACGCGGTCGATCGCCTCGTCGAGGGCGGCGTTGTCGATGAGCTTCGCGTCGTTGCGTGCGGTGAGCAGGGCGGCCTCGTTGAGCACGTTCGCGAGGTCCGCGCCGGTGAAGCCGGGGGTGCGGCGCGCCACGGCGTCGAGGTCGACGTCGGGTGCGAGCGGCTTGCCCTTGGCGTGGACGGCGAGGATCTGCGCGCGGCCGATCATGTCCGGCGCGCCGACGGAGATCTGCCGGTCGAACCGACCGGGGCGCAGCAGCGCCGGGTCGAGGATGTCGGGACGGTTCGTCGCGGCGATGAGGATGACCCCGCCGGTGACGTCGAAGCCGTCCATCTCGACGAGCAGCTGGTTGAGGGTCTGCTCACGCTCGTCGTGACCGCCGCCCATGCCGGCGCCGCGGTGGCGGCCGACGGCGTCGATCTCGTCGACGAACACGATGGCGGGGGCGTTGGCCTTGGCCTGCTCGAACAGGTCACGCACGCGGCTCGCGCCGACGCCGACGAACATCTCGACGAAGTCCGAGCCGGAGATCGAGAAGAACGGAACACCGGCCTCGCCGGCGACGGCGCGCGCGAGCAGGGTCTTGCCGGTTCCGGGCTGGCCGTAGAGCAGGACGCCCTTGGGGATCTTCGCGCCGACCGCCTGGAACTTGGCGGGCTCCTGCAGGAACTCCTTGATCTCCTGGAGCTCCTCGACGGCCTCGTCGGCGCCGGCGACGTCGGCGAACGTCGTCTTCGGCATGTCCTTGGAGACCAGCTTCGCCTTGGACTTGCCGAAGTTCATGATGCGGTTCCCGCCGCCCTGCATCTGCCCCATGAAGAAGAAGAGCAGGAGGACGACGAGGACGACCGGGAGGAACGCGTAGATCAGGCTCAGCAGCACGCTGTCGTGCGGGACGACGACGTTGTAGCCGTCCTTGATCTTCCCGGCCTTGACCTGCTCCTGGAGCATGTTCTGCAGCTCGAGGCCCTGCCCGTCGACGTACTGCGCCCGGATCTTGTCACCGTTGGTCTGGGTGATCTCGATGCGCTGGTCGGTGCCCGCGGAGATCGTGGCCGACGTGAGGTCGCCGTTCTGGATGGCCGTGACCACCTGCGAGGTGTCGACGTCCTTCGGGCCGCCGACGTTGCCCAGCAGGCTGCTCGCCAGGACGACGAGAAGCACGGCGAGACCGATCCAGACGATCGGACCGCGGATGATGCGCCTGATATCCATGGACCTGGGGCTGCTTGCCCCGTCCCTCCTGCCGACGACGAGCGAGTGCGACCGGGGGGACCGGCCGGGCGTTATACGTCCCTCGACGGTACACCGGCACGGCGCCGTGCGCCGTCCCGCGGTCGACCGAGGGCTGCTCTCACCAGGGCAGACGCCGTCCGTGCCCGGGTTGTTCCCGCCGTTCGCCACGGGCGGAACGCGGCTCCCGGACGACGACGGATACTGGGGCCGAGGACCTGAGCCGGGAGGTGCGCGCGTGGACCGTGAGCAGGCGGCCGGGCTGCTCGGCGTGCCGCGCGGCGCCTCGCCGCGGCGGCTCGAGAAGGCCTTCCGCGCCCGCGTGCGCGCCGCGCACCCCGACCGGTTCCCGCCGGGCTCGGAGGCGTGGGAGGACGCCAACCGCCTGCTCGGCCTCCTGCTCGAGGCGCGCGCCGTGCTCGGCCTCGTCCCTGACGGGCCGTCCGGCCCCACCGCGACGTCGGCGGAGGGAACGGCGTACGACGCGGTGCCCTCGTGGGAGCGCAGCTCGGAGGGGTTCCGCAGCGCCCGGGACACCGACCGGATGGCGCGGGCCTGGGGCTACGCGTGGGGCGCGTTCCTCGTCGGCTCGGCGATCCTGAGCTGGGTCGTCGGGTCCACGGGCGCCACCAACGACGCCCTGCCGCTATGGAGCCCGGCCCTGGCGGCGATCGGAGTGACGGCGCTCGTGATCGGCTGGCGCGCCGACCGGAGGCTCCGTCAGGAGTAGACGTGGGGCGCGAGGGTGCCGACGACGCGCAGGTTGCGGTACTTCTCTGCGTAGTCGAGGCCGTAGCCGACGACGAACTCGTTGGGGATGTCGTAGCCGACGTACTTCACGTCGACCGCGACCTTCACCGCGTCGGGCTTGCGCAGCATCGTGAGCACCTCCACCGACGCTGGTCCGCGCGAGCGGAGGTTGCGCAGCAGCCAGGACAGCGTGAGCCCGGAGTCGAGGATGTCCTCGACGACGAGCACGTGCTTGCCGGTGATGTCGCGGTCGAGGTCCTTCATGATGCGCACGACGCCTGACGACTTCGTCCCCGAGCCGTACGACGACACCGCCATCCAGTCCATCTCGATGGGCGCGGCCAGCGCGCGCGACAGGTCCGCCATGAGCATGACCGCGCCCTTGAGGACCCCGACGAGCAGGAGGTCCTTGCCCTCGTAGTCGGCATCGACCAGCGCCGCGAGCTCGCGGATCTTCGCGTCGATGGCCGCCTCGTCGATCAGGACCTTCTCGAGGTCCGCTCCGAGGTGCGAGGCATCCATCTAGGGCTCCAGTCGCTGGGGGGTCGCGCGCAGGGCGAGCCTGCCACAGTCGCGCAGCGCCTCGACACCGCCCGGGAGCGCGACAGCCCCCTGCCCCCGCCAGTCGGTCGCGAGCGCGAGGACCCGGCGCACGTGGGCCGACCCGAGCGCGCCGGGCGGGCAGCCGCCGTCGACCAGCCAGGTCCGCACGATCCGGCTGCGGACCGCCTCGGGCAGCGCCGCGAGCGCATCGGCGGGCAGCCGGCCCTCGTCGTCGACGAGGTGGTGGGCCGCGGCGATCGCGTCGAGGGCGTCGGCGTCGGCCCGGGCGAGGTCGGCGGTGCGGGCCAGCGCCTCGGCGACACCGGGTCCGAGCTCGCGCTCGAGCACGGGCAGCACCGAGTGCCGCACCCGGGCGCGCGCGAAGCGGTCGTCGGCGTTGTGCGGGTCGTCGACCACGGGGGCACCGTTGGGGACGGCTGCGCGGACGGTCGCGCGCGGCAGGTCCAGCAGCGGGCGGCGCAGCGGGTCTCGCACCCGCGCCATCCCCGCGAGGCTGCGCGTCCCGGAGCCCCGCGCGAGGCCCAGCAGGACGGTCTCCGCCTGGTCGTCGCGGGTGTGGCCGAGGAGCACCGCGGCCGCACCGAGCCGCTCGGCGACGTCGAGGAGCGCGGCGTAGCGGGCGTCGCGGGCCGCGGCCTCGAGGCCCTCTCCCCTCGCCTCGACCGCGACGGTGACCACCTCGACGGGGTCGAGGCCCATCTCCCGCAGCCAGGCCGCGGTCGTGGTCGCGGTCGCGGCCGACCCCACCTGCAGCCCGTGGTCGACCACCACGGCGCCGACGCGCGGACGGACCGCTCGGGCTGCGACGGCGAGGGCGACGGAGTCCGGGCCCCCCGAGCAGGCGACGAGGACGAGCGCGTGGTCGGGGACGCCCGCGAGGTCGTCGGCCACCGCACGGCGCACGTCGTGCGCCGGAGGCAGCTCGCCGCGGACCATCGCCGTCAGGCGGGCAGCAGGTCGGACGCGACGCGGCGGCACCACGCGGCGGGGTCGAGCACCTCGTCGCGCGTCGGCAGCGACTCGGGGCCGGACCACACCCGGTTGAAGCCGTCGCGGCCCACGAGATCGGTGGCACCGGAGACGAAGCTGCGGCCCTCGGAGTACTGGCGCAGCTTCGCGTCGAGCCCCAGCAGCCGGCGCGCGAGTCCGTCGACGGCCCCGGGCTCGCCCCGGCGCTTCTCGAACCGCTCGCGGATCGTCGCCACGGTCGGCACGATCTCCGGGCCGACGTCGTCCATCACGTGGTCCGCGTGACCCTCGAGCAGGCTCATGAGGGCGGTGATGCGGTCGAACACCACGCGCTGCTCCTCGCTCTGCACCGCGTCGACGAGCGACGCGTCGTCGTTGCCGCGCACCGCGGCGAGCACCGCGCCGAGCCCGGCGCTCAGCCGCCGCATCAGCTCCCCGGCACCGGGGTCGGACAGCGCGAGGTAGTCGTGGATCTCGCCGACGAGATGGCCGGCGAGCCACGGCACTGCGCCGAACTGCACGCGGTGGGTCTCCTCGTGCAGGCACACCCACAGCCGGAAGTCCCGCGGCTCGACGTCGAGATGGCGCTCGGCCGCCACGATGTTCGGCGCGACGAGCAGCAGCCGTCCCTGGCGCGCCGAGGTGAACGCCTCGAACTGGCCGAGCACCTTGCCGGACAGGTAGCCGAGCACGCCGCCCATCTGGACCGCCGTCACGCGGGACCCGACCGCCGTGACGATCGACGGGTTCTCCGTGGCCATCCGCTCGAGCAGCGGCGCGAGCACGAGCCGGAAGCCGTCGATGTTGCTGTCGATCCACGCGCCGCGGTCGACGATGATCGCCTCCGGCGCGTCCCCGGCGTCGAGCCCGGTGCGCTCGCGCACGGGACCGACGGCGTAGCGCGCCAGCGCCCTCAGGTCGGCGACGGCGGTGATGGCCTCCTCGCGCGACGAACCGGGTCCGGACGGCGCGAACCGTCGCCCGGTCGTGCGGGCGAGACCCCAGTCGACGACCTCCACGCGAGCGACCCTACGTCAGGGGGTCCTCACGACGCCGGGCCGCTCCCCGGCCGGCGACGGCGCCCGGTGGTCAGGAGCACCCCGCCGACCATGAAGGACGTGAGCGCGAGCAGCAGCAGCGAGGCGGCATCCGCACCGGTCTGCACGAGTCCACCCGTGTTCGGGATCGTGAAGGTCGCGGTCGAGCTGTCGTTGCCCGGGTGGTGGTCGACGTGCCCGGTGAGTGACGCGTGGTTCTCGATGACCGTGCCGCCCGCGGCGGACGCGCGCGACACCAGCTCGAACGCCACGGTGGACCCGACGGGCACCAGACCGGTGTGGGTGCAGGTGACCGTCTGGCCGTTCACCCCGCACGACCAGCCGGGGCCGGTAGCGGAGACGTAGGTCAGTCCGGCGGGCAGGACGTCGGTGACGACGATCGGTGCCTGCGAGACGTTCGGGCCGTTGTTCGTCACGGCGATGACCCACGTGGCCAGTCGCGTGGTCCCGTCGTAGGAGCCGAGCTTCTTCACGAGCGCGAGCTCGACCAGCGGCTGCACCGCGGTCGGGTCGGTCGCCGTGTTGTTCGTGCTGTCGGTCTCCTCCGACGGCGTCGACACCGTCGCGGTGTTGACCACCCCGGGGAAGGCCGAGGGCAGCACCGTGACGGTCAGCGCGAACGAGACCGAGGCGCCGACGGTGATCGCACCGGTGTGCACGCAGGTGACGGCCTGCCCCGCCGCGGAGCAGGCCCAGCCGACACCCGCGCCCGAGACGAACCGGAGGCCGGTCGGCAGGGTGTCGACCACGGTCTGCGGACCGGGGTCGGCCGTCGGGCCGTTGTTGGTGACCGCGATCGCGTAGGACGCACGCGACCCGACCTGGACCGGGCCCGCGTGGCTCTTCGCGATCGTCAGGTCGACGAGCGCGGGGACGGACACGGCGTCGGCGTCGGTGTTGTTCGCGGGGACCGGGTCCGGCGTCTGCGCCGCGACCGTCGCCGTGTTCGTCACCGAGGGGTACGCCGCCGCCAGCACCGTGACGGTCATGGTGATCGGCTCGGCCGTCGCGCCAGGGGCGAGCGTGCCGGCGAGGGCGCAGGTGACGGTGCCGCCGGTCTCGGCGCAGGTCCATCCCGTCCCCGTCGCCGAGACGTAGCGGAGGCCCGCGGGCAGGGCGTCGCTCACCGACACCTGTCGGGCCAGCGAGGGGCCGTGGTTGACCACGGAGAGCGTGTACCCGAGCGGGCTGCCGACGTGCGCCGAGCCCACGTGGGTCTTCGTGATCTCGAGGTCCGCCGACTGCGTCACGCGTACCGGGTCGGTGTCGGTGTTGTTGTCCGGCACCGGGTCCGTCGTGGGTGAGGACACCTCGGCCGAGTTCCTGAGCAGGCCCGTGTCGAGGTCGGCGGCGAGGGACGCGCGGATCGCGAGCGCCGGCGCGGACGTGCCCGCGACGAGAGCCGCGCCGCCGTCGAGGAGGCAGGTGACGTCCTGGCCCGTCGGTGTCGCGGCCGCCGGAGTGCACGTCCACGGACCGGTGCTCGACACGAAGGTGAGTCCGACGGGGAGCGTGTCGACCACGGTGATGTCGGGCTGGGCGTCCGACGGCCCGTCGTTGCGGACGGCGACGTCGTAGAGGATCTCGGTGCCGGCGGCGGGCCGGTCGTAGGCGGCCGCGTGCGACTTCCTCAGGACGAGGTCGGCCCGCGCCACGACGTGCACGGTGTCGCTGCTCGTGTTGTTCGCGGGGTTGTCACCGGGGGTCGACGTCGACACCAGGGCGGTGTTGGTGAGGGTCGTCTGGTCGGCCACCGACGACTCGACGCGGACGGCGATCAGGATCGTCGTGGCGAACGGAGCGGCCACCGTCGACGGCAGCTGCGAGGCACGCGTGCACGCGACCAGCTGTCCCACGGGCGTCGGACAGGTCCAGCCGTCACCGGCCGCGGACACCGGGACGAGCCCGGCCGGCAGCCGGTCGGTCACCGCGAGGGCGTCTGCGGTCGACGGGCCGCTGTTGGTCACGGTGAGGGTGAACGAGGTCGTCCCACCCGCGGCGACGTCGAGCGGTCCGTTGCGCTGCTTGAGGATCGTGACGTCGGCGAGGTCGTCCACGGTGACGCGGTCGGTGTCGACGTTGTTGCCCGGAACCGGGTCGACGTCCGGCCCGTCGACGCTCGCGACGTTGGTCAGGACCGCCGGCCCGGCGGACGGGTCGACGTCGACGACGACCGAGATCGCAGGCGCGACGGCGGCGACCGGGTCGGTGACCGCGGACACGAGGGTCGCCGACCTCGTGCAGGTGACGAGCCGGCCGACCGCACCGCAGGTCCAGCCGGTCCCGGTCGCGCTCACGAACGTGGTCCCCTCGGGGAGGGCGTCGCTGACGACGATGTCACCGGGCGAGTCCGACGGGCCGTTGTTGGTGACCGTGAGCGTCCAGGTGAACGGCCGCCCCGCGACGGCGTTTCCGCTGTGGGACTTCACGATCTGGAGGTCGGACTCGCCGACGAACGCGCTCGAGTCGACGTCGGTGTTGTTGGTCAGGTTCGGGTCCGGGGTGGGGCTGCCGACGATCGCGGTGTTCACGATCGTGCCGGTCACGTCGCTCGCGACGCTGACCACGAGGTCGACGATCGCGTCGCCGCTGACCAGGCCGTCGGGGTCCGCAGCCAACGGGCCCGTGAGGTCACAGGTCACGACCTGGAGCACCGCCGAGCAGGTCCACACGCCCGTGCGGTCGGTCGAGCTCAGGTACGTCAGGCCGGCGGGCAGGGTGTCGGTGATCCGCACCGGGGACGCCGCATCCGAGGGCCCGGTGTTGTCGACCGTCAGCCGGTAGATCGCGTTCGTCCCCGCCACGACCGAGCCGATGTTCGCCTTCTGGATCGACAGGTCGGCCGAGACCGCGGGGGTCGCGCGGTCGTCGTCGGTGTTGTTGCCGGGCACGGGGTCGGGCGTGGTGCCGGTGACCGTGGCCGTGTTGACGACCTGCGCGGCCTGAGACGACGGGACCGAGACCACGACGACGAGCTGCGGGGCGTCGAGCCCAGGGCCGAGATCGGCGGCACGCACGCAGGTGATCCGTCCCGCGGTCGGGGTGTCGGCCTGGCACGCCGACCACCCGAGCCCGCGCGAGCTCACGAACGTGCTCCCCGGGGGCAGGGTGTCGACGACGGTGATCGGGCCGCGCGAGACCGACGGCCCGTTGTTGACCACGTCGATCGTGTAGGTCGCGTCCTGCCCGGCGATGATCGTCCCGGTGTGCGACTTCGTGATCGCGAGGTCGGCAGCCGTCGTCATCAGCGCGGTGTCGGCGTCGGCGTTGTTCGCCGGCAGCGGGTCGTAGGTGCGGGCGCCCGCGGTCGCGGCGTTGTGCACCGTCGTCCCCGAGGCGACGTCGGCCGGGATGAGCACCGTGACATTGACGACCGGGAAGGTCGCACCCGCGGCCAGCGTGGAGGTCGGGCTCGCCCGGGTGCACGACACGTCGGCACCGGAGTGGGTGCAGGTCCACCCCGTGCCCGCTGCGCTCACGAACGTGGTCGGCGCCTCGAGGGTGTCGGTGACGGTGAACGGCCCCACGGCGGTGTCCGGTCCGGCGTTGGAGACGGTGAGGGTCCAGGTGAACGGAGCACCCGCCACCGGCGTGCCCACGTGCGCCTTGTCGATGCGGACGTCGGCGGAGTCGATGCGCGTCGATGCCGTGGCCGGCTGGTCGCCGTAGTCGCCGAGGGCGTTGCCCGTGGCGCCGGTCGCGTCGAGGCCGAAGGAGTTGGCCGTGTTGGTGTGCGGGACGGTCGCGCCGACCCCCGGAGTCGTGACGACGCCCGCCTGGGGCGTGGCCTGGTAGGTGACCGTCACCTTCTGGCCGGGCATCAGGTCGGCGAGGCTCGTCCAGCGCAGGAACGAACGGCCGAAGATCGAGGTGATCGTCGGCTCCTCGGCGGTCGCCGTGGCGCCGTTGATGCTGATGCGCGCCGAACCGGTCGTGTAGACCCAGTTCGACGGAAGGGTGTCGGACACGTCGACGGCGAACGCCTCGGCGCCGCCGGTGTTCGTCGAGGTGACCGTCCAGGTGTACGGCGTCCCGATGTATGCAGGAGCGCCGCCGGTCGCTGCCTTGGCCGTGAGCAGGCGCGGGAACTGCGGCGTCACCGTCGCCGTGGTCGAGGGGCCGGCGTAGACCCGGCCACCGCTCGGCAGGCTCTCATAGGACTGCACGGTGGCGGTGTTGACGAGTGCGGCGGCGGTCAGGGTCGACGACGGCGCGAGGTGGGCGAAGTAGGCGAGGTTGTAGGCGTCGCCAGGGTTGAGCGGGCCGGCGAGGTCGGACGCGGGCCAGGTGATCGTGCCGCCACCGCGGACGGGGTCGTCGCCGGTGAGGACACCGGCGCCCGGGATGAAGTCGACGACGACGCCGAGCGGCACGTGGTCGACCACAACCGTGTTGTACGCGTCGCTCACCGTCGACCCCGACGCGTTCGCGACCAGGACGTTGTAGCGGAACACCTGACCGGTGTCCGGGGTCGTGTCGGTGACCAGCTTGGAGATCGACAGCCTCGGCTCGACGATCGTCACGGTGGCCGTGTCGGTCGCGCCGCTGCGGTCGAAGGTGTCCCCCGCGCTGGTCGGGACGCGTCCAGGCGCGAGGAACCAGGCCGTGGTGGCCGAGTTGGTGCGCGCGGTGCCTGCGGTGTTGGACGGCACGTCGAGCACCGTCGCGGTATAGGTGACGGTCTCGCGCCGGATGTTCGGCGAGGAGAGCAGGTCGCCGACGGTGAAGCCGTAGACCGTGCTGCCGTCCGCCTGCGGTGCAGGTGCGAGGGGCGTGCCGATGGTGCCGCAGTCGAGGTTGGTGACCGTGTCGACGCACGAGTAGGTGGCGTTGGACGGCGCGCTGAACCCGGCCGGCACGCGGTCGAGGACGGAGGCGCCGTAGAAGTTGATGTTCGGCGGGATCGCCGTGACGATCGTGAAGGTGGCGACCTGGCCGATGGTGCGGATCGGCTCGTCGACCGTCTTGAAGATGCCGGAGCCGGCCACTGTGACCGACGAGGTGTCGCTGCGCGAGTAGACGCGCTCGACGGGGTTGTCGAGCGCGTCGAAGCTCGGCTTGCCATCGTTGAGCGTGCTGCCGGTGAGCGTCGCCACGTTCGTGTAGGTGTCCCCGCCCACGGCGGTGAGGTCGACGGTCGCGGTGTAGGTGCGTGTCGTCGGGGTCGTCGACGCCGGCACGTCGCCGAGCGCCCAGACGAGACGGGTGGTGCCGGTGGCACAGCCGTTGGTGCCGGTGCCCCCGACCGGGGTCAGGCCCGGGCCGGCGCCGTACGCCGCGAAGGTGAGCCCGGAGGGCAGGCAGTCGACGACGAACGCGTCATGCAGCGGCGGTCTGTTCGTGACGGTGCCGTCGGCGTTCTGGTTGGCGACGCTGACGGTGTAGGTCACCGTCTGACCACCGACCACGAAGGTCGGCGTGTTGTTGGTCTTGAGGATGGTCGGGTTCGGCTGGCGCACGTTGACCGTGTAGGTCCTGGTCACGGCCGGGATCGCGGCGCCGCCGGGCGAGTCCACGCTGGTGAAGCGGGCCGTGTTGACCCGGTTGATGGCGTTCTGGGCCGTCGTGAGCGCGTCGCTCGTGACGCGCACCGTGGCGGTCACGAGGAACCGCGCAGGCGACGCCGTGGCGTTGTCGAACACGCCGGCGATCGTGAGGGTCCCATTCGCCGGGTCGAGCGAGACGTTGCCGGGCACCGTGCCGGGAGAGGCGCACGCGGGCAGCGGGTCGGGACCCGTCGGCGTGGGCGCGACCGGGCAGAACTCCACCGTCGCGATCGGGCTCGGCTGCAGCACGAACCCGGTCGGCAGTGCGTCGGAGAGCGCTCCGTTGAAGACCGCGGTGCCGGCGGGGACGGTGACGGCGTAGCGGTAGGTGACCAGCTCACCGATGGTCGCCTGGTTGGGGGCGTTGTTGCTCGCCTCGTCGACCGACGTCACGCCGACCTTGCCCACGGCGACCGCGGGCGTGCGCACGTTGGAGGTGTCTGACGCCGGCGGCGCCTCCTGGTCCGCGACCGGGATCGAGGTGTCGATGTTGCTCTGCGGATAGTAGGTCGCGGTTCCGCCGCCACCGGGGCTGGTCGGCGGGACGTTGGTGAGCGCGTTGTAGGACCGCACGGCGGCCGTGTTCGTGAAGACGAACCCGGCGGAGGTCGGCGACGGGATCGTCATGACGTAGGTGTAGGTGAACGACTGCCCCGGGGTGATGCCCTGCGGGGCGTTCGGGAACGCCGGGTCGGAGGTGTAGATCCACCGGATGGCACTGCGGCTGGCGTTGAGCGCGAAGGACGGCTGCTCGGGGTCGCCCGGGTTCGTGCACCGGATCACCGGCGTGGCAGGGTTGGACGCCGGGCCGGCGACGTTGCTGATGTCCGCGCACCTGATGCCGGCGGGCAGCACGTCCCACAGGTCGAAGGCGCCGGCGCCGTAGCCGTCGATGCCACCGGGCGTGCCGTTGTTCGTGAGGTCGATGCGGAAGGTGACCTTCGACCCCTCGCGCACCGGCAACCCGTCGACGTTGCTGTTGAGGCCGTTCGGGCCTGCCGCGGGGGTGTCGATCGACTGGACCCCCTTGACCACGCCGATCGGCACCGCCGGCACGATCTGGAAGTCGACGAGGTCCCGGTAGGAGCGGCCGTGGCCCGCGGAGTCCTCGGCGCGCAGCTTCATCGCGTTGCCGAGGATGTCGGGAGAGCCCACCGGTGCGGCGTCGGTGACCCTCACGGCGAACACCCACTCGAAGACGGCGCCGAGGTCGGGGCTGAGCCCGGATCCGCTCACCGCGCCGATGGTCCAGGTGAGCGAGTCCGCGGTCGTCGCCAGCGTCGAGGTCGCGCGCTGGTTGTTCGACGTCGCGACCGCGCTGCCCGGCACGTACTCCGTGCCCACCGGGAGGAAGTCGGTGACGACCGGGTTGCGGGTGTAGGCGGTGCTGGGGAAGTTCACCCGCAGCTTGAAGCAGACGAGGTCGCCCTTGCGGAAGCGGGTGTCCGCGGCGGGGAAGGCCGAGGGCTCGCCGTAACCCGCGCCGTCCGTACCGCAGGGCGGGTCGGTGGCCTTCGGGAACGCCGAGCGCGGCCCGATGGTCTTGTCGATCGACAGCCCGTCGGTGGTGAGGGTCGCCGACGAGGTGTCGCCGACGGTCTGCGGTCCGGTCTCGCCCGTGCCCGCGATCGGCGTGGTCGTCGCGATGAGCGACACGTTGTTGGTGAACGTGTCACCGCTCGACGTGGGGTCTCCGGCATGCGGACCAGCCGTGTAGACCTGCTGCATGCCGGCCCAGTACGTGAGCACCGCGGTGCCGTTCGCGGGGATCGTTCCGGACAGGGCGGAGAACACGACCTTGAACGTGCCGTCGGCCTGCGTCGTCACGGTCGCGGTGACGGGCTGCGCCGCTCCCCCGTTCACCGACACCGAGGGCAGCAGGACGCCCTCGCCCGTGCAGTAGGTGCCGTTGGGGGCGGCGTAGTTGACGCCCTGGGTCACGAGCGGGCACAGCCCGTTCGGCAGCACGTCAGTCACGACGACGCCTCCGGCGGAGACGTACTCGCTCGCGTCGATCGTGACGGTGTACGTCACCCGCCCGCCGGCCTGGAACGTCGACGACGACGCGGACTTCCGCATCCGCACGTCCTCGATCGTCACCGTATGGGTCGTGTCGGCGGCCGTCGCCGCGACGCCTCCCGGGACCAGGGCACCCGTGTAGGTGCCCGACGCCCGGGCGATGTTGGTGGCGCCGGTCTCGGACGCCGTCTCGCGCGTGCTCGCGCCGATGTTGTTGTCGAGGTTGGCCACCGAGCTCGCGCTGGACCCGGCGGGGAACGACGCCTCGTTCGCGCGCAGCGGGAGGCCCGCGGCGTACCTCACCGTGACGACGGCGCCGGCCACGAGCCTGCCGAGGTCCCACTGCACGCGGGTGTAGACGCCCGGCGGGTACGTCGTGGCGCCCTGCGCCGGCGGGTCGCTGACGGTGGTGACCGAGGCCGGCACGACGCACGGCGTGACCGCAGGTGTCGCCGTCAGCGACGGCGCACCCGGGTACTCCGGCCCCGCCGAGTTGTCGACGCCGCCGCAGCCGAGGAACTCGAGGCTGGCGGGCAGGTAGTCGGTGACGACGACCCCGTCGGTCGCGGACACGGTCGTGTTGCTCACGGTCAGGGTGTAGACGGTCGGGTGGCGGTGGACGCCGCGCAGCAGCTCGCCCTCGGGGCTCGGCTCGGCCTTGGTGATCTTCAGTGCCGAGACGACCGTCGGGCTCGTCGTCGCGGATGCCGTCTCCGTGTAGCTGCCGGCGCTCGGCGTACCGGTGGCGGAGAAGGACGGGACGCGGCGCGGGTCGGTGTTGGCGTAGACCGACCCGGAGTTGACGAACGTGGCGCCGACGGGCAGGACCGCGGGGTCGGTGTCGGCCGAGAACCCGAGGGCGAACGAGTCCCCCACCTGCAGGTCGGTGACGTTGGACCAGATCAGGGTCTGCACGTGAGTGGTCGGGTCGGTGATCACCTGCGGCTCGCCGGCCGAGGACGGCGTGGTCGAGCCGCCGACGTAGGTCACGCCCACCGGCAGGACGTCACGGAACGTCACGTTGTACTCGGGCGCCGACCCGGGATTCGCGGCGGTCAGGGCGTACGCCGCGGCGCCGTCGGCCAGCACCGAGGACGGACCGGACTTCCTCAGCGAGAGGCCGGCGGCGGCGTGCGCGGCGGGCAGCGGCCCGGCGACTCCGACGAGGGTCGCGACGAGTCCGACGCTGACCACGGCCGCGAGGCGGCGCACGGCGTAGCGGGGGAACACGGTCACAGGCGGCACTCCAGGGCGGTCACGACGATGCAGTCCTGCCATACGCAGGCCGGGGCCGAGGCCCCCGCCCCGGACTCAGACTAGGGGCCAGCCGACCGCGCGCAAGCGCTTGCAGCCAGTCGTGAGCGATTCGGTCCCCACCTCGGGTGCCCCCATCGTCCGTTCGGCCCACGCGGTGCCGCGATGTGTCGATCCGACTGCGCAGCGCGGTCGGATCGGCGGTGACGCTAGGAGGCGGCCAGGACGCTGGCGCCGCGGTCGAGGGCGGCTCGGGCGTCGAGGACCGGACCCGGCGAGCCGTCGGCGATGAACGAGAACGCGAGCAGCCGACCCTGCCGGTCGCGCACGAGCCCGGACAGCGAGTTCACCCCGGTGAGCGTGCCCGTCTTCGCGCGCGCGACGCCACGGCCGGCCGAGGTCCCCGGCGTGGCGAAGCGGTCGGCGAGGGTCCCGGTGACACCGGCGACTGGGAGGCCGGAGGTGGTCGGCCACAGCACGCCGGTGTCCTGGCCGCTCGCCGGAGCGTCGGTGGCGGCAGCCGCGAGGGTGCGCACCATCGTGAGGGCCGGCACGTGGTCGACCGCGGAGAGGCCGCTGCCGTCGGCGAGGCGGACCCCCTCGGTCGGCACGCCGAGGGAGGTCAGCACCGAGGTCGTCGCCGCGACTCCCCCGACGAAGCTGGCCGACCCGCCCGCCTTCGCACCGGCGAGGTGCGCGAGAGCCTCGGCGAGGTCGTCGTCGGACTGCGTGAGCATCCGCTCCACGAGGTCGGCCATCGTCGGGCTCTGCACGGATGCGAGCGCCACCGCGGACGCGGGCGCCGACCCGCGACCGACCGTCCCGGTCACGGTGACGCCGGCTGCGGCGAGGCGCTGCGCGAAGTAGCGGGCCGCCGCCAGCGCGGGGTCGGCGTCGCGGGTGCGGACCGCTGCTCCGGTGCGTCCGCCGTCGACCGAGAGGGCCGACACGGGCGAGACCACGCCGCTCGCGACGTAGGACGCGGGCCAGCCCTCAGCCGTGCGCGGGCCGGTGAACAGGGTGTCGTCGGCCTTGAGGGTCACCCGGGTGAGGCCCTCGGCCTTGAGCGCCGTCGCGGTCGCCGCCGCCAGCGCCGCCATGCTCGCCGGGCGCGCCGCCTGCCCCGCGGGGAGCGACGCCGTCGACGCCGGCGCCCGCGTGAGCGTCGCGTCGCCGCCGCCCACGAGGACCACCTCAGACGGCGTGGCACCGGTGACAGCGGCGGTCGTGAGGCGCGCGTCGGCGCCGTAGGTCTGCAGGACGGTGACCGCGGTGAGGACCTTGAGGCTGCTCGCCGGCTGCTGCGGGCGGTTGTCGCCGCGCCCGACGAGGACCTTGCCGCTCGCCACGTCGAGGACGCTCACGGTGACGTCGGTGCCGAGCGCCTTGGAGCGCAGCGCCGCGCTGAGAGCGGCGTCGAGCGCGGGGTCGACGGGCGGAGCCGTGGTCTGCGGACTGACGTCGGTCGCGGGGAGGACGACCGACGGGACCCCGGGGGGAGCGGGCACGAGCCCGGTGGCGGCACGGGGGAGGGCCGCCGCCGAGCCGGCCGCCGGGCCGAGGGCGAGGGCGGCGAGGGCGAGCCCGAGCGCGCCGACGAGCGCGGTCGACGCCGACGGCCGCCCCGTTCCTCGTCCCACCGTCGCTCCCGCTCGCTCGTCGCGCGTGACCCCGATCACCTGCGCGGCCGGTTCGTGCCACGGGCACCCGTGTCTGAGGAACACTAGGTGACCGGACGTCGTGGTCCGGTCGGCCCCCCCCGGGGCGCGCCGTGCCGTCGCGCGCCCGTGATCCTCGCCCTTCCGACCCGTGCCACCACCTCGTCAGGAGCACCCGTGGAGTTCGACGTCACCATCGAGATTCCCGCCGGCAGCCGCAACAAGTACGAGGTCGACCACGTCACGGGGCGGATCCGACTCGACCGGATGCTGTTCACCTCGACGCGCTACCCGCACGACTACGGCTTCATCGACGGGACGCTCGGGCAGGACGGCGACCCGCTCGATGCCCTCGTGATCCTCGACGAGCCGACGTTCCCCGGCTGCGTCATCCTCTGCCGCGCCATCGGCATGTTCCGCATGACCGACGAGGCCGGCGGCGATGACAAGGTCCTCTGCGTGCCCGTCGCCGATCCGCGGGTGGAGCACATCCGCGACATCCACCACGTGCCGGAGTTCGACCGTCTCGAGATCCAGCACTTCTTCGAGGTCTACAAGGACCTCGAGCCGGGCAAGTCGGTCGAGGGCGCGTCGTGGGTCGGCCGCACCGAGGCCGAGGCCGAGATCGCCGCCTCCTTCGAGCGCCACCACGAGCACGAGCGCGCGGTCGAGTCCGCGATCGAGGACGCCACGCACACCAGCTGACCTGCGTGGCCGCGAGTCGCTGCCCGGTCAGGGGCGGGTGCCGTAGGCGACGAGCTGGGACTGCCAGATCGTCTGGTACTTCACGACGTCGCCGGTGTGCGGCGCCTCGATCATGCGCCCGCCGCCGACGTAGAGCCCGACGTGGTGGATCGTGGTCCAGTCGTTGGGGTCGAAGGCGAAGAACACCAGGTCGCCGGGCTGCAGCGCCGTGACCGGCACCTTCGGGTACGCCGCGAACTGCGCCTGCGAGTAGGCGATCATCGGCACGCCCGCGGAGCGGTACGCCGCCGACGTGAGGCCGCTGCAGTCGTAGTCGGCCAGTCCCCTGCCTCCCGCCACGTAGGGCTTGCCGAGCTGGGCCCGGGCGAAGGCCACGGCCGCGGCGCGCTGGGCGCCGGTGGCGGCGGGCTGTCCGTCCGGCCACAGCTGGGAACCTCCACCGCCGGTCGGCGGTCGCCCGACCAGTGCCTGCCGCTCGCGGGCGCGCCGGGCGGCGTCGGCGGCGGCGCGGGCAGCGGCGGCCGCGCGGGCAGCGGCCGCCGCACGGGCCGCAGCCGCCCGCTTCTCGGCGGCGATGCGCGCGAGCTCGGCCTGCCGTGCCCTGTCGAGCGCCGACGCGTGGCTGCGGGCGGCGGTCAGCACCGTGGCGGCAGCGGCCCGCTGCGCGGTGAGGCGGGTGACCTCGGTCTGCTGGGCCTGCTGCGCCTCGCCGACCGTCTGGGCCGCGGCCTGCACCGCCGACTCGCTCGCGGCGAGTGCGCTGGCCGCCGCCTCGGCGGACAGCCGCGCCTGCAGGGCTGCGAAGCGCAGCGCCGTGGCGTCCTGGATCTCGTGGCGTCGGCTCGCAGCCACCTGGCCGACGGCGCTGACGCGGTCGGCGAGACCCACGACCCCGTCGCTGCGGAACACGCTGTCGAGCACCGACGCCCACTCGCCGAGCCCGCCGCTGAGGTCGGCGCCGACCTGGTAGCTGGCCGCGGCGAGCCGGTCGACGTCCCCCTGCGCCGAGGTCGCCGCGATGGCGGCGGCGTCGGCCCGGCCGCGTGCGGCCGCGAGGTCCGCGGCCGCCTGGTCGGAGGCGGCCCTCGCCGCGTCCCACGCCTCGACGAGCGCCTCGACCCGGTCGTCGAGGGCGGCGAGCCGCGCGTCGGCGTCGTCCACCTGGGCCTGGGCCGTCACCAGAGCGGCGGCCGCCGCCGCTGCGGCCGCCTTGGCCTCGCGCACCTGCGCGGCCGTCGGGGCCGGCGGCCGGGTGGGCGTCGCGGACGCCGTCGGGCCGAGCAGCACGCTCGCGAGGAGGGCGGCCAGCAGCGCCGCGCCCGTGCGGGCACGGCGGCGTACTGCTCCTCGCACGTGCGGCACGGTGCCTCCGACGGGGAAGGATCGGACGATCGGCTCCGACGACGGTAACCCCATGAGTCACATCAACACCACCCGTCACAGCCGATTCACCCGCTCGAGGGCGCGCACGGCCGCCATCTCCGCGCGTCTCTGACGTAGGTGCGAGGAAGTCGGCCGGGTTTCTGACACTCACGCCAGTGACGTGCCGGGCAGGGGTCAGCGGGCGGCGAGCCACACCGCGGCGTAGGGCGCGAGCACCAGCTGCCAGTCCTCTATCCGCGGCACGTCGCCGGCGAGGTGCTCGACGAGCTCGCGGTCGCGCAGCGAGCCGAGCACGCCGGCGTCGCAGCGCTGCCAGTCCTCCGAGACGTTGTAGAGCTGCACGAGGTCGCCTGCGGCGTGGCGGCGCACGACGGCGAGCACGGCGGGGTTCGACGTCTCGACCGTGACCGACTCGACGGCCGCGTGCAGCGACGGCAGCGAGCGCCGCACGTCACCGAGGTGGCGGACCATCGCGAACACCCGACCCTCAGGGGTGTCCGAGTCGTGGCGCAGGGCCGCGACGTCCCACGGCATCCGCGGACGGTGCATCCAGCGGTTGTCGTCCGCGTGCGCGGGCTCGTCGAGGTAGCCCGTGTCGTTGAGCAGCGCGAGCTCGTCCCCCATGTACAGCAACGGGATCCCGCCGAACCCGTAGACCATGGCGTAGGCGCAGTGCAGCCGGGCGACGGCCCGGGCGAGCAGCGCCACGTCGCCTGCCTCGAGCGCCTGCTCGATGCCGGCCAGGCTCGCCGCGCTCCCGCTCATCCGGCTGTCGCCGGTCGCCTCGTTCACCTGGAACTCCTCGCCGCGCGCGAAGCTCCCCGGTGCCCGACCGGCGTACCACTCCGAGAGGAAGGCGCGATGCGCCGGACCGTTCCAGCCGACCTGCCACGCGTCGGTGTCGTCGATCGCCCAGCCGATGTCGTCGTGGCAGCGCAGGTAGGTGGCCCATGCGGTCGTCGTCGGCTTCGGCGGGAACTTCTCGAGCGCGCGCACGAGCAGGCGGACGTCGCGCGTCGCGAGCGCCGACCAGATCTGCACCATGAGGCTGTTGTGGTAGGCGAGGTCGGACACGTGTCCGGCGTACTCGCCGACGCCGAGGTAGTGCACCACCTGGGCTGGACCGACGATCGCCTCGGCCTTGAACACCAGCGACGGCGCGGCGATCCGAGCCACGGCACGCAGAGCGCGGGTGAGGCCGTGCACCTCCGGCTGGTTCTGCGAGTCGGTGCCGAGCCGCTTCCAGAGGAAGGCGATGGCGTCGAGGCGCAGGCAGTCGACGCCGCGGTTGGCGAGGAACAGGGTGATGTCGGCGAACTCGCACACGACGTCGGGGTTCGACCAGTTGAGGTCCCACTGGTAGTCGTTGAACGTCGTCCAGACCCAGCCGACGACGTCGTCGTCCCACGTGAAGTTCCCCGGGGCGAAGTCGGGGAAGACCTCGGGCAGGGTGCGCTCGAACTCGTCCGGCACGGTGCGGTCCGGGAAGACGTGGAAGTAGTCGCGGTAGTGCTGCTCGCCGCGACGCGCGGCCTCGGCCCACGGGTGCTCGCGGGCGACGTGGTTGAGGACGAGGTCGATGGTGAGCGCGATGCCCGCGCCGTGCAGCGCCGTCGCGAGCGACTCGAGGTCGGTCATGGTGCCGAGGTCGCGCCGTACCGCGCGGTAGTCGGCGACGGCGTAGCCGCCGTCGTTCGCGCCGTCGCGCGGCGCCAGCAGCGGCATGAGGTGCAGGTAGGTCGTGCCGAGCTCGCGCAGGTAGTCGATGTGCTTCGAGACGCCGTCGAGCGTGCCGCCGAAGCGGTCCGCGTAGGCGACGTAGCCGAGGGTGTCGGGCCCCTGGAACCAGTCGGGCGTGAGCAGCCGGTCGCGGTCGCGGTCGCGGAGCGCCTGCGGGCGGTCGAGCCAGCCGCTCACCGCGATCTCGGCCAGGCGTGCGACGAGCGCGTCGGCGAGCGTGGGCGTGAACACCGCGCGGATCCCGGCGTCGAGGTCCGGGCCCCATCGACGTGCCCGGGCCACCAGGTCGTCGGCTCCGTCGGAAGTCGCGGCGCCCACACGGCGCAGCGCGGCCTCCACCAGGGTGTCGACTCCCGGCAGGGGTGTAAGCGCTGTCATGCGGACATTGTGGGGGATGCGGACCCCCGGCGGGAGTGGGGTCGGGCGACGATCCCTGGAGACCGCTGGTCAGTGGGCGTCGGTCGACGGACCGGGCCCTACGACGGCGTCGAGGTAGGCCTCGAGGGAAGCCCCCGGTCCGTGCCGCACGACCCCCGCTGCGGCAACACGCGCGAAACGCGGAGAGCCTGCGGCGGTAACGCGAGCGGTCCACACTGCGCACATGCGCGCCGAGGCCGCCCCGGGGAGCCTCGGGGCCTACGACGAGATGGTCGACGGCTCGGGTCGTCCGCGCCCCGGCATGGGCACGGTCGCCGACGTCCTCACGACCCTCGGCCCCGACGGCCTGTCCGAGCGCGCGCGGCTGCGAGACGCCTACCTCGACCGGCAGGGCATCACGTTCTCGCTCTCCGGCCGCGAGCGACCCCTCCCGCTCGACCTCGTGCCCCGCGTGGTCGGGGCCGAGGAGTGGGACCGCGTCGAGAAGGGGATCGTCCAGCGCATCAAGGCCCTCGAGATGTTCCTCGCCGACGTCTACGGGCCCGGGGAGATCATGGCCGAGGGAGTCGTGCCGCGACGGCTCGTCACGACCTCGAACCACTACCACCGGGCGGCGTACGGGCTGGTGCCGCCGAACGGCGTGCGCATCGCGGTCGCCGGCATCGACCTGATCCGCGACGAGACCGGCACCTTCCGGGTGCTCGAGGACAACCTGCGCTGCCCCAGCGGCGTCTCCTACGTGCTGGAGAACCGCAGGACGCTCGCGCACGTGCTCCCGGAGGTGTTCGCCGGGGCGCAGGTGCGACCCGTCGCGGAGTACCCCGAGCGGCTGCTCGACGCGCTGCGCGCGGCCGCGCCGTCCGACGTCTCGGACCCCACGGTCGCCGTGCTCACGCCGGGCGTGCACAACTCCGCGCACTTCGAGCACGCGTTCCTCGCCCGCCGCATGGGCGCGGAGCTCGTCGAGGGCCGCGACCTGTTCTGCCGCGACGACCGGCTCTGGATGCGCACCGTGCGCGGTGCCCGGCCGATCCACGTCATCTACCGCCGCATCGACGACGAGTTCCTCGACCCGGTCCACTTCGTCCCGAACTCTCTGCTCGGGGTCCCCGGCCTGCTCAACGCCGCCCGCGCCGGCAACGTCGCGATCGCGAACGCGGTGGGCAACGGCGTCGCCGACGACAAGGCGATCTACCCCTACGTGCCGGACATGATCCGCTACTACCTCGGCGAGGAGGCGCTGCTCCCCAACGTCGAGACCTACGACCTCTCCGACGCCGGCCAGCGCGAGCACGTGCTCGCCAACCTCGGTGCGATGGTCGTGAAGCCGGTCGACGGCTCAGGCGGCTACGGCCTGGTCATCGGCACCTCGGCCACCGAGGAGCAGCTCCTCGGTGTCACCCGTGCGATCCAGGACGACCCGCGCCAGTGGATCGCCCAGCCGATCGTCACCCTCTCCACGTGTCCGACCGTGGTCGGCGAGGGGGCCGTCGAACCGAGGCACGTCGATCTCCGGCCGTTCGCCGTCAACGACGGCGACGAGGTCTACGTCCTGCCCGGCGGGCTGACCCGCGTGGCGCTGCCCAAGGGCAGCCTCGTCGTGAACTCCTCGCAGGGCGGCGGGTCGAAGGACACCTGGGTGCTCGACGAGGGCGACCGGGGTCTCGACGACGAGGGACGCCCGACGCCGCCGAGGGTCACCCGGGTACGGCGTAGCGCGGTGGCACGGCAGAGCGCCCCGGTGAGCGCGGACGAGCGGCTGCGGCAGCAGGAAGGCCAGCAGCAGCAACGGCTCTCGCCGATGCCTGCCCACGGGGTGACGACGTGCTGAGCCGGCTCGCGGAGTCGTTCTACTGGATCGGCCGCTACCTCGAGCGCGCCGAGGCGACCGCACGTCTGCTCGCCGAGCACTACCACCTCACGGTCGAGGACCGCTCCGTGCCCGACGACATCGCGGCCGTCGTCGTGCTCGACGCGCTGTCGCTCGCGCACGACGTCGTCGCCACCCCGACCGAGCTCGTGCGCTCGCTGCTCGGGGAGGCCGCCAACCCGTCCACCGTCATCGGGTCGGTCGCCGCCGCCCGCGAGAACGCGCGCAGCGTCCGGGACGCGCTCTCCGGCGACGTGTTCGAGGCGCTCAACGGTGCGCACCTGACCCTGACCCGGGGCCTCACCGCTGCCGCGAGCCCGGGTGCCTCGATGTACCGCGTCCTCGAGCGGCTCATGGTCGTCAACGGCGCCGTGGAGTGGACGATGCCGCGCGACGAGGGCCACCTGTTCCTCTCCCTCGGCCGCGCCCTCGAGCGGATCGACATGACGGCCCGGCTGCTCGACGTCCGGCACGACCTCGTCTGGCCCGACACCGGGCCGGTCGCGACGCTGCGCTCGGCGGCCGGCCTCTCGGCCTTCCTGCGCACCGGCGAGGCACCGACCGGTGACCAGGTCCGCGAGTTCCTCGTACTCGACCCGAACTTCCCGAGGTCGATGCTGCACTCCGCGCAGCGCGCCGAGGCGGCTGTCCGTGGGCTGCAGATGCTCGGGGGCGTCGACGACGGCGAGCTCGTCCGCGAGGTCGGCCTGATGCGCTCGCGCCTGGAGTTCGCCGGTGGCGTCCACGACCCCGCGGTCATCGACCAGCTCGTGCACGACACGCAGCTCTCCGGCGTCTCGACCGCGGCCGCCGTCGCGGCCGCCTACTTCCGCCAGGCCGGCACGATCGTGTGGAGCCACTGATGTCGACCGGACGCCGCCTGCGCATCACGCACCGCACGGGCTACCGCTACATCGCGCCCGTCGCGGCCTCGTTCAACGAGGTGCGGATGACCCCGCGCGACGCCGACGGCCAGATGCTGCTGTCGCACCAGCTGCAGGTCTCGCCGCGTGCATCGGTCCAGGCCTACGTCGACTACTGGGGCGCTCTCGTGCAGTCCTTCGACGTGCACGAGGAGCACGACGTCCTCGAGATCGTCGCGACGAGCCTCGTCGACGTCCCTCACGGGCACCCGGTCGGCGACGGCGTCGACTGGGCGACCGTGCGCAGCACCGACGTGACCGACCGCTGGGGCGAGTTCCTCGCGCCGACCGCCCTCGTCGACGACGCCCGCGAGGACCCGGCGCGCGCGGGCATCGTCGACCAGCTCCGTCGGCTGCCCACCCCGGCCCTCGCGGTCCGCGGGGCCGTCGAGGCGACCCGCGACCGGATCCGCTACGACGACAGCGCCACCGGCGTCACGACCACGGCGGCCGAGGCCTGGGCCGCACGCGGCGGTGTGTGCCAGGACTACTCGCACACGATGCTCTCGCTGCTGCGCGCCATGGGGATCCCCGCGCGCTACGTGAGCGGCTACCTCCACGACGAGGAGGAGACGCCCGGGCGCACGGTCGTCGGCGAGAGCCACGCCTGGATCGAGGTGTGGAACGGCCGCTGGGAGGCCTACGACCCCACCAACGACCGGTCGGTCGGCTCCGCGCACGTCGTCGTGGCTCGCGGTCGCGACTACGCGGACGTCCCACCGCTCAAGGGCATCTACGCCGGCGGCGCGAGCGAGTCCCTCGGCGTCACCGTCGAGATCACCCAGCTCGCCCTCTGACCCGCGTCGGCCCACCTCGCGACGCTGGCGCTCTCACGCCTCCGGCGCCGACGGACCGTAGAAGTCCTTGTCGTAGACGTGCTCGAAGCCCGCGGCCAGCATGTGAACGACGGGTTCGTCGGCGAGCTGGTCGTCTCTGTGTGGACGAGGTCGCACCCCATCTCGGCTGCCGCGCTGATCCGTCGCGCGAACGTGGCGGACTGCATGCCCCGCCCCGGTGCGACGGCAGAGTGGCGCCGAACCCGAGCCACGCCAGGTCGTCGCTCACGTACATCGCACCGACCGACACGACCTCGTCATGGTCGACGACCCCGAAGTGCCGGAAGCCGCTCGAGCCCAGCGTCGCACCCAACCACGCACTCATCACCGGAGGGACCCCCCACGCCGCCACGTTGACCGCAGCGAATGCGTCCCGGTCCTCGGTCGTCAGCTCACGCACGAGGAGGCCACCCACCACCGTCACCTCACCCGGCGTTCGCCAGACCTTGGCCTGCCTGGTCGCCGAGGCTACGAGCCCCTGTGCCGCGAGCAGCTCCTCGGCTCCCTCGGGCCTGGCGACCGGAGACAGCTCCAGGACGTAGTCGGTCTGGGAGAGTTCGGCATACCAGTGACGGATACGACCGACCTCGGCCTCGTCGGCCGGATGTACGACGCCGAAGCCGATGACCCGGTTGAACAGGCCGTAGTTGACCGACCTGAGTACCGGAAGTGGTACCGGACCCGAGCGGTCGACCTCGGCACCGAGGGGATTGCCCCCGACCGCGCCGGTGGCCTCGACGCAGGCGGCCCATGCCTGCGACTCGTGGTTCTCGATGCGCACTGCGACGTCGCGCTCCATACCCCCCCCGGCGCGACCCCTCCGTCGCGCATGCGGCGCAGGTTACGACCACCGAGTACGGCGTCGCACGACGAGCGCGCCTGAGTGCGCCGGGTCTGGGAGCCTCGGCGTATGACGCTCACCGACGTGCCCTGGGATTCCGGCGAGTGGACGACGCCCCCCGTGTCGTCGCGGGTCGAGGGCAGCGACCTCGTCGTCGTCGCGCGCGAGGGCAGCGACCTGTGGCAGGTGACGTCGTACGGGTTCGTGCACGACGACGGCCACGGGCTGCTCGTCGACGTGCCCGACGGCCGCGCGGTCGAGGTGTCGTTCCTCGCCGACTTCGCCGAGCAGTTCGACCAGGCAGGGGTCCTCGTCCGGGCCGACGCGACTCACTGGGTGAAGGCGGGCGTGGAGTTCGCCGACGGTGCCCCGCAGGTCGGGGCCGTCGTGACGCGCGGCGTCTCCGACTGGTCGACGGCTCCGTTCCCCGACTGGCACGGCCGGGAGGTCACGGTCCGCGTGAGCCGCAGCGGCGACGCGCTCACCGTGCGGGCGAGGGCGGGCGGCGACTGGCACCTCGTGCGGCTCGCGCCCATCGACCCGACCCTCACCTGGCGGGCCGGTCCCTTCTGCTGCTCACCCACGCACGGTGGCCTGGCGGTGCGGTTCACCGGCTTCGCGATCGGCCCGGCGGACGCCGACCTGCACGGCTGAGGAGGGCCGCCCGCCACACCGCACTCCTGCGAACCTCCCGCTGAGCGGTGTCCCTGGTGGGAGGATGTCCGCGGATCGGTCCAGCACGGACCGACGGGGTCCGTCGGCACCACCGTGCCGGCTCACGAAAGGCACGACATGCATCTGATCGCCGAGATCGGGAATGGGTCCCTCCTGTGGGACATGCTCTGGATCTTCCTGTTCATCATCTGGTTCTGGCTGCTCATCACCGTCTTCGGTGACATCTTTCGCAGCGACGACCTGGGCGGGTTCGCCAAGACGCTCTGGATCATCTTCATCATCCTGTTCGTCTATCTCGGCGTGTTCGTCTACCTCATCGTGCGCGGCAAGGGCATGCAGGAGCGCAACATCGCGGCGATGACCGCGGCGCAGCAGGCCCAGGCCGAGTACATCAAGTCGGTCGCCGGCAGCAGTTCGACCAGCTCCGCCGAGGAGATCGCTCGCCTCGCGGACCTCAAGGACAAAGGCGTCCTGTCCGAGGAGGAGTTCGCCGCGGCCAAGGCCAAGGCGCTCGGCTAGGACCACAGCACCAACGACGCCCCCGCGACCACCTCGGTCGCGGGGGCGTCGTCCGTCGCGACGACGACGGCACGCGCACCGGGACCTCGCCGCGACATCATGGGGGCGCGCCCGCAGACCTGCTCCGCATCCAGCACATGCTGCCCCGGCCGCTCGCCTACGTGCTCGGCGGCGGCGGCTCGCGCGGAGCCGTCCAGCTCGGCATGCTGCGCGCCCTGGCGACGACCGACCTTCGGCCGGACCTGGTGGTCGGCACGAGCGTCGGATCGCTCAACGGCGCGATCCTCGCCTCGGAGCCCGGCGGTGCGGCCGCGAAGCTCGAGGACATCTGGCCACGCATCGACCGCCAGCAGGTGTTCCCGGGAGGGTTCTTCCTCAAGACGCTCGCGGCCACCACGTCCGGTCGCCCCTACGTCTTCGACCCCACGCCGCTGTCGGAGCTGATGGCCGAATGCATCCCGGAGTCCCGGATCGAGGACCTCGAGCTGCCGTTCGTCGCCATGGCTACCGACCTCGACACCGGGGTACGTGTCGAGCTGGACTCCGGCGACCTGCGGTCCGCACTGCTCGCCTCGTCCGCCGTACCGATCGCCTTCCCCTGGGTCGAGCGCGACGGTCGTCGGCTCGTCGACGGCGGGCTCGTCGACAACATCCCGGTCCGCGAGGCGCGGGCCCGGGGCGCGCGTTCGGTCATGGTGCTCGACAGCGGCATCTTCGGCGCCGAGGGCCGGTGGTCGGAGGGGATCATGGGCGTCGCCGTCCAGGCCCTCGCCATCGCGGGGCGTCAGCAGATCACCGTCGACCTCGAGATCGCGGCGGAGGTCCCGGTGCTCTACTTCCCGGTGCCCGCGACCATCCCCACGACGATCTTCGACTTCGAGAGCACCGAGGCGCTGGCCCAGGAGTCCTACGAGCAGGGGATGCGCGCGCTGCACGTGCTCGCCGGCTCCGGACCCCAGTCCGGGCAGCTGCCGGCCGGCCTCTACGGCGAGCCTCCGCTCGCGATCCTCAACCCCGAGATCGAGGCGCTGCTTCGACCCTTCCCGTCACGCTCGAGGACGCCCGTCAGCCGGAGGAGGCGGCGACCCGCGCGAACAGTGCCTCGTAGTCCGCGACCATGCGCTCGGCCGAGAACCTCGTCTCCGCAGTACGCCGGCACACCGCTCGGTCGAGGCGGTCGAGGCGCCCCACGGCGGCCACCGCGTCGTCCGAGCCCTGCACCAGGAATCCGGTCACGCCGTCGTCGAGCAGCTCGGGCATGGACCCGCGCGCGTTCGCGATCACCGGCGTGCCCGTCGCGAGCGACTCCACCACCGACAGGCCGAAGGGCTCGTCGAAGTCGATGAGGTGGAGCAGCGCCATGGCACCACCGAGGAGCCGGTCGCGCTCCGCCGGTCCCACGGGTCCGACGAACGTCACCGAGGTGCCGTCGATCCGGGGCGCGACCTCGTCGGCGAAGTAGTCCTCGTCCTGCACGACACCGGCGATCACCAGCGGGACACCGGCGCGCGCTGCGACGTCGATCGCGGTGGCGGTGCCCTTGTCCGGATGGATCCGACCCAGGAACAGCAGGTAGCCGCCGTCGCCGGACCCGACGCTGAAGTACTCGAGCTCGATGCCGTGGTGGATGGTCGCGGCGTAGTGCAGCGACGGGTGCCGGTCCGAGTCGCTGATCGACACGTAGTGCGCGATGTCGTCGTACGCCCGGTAGACCGGCACGATCCGCTCGGACGAGAAGCCGTGCACGGTCGTCACCACCGGTGTGCGCACCAGCCGGCTGAAGGCCAGCGGCAGGAAGTCGAACTGGTTGGAGATCACGTCGAACTCGTCCGCACGCTCGAAGACGGCCGCGATGTGGAGCGCCTCGCTCACCTTGGCGTCGACGTCGTCATCCTCCTCGTAGCCCGCGGGCGCCTCGGCGTGCAGACGCGCCGACGTGGTCGAGTCCGCCGTCGCGAACAGGGTGACGTCGTGCCCACGTGCCACGAGGCCCTCCGTGAGGGTCGACGCGACCTGCTCCCACGGTCCGTAGGAGCGCGGCGGGACGCTGTGGGCGATCGAGGCGAGCACGGCGATCCTGATGAGGCCTCCCGGGGCGACAGACCATGACCGTACCGCGCCACGACTCGGTGCCGGATTCCGCTGAGCGACAAGGACTTCGCCGTGAGCGGACGGGTGGTCGGCAGGAGTCGCGAACAGGCGTAGAGTTAAGTCACGTCAGCGGTCCGGTTCGCCGGGCCCAGGCCCCGTGTGGATCGAAACCAGGGGCCATCGATCGGGTCACCGTCGTGCGCAGGCCGCGCCGCCCTCCGGGCGCATCGCACAGGTCTTCACGACGCGACCGTCGCAGGCAGGTCGTCATGACCGGTCGCACCTCGCAGAGACGACCACCTTGTCTGTCATCGGATTCGTCAGCACCTACCAGCCCACCCTGTGCGGCCTGGCCACCTTCAGCGCGTCGCTCTACCACGAGCTTGTGACGTCGTCGGCCTCGCAGGGTCGCGTCGTCCGCCTCGTCGACTCGCCCCAGCCGCGGATCTCGCGCGACGTCGTCGAGGAGCTCGTGGCCGGCGACCCGGCCAGCATCGTGCGCGCCGCAGCGGCGCTCGCGTCGTGCGACGTCGTGATCGTCCAGCACGAGTACGGCGTCTACGGCGGAGCCGACGGCGAGGAGATCCTGCCCTTCCTGAGGCAGCTCGACGCGCCGACCATCGTGGTGCTGCACACGGTGCTGAGCCACCCGACGCCGCACCAGAAGCTCGTGCTCGAGCAGGTCGCCGAGCTCGCCGACGTCGTCGTCGTCATGACGGGGACGGCACGCGAGCGGCTCTCCACGCTCTACGACGTCGACCTGCGCAACGTGCGGCTGATCCCGCACGGCGCTCCCGCGCAGCCGCCGTCGATCTCGGCCACCTTCCGCTCCGTGGAGCCGACGATCCTGACCTGGGGTCTCATCGGCCCGGGCAAGGGCATCGAGTGGGGCATCGCCGCGATGGCCCACCTGCAGAACCTCGACCCGATGCCGAAGTACGTCGTGGCGGGACAGACGCATCCGAAGGTCCTCGCCCGCGAGGGCGAGGCCTACCGCCTCGCCCTGACCGAGCAGGTCCACGAGCTGCGCCTCACGCACTGCGTCACCCTCGACAACCACTACCGCCACGCCGAGGCGCTGGCCGGGCTCGTGGCGAGCGCCGACGTCGTGCTGCTCCCCTACGACTCCACCGACCAGGTGACGTCCGGCGTTCTCATCGAGGCGCTCGCGGCGGGCAAGCCCGTCGTCGCGACCCGCTTCGCCCACGCCGTCGAGATGCTCGCCGACGGCGGCGGCATCCTCGTCGACCACAAGGACCCGCAGTCGATCGCGGACGGTCTCCGCGAGGCTGTCGCACGCCGTGTCCCCGTGCGCCACACCTCCGCGCGCACGGTGGCCCCGCCCATGCTGTGGCCCGTCGTGGCCGACCGCTACCGCGACGTGGTGAGCCAGCTGAAGACCGCCCGTTCCGCCGCATGAGCGGGACCCGCGTGGTCGCCGCTCCCGTCTTCGACCACCTGCTCGCGCTGAGCGACGGTCACGGACTGTTCGAGCACGCGCTGCACGACGTACCACGACCTGAGCACGGCTACTGCATCGACGACGAGGCCCGAGCGGTCGTCGTGCTGTGCCGCGAGCCGGTTCTCGACGCCGCTGCGACGGCGCTGCTCGAGCGATGCCTCGAGCTGGTGACCAGCGCCATCACGGCCGACGGGCTGTGCCACAACCGGCATGACGCCTCCGGCACCTGGACCGACGCCGCCGGCCTCGACGACTGCTGGGGCCGAGCGGTCTGGGCCCTCGGCGTCGCCGCGGCGACAGCCCCCACCGCGGCGCTGCGGGAGAGCGCCCTCTCCGCGTTCCGACGAGCGGCCGACCGCCGTCCCACCCATCGGCGCCCACTCGTGTTCGCGGCTCTGGGAGCCGGCGAGCTGCTCCTCGCCCGGCCGGAGGAGGACGCGGCCCGACGGATCCTGCTCAACGTGAAGCTGACCATGACCAGCCTGCCGTCGACGCCCGCGTGGCGCTGGACCGCGCCCCGCCTCACCTACTCCAACGGCTCGGTCGCGGAGGCGCTCATCCTCGCCGGCCACGCCCTGGTCGACCCGGTGGCGCTGCGTCGCGGCCTCGAGCTGCTCGACTTCCTGCTCACGACCGAGACGCTCGACGGGCACCTGTCGGTCACCCCCGTCGGCGGCCGCGGTCCCGGCGAAGGCGGCCCTGCGTTCGACCAGCAGCCGATCGAGGTCGCAGCGCTGGCCGACGCCTGCGCCCGCGCCTACTCCATCACCGGTGAGGACCGCTGGCGTTCGGGTGTCGAGATCGCTCTCGCCTGGTTCCTCGGCGACAACGACTCCGCCACGCCGATGGTCGACCTGGCCACCGGCGCCGGCTACGACGGGCTCGAGGCGCACGGTCGCAACGACAACCGCGGCGCCGAGTCGACGCTGGCTGCTCTCAGCACCCTTCAGCAGGCCGTCCGGACGGCGCGCGGATGATCGACCGCGCTCCGCTGGCGCACCGGGTCGACGCCGCGCTGGAGCCCGACCCGCGTCGCTTGGTGTTCCGGCTGTTCCTCCCGGGCGAGGAGACCCGCCGCGGCCGGTCGCGCGTCGGAGCGGTCGTGGCACGCGTGCTCGCCCTCGACGACGACGAGGTCGAGGAGTGCGCCGCACGGCTCCGCGAGGACTTCTGGAGCCAGCAGGAGGACGTGGCGCAGGTCGTCGACCAGAACGCCCTGGTCGCCGCGACCCACGTCGCAGACGCCCGTCTCATCTCGCCGGCCCGGCGCCTGGTCATGGGTGCCGCGCTCACGGCCGGCTACGCCGTCGAGGCGGCCGCGCTGTGCAATCCGAGCGCGTTCCCGCACCCCGACCAGTCCGGGCTCGCCGACGGTCAGACCCGGGTGGCCGTGAGCGTCCGGGGCATCGGCGAGGGGCACATCTCGTCGATCGAGTTCGTCTCCGCGATCGTCGGACCGGGTGCCGCGTGGACCTTCGAGCCCCGCGCCGTCCCCGCGGTGGCGGGCACCGTCGTGGACGCTCCGTGGCAGCGCGACCACCTGCGTGCCCTGCTGGAGGACGCCGGTCGCGTCGACGACCTCGCCTACAACGTGCTGGCCCTGCTGCCGGACGTCTTCATCAGCGCTCACCTCGAAGCGGCTCTCCAGCAGGTGCACACCCACCTGCTCGCACAGACCGACGCCGACGAGACGATCGCCACGCTCCGTCGGCTCGTGGCGTCCGTCTACGACGTGCGGTTCCCCGACGGCGTGAAGCTCAGCCAGCAGGTACTCATGCCGTACGCCGCCGAGGAGAGCAACGGCATGGAGGACGCCCGCTTCGTCCTGTTCACCGACGACGACGGCACGACCGACTACCGCGCGACGTACACCGCGTTCGACGGGCGCGCGATCTCCCCTCGGCTGCTCACGAGCCCGGACCTGCACCACTTCTCCGCGGGTCGGCTCACCGGGCCGGCAGCACTCAACAAGGGGATGGCGCTGTTCCCCTGCCGGATCGACGGCCGCTACTGGGCGATGTCGCGCACCGACGGGGAGAGCAACTGCGTCGCCAGCTCCACCGACGGCGTGATGTGGGGCGAGCCCGTGGTCCTGCAGACACCGGTCGAGACCTGGGAGCTCGTCCAGATCGGCAACTGCGGTCCTCCCATCCGGACCGACCGCGGCTGGCTCGTGCTCACCCACGGCGTCGGCCCGATGCGGACGTACTCGATCGGCGCGCTGCTCCTCGACATCGACGACCCGACCCGCGTCGTCGGACGCCTCCGGACCCCTCTCCTCGAGACGCGGGAGGACGAGCGCTACGGCTATGTCCCGCACGTCCTCTACAGCTGCGGCGGCATCGTGCACGGCGACCTGCTCTGGATCCCCTACGGCGCCAGCGACCAGCGGATCAGGGTCGCCTGGGTCGACCTCGAGGAGCTGCTCGGCCGGATGGTCGGCGACCTCGCGGCCCTCACCGCCTGAGCCGGCACGGAGTACGGCGTTCGGGGGGAATCGGGCACCCGGCAGGGCCACCATGGGTGGTGACGCCGAGCACGACCCCTGGGAGTGATCATGGCCATCCAGACCGCCGCCGCCCTGCACGTCGACTCGGAGGTGGGTGAGCTCCGGCAGGTCGTCGTCCACCGTCCCGGGCTCGAGCTCACGAGACTGACGCCCGGCAACGTCGACGAGCTGCTGTTCGACGACGTGATGTGGGCGGCTCGGGCCCGCGAGGAGCACGACTCCTTCGTCGGCAAGCTGCGCGACAAGGGCGTGGTGGTCCACGAGTTCTCGCACCTGCTCGCGGGCGTCCTCGACACGGCCGACGGTCGCGAGTTCGTGCTCTCCCGGACCACCAACGAGCACACGGTCGGCCCGCAGCTCGTCGAGCCGCTGCGCGAGCTGCTCGAGAGCCTCGACGGCACCGCGCTCGCCGAGACGCTCATCGGCGGGGTGCTCAAGCACGACCTGTCGCTGCCTGCCGGGTCGTCGCTGCTGTGGGACTACCTCGTCGACGAGGACTTCGTGCTCGCTCCGCTGCCCAACACCCTGTTCCAGCGCGACAACATCGCGTTCGCCTACTCCGGCGTCTCCGTGCACCCGATGGCCGTCCCGCCGCGCGAGCGCGAGCTCGTCCACTCGCGCGCGGTCCTACGGTTCCACCCGATGTTCCGCGACGCCGGCATCCACCGCTACTACGGCGACGACGACGTCTGGCACCACCCGGCGGTGTGCGCCGGCGGCGACATCCTCGTCGCAGGGAACGGCGTCGTGCTGCTCGGGATGGGTCCGCGGACGACCGCGCAGGGTGTGGGCATGCTCGTGAGCGGCTACTTCTCCGACCCCACGCGCCAGGTCACGAAGGTCATCGTCATCGAGCTCCCGAAGTCCCCGCCGCTTACGCACCTCGACACGGCGCTCACGATGCTCGACGCCACGACGTTCAGCGTCTACCCCTACCTCGACAAGGGCCTGCGGTCCTACACGCTCACCCCGCGCGACACGAGCGGCGCCTACGACATCGAGGAGAACACCGATCTGTTCGGCGCGATCGCCCGCGCTCTCGAGGTCGACTCCATGCGCGTGCTCCAGGCCCCGATCGACGAGATGGCTGCGGCCCGCGAGCAGTGGGACGACGGCAGCAACTTCCTCGCCGTCGCACCGGGTGTGGTGTTCGGCTACGACCGCAACACCTCGACCAACACGTTCCTGCGCAAGAACGGGATCGAGGTCGTCACGATCGCCGGGTCCGAGCTCGGCCGCGGCCACGGCGGCCCGAGGGCGATGACCTGCCCGATCGAGCGGGGTCCCGCCTGACCCGACGACGAGTGCCCGCACCTCGCGGTGCCGCCCCTCGTCGATGGAGCCGCCTATCGGAATCGAACCGATGACCTTCTCATTACGAGAGCGAATGCGGAGGTGTTCGACGAGGTCTGGGAGTGATAGTTGGTGACGTTTCCTCAGGTCAGGGGCTTGCGGGCGTCCGCGCAGAATCGGCTCATGACGGGGGGTCTCACCTGGTCTGTGAGCAATCCGTGAGCAGGTTCATTCGCACTCGAACATCTTTCTGGACGACCACGGGAGCCACCGAGAAGCGACGAGGCGAGCATCCGTTCGTCGAGTCGCAAGGTCCCGCGCAGCTGCCTTGCGAGCGCGAGTCGTCTGCGAGGTGTCGAGTCCTTCTACTTCCGCCGTAACCGCAACAACTTCGGAACTTGTGGCCGAGCGACGAGCCTGCATCGTCGTCGGACATAGCACTCAGGTGACCGCGCGGTAGACGTCACGTCGATGGTCGATGCGTAGCACGACGACCTCGCGAGGGTCGTCGCGTATCCGGTACAGGACGCGGTAGGTGCCGCGCCGAGCGGACCAGATCCCCTCGAGGTCGTCGCGCAGCGGCTTGCCCACTCGCTGCGGGTTCTCGAGGAGTGCCGTGGTGATGAAGGCGATCACCGCGGCGGCGACAGCCTCGGGCAGATCGGTGGCGATCGCGCGACGGGCCGGCGGTGTCAGGACGATCTCGTGGTTCAGATCGCTCACGGGCGCAGCTGGCGCACGGCGTCGGCCCCGCGCACGACGTCCCCGCGCGCGTAGGCGGCGTCGGCCTCGCGGATGTCGGCCAGCGCCTCGGCGTCGCCCAGCACGTCGATGGTCTCCTCCATCTGTGCCAGGTCGTGCGGGCTCAGGATCACGGCCGCGGGCCGGCCGTTGCGCGTGACCACGACACGGTCGTGCTGCTGCTCGACCCGGTCGATGACCTCGGACAGGTGATCGCGGACATCGCGAAGAGACTGTGTCGTCATGGCCACAATTGTGGCGCGCCGAATGCCACACGTCCAGAGCCGGAACCGGTCACGGTCCAGCGCATCCGCCCGACCTCGATCGGGCTGCGGTCCCCCAGGCTGTCGCGGTTGGCGAAGCGGGTCGTCGAACATGTACATCGCAACGGAGAACCCGGTGCGGGGATGTACCGCGAAGGCGCGGCCGGTCAGCTCGAACAAGTCGATGTTGATGAACGGATTCAGGTCGAGCGCACCTCGAGAGGGAATGAGGAGGTGCTCGACGAGGTCTGGGAGTGGCGGTTGGTGACGTTTCCGCAGGTCAGGGGCTTGCAGGCGTCCGCGCAGAATCGCCTCATGGGGGGTCTCACCTGGTCTGTGAGCAATCGTGAGCAGGTTCGTTCCTACTGGAACGTTTCCTCGAGGGCAGCCAGAGCTCCAACGAGCCGCTCGAGCAATGCCGTCAATGGACGGATTGATGTAAATGCAGTTACCGTAAGTGCACTTACACGGGATCGGGAGGGGTCGTGAAGCGTCCGGCGGACCTGTTCGACCGCTCGCGGGAGTGGGCCGCCCTCGCCGAGTTCGTCGCGCCTTCAGGAGCCGGCCTCCGCGTCGGGGTGGTCTCCGGTCGGCGGCGACAGGGCAAGAGCTTCCTCCTGCGTCGGGTCGCGCGCGCTCAGGCGGGCCTGTACCACCAGGCGCAGGAGCTCGAGCGCGGCCAGGCCCTGGACCGGTTCGGCGACGATGTGGCTCGCGCCCTGGGCCTCCCCGCGGGCCAGCTGCGCTTCTCGGACTGGGAGTCCGCGTTGCGCACGGCGCTGGGATACCCCGCACGAGGATCCGCCGAGGCCCCCGCCACAGCGCCCTCGGGTCCCGGTCGGGTGCTCGTCCTCGACGAGCTCCCCTACTTGCTGGGTCACTCCCCGGAGATCCCGAGCGTCGTGCAGGAGCTCGTCGACGAGGCCCGCGACCTGTCCCTCCCACCGGCTCGCATCCTGGTGTGCGGATCGGCGCTGTCGGTGATGACCGAGCTGCTCTCCGGCGCGCAACCGCTGCGGGGCCGTGCCCACCTGGACCTGACCGTGCTGCCGTTCGACTACCGCACCGCAGCCGAGTACTGGGGCATCAGCGACCCACAGCTGGCGTTTCTGGTCCATACCGTGTTCGGCGGCACGGCCGGGTATCGACCGCTGGTCGACGAGGCTCCCGCCGGCGTCCGGCAGTTCGGCGCTTGGCTGGGCCGCAACGTGCTCAACCCCGCACACGCCCTCTACGGGGAGAAGGACTACCTGCTGCGCGAGGACACCCGCATCACCGACAAGCACCTGTACAACGCGATCATCGCCTCGGTCGCGGCCGGTAATCACGCCCCCAAGGACATCGGGCGCCCGCTGGGTCGCGACACCAATCAGCTGCGCCATCCGCTCGGGATCCTGGTCGCGGCCGGGTTCCTGAACAAGGTCGACGACATGCTCACCGCCCGTCGGCCGCTGTACTTCCTCGCGGACCCCATCGTGCGGTTCACCGAGGTCGTCATCGAGCCCTACCGTCCCCTGCTCGAGGAGGGCGCGGCCACCGAGGTCTGGAAGCTCGCCGACACGCAGGTCCGCACCCAGGTGTATGGGCCGCACTTCGAACACCTCGCCCGGGCGTTCACCGCGAACTACGCCGGTGACATGTTCGGGACACGACTTGGGGACGTCGGGCCCGGCACCGTCAACGACCCCGACGGGCGCACCCAACACGAGATCGACGTCGTCGCAGCACCCCAGGGCGCAACTGCACAGGGGGACAGCACACCCATCGCGATGCTCGGCGAGGCCAAGGCGACCAACCTGCGCCTTGGCCTCGCCGACCTCGCACGGCTCGACCACATCCGCGACCTGCTCGTCGCACGCGGCCGTGACGCGGGGGACGCGCGGCTCGCCCTGTTCAGCCGAGACGGCTTCGACTCCGCGCTGACAACCCGTGCGTCCACACGCCCCGACGTGCACCTCATCACCCTCGACGACATGTACGCCTGACCCACCCGCCGGAACTGGTGGTTGTGAGCACAACCCGTCGTGTTCCGTCGGAACCTTCCGAGTCCCGTCGGGTGCGTGCCACGCCGTCACCCACGTCGGATCTTGGCCGCGTTCACGTCTGGGCTCGACAGCCACCCCTGCTGGGGGTCCAGGCGTAGGACCTGGCCGCTGTCGGGGTCTACGACCTGGAGCGAGATCCACCCGCCGAGGACGAGCCTGGCCACCTGGGGCTGTCGGGTCAGGATGTCGTCGACGACCTCGATCGGTGCGCAGATGACCGCGAGGAGTCGAACGGGGTCGTGGTGCGGGAGCTCGGTCCAGTGCCCGTCGATCGGTGCCGATACGGCGACCGCTTGCCAGGGCAGCCCGATGCGCAGGTCGCCGCGCGCTCCGGTGAGTACGCCGGACAGGGCGTGGTCGGCGCCGTCCGCGCCGACGACGACGTTGTGGGTGGTCTTGTCACCGGCGCCGAACCGGTCGGGGTCGATCGTGGAGCACCAGTACTGCATGTTGATCCACTGCCCGACGACGAGGGGTCCGGCCATGAGCGATTCGAGCAGGGCGCCGTCGGGGTCGATGTCGGGTCGGTAGGACTGCAGGAAGACTCGGCCGCCGAGGTCGGAGCCGGTGGTGAGCGAGCGTGGTCCGATGACCATGGCGGCGTTGCCGGCCAGGCCCCACTCGGGGCGGACCTGCGCCCAGTCGGCCGCGCGACGGTCGAGGTGGCGACGCAGCCGCGACATGTCGGTCGCCGTCGGGGCCTGCGGCAGGGTGTCGCTCCGCTCCTGCGCGACTGCGTCGGTGGCACGGGTGAGGTCGGCGACGAGCCGGGCAAGGACGGGTGACGAGGCACCGTCGACGTCGAGGAGCGCGACCCGGTCCCGAGTCGTGTCGTGCAACGCCGCGACGAAGACCGTGCCGGACACGTCGATGCCGCGCTCGAGGAGGCCCGCGGTGACCTGCGAGTCGGAGAGGACCTGCACCATCGCCCGCGCGCTGACGTCGCCGGCCTGGCCGCCGCAGGCGCCGCAGTCGTAGGCGGCGAGGTGCGGGTTGTTCGTCGCCGCGCCACCGTGTCCGCAGAGCACCACGACGGGCGCGAGCTCGACGAGGCCGGTGCTGCGCAGGAACGCGTCGGCGAGGTCGACCAGCTCGTCGGTCGCGAAGCCGACGCCGGTGGCGTCAGCGTCCGAGACGGCCAGGCGGCCGTGGGTGGGTGCGCCGCCCGAGGCCTGCACGGCGGTCGACACGCGTGACCACCATCGCGGTGCTGCCGTGCGCACCGCCGCGAGAGGACCGAGGAACCAGCCGGAGGCCTCCGCCAGCGCGTACGGGGTGAAGGGGCGGGCCTCCACCGCATGGAGGGCGTCATCGCTCTCGGTCGTGGACCAGCTCCACCCGGTGGTTGCTGCGGTTTCGGTGACGGTGTGCGCCGGTCGGATGAGGACGGGGCAGCGCTCGGTGACCACTCCGGTCGGTGAGACGTGGCGGAGCGGGAGGCCGAAGAACCCGGCTGCGCCGTAGGTCTCCCACGGTCCAGCTTCCTCGAGCCGGCGGCGGAGGCGTTCGGAGCGCACGTCGATGCAGGTGACGAGCTGCGCGTCGGGCCCGCCGGGGGTGTGCCACGACGGGGAGATCATGCCGACCTCGGCGAGATCTGCTGCCCGGGAGGCGATCCCGGCCACGATGGGTCGGCGTGCGGCGTGCTCCCAGGTCTCGAGGCGAAGTCGCTCCAGGCCCGCGCGGCGCACGTCGGTGACGACGTCGACGACCTCGTCGCGCGCGATCGACGGGTCGAGCCCGAGAGCGGCCGAGACCGCGTCAGCCACCTCGTGCGCGGGAACCTCGACCATCGGCGCCGCCGCCACGCTCGCCTGCAGCAGCGCGTCGAAAAGGTGCAGGACGACGAGGTCGGCGTAAGCCTGCACCCGCTGCGCGTCCGGATCCGTCGCTGACACACCGGGCACCGGCACTCCCTGGCGCAGCCGCCACGCGAGGTGCGCCGCCCAGCCGGAGCTCGAGGTGAGCAGCTGCCCCACCACCGGGACCCGGTCGGCGTCCGGGACGTCGAGCAGGCGCAGCAGGACGGCCACGGCACGATCCGGCTCGTCCGGCAGAGCGAGGGCGAGCTCGCGGGCGCCGCGTACCCGCAGCACCCGGTCGAGGCGGTGGGTCCCGCGCACGGACGCCCAGACACCGCCCGGCGCCGGCGACCACGCGGTCGCGCCGTACACCCGGCCGTGCATGAGGTCGACGAAGGCCGACCGCGGCGGACGCACCGGCGTGGCTGCCCCGGCGTCGTGCAGCAGGACCTGGCGCACGACGTCGACCCGACGCACGCCGGCGACGAGGTCCTCAGGGCCCTCGACGAGGTCTGCGGCCGCGCGCGCGAACGCCTGGTCGTCGATGCGGCCCGCCGCCACCGCACGGCGCAGCAGGTCGGCACCAGGACCGGTGAGGCTCCCCCAGAGTCGTGACGCCACCGTCAGGGCGTCGTGGAACCCGAGGGACTCCAATGACGCCAACGGATTCGAGGCGACGAACGACTCCAACGGCCACAGTGGTGCGACTGCGTCAGCCGCGACGAGGAGCACAGCGCGGGCCTGCCCCACCTCCGCGTCGTCCGGTCGTCGCTGAGCTGCGGCGATGAGGTCGGCACCGATCACCGGCCGACGGCGCACCGCCTCTCGGACCGGGGTGGGCGGCAGCGAGGTGCACGCCACCACCTCGACGCCCGGGCGAGCCTGCCCCGAGCGCGCGCGTCCGTCGAACCACCAGAACACCGCCCCCGTCGCGACGAGCATCGCGACGAGGACGCCCACAGCCCACGCACCCGGCTCGCCCCACCCAGGGGTCGCCGGTGCGAGCACCGAGTCCGTCGCCGCCGTGAGCGCACGCAGGCCGAGCAGGTACACCACGACCGCGATCACGCTCCCCGCCACCGCGACCGCGTGCGCCCGGCTGCCCAGCCGCCAGCCGCCCCACAGCGCGACGGCCAACGACACGGCGGCGAGCAGGGCGGGCAACGCCGACGCCGGACCCTGCACGAGCGGAGGCCCCCAGGGCCCCGGCACCGAGCTCGCGGCGGCCACCACGACGAGCGCGACGAGGCTCACGCGCACGGCCCGCAGGGCGCCTCCCGGACGCGGGTGGCCCACCGCGCGCCGCGCGCGCTCGACCGCACCGCCGGCACCCAGGAACAGCGACGCCTTCCACATCCCGTGGCCTACCAGGTGCGCGAGCACCGCCGCGGGCAGGCCCAGCGCCACCTGCAGACCGAGGTAGCCCATCTGCGCCGTGGTCGAGGCGGCCAGCCTGCCCTTCACGTCCGGGCGGGTGCGCACCTGCGCCGTCCCGAGGACGGCCGTGGCCACGGCCGCGACGAACAGCACCGCCCTAGCCGGCACCGACGCCGCGAGCACCGGCCACAAGAGCAGGGACAGGACACCCACTCCGTTGACCAGACCGGCGTGCAGCAACGCACTCACCGGCGACGGGGCCTCCGCGGTCTCGGGCAGCCACCGGTGCATCGGCACCAGCGCGCTGCGCGCGATCCCCGCCACCACGACGAGGAGCGCGACCGCCGTGACCGCCTGGCCGGAGGCCGCAGCCACGGCGCGAGCCAGCGACCCCAGCTCGAGCGTGCCGAGCACGAGCCCCGAGAGGACCACCGCGACCCAGAGAGCGGCATCACCGACGACCAGCCGAGCCACCATCAACCGGGACGACGTCCGCGACTGCACGGTGCCGGGATGACCCACCATGGCCGCGACGGCAAGCCCACCCACGGTCCAGCCGAGAGCCAGCTGCACGAGGCTGGGTGCCGCCACCGCCGAGGCCAACCCGAGCACCGCGCTCACCTCGAGCACCGCGAACCGGCGCAGCCGGTGCTGGCCCACCAGGTTGCGGGCCGCGTAGGAGCCCACCACCGCACCGATCCCGGCCACCAGCAGCAGCAGGAGCGACGGGACCAGATCGCCCACCACCCCGAACTCGGCCACACCCAGCCGACCGAGATCGACGACGCCCAGGGTGAGATGGAAGCCGCTCGTCAGGGCCGCGGGCATCGCCACGAGAGCGCCGAACGCGAGCAGGATCAGAATGGTGCGGGCCACCCGCAGACTCAACATGCGACGCACAATACCGGAAATCTATTTCCTGTGTTTTGTTTCTCTCGTTACTCCGCCACCATGCTGGTGTGACCGACGACGACGAAACCACCTCCGAGCCCCCGGCCCGCACGTGGACGCTTCTCACCAACCACGGGCGAGTCCTCCTGCTCATCGCGTCCCACCCCGAGGCGCGCCTGAGGGACCTAGCCGAGCAGGCCGGGATCACCGAGCGAGCCGCCGGGTCGATCGTGGGTGACCTCGAGGAGGCCGGCTACGTCACCCGCAGTCGCACCGGACGCCGCAACAGCTACCACGTCCACCCCGAACGCCCCTTCCGACACCCAGCAGAGGCCGGACACCCCATCGGCGAGCTACTGGCCGTCTTCAGCTGACGTCCGCGCCGGCCGACGCCGCCGGTGAGTGCGCGGCCAACCGCGCCTGCTTCCCCGCGGCGAGTACCGACCGAGACTGCGGGGCCAGCTCGGCGACGCGTACGACGACCACAACTGGGCTCCCCCGCCCCGACCACATCGCGATCGACCCCGACCGGCCTCACCCAGGTCGCTGCGGAGATCAGCACAAGCCAGATCGGGGCGCACGACCTGCGCCACGGCCAGGCGTCCCTCATGCTCGCCGTCGGGGTCGACATCGTGGTGGTCAGAAAGTGGTTCGAGCACCGAAGGGTGGCCATCACCTCGCCCCGCAGGCAGTCCGTGAGCAATCTGTGGGCAGATCGGCGTCAGGCGCGGCTCGGGAAACGACCTCAGGGGCATCGCCGCAGGTCAGAGCCTTGAAGATGGAGCCGCCTATCGGAATCGAACCGATGACCTTCTCATTACGAGTGAGACGCTCTGACCGACTGAGCTAAGGCGGCGTGGCCGCCGCCTGAGGCGACGGGCACGAGTCGGAACGATACCCGACCGGCCGGGATGGTCCCGAATCGGTCGGGCGGCACGCGCGAGGCCGCGCAGGGCGACCGGGGAGCTCCAGGCGCGGCCGGCAGGTCAGCGGCAGACGGTGCCCGTCGGGGGTGTGACCCCGGTGAGCAGGTAGTGGTCGATCGCCCTGTCGGTGCACGGCGAGCCCTTGCCGTAGCCGGTGTGCCCGTCGCCCACCCGGGTCAGCAGGACGCCCTTCGAGAGCTGCTTGGCCAGCGACCGGGCCCAGGGGTACGGCGTCGCCGGGTCGTACGTCGTCCCGACGACGAGGATCGGGGGCGATCCCGGGGCGTGGATCTCGTGCGGGGTGTCCGTGGCCGGGACGCCCCAGTAGTGGTACGGCAGGATCCCCCAGGCGGTGAAGGCGCCGAACACCGGCGCCTCCTTCGCCCACTGGTCCGCCAGCGCGGCCGACTGGACGGCGTCCGGGCGGTCCGGGCGGTCCAGGGCGCTGACGGCGTAGAGGGCTGCGGTGCCGTTGTCCGCGTAGTGGCCGGCCTCGGTGCGCCCGAGCCTGTCGTCGAGCATCGCCAGCAGGGTCGAGCCGTCGCCGTCGAACGCAGCCTGGAGCCCGAAGCGCAAGGAGTCCCAGTCGCCGAAGGCAGGGAAGTAGAGGTAGGAGGTCACCGCGTTCATCGCGAGGGCCTGCGTGAGCCGACGCTTCGGGTCCGAGGTCGCGAGCGGCTTGGCGTCGAGGCCGGCGAAGAACCGCTGGATGCGGTCGATGCCCGCCTGCGTACCGCTCGGCAGCGGACAGTCGGCCTGGGTCGCGCAGTTCTCGACGAAACGGCGCAGCGCGACCTCGAAGCCCTTCGCCTGGCCATGCAGCAGCTCCACGTTGCTGAGCGCGGGGTCGAGCGCACCGTCGAGGACCATCCGCCCGACCTTCGTCGGGAACAGCTCGGCGTAGGTGGCACCGAGCAGGGTGCCGTAGGAGAAGCCGAGCCAGTGCAGCGTGTCGTCGCCGAGGGCGGCGCGCAGGATGTCGATGTCGCGCACGGCCTCACGCGTGCTGATGTGTGCGTATACCTGTGGCGAGCGGGCGCGGCACTCGTCCGCGAACTCCTTCGCCAGCGCCTCGCTCTGGGACACCTCGGCGGGAGTGTCGGGCGTGCCGTCGGCGGCGATGAACGCGTCGGTCTGCCTGTCGTCGAGGCAGTGGACCGGGTCGGACCTGCCGACGCCGCGCGGGTCGAAGCCGACGATGTCGTAGCGCGCGCGCACCGAGGCATCGATTGCCGAGCGCGCGCCCCTGGCCCAGTCGAAGCCCGAGGCGCCCGGGCCGCCGGGGTTGAGTATCAGCGACCCGATCCGGTGCACCTGGTTCGAGGCCCGGAGCCGGTCGACGGCGATCGTGATGGTCTGGCCCGTGGGGTCGGCGTAGTCGAGCGGCACGGTCAGCGTGGTGCACTGGAAGCCACGGCCGCAGGCGGTCCAGGTCAGCTTCTGGGAGTAGAAGCCGGCCAGCGCCGGGTCGAGGGACGGGGACGAGCTCGCCGAGCCGGGGGCCGAGCTCGAGGAGCGGGACGGCTCCGGCGAGCTCTCGGTGATGGTGCCGATGGTCCCGCTCGAGCAGGCCGCCACGACCACCGTGGTGATCGCCGCCATCGCTCCCGTCAGCACGCGACGGGGCTGGACGGGGGGTCTCACACAGGACTCCGGTTTGCTGGGCGTGCACGGTTCTTCGGTGCCCGCGCGAACGGGCCCAGGCAGGTCCAGCCTGCCAGGTCACCTAGTGAGACGTTCGAGCCACCCGTCCAGTTCCGTCTGGGCCGTCGCGGCGGCTGAGTCGCCGGTCACCCACGGCTGTCGTACGCCGCGCGCGCGGAGCACACGGAGGCCCGCTCGCACACGGTGCGCTTCCCTCCGGCGTCGAGCCGAACGACCACCTGGTCGCGCGGGACGTCGTGCGCCACGACCCGGCCGTCCCCCTCGGGCGTCTCGACCCGGTCGCCGACCGCCGGCGTGCTGGCCTTGAAGTCGTCGTAGAGCGGGTGCTCGTACTTCAGGCAGCACATGAGCCGGCCGCAGGCCCCGCTGATCTTCATCGGGTTCGCGGGCAGGTCCTGGTCGCGCGCCATCCGGACCGTGACGGCGTCGAAGTCCACGAGGAAGGTCGAGCAGCAGGTGTCGCGGCCGCAGCTCCCGATGCCGCCCTTGACCCGCGCGTCGTCGCGTGGCGTCAGCTGGGTCAGCTGGACCTTGCAGTCGAGGGTCGTCGCCAGGTCGCGGACGAGCTGGCGGAAGTCGATCCGGGTCCCGGCCGTGAAGTACACCGTCGCCGTCGCGCGACCCGACTCGTGGCCGAGGTCGGTCCAGTCGACAGCGCTCACCTTCATCGGCAGTCGGTGCTCCCGGATCAGGCGCTGCGCGGCGACCTGGATCTCCGCTCGGCGTCGCCGGTTCTCCTCGTCGCGACGGATGTCGGCATCGGTCGCGGGACCCGCGCACACCGGCAGTCCGCCGATCTCGTCCTCGACCCACTCCGGTCCCCACACGACCTGGCACACCTCCGGGGAGGTCGAGGTCGGGAAGAGCACCGTGTCGCCGACGCGCGGCGCGTGTTCCCCCGGGTCGAGGTAGTAGAGCCGGCCGGCCTTCGTGAAGGTCACGGCCATCATCTGCTGCACCCGCTAGCCCGCTCTCGCGAGAATCGCGTCGACGACCGCGTCCGGGTCCTCGTCCGGGAGCCAGTGGCTGCGACCGGCCAAGGGCCGGAACTCGTAGGGCCCAGTGCAGTACGCCGCGCACGCGAGCGCCGCCGTCTCCCCGATCGCGACGTCGTCGCCGCCCCAGACGTACGTCGTCGGCACGGTGCAGTCGGGCGTCGTGGCGTCGGCGCCGAGCCCCATCGCGGCGTACCAGCGCAGCGAGGCCTCCAGCGCGTCGTCGTCGGAGAACCGCTCGACGTAGGCGTCGACGTCACGCACGTGGACGTGCTCGCCGTAGACCATGCGCAGGGCGGCGGCGTGGTCGCGGAGCAGGACCTTGGCCGCGGCGTTGGGCGCGCTGCGGAAGAACGTCATGTACTCCGACATCTCGCGCTGGCCGTCGTTCGCGCGGAACGCGTCCTGCAGAGCCTTCGGGTGCGGCACCGACAGGGCCGTGAGGCTGCGGACCAGCTCCGGTCGGCGTCCCGCGAGGTTCCACCCGACCGCCGCGCCCCAGTCGTGGCCGACCACGTGGGCGCTCCCCCAGCCGAGCGCGTCGATGACGCCGGCGGCGTCGGCCACGAGCCGGTCGATCGCGTACGCCGGGACCTGCGCCGGACGGGCGCCGGGAGAGTAGCCGCGCTGGTCGACCGCGACGACGCGGAGGCCCGATGACGCCAGCGGCGGGATCACCCGCGACCAGGACAGCGTCGTCTGCGGCCAGCCGTGCAGCAGGAGCACCGGCTCGCCGTCGTCGGCCCCGGCGACGACGGCGTCGAGCACGAGGTCGCCGTACTCGGGGTCGTCGACGTGCAGCTCGGCGGACTCGGTGGGCACGCCCCGAGCGTACGGCCCCTGCGGCCCCGCGAGTACCTGGCCCAGCTGCCGTTCCCAGGCGCTCGGCAGCAGCAGTTGGGCCAGGTACTCGCCCGGACCCCGGGCGTCTGCGGGGTTTACCGTGGGTGCGTGAGCCCGTCGAACGACATCGCACGCCTCGGCGAGCGCGTCGCCGCGCTCGTGGAGCAGGGGCTCGACGTCGCCGAGGCGTACTCCGCCGCGAAGGGGGCCGGCACCAGGGCCACGCGCGAGTACGGCAAGGCGATGGACAAGCACGCCAAGGCCGTTCGCAAGCACCAGGAGCGGGTCCAGGGGCTGCGCCGCGACGCCGTCACGATGACGGCGGTGTCCGGCGCCACCGCTGTCCTCGGCGTCATCGACGTCGCCTCGCAGGGCTCGGCGCTGCCGGGCGCCCCGTGGATGTGGCTGCTCGGGTCGGCGTTCGCCGCCGTGAGCGCGGTGCGCAACCGCTACGCCGCGTCGCACGCCGCGGCGCCCGAGCCGCCGGCCCTCGCGTCGAGCTACGCCGCGACCGACATCCGGCGCGACGCGATCGGCTGGGCCGAGGCCCAGGGACTCGCCGCCGTACGCCGTCAGCTCGTCGCCATGGTGCCGGCCGTCGCCGCGCTGCACCCGGAGGCCGGCAAGGAGCTCAAGGCCGCCGACGACGAGGCGGCACCCGCGCTCGCGGCCCAGGTCACCCGGCTCGCCGTCCTCGACCAGGTACGCCGCGACCTCCCCGGGTCGCAGGCGGCCGCGGCGGCCGGTGAGGCGGCCGAGCTCGTGCGGGCCCGCCTCGCGGAGGGCGTCGCGGTCTACGACCGGCTGCTCGCCGCGGCGTCGACGATGCTGGCCTCGCCCGACCTCGGTCGCTCGAGCCTCGACGTCCTCGGCCCGGCCTCCGACGCCCTCACCGCCTACGCCGCCGGCCTGCGCACCGCGAGCGGGGAGTAGCGCGCGAGGTGCCCGTCGTCAGAGCAGGGGCGCCGACTCGCCCGGCGCCAGCACGCGCAGACTGGATGCGGTGAGGACGTCGACGTCCGCGGGGCCGGCGTTGCGGGCCACGCCGTCGACCACGGACAGCCCGGCGTCCTCGGGCACGCCGAGCACGGTGAAGCCCCGCTCGGCCCATCGCCAGCACTCGTCGCGGTCGTCCGGGGTGTGGTGCGGCCGCACGATGGCGTCGCCGAGCAGGCCGAGACCGCTGGTGTCGACGACGCCGGCGTCGTTGGGGTCGGCGAACCCTGCCACGGCGATGTCCGCGCCGGCCAGCACGGCCCCGGCGCTGCTGCCGAAGTAGGGGCCGCCGCGGCGGACGTGCGCCGTCGCGAGGTCGAGGCCGCCGCGGGTCTGCAGGTGGTGCAGCAGGTCGAAGGTGTTGCCGCCCAGGACGAACACGAGGTCGTCGACGTCGAGGTCGTCGACCGTGTGCTCGGCGACGTCGCACCACAGGTCGACGCGGGGCACGTCGTAGGGGGCGAGGGACCGGCGCAGCCACAGCTCGGCCATCTCGTGCTGGGAGTCCGGCAGCGCCCACGGCCAGGCGACGACGCGCCTGCTGGGACGCAGGAACAGCCGCCACACCGCGGCCTCGTCGGCCGGTGAGCCACCGCCGCCCAGGTAGATCCGCGAGGTCATGACGCGAGCGACGGGTCCTTGAGCGCCACCGTCAGCGACTCGAAGGCGAGCAGGGGCGCGACGTTGGCCTCGAGCAGGTTGCGGGTGCGCTCGAGGGCGTCGACCCTGCGCAGGGTGTCCTCGGGCGTGGACTCGGCCGCGACCCGCTCGAGCTGGAGGTGCATCTCGTCGTTCACGAGCTCGGAGGCGGCGGCCATCTGCAGCACCAGGACGTCGCGGTAGAAGGCGATGAGGTCGACGATCGCCCGGTCGAGCTGGTCGCGCACGACCCGGCGACGCCGCCGCTTCTGCCTGTCCTCCAAGGCTTTCACGGCGCCCTTGGCTCGGCGTTCGACCGTCCCGATGCCTCGTCCTTCCGCGCCCTCGCCATACGCCGCGCGCAGCGCCTTCATCTCGCTCTCCTCGAGCGGGTCGCAGATCGACGCGGCGTCGTCGTTGACGGTGGAGACGAGGTCGGCCGCGAGCGCGAGGCAGGAGCCGAGGTCGGTGATCTGGGTGGGGATGCGCAGCACGTCCTGGCGACGCAGCCGAGCGGACTCGTCGGTGGCCAGCGCGCGCGCCCGGCCGATGTGGCCCTGCGCCGCGCGCGAGGCGAACGCCGCCATCGCGGGGTCGACGCCGAACACCGCGGTGAGCGCCGCCGCGACCTCGGCGGTCGAGGGCGTGGCGAGCATGAGGTGGCGGCAGCGGGAGCGGATGGTCGGCAGGACGTCCTCGGTGCTCGGGGCGCAGAGCACCCAGACGGTGCCGGGCGTGGGTTCCTCGATGCTCTTGAGCAGCGTGTTGGCGCTCTCCGCGTTGAGCCGGTCGGCGTCCTCGAGGACGAAGACGTGCCACGGCGCACGCGAGGGCGACATCGCCGAGCGGTGCACGAGCTCGCGGGTCTCGGCGACGGAGTAGGTGACCGACTCGGGCACGACGTGCTCGACGTCGACGTGGGCGGAGTGCCGCACGGCGACGCAGTCGGCGCAGGTGCCGCAACCGCCGTTCGGGCACACCAGCGCGGCGGCGAACGCCAGCGCCGCGGTGGAACGGCCCGAGCCGGGCGGCCCGGTGATGAGCCAGGCGTGCGTCATCGCGGTCGAGGGCAGCCCGGCGCGGGCCGCGGGGGCGTCGGCGGCCGCGTCGCGCAGCCGCGCCACGGCGTGGTCCTGGCCGACGAGGTCGGTGAAGACGTCGGTCATCCCACCGGCCGCTCGGCGAGCAGGGAGTCGACCCGGGCGCGTACCGCGGCGGAGATCTCGCGCCGGTCGGCCGAGGCGGACAGGACCAGGTAGCGGTCGGGGTCGCCGTCGGCGAGGGCGTGGAAGGCCGCCACGACGCTGCGGTGGAACTCCTCCGGCTCGGACTCGAGCCGGTCGGGCGCCGAGCCGAGGCGGGACAGCCCCGTGCCGGCCTCGACGTCGAGCAGCACGGTGAGGTCGGGCAGCAGCGAGCGGGTGGCCCACAGGTTGATCTCGCCGATCACGTCGGGCCCGAGGCCGCGACCGACCCCCTGGTAGGCCACGGAGGAGTCGATGTAGCGGTCGGTGATGACGACCGCCCCGCGCTCGAGCGCGGGGCGGACGAGCCGCGCGACGTGCTCGGCGCGGGACGCGGCGTACAGCAGCGCCTCGGCGCGGGGGTCGAGGCCGACGAACTCGGGGGTGAGGACGACGTGGCGGATCGCCTCGGCCGCCGGGGTCCCGCCCGGCTCGCGGGTGAGGACGACCTCGTGGCCGGCCTCGAGCAGCGCCTCGGCGAGCGCCCGCGCCTGGGTCGACTTGCCGGCGCCGTCGCCGCCCTCGAACGCGACGAAGAGTCCGGTGGCCACGGACCCGACCCTACGACGCCGCCCCGACGCCCCCACCCCCGAGCGCCTGTTCCCCACCTATCTGTCGTTACCGGGGGTCCTGACGGCCCGGGAAACAGCAGATAGGTGGGCAACAAGGAGGCGGGTCAGGCGTCGCGCTTCATCAGCGCCCAGGTGGCGCTCCCCACGGCCAGGACCACCCAGAGGACGAAGACGGCCAGGCCGGCGCCGTAGGAGAGCATCGAGTCGACCGGCTCGACGCTGGTGAAGGACAGCCCGGCGTTGGACGGGAGGTACCTCAGGACCGAGTCCCAGCTGGCCGGGAGCAGAGCGCTGGCCAGGGTCGGCAGGAACAGGATCCCTCCGATGAGGACACCGAGACCGGCACCGACGCTGCGCAGCAGGATCCCGAGGCACAGGCCGATCACGCCGATGCCGACCAGGTAGCCGATCGTGCCGAGGACCGCTCCGGCCACGCCGACGGCCGACCACGTCGTGCTCGCCACCCCGGCAGAGGTGAGGATCGCCGTCCCTGCGAAGAACGAGACGAGAACGCTGACCAGGACGGCGGGCACGAGCAGCGCCAGGAAGGTGAGCACCTTGCCGAGCAGCACGGGCCACCGGCGGGGTACGACGGCGATGCTCGTGCGGATCAGTCCGGACGAGTACTCCCGCGCGCCGACCAGCACGCCCATCACAGCCACGATGATGATGCCGAAGTTGGCGCCGGTGAGGACAGTGTCCACGGGGCTGGCCCCGGCGAAGGTCGGGCCGCCGCCTTGGGTCGACACCGACCCCGTCGCGACTGCGGCCGAGACGAGGCCGAAGGCGACGATCGAGACGACCAGGCCGCCGAGCATGATCCAGGTGGAGCGCAGCGAGCGGAGCTTGATCCACTCGCTGCGCACCACGCGGGGCAGGGTCGTGCAGGGTGCACCAGGCGCAACGTGAGTCGACGTGAGCGGTCGTACGTCGCGGTCAGGGGTGACGACGGTGGTGGACATCAGGCTGCCTTCCGGTCGGACGGGGAGGTGGAGGTGGCGACCGAGCCGTGGAACTCCACGGCGTCGCGGGTGAGCTCCATGAACGCCTGCTCGAGGGAGGCCTCGACGTTCGTGAGCTCGTGGAGGGTCAGGCCGTGCTCGGCCGCGACGTCTCCCACGCGTGCTGCGCTGACGCCCTCGATGTCGAGCACGCCCGGCTCGGCCGACGTGATGGACACGCCGTCGTCGGCCAGCAGGTTGCGCAGCGAGGTCGCGTGCGGCGAGACGACCCGAACGTGGTTCGAAGACGAGGCCGCGATGAAGTCGGCCATCGAGGTGTCCGCGATGATCCGGCCGCGGCCGATCACGACGAGGTGCTCGGCGGTCTGCTCCATCTCGCTCATGAGGTGGGAGGACAGGAAGACCGTGCGGCCCTCTGCGGCGAGGTCCTTGAGCAGGGTGCGGATCCAGAGGATGCCGTCCGGGTCCAGCCCGTTCACCGGCTCGTCGAGCATCACGATGCGCGGGTCGGCGAGCAGCGCCGAGGCGATACCGAGGCGCTGGCCCATGCCCAGCGAGAACCCGCCGGCCGGTTTCCTCGCCACGTCGGCGAGTCCCACGACCTCGAGCAGCTCGTCGACGCGCGGGGCGCCGATGCCGACCGTGGCGCCGAGGGCGAGCAGGTGGTTGCGCGCCGAGCGGCCCTTGTCGACCGCCTTCGCCTCGAGCAGCGCACCGAGCTCGGCGAGCGGCGCGGGGGAGGTCGTGTAGCTGCGGCCGTCGACGAGCGCCTCCCCGGAGGTGGGACGATCCAGGCCGAGGATCATGCGCATCGTCGTGGACTTGCCGGCCCCGTTCGGGCCGAGGAACCCGGTGACGACGCCGGGGCGGACGGTGAAGCTGATGTGGTCGACGGCGACGGTGTCGCCGTAGCGCTTGGTGAGCTCGTGGACTTCCAGCATGAGGTGCTCCTGCGGGTGATGTGGTGTGCCGTGCCACCACGTTCTCCCGCGCCGCTGCGACGCGTCGTCGTCCCGCTGCCGACACCCGCACCTACGACGGAGGCAGTATGCCGACTCGCCGTCGACCTCAGTCAGGGTCGCCAGCGCGGACGAGTCCGGTCCGGTAGGCGATCACGACGAGCTGGGCGCGGTCGCGCACACCGAGCTTGGTCATCGCGCGGTTTACGTGGGTCTTCGCCGTGAGCGGGGAGAGGAAGAGCCGCGCCGCGATGTCGTCGTTGGTGAGGCCGTGCGCCACGAGCGCGACCACCTCGCGCTCGCGCTCGGTGAGGACGTCGAGGTCCGCGCCGACGAGGTCGGGAGCGCCGTCGGTCGGCGCCGCGAGAAGACGGTCGATGAGGCCGCGGGTAGCCTTCGGCGACAGCAGCGCCTCACCCGAGGCCACGACCCGGATCGCGTCGAGCAGCTCCACCGGCTCCACACCCTTGCCGAGGAACCCGCTCGCCCCGGCGCGCAGCGCCGCGAGCACGAGGTCGTCCTCCTCGAACGTGGTGAGCACGAGGACCTTGACGTCGACGAGCTCGGCGTCACCCGTGATGAGCCCGGTGGCGGAGATCCCGTCGGTGCCGGGCATGCGGATGTCCATGAGCACGACGTCAGGACGCGTCTCGCGCGCCTGCCCGAGCGCGTCCTCGCCGTCGACCGCCTCCCCCACGACCTCCATGTCGGCCGCGCTGCGCACGAGCGCGGCGAACCCCGCGCGGATGAGCGCCTGGTCGTCGGCCAGCAGCACGCGGATGCTCACGCGAGGCTCCGCTGGTACGCCGAGGCCACGTCCGCGCTGCCGAGGGGCAGCTCCGCGTGCACGCCGAACCTGGCCTCGCCGAGCGGACCGGCCTCGAGCGTGCCGCCGACGGACGCGACCCGCTCGCGCATCCCGACGAGCCCGTGCCCCTGACCGCTCACGGCTGCCTCCGCAGCGACCGGGTTCACGACGTCGAGCACCAGCGAGTCGGCGCGGTAGTCCACCGTCACCTCGGCCGAGCCGAGCCCGTGCTTGCCCGCGTTGGTGAGCGCCTCCTGCACGAGACGGTAGGCCGTGAGGTCGACGCCCGGCGCGAGGTCGCGGGGTGAGCCGACGACCCGCCACGAGACCGTGAGCCCGGACCGGCGTACCGACTCGACGAGCGCGTCGGCCTGGGCGAGCCCGGGCGCGGGGGCCGTATCCGGCGCGGCCTCGGACGTGCGCAGCAGGCCGAGGATCGTCGCCATCTCGGAGAGCACCACGGCGCTCGCGTCGCGCACGTGACCGAGGGCGACCTCGGCCGCGTCGGGGTCGGAGTGCACGAGGTGCCGCGCTACGCCGGACTGCACGTTGATCACCGAGATGTGGTGCGCGACGACGTCGTGCAGCTCGCGCGCGATGCGCAGCCGCTCCTCGGTCACGCGACGCTGCGCCTCCTCCTCGCGGGTCTGCTCGGCCCGCCGGGCACGCTCCTCCGCGGCGATGACGAGCTGTCGCTGCGTGCCTACGGCGATGCCGATCGCGCACGCCATGGCGCTCACGGCGAGCAACGTGTAGGTCGAGTCGCCGAAGAGGTCCTCACCGGTGACGAGGCGGTAGGTCACGACGAAGACGAGCGCCGTCGCGGCCGCGCACAGCAGGGCGGTCCGGCGCGGGCGCAGGGTGGCCACGGTGTAGAGGGCGATCATCGCCGGTGCGACGGTCTGGGACGGACCGCCGCTGATCACGATCCCGAGCGCGCCGACGACCACGGTGACGGCCCAGACGGCCATCGGGGCACGCCGTCGCCACACCAGGACGAGACAGCTGATGACGACCGGTAGGTAGGCAGCCGGGGTCTGGCCGTGCGGACCGGTGTTGCGCGGGTCGGGCTGCCCGAGCAGGCCGAGCAGGAGGACGACCGCCGCGAGGACCGAGTCGAAGACGAACGGCCGGGCGCGCATCCACGCGCGTGCGTCCGCCCACCAGGTCACGGCGCCACTGTAGGCGGGGTGACCTAGTGGGCGCGTCCGCCGAGCGCCGTACCAACGACCTACTGCGCCCGCAGTACGACGGGGCGCCACCCCCCTTAGGGGTCAGGCTTTCGCTGCGGTCTTCTTCGCTGCGGTCTTCTTCGCTGCGGTCTTCTTGGCTGTTGTCTTCTTCGCCGGGGTCTTCTTCGCCGGGGTCTTCTTCGCGGCCTTCTTCTTCGGCGCGGGGTCCTTCGCACGGCGCTCGGCGAGCAGGTCGGCCGCGCGCTCGATCGAGATCGTGGCGGGGTCGTCCGCGCGACGCAGCGAGGCGTTGGTCTCGCCGTCGGTGACGTAGGGACCGAAGCGGCCCTCCTTGAGCTGGACCTCGCGCTGGGTCGAGGGGTCCACGCCCACGACGATGCCCGGCTTCGGCGCGGCCTGGCCGCGGCGGCCCTTCGGCTGCGCGAGCAGGGCGAGCGCCTCCTCGAGGGTCACCGTGAAGATCGACTCCTCGCTCGGCAGCGAACGCGAGTCCTTGTCCTTGGTGATGTACGGGCCGTAGCGACCGTTCTGCGCGGTGATGAGCACGCCGTCGGACGGGTCGACGCCGACCTCCCGGGGGAGCGACAGCAGCCGGAGCGCCGTCTCGAGGTCGATGGTGTCGATGGCCATGTCGGCGAACAGCGACGACGTCCTCGGCTTCGCCGACTTCGGCGCCTCGTCCTCGAGGATCTCGGTCACGTAGGGGCCGTAGCGGCCGGTCTTGGCGACGATCTCGCGTCCGGTCGACGGGTCGACGCCGAGCGGGTGGTCGCCGGACGGCAGCGCGAGCAGCTCGGCCGCCTTCTCCGCGGTCAGCTCGTCGGGCGCGAGCTCGACGGGCACGTTGGCCCGCTCCTCGCCGCGCTCGACGTAGGCGCCGTAACGACCGACGCGGAGCACCGCGTCGGAGTCCGCGATCGGGAACGTCGACAGCTCGCGGGCGTCGATCTCCCCGAGGTCGTTCACCAGCGGGTGCAGGCCGGCGAAGTCGGTCGAGGCGTCACCGCGGTAGAAGCGGTCGAGCACCCCGACGCGGTCGACCTCGCCGGAGGCGACGGTGTCGAGGATCTCCTCGAGCCGCGCGGTGAAGTCGTAGTCGACGAGCGTGCTGAAGTGCTCCTCCATGAGGCGCGTGACGGCGAACGCGAGGAACGACGGCACGAGCGCGGATCCGCGCTTCACGACGTAGCCGCGGTCGACGATCGTGCCCATGATCGAGGCGTACGTCGACGGCCGCCCGATGCCGCGCTCCTCGAGAGCCTTCACGAGCGAGGCCTCGGTGTAGCGCGGCGGCGGGTTGGTCGAGTGGCCCTCGGGCTCGAGGCGCAGCGCGGTGAGGACGTCGCCGACCGACAGCGGCGGGAGCCGGCGCTCCGCGTCGTCGCCGTCCTTGGCCTCGGCGTCGTCGTCGATCGACTCCTCGTAGGCCGCGAGGAACCCGCGGAAGGTGATGACGGTGCCGCTCACCGAGAACTCGGCGTCGCGGCCGTCGGTGGCGACCGCGCCGAGGCGGATCGTGGCCGTCATGCCGCGGGCGTCGGCCATCTGGGAGGCGACGGTGCGCTTCCAGATCAGGTCATAGAGCAGGAAGTCGTCGCCGCGCAGCTCGCCCGCGACGCCGGCCGGCGTGCGGAAGACGTCGCCGGCGGGACGCACGGCCTCGTGCGCCTCCTGCGCGTTCTTCACCTTGCGGTCGTAACGGCGCGGCACCTCGGAGACGTGGTCGCTGCCGTAGAGGTCGGCGGCCTGCGCCCGGGCGGCGTTGACCGCAGACTCGGACAACGTGGTGGAGTCGGTACGCATGTAGGTGATGTAGCCGCGCTCGTAGAGACCCTGGGCGACGCGCATCGTGCGCTGGGCACCCCAGCGCAGCTTGCGGCTGGCCTCCTGCTGCAGCGTCGAGGTCATGAACGGCGCGGCGGGCGAGCGACGGTAGGGCTTGTCCTCGACCGAGCGCACGATGAAGGGCACGTCCTGGAGCGCCGCGGCGAGCGAGCTCGCGGTCTCCTCGGTGAGGTGAGCGGCGTCGGCCCGGGTCAGCACGCCGAGATCGCTGAAGTCCTTGCCGGTGGCGACCCGCTTGCCGTCGACCGCGACGAGCTTCGCGCCGAACGAGCCCGGGTCGAACAGGCCCTCGACGTCCCAGTACGACGCGGAGCGGAACGCGATGCGCTCGCGCTCGCGGTCGACGACCAGGCGCGTGGCGACCGACTGCACGCGGCCGGCCGACAGACCGGTCATGACCTTCTTCCACAGGACCGGCGAGACCTCGTAGCCGTAGAGCCGGTCGAGGATGCGGCGGGTCTCCTGGGCGTCGACGAGGTCCTGGTCGAGCTCGCGGGTCTCGTTCACCGCGCGCTGGATGGCGTCCTTCGTGATCTCGTGGAAGACCATCCGCTTGACCGGCACCTTCGGCGCCAGCACCTCGAGCAGGTGCCAGGCGATGGCCTCACCCTCGCGGTCCTCGTCCGTGGCGAGGAGCAGGACGTCGGCGTCGGCGAGCTTCTTCTTCAGCTCGGCGACCTTCGTGCGCTTGTCCGCGTCGACGACGTAGAGCGCCTGGTAGCCGTGGTCCACGTCGACCCCGAGCCGCGACCACGCCTCGCCCTTGTACTTGGCGGGGATGTCGGCCGCGCGCTTGGGCAGGTCGCGGATGTGCCCGACCGAGGCCTCGACGTCGTAGCCCGGGCCGAGGTAGCCCTGGATGGTCTTCGCCTTCGCCGGCGACTCGACGATCACGAGCGTGCGACCGCCGCCGGTCGCCGCACCGTCGTCGACTGGAGCGGACTCGGCCGTCGCCTTGGCCTTCGGGGGCACGCGTCTCCTCGTGATCGACGGCGGGGTCACCCCCGCCCGAGCGTCGGGGTCGCCCCCGCTCGAACTGTCCGGACAGCATCATCGGACGGGCGGAGTCTCACCATCCGACAGGGCCCCCTGTCAAACCCGCCTGCCCCGCACGGCGTGTCGCCGGCTCGGAGTTCCGGCGTATCACCCCAGGTCAGGGCCCCGCACACCCCCAGAACGAGACATCCACGACTCCACCCTTCACCAGCCCCTCCCTCACCCCCGCTGGTTTCCGCACGACGGTGCCCCCACGTCAGGCGATGACCTCGATCGAGCTCAGGGTCGGGTCGCTGGAGTAGGCCACCCGCCCGACGCGACCCGCCTGCTCGATGTCCTCGACGATCTGCACCGTGACCCGCTCCCCCGGCGCGAGCAACGGCACTCCGGGCGGGTAGGGGCAGAACTGCTCGGCGCTGATCTCGCCCACGGCCTCGCGCAGCGGGATACGCCGCCGCGGCGCGAAGAACGCCTCGCGCGGGCTCACGACGACCTCGGGCACGACCTGCCAGTGCGCCGACGGCGCCGGATCACGCGGCTCGCCGCGCAGCCGCTCGAGGAGCGACACGAGCATGTCGGCCGTCCGGAGGCAGAACTCGTGCTCGTCGAGGATCGACATCGTCATGACGACCGAGTCGGCGTCGGCGGCCTCGACGCCGTTGCCCTGCTGCCACAGCAGGTCCGCGAGCCCGACGCCGTCGACACCGGTGCGCGGCAGCCACAGCGTGAGCTTGAGCGGGTCGCACGCGACGCCGATCTCGGCCTCCTCCACCACGACCAGACCCGGCACCTGCCGCAGCCGCGCGCGCATCTGCGCCACGCTGGCGATCGCCCGCTCGAGCTCGGCGGCACCCATCTCGTCCATCACGGCACGCGTTGCGTCGATCGAGGCCATGAGCGTGGCCGACGGCGACGTCGTCGCGGTGAGGTCGACCGCGCGGTCGAGCCGGTCGGCACCGACCCGCGCTCCCGACACGGCGACCACGGCCGTCTGCGTGTAACCCATGAGCGCCTTGTGCACGCTCGTGATCGCGACGTCGGCGCCGTTCGCGAACGCGCCGCGGCGCTCGAGGAAGAACAGGTGCGCGCCCCACGCCTGGTCGACGACCAGCACGCGGTCGGCCTCGTGCACGACGCTCGCCAGCGCTGCGACGTCGGCGAGCGTCCCGACGTAGGTCGGCGTCGTGACGAAGACGGCGACGACCTCCGGCGCGAGCCCGACCAGGGCCGACGGATCGACGCCGAGGGGCAGCCCGAGCTCGGGGTGCAGCGTCGGCTGCACCCAGGTCGGCATCGACCCACTGACCACGAGGCCCGCGAGCGCGCTGCGGTGCGACGTGCGGTCGAGGGCGACCGCCACGCCCGGGCCACCCACGGCCGTGATCGCGGCGATGTTGCCCTGCGACGAGCCGCCGACGAGGAACCGCGCGTGGTCCGCGCGCACGCTCGCCGCCCACAGCGCCTCGGACCGCTCGAGCACGCGACCGGAGTAGTGGTTGTCGTCGGCACCGCCCTGCAGCGAGACGTCGTCGCGGATCAGGGGCGCCAGACGGTCCGACCCGAGCGCGGGGTCCGCGCCGGTGTAGCGGTACTTGTGCCCCGGGATCTGCAGCGGGCGCATGCCCTTGTCGCGCGCGGCGAGCCACGCGTCGACGAGCGGGTGCTCAACCACGTCGGTCCGTCCGTCCTGTCGTCATGTGCCCACCGGCGGGTCGAGTGCGAGCAGGCCGTCCTCGAGGAGTCCGCGCACCGCGAGCAGGGCACCGGGCAGCACGTCGTCGGGATCGAGGTCGTACGCCGCGGCCACGGCGTCGATCGCGCCGGACAGCGTCGTCGCGCCGTCGAGCACCCGCACGAGGTGGATGCCGACGGAGTCCAGCACGACGTCGGGGCGCCAGCCGCCGACGAGTCCGACGTGCGGCGGCATCGGACCGAGTCGCCCGCTCTCGTCGGTGCGCTCCTCCTCGACCACGCGCAGGCCCGGCACGCGCCGCGGGCGCGAGTCGAGGAGCGCGAACGCGTCGAGCACCGACCAGCCGGCCCGGGTCGCGACGAGCGCGGTGACCTCGTCGCCGCGCGGCTGGCGCGGCGCGGTCGCGACGTCCTCGACCCGCGGCCCCTGCTCGCCGTAGGTCCCGCCACGGTGCAGCACGATCCACCCGAAGCCGATGCCCTCCGCGTCCATCGCACGCAGCTCGTCGAGCCACTCGGCGTAGCGACGCTCGTACTCGGCCAGCCCCTCAGGATCGTCGTGGTGACCGCCAGCGTCGCGCAGCCAGAGACCGACGTACTCGGCCGGGTCCTGCACCTCGCGCTGCGCCACCCACGCGTCGCAACCGGTCGTGGCGACCCACGTGGCGACCCGCTCACGCCAGTCCTGTCCGCGCACGTGCACCCAGTTCGCCAGGATCACCGCGGTCCCGCCGTCGACGAGCCGGGCCGGCGCCTGCTGCACGAGGATCCGGCCGAGGTCGTCGGCAGGGAGCCCGGCGTCGCGATAGGTGTAGCGGTGACCGGGCGAGATGACGAACGGCGGGTTGCTCACGACGAGGTCGAACGTCTCGGCACCGACGGGCTCGAACAGCGATCCCTCGCGCAGGTCCCACTCCTGGCCGGACAGCTCCGCGGTCGCGGAGGCCAGCAGCAGCGCACGGCGGTTGCGGTCCGTGGCGACGACGGTGCCGGCATGGCGGCCGAGGTGCAGGGCCTGGACCCCGCACCCGGTTCCGAGGTCGAGCGCGCGGGCCACCGGCGCGCGCGGCGTGAGCCGCGCGAGGGTCAGGGACGCACCGCCGACGCCGAGGACGTGGTCCACGGCCACCTCGTCGGCCTCGCGTCCGGCCGAGTCGGGTCCGTGGTCGCTCACGACGTACCAGTCGGTGTCGCTCTCGCCGTACGGCCGGACGTCGACGAGGGCTCGCAGCATGGCCCCTCCCCCGACCAGACCGAGGCCGAGCAGGTCCTGGAGCGGCAGATGACGAGCGACGTCGTCGCGGTCGGCCGCCTCGCCGAGCACGAACAGTCTGACGAGCTCCGCGTCGGCGCCGTGCCGGTCCTGCAGCGCGCGTCGGGCAGGGACGCTCTCGCCACGACCGAGGGCGGCGTACGCCGAGGCCCCGAGCATCGACAGCAGGCCGTCGGCGGTGAAGCCCGCGTCGAGGAACGCCTCGCGCACCCGCGAGGCCGCGCCGCGGTCGATGCCGCCGTGATCGGTCACGCCCCGATCATGGCCCACCCGCGACGACGACGCGGGCCCGGAGGGGAGTCCTCCGGGCCCGCGTCGGTGCCGTGCGGTGATGGTCGGTCAGTGGTCGTGCTGCTCGCCCTCGACGTGCTCCTGACCCTCGTCGCCGTGGTGCTCGGCGTAGTGGTGGTCTGTGCCGTAGCTGGGGTCGTGGTGCTCGCCCACGTGCTCGAGGATCCCCTCGATCTCGGGGTCCTCACCGACGGCGATCGGACGCGACTTCGCGACGACGACGGCGCCGACGACGATGAGGAAGGCCACGATGGCCAGGCCCCAGCCGATCTTGGCGTTGCCCGCGAGGTAGAGCGACACGACCGTCGGCGCGATGAGCAGGGCGACGAGGTTCATCACCTTGAGCAGCGGGTTGATGGCCGGTCCGGCGGTGTCCTTGAACGGGTCGCCGACGGTGTCGCCGATGACCGTGGCCGCGTGCGCCTCGGAGTACTTGCCGCCGAAGTTGCCGTCCTCGACGAACTTCTTCGCGTTGTCCCAGGCTCCGCCGGAGTTCGATAGGAACACGGCCATGAGCACGCCGGTCGCGATCGTGCCGGCGAGGTAGGAGCCCAGGGCGCCGATGCCGAGGCCGAAGCCGACGACCATCGGCATGAGCACCGCGAGCAGACCCGGCGTGATCAGCTCACGCAGCGAGTCGCGGGTGACGATGTCGACTACCTTGCCGTACTCCGGCTTCTCGGTGCCCTCCATGATCCCGGGGTGGTCGCGGAACTGGCGACGCACCTCGAAGATCACCGCACCTGCTGCGCGCGAGACCGCGTTGATCAGCAGGCCGGAGAACAGGAAGACCACCGCCGCGCCGAGGATGAGCCCGACGAGGTTGCGCGGGTTGGCGACGTCGAGGACCGCGCCGTACTGCGCCTGGTCGCCGACGTCCGGGACCACGACGTTGCCGCCGGCGATCGCCGCCTTCGTCGCAGCCACCACGGTGTCTCGGAACGCGCCGAACAGAGCGGTCGCCGCGAGCACGGCGGTCGCGATCGCGATGCCCTTGGTGATCGCCTTCGTGGTGTTGCCGACCGCGTCGAGGCTGGTGAGGACCTTGGCGCCCTCCTCCGAGATGTCGCCCGACATCTCGGCGATGCCCTGCGCGTTGTCCGACACCGGGCCGAAGGTGTCCATCGAGACGATGACGCCCACGGTGGTGAGCAGGCCGGTGCCGGCGAGCGCGATGGCGAACAGCGCCAGCAGGACCGAGCCCTGGCCGAGCAGGTAGGCGGCGAAGACCGCCGCGCCGATGAGCAGCGCGGAGTAGACCGCGGACTCGAGACCGACCGAGATGCCCGCGAGGATCACCGTGGCCGGACCGGTGAGCGAGCTCTTGGCGACGTCGTCGACCGGCTTGCGGTTGGTCTCGGTGAAGTAGCCGGTGAGCTGCTGGATGGCGGCGGCCAGGACGATGCCGATGAGCACGGCTCCGATGGCCAGGATCCGCGGGTTGAACGCCGCGACGTTGACCAGTCCGAGGTTGTCGCCGACGACGCCGTCGATCTTCACGATGCTGTCGGGGAGGTAGACGAACGTCATGATCGAGACGAGGACGGCCGACACGATCGCGGAGATGAAGAAGCCGCGGTTGATCGCGCTCATGCCCGAGCGGTCGCCGCTGCGAGGCGAGACCGCGAAGATGCCGATCACCGCGGTGATGACGCCGATGGCCGGAACGAGGAGCGGGTAGACCAGCCCGAGGTTGCCGAAGGCGGCCTTGCCCAGGATGAGCGCCGCCACCAGGGTCACGGCGTAGGACTCGAAGAGGTCGGCCGCCATGCCGGCGCAGTCGCCGACGTTGTCCCCGACGTTGTCCGCGATGGTCGCGGCGTTGCGCGGGTCGTCCTCGGGGATGCCCTGCTCGACCTTGCCGACGAGGTCGGCTCCGACGTCGGCAGCCTTGGTGAAGATGCCGCCGCCGACACGCATGAACATCGCGAGCAGCGCGGCACCGAAGCCGAAGCCCTCCAGGACCGTCGGGGCGTCGCCCTTGTAGATGAGCACGACGATCGACGCACCGAGAAGGCCGAGGCCCACGGTGAACATGCCCGCGACGCCACCGGTGCGGAAGGCGATGCGCATCGCCTTGATCTCGCCGTCGTCCTCGTTGGCCGCGGCGGCGACGCGCACGTTGCCGCGCACCGCGAGCCACATGCCGGTGTAGCCGGTGATCGCCGAGAAGACCGCGCCGACCACGAAGAAGATCGAGCGACCGATCTTCTCCGACGTCGTGTCCGCCGGCAGGAGGAAGAGGAGGAAGAACACGAGGGCCGCGAAGACGGACAGGGTGCGGAACTGGCGGGACAGGTACGCCGCCGCGCCCTCCTGCACCGCCGCGGCGATCTCCTGCATCTTCTCGGTGCCCTGGCTGGCGGCCAGCACCTCGCGGGCGAGGACCCAGGCGACACCAAGAGCGGCGATGGCCACCAGTCCCACGATGGCGACCAGGGTGAGGTTCCCGCCGGCGACGGTCACATCGCCTAGGGAAGCGGTCAACGACCTGGACATTCAGGCTCCCTGCGTACGTAAAGGGGTCCGCTCACGTCCCGTGCGGGAGTGCGAACCCTCGAGTGCGCCGGAGTCTACGCACGGCTGTGACCTTGACCACGCCCAGGACCCCGGATCGCGATGCGGCATCGGTCACACTAGGCCAGCCTCCGCTGTGTCCCGCGAGCCGTGCGCCGAGCATGCAACCGCTGTCATCCTCCCGGCCGGATGTCGCTGGTGCTGTGGTCGTTTCCCGGCCCGGGTGGCGACCGGAGCCCCAGGGAGGTCGGGTGGGACTAGGTCGTGCGGCTCGTGGGCCACGCGAGGGTGACGACTTCGCCGTGGGTCCGCAGCTCGGGCACCAGGGCCCGCACCAGTGCCAGCGCGACGCCGTCGTCCTCGTCGGGCACGGCCGGGTCGCTGCGGTCGTGCACCTCGACCTCGAACCCGTGGCCGTCCTCGCGCACCACGACGTCGACGGCGTGGCTCAGCTCGGCGGCGCCGTGGCGCAGCACCGCGCGGGCCACCGCCTCGCCGACGGCGAGCCGGACGTCGTCGACCGTCTCCTCGTCGAGACCGACACGTCGGGCGGCGGCGACCGCGACCAGCCGGGCGGTCCGGACGTGCTCGGCCGACGGCGGGATCGAGAGCGTGGCGGCCGGCACGGCGCTAGCTCGCGAGCGCGTCGGCGACGGAGGCGTGCAGCGGGATGAGCGCGTCGAGACCGGTGATGCGGAAGACCCTGGCGACCCGATCGGCGGTGACGACCACGTCGAGGCGGCCCTCGGCCTCGCGGACCCGCTTGAGGGCCTTCACGAGCACGGACAGCCCGGTCGAGTCGAGGAAGTCGACCCGGGAGAGGTCCACCACGAGATCGGTCCGGTCCTCGGCGGTGAGCCGGCTCAGCTCGGCGTCGAGCTGCGGTGCGGTGTAGATGTCGACCTCGCCGATGGCGACGACGACCATGCGACCGGACTCCTCACGGGTGCTGACATCGAGATCCACGTCTGCACTCTGGCACAGCCCCGGCGCCTCCGTCCCGCCCCTTCCCGCGAGTACCTGGTCCACGTGTCGCTCTGGAGGCCGTGCGAACGACACGTCGGACAGGTACTCGCGGCAGGGCAGGATTCACCCCGTGCCGACTCCGGATCCTGCGCTGCTGCTGTCGCGGCTCGCCGCCGGGCGAGGCGATCGGCTGCTGCACGTCGAGCGGGTGCCGGCGCGCATCGGAACCGCGGTCGGCTGGCCCGACTGGGTCGAGGTCGACCTGCGCGACTCGTGGACCCGTCGCGGCATCGAGTTCCCGTGGATGCACCAGGCCGACGCGGCCGACCTGGCGCACGCCGGGCGGCACGTCGTCGTCGCCACCGGCACGGCGTCGGGCAAGTCGCTCGCCTACCTCATGCCGGCCCTCACCTCCGTGCTCGACGGCTCGCGCGCACCTAACGGTCGCGGCGCCACGGCGCTGTACCTCGCCCCGACGAAGGCCCTCGCGCACGACCAGTGGCGCGCGATCGAGGAGCTCGGGGTCGACGGTCTCCGCGTCTCGGCGTACGACGGCGACACCCCCGACGAGGAGCGCGCCTGGATCCGCGCGCACGCGGGCTACGTGCTGACCAACCCCGACCTGCTGCACCGGTCGATGCTCCCCGGCCACGAGCGCTGGTCGTCGTTCCTGCGGGCGCTGGACTACGTCGTCGTCGACGAGTGCCACGTCTACCGTGGCGTCTTCGGATCGCACGTGGCCAACGTGCTGCGCCGGCTGCGCCGCGTCGCGGCGCGCTACGGCTCGACACCGACGTTCGTCCTCGCGTCGGCGACCTCCGGCGACCCGGCGGCCTCGGCCTCGCGGCTCGTCGGAGTTCCGGTCGAGGCGGTCAGCGACGACGCCTCGCCGCGCGGCGCGACGTCGTTCGCCCTCTGGGAGCCGCCGCTCACCGACCACGGCGGTGAGAACGACGCCCCCACCCGGCGTACGGCGACGGCCGAGACCGCCTCGCTGCTGACCGACCTCGTCGTCGGGGGCGTCCGCACGCTCGCGTTCGTCCGCTCGCGTCGCGGCGCCGAGGCCGTCGCGATGACCTCGCGCGACACGCTGGCCGAGGTCGACCCCGAGCTGAGCGACCGGGTGGCGGCGTACCGCGCGGGCTACCTGCCGGAGGAGCGCCGCGCCCTCGAGGACGCGCTGCGCTCGGGGGAGCTGCTCGGCGTCGCGGCGACCAACGCCCTCGAGCTCGGGGTCGACGTCACCGGGCTCGACGCCGTGCTGCTCTGCGGCTGGCCGGGCACGCGTGCCTCGATGTGGCAGCAGGCCGGCCGAGCGGGCCGCTCCGGCGGTGACGCGCTCGCGATCCTCGTCGCGCGCGACGACCCGCTCGACACCTACCTCGTCCATCACCCCGAGGCCGTGTTCGGCGCCGGGGTCGAGGCGACGGTGTGCGACCCGACCAATCCGTACGTGCTCGGCCCGCACCTGTGCGCCGCGGCGGCGGAGCTGCCGCTGACCGAGGACGACCTGCCCACGTTCGGGCCCACCGCCCGCGCCGTGCTCGACTCCCTCGTCGACCGGGGCCTGCTCCGGGTGCGTCCGGGCGGCTGGTTCTGGACGCGGCGTGAGCGGGCGAGCGACCTCGCGGACCTGCGCGGCATCGGCGGGGGGATGGTCAAGGTGGTCGAGGACGAGACCGGCCGCATGCTCGGCACCGTCGATCCCGGAGCGGCCCACACGACCGTGCACACCGGCGCGGTCTACGTGCACCAGGGCGCGACGTACGTCGTCGACCTGCTCGACCTCGAGGACTCGGTGGCCGTCGCGCACCGCGAGGAGGTCGACTGGACGACCTCGGCCCGCGACACCACGGACATCCGCGTGGTCGACGTCATCGCGCGCGAGCAGTGGGGCGAGGCCGAGCTCGTGCACGGGCACGTCGAGGTGACCAACCAGGTGGTGTCCTACCTCAAGCGCCGCTACCTCACCGGCGCCGTGATCGGCGAGGAGCCGCTCGACCTGCCGCCGCGGCACCTGCGCACGCAGGCGGTGTGGTGGACGGTGTCGGGCGAGCAGCTCTCGGCGGCCGAGCTGCGAGACGTCGACGTACCCGGCGCCGCGCACGCGGCGGAGCACGCCTCGATCGGCCTCCTGCCGCTCGTCGCCACCTGCGACCGGTGGGACATCGGCGGTGTCTCGACCGCGCTGCACGAGGACACCGGCCGGACGACGGTCTTCGTCTACGACGGCCACCCGGGCGGCGCCGGCTTCGCCGAACGCGGCTACGCCGCGGCACGCACCTGGCTCACGGCGACGCGCGACGCGATCGCGGCCTGCGAGTGCCCCGACGGCTGCCCGAGCTGCGTGCAGAGCCCGAAGTGCGGCAACGGGAACAACCCCCTCGACAAGCTCGGCGCCGTCCGCCTCCTCGACGTCCTGCTCGCCGGCGCCCCGGACCAGGCCCCTCACTAGGACGCGATGGGGCGGGCTGGGGCTGCGAGGATCGCGGGGTGACGGTGACGCGCGAGCAGATCGCCGGGGTGGTGCTCGCCGCGGGTGCCGGGACCCGGCTGCTCCCGCTGACCCTCGAGCGGGCGAAGGCGATGTGCCCGGTGGGGAACCGGCCGCTCGTCGACTGGGCGGTCGACCGGGTCTCGGGGCACGTCGGGTCGGTCGCGGTGAATGTGCACGGCTCGCAGCCCGGGCTGCTCGCGCACGTCGCGGACCGGGTGCACGCGTCCGTCGAGGACGGCGAGCGGCTCGGTACGGCGGGTGCTCTCGGCCACCTCGCGGGCTGGATCGACGGCCGGCACGTGCTCGTGCACAACGCTGACGCGTTCCTCGACAGCGACCTCGACGAGCTGCTCGAGGGCTGGACGGGCGAGCATCCTCGACTGCTCGTGCACCGCCAGGACGGGCCGAGCGACTTCGGGTCCGCGAGGTTCGTCGGCGCGAGCCTCCTGCCGGCGCGCCTCGTGAGCCTCATGCCCGACGCCCCGGCGGGCCTCTACCGGCTCGTGTGGGAGCCGGCCTTCAGGGACGGGACCCTCGAGCTCGTCGAGACTCTCGGCACGGCGATCGACTGCGGCACTGCGGCTGACTACCTCCGCGCCAACCTGCACGTCTCCGGCGGTGCCAGCGTGGTCGCCGACGGCGCCGTGGTCGAGGGCTCGATCACGCGGTGCGTGGTGTGGCCGGGTGCCCGAGTCGAGGCGGACGAGGTGCTCGTCGACGCGATCCGAACACCGCACGTCACCGTGAGCGGCGTCGCGACCGGCTGACGTCTTCGGCGTCGCCCGCCAGCAGGCGGGTGAGCCAGCGCGACCACGGTGCTCGCGGCCGGCTGTGGACGATCAGGCGGCAACTCCTCCGGTCGCGCCGCGCCTACCATCGAGGCATGACCCGCAGCGCCGCCTTCTTCGACCTCGACAAGACGATCCTCGCCAAGTCGAGCTCCCTCGCGTTCGCGCGCCCGTTCTACAAGGGGGGCCTCCTCGGCCGGTCCGACGTGCTCAAGAGCGCCTACGCCCAGTTCACCTACCTGTCCTCGGGCGCCGACCACGACCAGATGGAGACGATGCGGCACTACATGTCCGAGCTCGTGAAGGGCTGGGACGTCGAGACGGTGCGGCAGATCGTGGCCGAGACCCTCGACGAGATCGTCGACCCCTTCGTCTACGAGGAGGCGGTCGACCTCATCGAGGAGCACAAGGAGGCCGGCCGGGACGTCATCATCATCAGCTCGTCCGGCACCGAGGTCGTCGAGCCCATCGGGGAGCGGCTCGGCGTCGACCGCGCGATCGGCACCCAGGTGGAGATCGTCGACGGCAAGTACACCGGCGAGATCCTCTTCTACGCCTACGGCGAGGGGAAGGCCGACGCCATGCGCGCCCTCGCGGCCGAGAACGGCTACGACCTCGCCGACTCCTACGCCTACACCGACTCGATGACGGACCTTCCGATGCTCGAGATCGTCGGGCACCCTGTGTGTGTCAACCCGGACGCCACCCTGCGCAGGACGGCGGTCGAGCGCGGTTGGCCGGTCGTGGACTTCGCCCGGCCGGTCGCGATGCCGACCGTGCGCCAGCGCATCGCGGGCGTCAACACGCCCGACAACCGCCGCAACGCCCTCGTGGCGGGCGCGGCGACGGTCGCCCTCGGGCTTGCCTGGTACGCCGGGCGACGCCGCGGGGCCAGCTAGGAGACCACCGTGGCCGGAGCGCAGCGCGGCAACCGACATCGCGCTGCTTCGGGCGACAGCGTCGCGGCGTACCCGCTCGACCGGGCGCTCGACGGACGGCTCGACCTCGACGACCTCGACGCCCCGCTCGACCTCGACGTCATCGGCGCCGGCAACGACCGCCCGCGGATCTCCGAGCAACTGCGCCGGCTCCTCGAGACCACCGGCGTCGGCCCGTTCGTGCGTCGGCACCGGGTGCCTCTCGTCGCCGGCGTCCTGACGGCGGCGCTGGTGGCCGGAGCCGGCATGCAGTGGTGGGTCTCGCGACCGGTCCCCCTGCCCGACGCGCCCCTGCTGCTGGTGAAGACGAGCGGCGCGGACTCCACGCAGGTCACCGTCGCGACCTCCGGCGACAGGGTCGCGCTGTCCCTGTCGGTCGCCGTCGCGTCGGTGGAGCGCACCGGAGTCGTCGTGGCGCTGCTCGGCATCACCGGACCCGGTCTCACCCCGCTCGGCGCAGACAGATCGGTCGTCGACACGTCCGCGACCGACTCGGTCTCGAGCGTGCGCGCGACGCTGGACTGCACCACCCCGGGATCAAGCGCTGCGGCGATCGCCTCGATGCCCGACGACTTCCACGTCCTGGTCAGCAGGACGGCGCCGGAGGGGGAGACCCGGCGCGACGAGATCCGACTGGTCGGCGCGCAGCGGCTCGCCCAGGTCGTGCGTGCCACCTGCCTCCAGGCCGTGGCCGACCGCGAGCTGACCGCGGCGTCGGTCCGTGCGACCGCTCTCGACGGCGTGGCCGCCTCCGACCTCACGGTCGCGGTGACCAGCGTGGGCGAGCGCGCGTGGCCGGGGCTGAGGGTGTCCACGCGCGCCCTGCCCTGGGTGGTCAACGGCCGACAGACCGTGGGCCTCCCGGCGGGAGGCACCGTCGCGATCCGCGCGCGGCTCTGGCTGCAGGACTGCGCCGACCCGACCGCTGCGCTCCGCGACGGACTGCTCTTGCGCACGACCGTGTCCAGCCAGGACGCCGGGCCCGGGACGGCCGACGACGACGGCAACACGGTCCGGCTCCGTCTGCCCACCACGCAGCTCGCCCAGGTGGCGCGGTCGTTCGCGGCGGTGTGCTCCAGCGCCGTCCCGACAGCCCTTGTGACCCAGGCGGTGCTGAACAGCGGCGGGTCCGACACCTCGGCCGGCACCGTCGAGATCACCCTTGCGGTCCACGGCGCGGGCGCGGCGCTGATGGAGGTCGACCAGGGCGCCGACACCGCCGGCGGACGGCTCACTGCCCTCGACAGTCCGGTGCACCTCGAGGCTGGTATCGGCACGCTGCACGCCGTCTGGACGCTGCCGCGCTGCACGGACCTGATCGCCGCGGGAGTGCCCCGGTTCGCCGTGAACCTCGTCGCGCTGGACCAGTCCGGCGGCGAGCGCCGGCCCTACCTCATGGCGATCGGCGGAGACGAGCTGCGCATCACCCTCGCCCGGCTCTGCGGTCCGGATGTGGGCGCCCTGATCTCCTGAGCCCCGCGGTCCTGGTGCCGGATCGCCTGGTCACGGCTACCGTCGGGCGATGACCGACGACGGCAGGCTCGAGCTCGACGAGGACGGCGACGTCGTCGACCGCTCGGGGTCTCCGTCGACCTTGGTCGACCTCGCGGACCCGCACGCGACCGAGGCGCTCTCGGCCACCGCGCTCGACTCGTGGGTCGCGCGTTCCGCCGCCCCGTGGGTCCGCACGCACCGACGAGCACTGGCCGGCCTCACCGCGGGCGTCCTGGCCCTGTCGCTGGGCGCGGCCTGGTGGACCACCCGGCCAGCGCCCCCTGCATCCCCGCCGGCGCTCACCCTCGCCGACGCCCCGGTGGTCGGTGGCGATCTCGGTGGACCGCGCATCACGAGCGAGGGCGCCGTGTCGGTCGCCTACACCGCCCGGGCCCGGGCCGACGTCCGGTCCGTCGGCGTCCTCGGCATCCGCGGGCCGGGGCTGATCCCCACCGGCGTCGAGGCGGGGGCCGATTCGGTCGCGGCCGGAGAGCTCGCGTTCGTCCAGCTGGGGGCGCGCCTCGACTGCACCGACCGCGCTCTCGCGAGCGCCGTGCCGTCGTCGTACGGCGTACTCCTGAGGCTCGACGCCGAGGCCGGCGGCGCGGGGCCGGAGTCGCTGCAGCAGTTCGACTCCTCGACCACGGCGCTCGACATCGCGCTGCGCGACGCCTGCCTCGCGGGTGACCTGCCGACGAGTGTCTCGGTCGTCGCGGGCGAGATCGCCGATGCGGCCGGGTCGTCGGTCGCCGACCTGCGGCTCACCGTCCGCAACGACGCCGAGGTCCCGCTCTCGGTCACCACCGAGCGCACCCCGAGCACGACCGTGGAGACCGACCTCTCCCCGACCGTCGTGGTGGCACCCCACGGCAGCGGCGTGGTCCCGACCCGGGTGCTGGTGCACGACTGCGCCGCGCCCCCGAAAGCGCCGGCGCTCCTCGATCTCCCCGGCCCCGTTCCGGCACGGGGCGCGGCCGCCGCGGGGTCGCGGGCCGGCATCACGGTGCGACTCGGGCTCGGCGACCGGTGGACGACGGTGTCCTACGCCCTGCCCTGGTCGGTGGCCGAGCTGTCCCGCGAGCTCGCGGCGACCGCGTGCGCCGATCCCCCCAACGTGTCGGCGCGGCTCGTCGACGTCGCGGGTCTGCGCAGCATCGACGGCAGCTGGCTGGTCACCGGCACGTACGACGTCCGCACGTCCGGCATCGGGATCTCCCTGGGTCGTGAGCACTTCTCGGGCGCGGCCGTACCCGGGTCGTCGCTGGCGACCACCGACTCGCTCGTGCCCGGCGTCCGCTGGGTCCTCGCACCGACCCAGCTCGACGGCGGCGCCGGCCGGCTACCCGTGACCTTCAGCGGCACGAGCTGCGCGGACCGCGACCGCGGCGTGCCCACCTCGATGGCCGTACAGGTCACGGCAGCGTCGCGATCGGTCTACCCGTTCGAGCTGCCGCTCGACCCGGCCGTGCTGAGGCGCGCGGTCGACGCCGCGTGCTCGGACGGGTCGGTGGTCTCGGTTCCCGGCTGGGGCGAGGTCACTCCCGGCGCGACGCCGGCCGCCTGACGTCGGCGTACGCGACGCGGGTCGACCGCGACGTACGCTGCCCGCGTGGGTGATGCGGGCGACGGCCGCCTCGAGCTCGACGACCTCGGGTCGGTCATCGAGCACGCCTCCTCGCTCGACGCCACCCGGTCGATCGACGTGCTCGAGGGCAGCGGCGCCCGCACCTGGGGCGAGCGGCTCGAGTCCGTCGGCATGACCCCCTGGTTACGCCGTCACCGCGTGGCCCTCGCCGTCAGCGCCGGGGCGTTGCTGGTCGGCGCCGGTCTCGTGACCGGCTGGGAGCGCAGCCGGCCGCCGCCGCTCGACACGAGCCCGGCGGCCGCGGTCGAGGACGCGGCGATCACGCAGTTCGGCGGGAGCGGCGTGTTCCTGATCGACAACGACACGCTGCTCACGGCGTACCTGTTCAGCCACGAGCGCGCCGGGACGACGTCCGCCCTGGTCGGGGTCGCCGGTCCCGGCATCCGTGCGAGCACGACCCGGGGGCCGGCCCAGGACGAGCCACCGCTGCAGGACGGCGCGCGCGAGGTCGTCGCCGTCATCGGGTGCGACGACCCGGACGCGATCGTGCCCAACCCCGACGACTACCGCGTGCTCGTGGCTCAGACCGACGCCTACGGCCGCACGCAGCAGGTGCCGGTGCCGATGCCCGCCGGCTCGGCCGTGCAGTGGTCGCAGAACGTCCAGGCGACCTGCCTGCAGGTGCAGCTGCCGACCGAGATCACCGCGACCTCGCAGACGGTGCGAACCGACCCTGACCACCGCACCGTCACGGTCGACCTCGCGCTGCGCAACGCCTCCTCCCACGCCGTCACGCTGGGCGTCGGAGGTGGCAACGGCCGGGCGCAGTACACCGCATCGGCCATGCTTCCGCTGGCCGCAGGATCCACCAGGTCGATGAGCTACGTCCAGCGCGTGATCGACTGCTCGCTCGGCCGATTTGACCAGGGGTCGCTGCCCGAACCCGACCGCAACAGCGCGCGACCGATCGACGGTGCGAACCTGTCCGCCTCTCTCGACGAGTCCACGAACGGCTACTCGGCGACGCTCTCCGTCGTGTGGAACCGGCAGGTCGCCACTGCCCTGAAGGCGTTCTACGCGACGGTGTGCTCCGGCATGCCCGCCGCGTCCGCGCGCGTGGTGTCGGCGGGCAGGGCACCGGTCGACCCGAGCGTCGAGTTCGCGACGGGCGGCGACCCGTCGCTCGTCCCGCTGCGCATGACCGTCGACGTCGCGACCACGGCCGACCGCGTCCTGGCGGGCGACCCCACGCCGCCCGAGGACCTGCTCAACGGAGCGACCTCGACGATCACGTCCGGCGCCGCGCTAGCCGGCGGAGGGCACGCGCGCGTGACCCTCGACTGGCTGGCACCCTGCTCCGGGGTGACCGGACCCCCAACGCTCGCACTCACGCTGGGAGAGGGCTCGCGCACGTGGCCCATGAACGCCACGGTGAACCAGCGCGCCCTCACGGCCGCCTACGTCGCGGCCTGCCCGCTGCTGCTCCCGAACGACCTGGCCGACAACGGGTGGGAGGCGCTCCCCCCTGCTCCCTGATCACCGGAAAGTCAAGAGGTGACAGGACTTCCGCCTGCGGGCCGACCGGAGTACACCTGGTACCAAGCTCCCTGCGGGGAGGTGGAACTCACGGAAGGGCACCGAGAGCACCACCACGAACAGAGCACGGGAAACCCGGGCACCCACGCGGCGGAGCACCCACGTAACGGGAGTCACGGCCGGGGCAGCTTCGCGCCCCCGTCCGGACGTATCTCGCCAGCGCACTGCTCACCCGGCAGCCCGTGCCCGCAGACGGAGCCCCGCCCTCGACGGGGCTCCGTCCGTGTCCTGGGTGAACCCCGCGCCGACCCGAGCCGCCGGGTGCGGCCGCGGTCACGGGAGGTCGGCGAGGATCCGGCGTGACTCGGCCGCGCCCACCCGCACCGAGTCGGCGTGCAGCGTGAGCCACGCAGCCACGCCATCCGGCGTGCCGGTGGCGTAGGCGCGCAGGGCCTCGGCGTACGCCGACCTTCCGGCGGCGTACAGCCCGGCCTCGGGCACCGTGACGCCGTCGGGATCCACGCCGCGCGCGGCGAGGACGAGGCGGGG
>Ga0208851_1000003_pt1 | contig 115434 bp, 88 predicted proteins | sample NGESurshal092012_FD_184481 | JGI IMG/M metagenome (GOLD analysis project Ga0208851, IMG submission 184481) | Arctic peat soil microbial communities from Barrow, Alaska - NGEE Surface sample 415-2 shallow-092012 (SPAdes) | ecosystem: Environmental > Terrestrial > Soil > Wetlands > Peat ... | reverse complement strand
GCTTTTCCACCGTCGGGAATTGCTTCAGATCGGTCATCTTGGCGACGTAGATCTTTTCCTGCTCGGCGCGGTCGAAACCCAGCCACTGATCGTCGGTCCAATTGTTCGACTTGGAGGCTCTGAGCCCGAACGCCGCTTCGATGCCGGCTCGTTTTGCGGCCAGCGCCTCCAGATTCTGACTCTGGAAGCTCAGCGGGTCGCCGCTGGCCGCAACGCCGCCCGGCGTGCTGTTTCCTGGCGGGGCGGTGCTGCCGGGAGCCTGGCCCTTCTGCACCGCCGATAGACGATCTGTTCGTAGCCGGCGATGACCGCCCCGAAGTCCGCGCGGTACTGCAGGTCGAGTTGGGTCGCGTCGCTCTTCTTCTTCTGCACCTGAGCGGCCTTCTCCAGCGCACCGAGGCGGTCGGCGACGGACGGAGCGCGCTGCACCGCCAGCCGCTGGGCGACAGCGGCGTTGCCGGCCAGTCGCTGTAATTGCGACACCTCACCCGTCGTCACCACACCATGCGGGATCGCGAATGACGGGTCTCTCCCAGGGTCCCGCCGGCTGGTCGGGGCTCGGGAGATCGAGGTCACGGCGTCACGCTCGGCGGACTCGTGAACGTCCATGGCCGAATCGTAGGTGGCGTCGACCGGTGTGCCGGTGCCTTCCGTGTGGCCAAAGGGGCTTTGGCGGGTGCCCGTAAGTGCACGTCGTGAGCTGATAACAGCGCCCTTGCTCCCACCACTGGCCGCGGTCCGATCCTGTCCGGGGGGATGTCGGTGGGTGTCCGACGCGGTAGCGTGGCACCGGCAATTCACCGACACAACGGGACTCCGGTGGCGACGAGACGAAGCAAGAAGCGGCATGCCGGGCACAGCGGCGGGCCGGAAACGGCCGAGCAGATGCTGGACCGGGTACTCGGTGCCTTCGATCGCTGGCAGGGTGAGCGAGAACCGGACCCGAGCCGGTACCTCGAGGTGACGGACATCGTCCGCACGGCGTGCGAGCTGAAGAGTTCCTATCTCGGCGAGTCCAACCCGGCTGAGTGGAATCCCGAGATCGCGGTGGAGGTCGTGGGTCAGGTGATTCCGCGCAAGGTTGTGGATGTCGACGAGGACTACGCCAGATCCCTGGTGCCGGCCATGCAGACCTTCGTCGAGTTCCTCGTGGTGACCGGCCGTTGGAAGCCGCACAACGACGCTTCCGCGACCCGGACGGCGTTGTCGGCACTCGAGCCAGAACTTCCCGGACGCTTCAACGACCCGGACCGGCTGACCATGGCCGGGCGGATCATGCAGGTCGCGCTCGATGAAGGTGTCGACATCGCCGAGCCGGGAGCCCTCGACGGGTTCATGCAGCGGTTCAACGACATGCCCTACGAGTGGCGCAAGCGACTGACCGACGCCCCAGGCATGCCGGGCTGGCCCGACGACCTCGGCTTCGGCGGTCCGGATGACAATCCCGACGACGAGCTCTGGGACTATGACGGCGAGCCGGGACTGTTCGACGGCCCGGACGTCCTCGAAATCCTCGGGGCGGCGTCCGCAACCGGTATCGCGGCAATCGGTTTCGCGGCGCAGGAATCGGTGCCGATCACCGTGCCGGACCCGCGGTCGGAACTCTCGGCCCTGCTCGCAACTCCGCTGCTGACCAGGATGACCTCACTGACCGAATGGGTCCGGCCGGGCCGGAAGATCACCTCGACCGGCGCGATGCGCCGCGCCGACACCGCGGAATGGGTCCACCGGTTCGGCGTGGCGAGTGGGGACGGCGTGACCCCGAACTCGATGTGGGACTGGCCCGAATTGGCCGTGCCCTGGAGTATCGCGGCAGCGTGCGGACTGATCGACAATTCGGGCGGCAAGGCCCGACCGGGACCGAATGCCGCCATCTTCCAGACCGCTGACCTGCCTGCTCAAATTCTGTGCGCCAGAGACGCCGTCGATACTTTGATCGACGGCCTCATCGATGCCGGCGAGGAATTGTCCGAGCTCGACATGGCCGTCATCGGCGTGTTGCTGGCCCTCCTGGCCGGCCTGTGCCGGCCCGACGGTGCGGATCTGTCCGCACTCAGGTCTCTGGCACGCCCGGGCGTGGACCCCGCCGACCTCTCCGAGTCGATCAGCCGAATCCTGTTCGTGATGGTTGTCAACATCGTTGACATGCTCGAGGCCTGGGGTTTCGTGTCGACGGTTGACGGCCGATCATCGGTCCCGCCGGCGCTGCGTCCGGCCATCGTCGAAGCGATCTACGCCGACGGTGCTCCGTTTACGTTCCGCCTGGAGCCGGGAGCGATTCCTGTCGAGGAATAGGCCTCACGAGGACGCCCGAGCCGGCTGGCAGCTGCGGCAGCCGAGCGCCGTCTTGCCGGCCACCAACCGGTCGGTCGACCCGCAGCCCGGGCACCGCATCGGCGCGAATCTGCGCAGCGGCAGGAGCCAGTCGAGCTCGACCGGATACCGACGGTTCCCCCGGCGGACGTCGACCTCGACCCGCATGCAGGGGACACCGATCGCGTGCAAGCGGAAGGGCAGGCAACTGAACGCGGACTTGTATTTCTCGTCGATCTCCGCGATTCGCCGGTCACGTTCCGCGTCGGTGCTGGCCAGGCGGGCTCCGTAGGCCGCAACCTTGTCCGCGGCCGCTGCGGACATTCGCCGTCGCAACGAGTCGGCGACCTGCAGGTAGTAGTCGCGGGCCCTGGCGACCTCTTCCCGATGCGTCCGTAAGACGGTGCCCGCCAGCAGATCTCGGCGTCTCTCGGCGCGTCGGCGGATCTCGCTGTCGGCCTCGGCCAGTGCCGCCAGCAGGTTCGGACCGTTCGGCTGCAGCTGGTCACGTTCGGGGTGCTCGACCGTGAGCAGGCCGGTCAGTTCCCGCCCGATCTCGTCCGGGTACGGCACGCATGACGGAACGTCGACCCAGCATTCGACCTGTTCCTGGAAATGGTCGTCGGCCGACAGGGCGTAGGTGACCAACGAGCTGACCCGCAGGATGGTCCGAACTGCTGGCCGTGGCCCGCCGGTGAGGTCAATCCGCCCATGGTCCACGGCGAGCTGGTCGCGGACCCGTTCCTGCAGGTGCTCCGCGTCCGGCGGTCGCGCCGTCGGACGGGCAAGCCGCAGCGTGCCGACATCGCCCAGCGCGAGCACCGCCTCGGCGGCCGCGGCCAGCAGCGGATGGCCCGCAGTCAACAGCAGTGCGCCGTCCTCCCTGGCGATCTCGGGATCCGTCGTGACCGTCAGATCCTCCGACTGCTCGTGTCTGGCCTGCAGCGTCTCCGGCAGCAGCACCAGGGTCGAGTCGCCGACCCGCTCGTGCATGCCACCCTCGGCGCTCACATACTGCAGCCAGAAGTCCAGACCCCGATCCGCGACCGTCATGATTGCTCCTCTCCGACCAGCTCGTCCATCCGGCCGCGGGCGCCGATGTAGTCGCTCCTGGCCTCGGCCAGCCGGCCGCCGAGATCCTCCAGCCGATCGCGGAAGTCCGCATCGTCCTGGGCGGCGAGAAAGGCGTCGAACACGGATGTTTCGAAGTCGAAATCGTCGTCGACCCGGCCGAGGATCATGTCGAGTTCGCCGACGACCAACTCGAACAGGTTGATCTTGGCCTCCAGCACCGACAGGATCTGTTGTTCGATGGTGTCCCGGGCGACCAGGTTGGTCACCAGAACGTCATTGATCTGCCCGACCCGGTGCAATCGGCCGACCCGCTGCTCGATCTGCATCGGATTCCACGGCAGATCGACATTGATCATGACGTGGCAGAACTGCAGATTCCTGCCCTCGCCGGCTGATTCGGTGCTGAGCAGGACCGGCACGGCATCCCGGAAGTCCGCCATTGCGGCCTCCTTGGCCGAGCGGGTCAGGCTTCCGTGGTACACGGCCGCCGGGATTCCTTCCCGGTCCAGCGCGGTGCACAGCGCGGCCAGGGTTTCCCGAAAAGCGGTGAAGACGAGCACCTTTCGACCCGCCTGGAGATGCGGGTGCAGCCGGTGGACGAGCGCCGCGATCTTGGCTGGGTGCTCGATGGCCCTGGCCCGTTCCGCCAGATCGGTCCAGCCCAGTTTCGACAGGGTCGGCGCCGCCGCCATCGGGCTCGAACCGGCCAGCCGGGCGACGGACCGCAGGGTGAGCCGTCGACCGGCCGGCGCGTCCCGGCCTTCCTGGCGAATACGTGCGGCGATCTGGGCGTACAGGGCTGATTCCTCCGGTGATGCCGCGATCATGGCGGTCTCGGCCAGCCGGTGCGGCAGCCGCAGCGCGACCTCGCTGCGGCGGTGGCGGATCGTCACCTCGGACACCTTGCGACGCAACTCCGGAAGGCGCCGCGGTCCAGGCGTGACGGCATCCGCGCCGTAGTTCCGGCGGAAGTCCGCGGGAGTTCCGAGCAGCCCGGGAGCAACCAGGCTGGTGAGTTCGTAGAGGTCGGAGAGCCGGTTCTCCACCGGCGTCGCTGTGAGCAGCAGCAGGTATCGGGACGTCAGTTCGCGGGCGAACCGGCCGGACGCCGAGCGAGGGTTCCGCAGTCGGTGAGCCTCGTCCACGACGATGAGGTCCCACGGCGAACCCAGCAGGGCCGACCTGGTCGGATCCCGGCGGGCCGTGGCGATGGAGGCGACAACAACGGGCGATTCGTCCGAGCTCTCCCACTCGCCCCGCCGCGGAACGGTCGTCGGCAGGCCGAACTTGCGTTCCAGTTCCTCCCGCCACTGGTCGACCAGCCCGGCTGGGGTGATCACCAGGACGCGTCGTGCCAGCCCACGAAGCCGCAGCTCGGACAGCACCAGGGCGGCCTCGATGGTCTTGCCCAGCCCGACCTCGTCCGCCAGGATCGCCCGACCGCGCATCCGACCCAGCACCGTCGACACGGTCTGCAGCTGGTAGTCGAACGGCTCGAAGGTGAGCGTCGGCCCCGACATCAGGGTGTCGAACCCCGGTCGGCTCCACACCGCCGCCGCGGCGTCGACCAGGTTGATCCGATCGGACCGGACCTTTGCGCCGCCCAGCAGCCGTGCGAGCAGGTGCCGGTAGCCGTCCGGCGCCTCGGCCGCCTCTCGGGGCGGGACAAGGCTCCCTTGAGCATCGATCAAATCCGTCGTCGCAAGCACCTCGCGACCCCCTCTCGGTGACAGGCAAACCGTACGACGGAGCACCGACAGTGCTGTGGATCTCGCTGCCGCCAGCGCGGCGTTCGTCACATGAATCCCACGGGTCACAGCAGTCACTGCTGCAACGGCGGGAGGCACTGGTGATGCGCGGCGAACCCGCCACCGGCGCAGCGAGCAACCCTCGGCCGACCTGCGACATCGCCGACTCCCGGCGTAGCACATCAGGTTGACTGAAGGTGACGAAACAGACCGGTCAGTGCCCCGGTCAGTGGTACTCAGTGACCTATCGGACGAGTAGCGTCAGGAGAACTTGAGAAACAGCCGGAAATGGGATTGTTGTCGCCACTGCAGAGGCTGTGACATTGCCAGAGCTTTTGGCGGTCCGTCATCAACTTTCGGGCCGAAAGGCTTTGTTACGTGCATGTGACCGCCGTTCGATTCATGATGCATCGCCCTGGAATACCGAGCGAACATCGGCGGACATCGGCACTGCGAGCGATCGTCCTATCGGGTCAGCAGACATCCGGGTCAGCGTCGACATCCGCGGTGAAGTCCATGGGGGCCAGGCACTCCGCGGCGTCATCCAGCGACTGGTTCGGCAGCGATGGGTCACCCCGAGCAGCCGAATTCGCGGCCCGCGAATTCGCATCATCCCCACCATCACCGGTTGACGGCATCGCCGGTTAAGGAGCGCCATGTCCGGACCTCCGACCACCCTGTCCAAAGGCCTCAAGCAGCGTCATCTCACGATGATCGCAATCGGCGGCGTGATCGGCGCCGGCCTGTTCGTGGGCTCGGGTGTGGTGATTGCCGACACGGGCCCGGCAGCCTTCCTCGGTTACGCCCTGACCGGCGTCCTCATCGTGCTGGTGATGCGAATGCTGGGTGAGATGGCCGCTGCCCATCCCTCCACAGGTTCCTTCTCCGACTACGCCCGGCGCGCCCTCGGCGGTTGGGCGGGATTTTCCGTCGGGTGGTTGTACTGGTATTTCTGGGTCATCGTCGTGGGGTTCGAGGCGGTGGCCGGCGCCAAGATCCTGACGTACTGGATCGACGCGCCCCTCTGGCTGCTCTCACTCGGGTTGATGGTGCTGATGACCGCCACCAACCTCTTCTCGGTCTCCTCGTTCGGCGAATTCGAGTTCTGGTTCGCCGGCATCAAGGTCTTCGCCATCATCGCCTTTCTGGTCCTCGGGACGCTCTTCGCCATCGGTCTGTGGCCGAGCAAGGGCTGGGACTTCAGCAATCTCACCGCTCACGGCGGGTTCTTCCCGTTGGGGGTCGGAGCGATTTTCTCCAGCATCGTCGTGGTGATCTTCTCCATGGTCGGGCCCGAGATCGCAACCATCGCGGCTGCAGAATCCGATGATCCGGCAAGGGCGGTCGTCAAGGCCACCAACTCCGTGGTCGCTCGTATCGCCATCTTCTTCGTGGGCTCGGTCTTCCTGCTGGCGGTGATCCTGCCGTGGAACTCCACCGAACTCGCTGCGTCCCCGTATGTCAGCGCTTTCGACGTGATGGGGATCCCGTACGCGGCCGACATCATGAATGCAGTCGTGTTGACCGCTGTGCTCTCCTGCTTGAACTCCGGCCTTTACACCGCCTCCCGGATGCTGTTCGTGCTGGCCGCGCGTCGCGAGGCGCCGGTGAGATTGATCGCCGTCAGCAGCCGTGGCGTTCCCATGGCGGCCATCCTGACCTCGACCGTGGTCGGGTTTCTTTGCGTCCTGGCCGCCGCCATCTCGCCGTCGACGGTCTTTCTGTTCCTGCTCAACTCTTCCGGCGCTGTCATCCTTTTCGTCTACCTGCTGATCGCCGTTTCACAGCTCATCCTGCGGCGGCGCACCTCGCCCGACCAACTCAAGGTCAAGATGTGGTTGTATCCATGGCTCACCCTGGTGACGATCGCGGGCATCCTCGCGGTCCTGGTGATGATGTACTTCGACGTCAGCAGTCGACAGCAATTGTTGCTCAGCCTGTTGGCCTGGGCTGTCTTCATCGGCCTTTACAGCATCACGAAATGGCGTGGCGGCTCGGTGGGGGCCGATTTCGACGACGACCGACCCGAGGGCGGCGCCACCCATGTTCTGGTGCTGGCGAACGAGACGGTGGGCGCCGACGAATTGCTCAGCGAACTGCGGACCATCGACCGGGAAGGCAGCGCGGAGTACTACGTGTGCGTCCCGGCGAATCCCGTCGACACCGGCCAGGCCGAACGCAAGGGTGCCGTGTGGGTGTGGGAGGCCACCGTGCAGGCAGCGCAAGCTCGGCTGGACGCGACCCTGCTCATCCTGCGCGCCGAGGGGCTCAAGGCCGAGGGAGGATTGGGCGACTACCGACCCCTGCGGGCGCTCGAAGCGGCGGCGCAGACTTTCCACCCCGACCGCATCGTCATCTCCACCCATCCGGAAAGCCGATCGACGTGGCTCGGCCAGGACGTGGTCGGCAAGGTCCGAAGCACCTACTACGTTCCGGTCCGTCACATCGTCTCCACGGTTCCGCCCGCCGCGACCCCGCCCGCCGCGACTCCGCCCGCCGAGACTCCGCCCCTGCCGGTACCCCCCATGCCCGTTCCCTGAGGTTCGGCCGCGACCCGGGCGGCCGGACATCACGAGGACCTCGGCGCCGGTTCCGATCGCCGAGCAGGGACGATCAAGCGACCCGCCCCGACGGAAGGACCCTCGATGCTGCAGCTGGAAACGTCGACCACGCTGGCCAATTGGCAGGACGCACCCTTCAACCGGTGGGGCTTCCTGCACGTCGACCAGATCCTGCCGACGGTCCCGGTCCGGCGGAACGGCGCACCGATCGAGCCGTTCGCCGCCGCCGAGCGACCGATCCTGCAGCTCCCGGTCCCGAGGATGGCCGGCGGAGTCGGCACGGTCGCCGACGTCCTGGGCGACACCGAGACCGACGCCTTCATGGTCGTGCACGGTGGCAGGCTGGTGCACGAGAGCTATGCGCCGACGATGACCCCTGAATCCAGGCACTTGTTGATGTCGGTGACCAAGTCCTTCATCGGTGCCGTCGCCGGGATCCTCGCCGACCGCGGGGTACTGGATCTCGACGGGCTGGTTTCCACCTATGTGCCCGAAGTGATCGGGTTCGGCTATCAGGGTGCCACCGTGCGCAATCTGCTCGACATGCGATCCGGCATCGCATTCTCCGAGACCTATCTCAACCCGGACTCGGAGATCCGGGTGTTGGAACACCTCGCCGGTTGGCGTCCGAACGTGGTCACAGGGCCCAGCTCGACCTACGACTACCTGGCTCGGCTTCCGGCCGACCGGCCGCATGGTGGCGGGTTCAAGTACCGCTCCTGCGAGACCGACATGTTGGGCTGGGTCTGCGAACGGGCCGGCGGCGCCACCATGGCCACCCTGCTGTCGGAGTTGATCTGGCGGCGGCTGGGCATGGGGAACGACGCGTACATCGCGGTCGACCTGATTGGGGCGGCGATTCATGACGGTGGCCTGTGCGCCACCGCCCGTGACGTCGCCCGGTTCGGCCAGCTCTTGCTGGACGATGGAAAGGCCCGTTCCGGAGCGCAAATCCTTCCGGGGTGGTGGACCCAGGATGTGCTGACCGGCGCTGCCGACGCCAAGGACGCGTTCGCCCACACCAGCAGTTTCGAGACCGGGATGCCCGGCGGGCACTACCGGCACCAGCTCTGGGTGCCGTTCGCCGACGGTCGGGTCGTCGTCGCGCTCGGCATCCACGGCCAGATGGTGTACGTCGACCAGGCCACCAGGATGGTCGGCGTCAAGCTCTCGACCTGGCCGTTACCGCAAAGCGCGATCCGCTTCCACGACACCCTCACTGCCTTCGGAGTGATCGCCGCGCACCTCGCCGACTCGTCAGCTGCGCCTGCCGAAGCCGTACCTTTCCAGGCGGCAGCCCGGCGAGCCACCGACCGAAGAGACGCACCCCCCGATACCGGCCCAGCCCAGGAGACGCCATGACCGCAACCCGCCGCACGCTGCGCAACATCCCGGAGATCCGGAGTTTCTTCCGCACCAACGACGAGCCCGTCTATTTCGTCGGTCCAACGGGTTTCAACCTGCTCGGCCTCGACCGCTGGGTCCGGCATTTCAACTACGTCACCTACTACGACGCCTGGGACGGCGCTCACCCCCGAATGATCACCCCCACCTACGGGCGGGAGGCCGAGTTCACCTCATCGGAGGACATCGTCAATTTCCTGCTCAGGCACCCCGAGGTGCAGGCACGGCTGAAGGCCGACGGCGGCCTGCCCAGAATCGCCGCAGTCTTCTTCGACGAGGAAACCGAGGCGATCTGCGCCGAACTCGGCTATCAGTTGATCCTGCCGTCACACGCGCTGCGCACCCGGCTCGACTCCAAGATCACCACCACCCGGCTGGGCAACGAAGCGGGCGCCCCCAGCGTGCCGAACGTGCTCGCTGTGGCGGCCGACTACGACGATCTCCTGCGGATCGCCGGCAGCGCCGGGTTGGGCGACGACCTGGTGATCCAGATGCCCTATGGGGACTCAGGCAAGACGACGTTCTTCATCGCCGATGAGGCGGGTTGGCAGCGGCACGCCGACGCGATCGCCGGTCATGAAGCGAAGATCATGAAGCGGATCACCCGGAACACGGCGATCGCAGTCGAGGCCGTCATCACCCGGCACGGAACCATTGTCGGGCCCTTCATGACGGACCTGACCGGCTACCAGGAACTGACGCCGTATCACGGCGGGTGGTGCGGGAACGACCTGTTCCCCGGTGCGCTGAGCCCGGACCATCGAGTCAAGGCCATCGACCTCATCCGCCGGCTGGGCGACCGGCTGGCCGAAGAGGGATACAAGGGCTTTTTCGAAGTGGACATCATGGTGGATCTCGACGCCGACGAAGTTTACCTGGGCGAATTGAATCCGCGTATCTCCGGGGCGTCGTCCATGACCAATGTGACGGCCGGCGCGTACGCCGACATCCCGCTCTTCCTCTTCCACCTGCTCGAATACATGGACGTCGACTACACCATCGACGTCGATGAGATCAACGAACGGTGGCGCGAACTGGCCGCCGTCGACGTCTGGAGCCAGCTGATCATGAAAGACCCGACGGGCCCGGTGGAATTGATCCTGTCCGCGCCGCGGACCGGACAATACACCTTGGAAACCGACGGCCGGCTGACATTCAAGCGGCCCGCCTGGGACTGGCACGGCCTGCAGGACGAAAGCGAATTCTTCTTTCTCCGGGTCTATGGACCGGGCGACTACCTTTTCAAGGGCGCTGACGTGGGGCAACTGGTCACGAAAGGTCGGCTGCAGACCGATGACCCCAAAGATCTCAACGACCACTGCCGGACGCTGATCAGCGGTATCCGATCGCTCTTTATCACCCGACCGCTTGTCGAGCCGGTGGCACCCGTGCCGATGATCAGCCTGAAAGGGTCAGGGCTGTGAGAGTTGTTCACGGCGCCGTATTCACAGTGCTGAGTTCACGGTGAACCGAAAAGCGGTAGATGTCGGGAAAAAGGCCCGGGCGCGGGGGGTTGGATGGCCGTCAGTGTTTCGGTTCGTTGGCTGACCGAGCAGCGGCAACTCGGATTGGTCATTCTCGCTGGATCGCAGGGACTCGACCGGCGCATCGAATGGGCGCACAGCATCGAATTGGCCGATCCGTCGCCGTGGTTGCGGGGCGGTGAGCTGTTGTTGACCACCGGGCTGCGGTTGCCGTCGGCAGACGGCGACGAACTCCACAGCTACGTTGGCCGGCTGAGCCGGGCCGGCGTTGTCGCGCTCGGTTTCGGGGTCGGTCTCTCGCACGCCCGGGTGCCGGACGCCATCGTGGCCGCGGCCGATGCCGCTGGGCTCCCCTTGTTGCAGGTGCCGTTGCCGACGCCGTTCATCGCCGTGATCCGGGCGGTCACCCAGCGGATTGCCGAGCAGCAATACGAAGGGGTCACCCGGGCGTCCCGGGTCCAGCCGAGGATGACCCGGGCCGCCCTGCACGGCGGTCATCGCGCGGTGCTCATGGAATTGGCCACCGCAACCGGGGGCAGCGTCCTGCAGTTCGGCGCCGATCACGACGTGATCGAGGCGTACCCGGCTGGTGCCTTCACCCTTGCCGGGGCCGTGATCGATGAATTGCGCCTGGGCGTGGGCTCCCCGAGTCGCCCCGACCCGGTCGCGAGCATGTCCAGTGCCGGCCCCACCGGGGTGGTGACCGCACACCGGTTGCAGGTGGGTCGCCGTCTACACGGACACATCGCGTTGGTCACTCCTGGCACGCCGACGCCTGTCGATCACCTTCTGCTCGGCCACGCCGCCTCGCTGATCTGCCTCGAACAGGAAAAGCCGTTGCGTCTGCGGGAAGCCGCGAACCGGTTCAACGAGATGGTGGTCGGTCTCATCCTCGACGACACCCTCAGAGACCGGCAGACCGCCGAGCAACTGCGCATCACCGGGCTTCCCGTCCGTGACGGGGTCATCGCTCTCGCGATCGGTGACGCTCATCCGCGCCGAGCACTGGAGGCCGCCGATCGGGCGCTCCAGGACCGCGACCTTCCGTTGGTCGGCACGGTCAGTGATGGCCATGCGGTCGTGTTGTTGCCGTCGGAACCTGCAGCGCTCGCCGGCGACCTCCTTGTCGCTACCGCGGGTTCTGCAGATGCCGCTCTGCGCCCGGCCGGAGTGTGCCGGGCCGACACCTCGGCCGGCATCGCGGGCGCGCTTCGACAGGCGATCACAGCCGCCCGACTTGCCGCTGTACGGGGTGCGTCGTTGGTGAACGCCGACACCATGGCGGGCCACACCCTGATGGCAGTGCCCGCGGCCCGGGCCGCACTCGCTGCGCTCGCGGAGCATCGGTTGCGGCCGTTGGCCGACAGTAGTCGGCAGGGTGATGCGGACCTCGTCGAGACGTTGCGAGCCTTCCTCGAGCACCACGGGCACTGGGAGGCCGCGTCCACCGCCATCGGAATCCACCGGCACACCCTGCACAAGCGCGTCGACCGCATCACGGTACTGCTCGGCGTCGACCTCGACTCCGCGCACGAGCGCGCCGAACTGCTGCTGTGCCTGTCCGTGTGGTCCGCCGACCAGCAGGCGCCGGGGACCGGCTACCGGTGACCGGCAGGCGCCGGGCACCGGCTTCTAGCGGTTCGAATCGGCTTCCGCGGCGATGGCCGCACCCAGTACCTGCAGAGCCTCGGACAGCAGCGCGTCCGGAATCGAGAGCGGCGGCAGAAAGCGAAGGACGTTGCCCCAGCTGCCTGCCGTCAGCACGAGCAGTCCCTGCTGGTGACACCGACCGGCGACGCGGCCGGTCAGCGCGGCGTCCGGGGTGTGGTCGCCGTGCCCCTTCACCAGTTCGATGGCCATCATGGCACCCCTGCCACGGACATCGCCGATGACGTCATAGCGGCGTTGCAGGTCCAGCAGTCCGGCTCGCAGCAGCTGCCCCACCTCGACGGCGCGGGCCCGCAGATCACCGCGGTCGATCTCCTCGATCACCCCGAGCGCGGCCTCGCAGGAGATCGGGTTCCCGCTGAACGTGCCGCCCAGCCCGCCGGCAGGCACAGCATCCATCAGCTCGGCGCGCCCCGTCAGCGCGGCGATCGGCAACCCGCCGCCCAGGCCCTTGGCTGTTGTGATCAGATCGGGGTCTAGGCCCTCGTGTTCGCTGGCGAACCAGTCACCGGTCCGGGCGATGCCGGCCTGCACCTCGTCGGCGATCAGCAGGATGCCGCGCTGCGCGCAGATCTTCGCGACCGCAGGGAGGAACCCCCGGGCGGGCACCACGCACCCGCCCTCCCCCTGGATCGGCTCAACGAGCAGGGCCGCGACGTTCTCCGCCCCGATCTGCCGATCCAACAGGTCGGTCAACAGGTCGGCCGCCTCCCGGGCGCAGTTCTCGGGCCCGGACGGCCACCGGTAGGGGTAGGCCATCGGCGTGCGATAGACCTCCGGGGCGAACGGCCCGAAACCCTGCTTGTAGGGCCGGTTCTTGGCCGTCAGCGACATAGTCAACAGCGTCCGGCCGTGGTAGGCGTGATCGAGACCGACAATCGCCGAACGGCAAGTCGCCGTGCGCGCGACCTTGATTGCGTTCTCCACCGCCTCCGAGCCGGTGTTGAACAGCACCGTGCGGGCCTGGCCGGTGATCGGGGCGAGCCGGTTGAGCTGCTCGCAGACCGCGATGTAGGACTCGTAGGGGTTGACCAGGAAGCAGGTGTGGGTGAACCGCTGCAGCTGCCTGGTGGCGCGCTCGACCACGCGTGGCGCGGCATTGCCGACGGTGGTTACGGCGATCCCGCTGCCCAGGTCGATGAACGAGTTGCCGTCGGCATCGACGACGACGCCGCCGCCGGCCGCCTGGATGAACACCGGCAGCGCCGAACCGACACCGGCGGGCAGCGCGGCTCGCTGCCGCTCCAGCAGCGCCTGCGAGCGCGGACCCGGGATCTGCGTGCGGACCCGGCGCACCTGCGGCAACTGCGGGCCGCCGACAACGCGGTCGGTCTCTTCCAGGGCGAGCGTCATGCGGACTCCGAATTGGTTGGGACTGCTGAAGAATGCTGAGACTGGCAGCACACCCGCCGCGCCGCCGGCCGGCCATGGCCGGTTCGGCACGTCGGATGGGCGATATCGGGCCGTTTCGTCCACTGCGGTCGCTGCGCCGGCGGGACCACCCTGAACTGCTGACCAGGGGACGGAGCACGCACGTGTCACAGACCGCGAACATCGGGATCGAGCGGCCGGCCGATCATGATCTGCCGGCCGCGCCGCAACAGCTGCGCAGCCTCGTGGCCGGACGCTGGTGGAGCGGCGCGGGAGCCGAACTGGTGGACATCAATCCCGCCCGGTTGGACGAGGTCGTCGCGTTGGGGAGGCTGGTCGAACCGACCGATGTCGACGAGGCCGTCGCGGCCGCGTGCTCGACCTTTCCGAGTTGGGCCGCGATGCCGCACGCGGCGCGCGCTGAGATCCTGCTGCGGACTGCAGATGTGTTGGGCCGCAACGCCGATGTCTGGGGGGTGGAACTCGCCCGGGAGGAGGGCAAGACCAGGGCGGAGGCCGTCGGGGAGGTTCGCCGGGCCGCGGAGATCTTCCGCTTCTTCGCGATGGAATCCTCGCGGTCGATCGGCGAGGTCTATGCCTCACCGCGGCCCGGCGAGCAGATCCAGGTCATCCACCGTCCGATCGGCACCGTCGCTGTCATCACCCCGTTCAATTTCCCGATCGCGATCCCGGCCTGGAAGATCGCGCCGGCCTTGAGTTACGGCAACACCGTGGTCTGGAAGCCGGCGAGCACCGTTCCGTTGCTGGCGGTCCGACTGGCAGAGGCGCTGGTGGAGGCCGGGTTGCCGGACGGCGTCCTGTCTCTGGTGCTCGGCGACGGCGCTGTCGGTGCCCAGCTGGTCGAGCATCCCGGCATCGGCGCGGTGACCTTCACCGGATCGACCACCGTCGGGCGGCGGCTCATCGCCCGCTGTGGCGAGTTGGCGCGTCCGATTCAGGTCGAGATGGGCGGCAAGAACGCTGCCGCCGTCTTGGCGGACGCCGATCTCGAACTGGCTGTCTCGGAGGTGATGGCGGGGGCGTTCCGCTCGGCCGGGCAGAAATGCACGGCAACGTCACGGGTGATCGTCAACGACCGGATCGCCGACGACTTCCTGGCCGTGCTGATCGACCGGACCGAGGCATTGCGGGTGGGTGACCCACTGCATCCCGGCACCCAGGTCGGCCCGGTCATCTCCACCGGGGCCCGCGCGGACATCGAGCTCGCCGTGCAGGAGGGGCTCGGCCGAAGCCGGGTACGACTGCTCGCCGGGGGTCGTCGCTATTCGGACAGCGAACGAGCCGCCGGATCGTATGTGCGCCCGACTGTCGTCGAGATCAGCGCCGCCGCAATGTCCGCCGATGCTCGCCGGCCGGAATCGCCTCTGCAGGAACAACTCCTGCCGGAACCACAGCTCCACGAACGACTGCCGCCGAAGCCACTGCTGGATGAACCACTCTGGCGTGACGAACTGTTCGGGCCGGTGCTGATGGTGGTCCGGGCCAGGGACGACGACCAGGCCCTCGAGTTGATCAACGCGAGCCCCTTCGGACTCTCCGCGTCGGTGTTCACCGACAACCTGCGGGCGGTCGCCGCGGCGATCGAGCGGGCCGAGGTCGGTGTGCTGCACATCAATTCCGAGACCGCGGGAGCCGACCCGCACGTGCCGTTCGGCGGCGCGAAGCAGAGCGGATTCGGACCCAAGGAGCAGGGCGGCGCCGCGCGGGAGTTCTTCACCACCACCAAGACCGTCTACCTGCGGGCGTCCGGCGGGTGGCAGCGGTGACGGCGAACCCGTCGCTCCCCGGCCCGCTGGACGCCGATCTCTCTCGGGCGCTGGCCCCGCCCAGTAATGGTCCCGTCCGCCGAAGCTCGGCGAGCACACAGCCGTCATCGCCACCTGGCTCGACCTGCCCCAACCACGCTCCTCTCACCAGCGACCACCCCCGGAGAACACCATGAGCGCCGCACCACCGATGCGCAATCCCCTCGACCTGCTGGACATTTCGTGGGTCCTCTCGCCGGAGGAACGCGATATTCAGTCCGTTGTCGCCCGTTTCGTGACGGACACCGTGCGCCCGCACATCGGTGAGTGGTTCGAGGGAGCCCATTTCCCCAGAGAGCTGGTCGCCGAGTTGGGCAGGCTCGGCGTCCTCGGCATGCACCTGGACGGCTATGGCTGCGCCGGGGTCAACGCCGTCAGCTACGGGTTGGCGTGTCTGGAACTCGAGGCCGCCGACTCGGCGTTCCGCAGTTTCGTCTCGGTCCAGGGCTCGCTGTCGATGTACTCGATCTGGCGGTTCGGGTCCGAAGAACAAAAGCTCCAATGGCTTCCCCAACTGGCTGCCGGCACGGCCATCGGCTGCTTCGGACTGACCGAACCGGACTTCGGCAGCAACCCCTCCGACATGCGGACACGGGCCGTGCGTGACGGCGGCGATTGGATCCTCAACGGCACCAAGATGTGGATCACCAACGGCGGGATCGCTGACGTGGCAACGGTATGGGCGAACACCGAGGACGGTGTCCGCGGTTTCCTCGTTGCCCGGGGAACACCCGGCTTCACCACCACTGACGTGAACCACAAGATGTCCTTGAGGGCTTCGATCACCTCGGAGCTGGCTTTCAACGATGTCCGACTGCCGGCTACCGCCCTGTTGCCGGAGGCCAAGGGGCTGGGTGCGCCGCTGGCCTGCCTGAACGAGGCCCGCTTCGGCATCCTCTTCGGTGCGGTGGGCGCCGCTCGGGACTGCCTGCAATCCGCCTTGAGCTATGCCGATTCTCGGGTGCAGTTCGGCCGGCCGATCAGCGGCTTTCAGCTGACCCAGAAGAAGTTCGCGGACATGGCGGTCGCGCTCAACTCGGCCATGCTGCTCGCGGTGCATCTCGGCCGGCTGAAGGAGGCCGGACGAATCAGGCCTGCGCAGATCAGTGTCGGCAAGCTGAACAACGTGCGCGAGGCACTGTCGATCGCCCGGAAATGCCGCACCATTCTCGGCGCCAACGGGATCTCGCTGGAGTACTCGCCGCTGCGGCATGCGAACAATCTGGAATCGGTGCTCACCTATGAAGGCACCAGCGAGATCCACACGCTGGTGATCGGGCAGGCGCTGACCGGGTTGTCGGCCTACCGCTGAGCCCGCGGGCGCGTCCTTCGGCACCTGTCACCACCAGCCGACGCAACGGGGGAATCCGACCAGGCCCGACCCGGGCGGTTCGCGGGGCCGGCAGCACCGCGCCCGGTAGTTTCGGTTGCTCGGGCAAGGGAGAGATCATGACCAGCCGGCTCTACGTCAGCGGCAAGGTGTTCACCGGCCGCGGCGAGGACGACTTCGCCACCGCGTTCCGGATCACCGACGGGGTGTTCTCCTGGGTCGGCGACGCTGCCGACACCTGCGCCGAGCAGGGCATCGACCTGGGGGGCCGGACTGTGCTGCCCGGGTTCCTGGACGTGCACACCCATCCGGCATTCATGGCCACCCTGGTCGACGCCGTCAGGTGCCTGCCGCCGGCGGTGAGCTCGCTGGGCGGGCTGCTCGACACGCTGCGTTCGCACCCGAACCTCGGCCGCGGCGACGACGTGTGGATCGAGGGCTTCGGGTACGACGAGTCCACGTACCCGGAGGGGCGCGGGCCGACCGCCGATGACCTCGACCAGGTCAGCGTTGGCCAGCCGGTGTTCGTGCAGCGCTGCGACGGGCATTCCTCGGTCGGTAACCACCGGGCGCTCGAACTGGCCGGGATCACCCACGACTCCCCGGACCCGCCCGGCGCCCGGTACGGCCGGGACGACAATGGACGGTTGACCGGCCTGCTGATCGAGACGAACGCGACGGATGTTGTCGCTGCGGCAATTCCGACCCCCGACGAGGCCCAGCAGGTGCGAGATCTGGCTCGGCTCAACGAGCATTTCATCGAACGCGGGATCGTCGCGGTCGGCGACCTGCTGGCGACGATGGTCCCGGCTCCGCTGCGGATGTTCCGGGCGGCCGAGCAGGCGGGCCTGCGGGTGCAGTGCGCGCTGTACTACGGCTGGTCCTCGATCGGGCAGGACGGCGTGCCTGACCTGACCGCTGACGACCGCACCGGGCGGATGAAGATCGCCGGCCTGAAGCTCTTCATGGACGGCGCCTACTCGAACCGCACGGCATGGACCGAGGACGCGTACCCAGGGTCCGGTGACCACGGCATGCACACCCTGACCGACGAGGACCTGTGGGCGGCGGTGAACTGGGCGCGCCGCAACCACATTCAGGTCGCGGTGCACGCGATGGGTGACCGGGCACTGAACCACGTGCTGGACATGTTCGCCGACGAGGAACCATGGATGGGCGAGCTGCCGTCGATCCGGCTGGAGCACGCCACGCTGTTCTCCCCCGCGATGATCGACCGGATGAACGCCGCCCGGATGTCCTTCGCCGTTGTCAGCCACTCGATCTTCCTGTTCGCCGAGTACGACAGCTACCAGCACAACCTCTCCGCCAGCCAGTTCGAGATCACCTACCCCATAAGATCTTTCTACGAGCAGGTGCCGTTCACAGCGCTGTCCTCGGACAACCCGGCGACCGCCTGGGTCGGCGCCGACAACGTGTTCGTCTCGATCAAGGCCGCCGTGCTCCGGCGGGCCCACAACGGAGCCGACATCGGCCGGGCCGAGGCCGTCACCGTGCCACAGGCGCTGCTGCTCTACACCGGCCGGGCCCGGAGGGTCTTGCCGCTCGATGCGGTGGGGCTGATCGCGACTGGTTACGAGGCAAGCTTTGTCGTGCTGGATCGCGACATCTTCACCGTCGACCCGAACGAGATCGATCAGGTGCAGATCGCGCAGACCTGGATCCGCGGGGAGCGCGTCTATGAACGTGCGTCGGCGGCGTCACCTCCCGGTTGGCCGCTCAGGTCGGGGCGTCGAGCCCGACGAGGTCGGCGCTGACCTGCCACAACCGAGCGGCGGTGGCCTCGTCGTAGCTGCGGTCGGCGGACCGCTTGGGTCGGCTGCCGGCGAAGTACTGGCCGCTCACCGCCTGCAACTCCGGCGCGCTGGCCAGGTGGATCGAGGTGACGGCACCCTGCGCCGGGGTCTTCAGGAACGGGAGGGCTAGTGGCAGCAGCAGTTTCATCGCCTTGGTGGGGTCCTCCGCACCGAAGCCGGTGCGCACCACTCCGGGATGCAGGGCGTTCGCGGTGACACCGCTGCCGGCCAGCCGACGGGCCAGTTCATAGGTGAACAGCACGTTGGCGAGCTTGGACTGGTTGTAGGCCCGCGCGCCGGAATACTTGTGCTCGCCCTGCAGATCGTCGAAGTTCATTCGGCCCGTCGCCTGGGCGTTGGAGGAGACGGTGACCACCCGAGCCGGGGCGCCCGCCGTGAGCCGATCGAGCAGCAGGTTGGTGAGCAGGAACGGCGCCAGGTGGTTGACCGCGAAGGTGCGCTCGAGACCATCCGCCGTCAGGTGCCGGGTGGCCCAGTAGCCGCCGACGTTGTTGATCAGCACGTGCAGCCGCGGGTAGCGGTCCAGCACCTCGCCGGCCAGGCTGCGCACCCCGGACTGCACGGACAGGTCAGCAACGAAGACATCAATCTGAACGGGATCGGAAGGTGTTGCCTGGGAACGAATATCGGCGGCGGCGCTGTCGGCGCGTGCCTGGTTGCGACCGACAATCCCGACCCGGGCGCCGAGCGCGGCCAGCCCGATCGCGGTGGCCTTGCCGATGCCGCCGGTGCCGCCGGTGATCAGCACTGTCCTGCCGGTCATTGGAGTGGGCTGCTCGGACATGATCCGCTTCTTCCTGCACAGGGTGCGCGGGTGCCGTGGCGGTGGGTCGACACGCGCCCACGCTTCGCCGAGACTCAGGCGTCGGTGCGACGGAGCCGCCAGGCGGCGAATCCGATCAGAACACCAGCGTAGGCGCACATCACGGCGAAACCGGTCCACGGCGACAGCGGATGCGCGACGCCATAGGTGCCGTCAAGCATCATCGCCCCGGCGTTCGACGGGAGGTACTGCACGAACCGATCCGTCAGCGAGGCGGGCAGCAGATTGGTCAGCGGCGGGATCACGAAAAAGACCGCGACGAAGGTGGTGATCGCGGCCGCGGTGTTGCGGAGCAGCGCACCCAGCGCGAGCGCCGTCATTCCGGCGACGGTCAGGTACAACGCCGCACCCACCACCGACCGCACTGCCCCCGGATCGGACACCGAGACACCGAGCCGCCCGAGCAGCGCCTGACCGACCAAGAACGAAGCAAAGCCGGCGATCAGCATGCAGACGAACACCGCGCCGGCGAAGACGGCCAGCTTTCCCCACAACATCGGCAGCCGGCTGGGTATCACGGTCAGCGACGAGCGGATCATGCCGGTGCTGTACTCGCCGGTGATCAACAGCACCCCGAGCACCCCGACCGCCAGCTGCGCGAAGAAGGTTCCGGTCAACGACGTTGAGATGGCGGTGGTTCCGGGTCCGAAGCCGCCGGGCTGGCGCACGGTGACGGCCGCGAACACGGCGCCCAACCCGATCAACACCAGCACCGCGACCAGCAGCGTCGCGACCGTCGAGCGCAGCGAGCGCAACTTGGTCCATTCGGAAAGCAGGACCCGCGATTGCGTCACCCGAAGTGTGCGCGCGGCCAGCATGTCAGGGGCCGCCAGAGTGGTCGTCATGCCGCCACCGCCGCGCTGTCGGGCAGCTCGGTGGACCGGTATTCGACGGAGTCGCCGGTCATCTTCATGAACGCTTCTTCCAGCGAGGCCCGGTGGACGGTCAACTCGTAGACGGGTACCCGGGAGCGCCAGGCGATGGTGCCGATCTGTTCCGCCGTCAGGCCGTCGATCCGCAGCACATCCGATTCCGCTCGGAAGACGGTGGCGTCCGGGGCCGGCAGCAGGTCGCGCAGGCGGTCAGCCTCCGGCGTGCGCACGGTGACGGAGTTGCTGGACGCACGGGCGACGAACTCCTCGACCGTGGTGTCGGCGATCAGGCGTCCGCGGCCGACCACCACCAATCGCGTTGCGGTCTGGGCCATCTCACTCATCAGATGGGACGAGACGAACACGGTGTGCCCGTCAGCGGCCAGGCTCTTGAGCATGGTGCGCATCCACCGCACGCCCTCCGGGTCGAGACCGTTGACCGGCTCGTCGAGCACCACCGTCTGCGGGTTGCCCAGCAGAGCCGAGGCCACCCCCAGCCGCTGACCCATCCCCAGCGAGAAGCCGCCGACCCGTTTGCCGGCCACCTGCTGCAGCCCGACGAGGTCGATCACCTCATCCACCCGCCGCCGGGCGATGCCGTTGGTGTGGGCCAGCGCGAGCAGGTGGTTCCGCGCGGATCGGCCGGTGTGCACGGCTTTCGCCTCCAGCAGCACCCCGAGTTCGGCCATCGGGGCTCCGGCCGACCGGTAGTCGCTGCCGTTGACGACGACCCGCCCCGCCGTCGGCTGGTCGAGCCCGGCGATCATCCGCATCGTGGTGGACTTCCCCGCGCCGTTCGGCCCGAGGAACCCGGTCACGATTCCTGGCTGCACGACGAAACTCAGTCCGTCAACCGCAAGCTTGTCGCCGTACCGCTTGCTGAGGTTCTCTACTTCGATCATGGTCATGGCCTTTCGAAGGCGTTGGAGGGAAAGGGTTTGTCGGTGACCCGGCTCAAACGGTGATGACGACCTTGCCCCGCAGCTGCCCGCCCTCGAGGTGGCGCATGGCCTCCCGCGCCCGATCCAGCGGGTAGGCCCGGTCGATGCTCGGGGTCACGGTGCCCGCCTGGATGAGTCCGGCAATCACCTCCAGGTCCGCCGAATTCTCCTTGCAGATGACCCCGGTCAGTCGCTGACCGACGAACCGCGTCAGGATCAGCGCCCGCAGTTGGCGGTCGATGCCCCCGGTCAGGTTGCCGCCCTGCTCGCCGCCCACTATTACTGCGGTTCCGTTCGTCGTGAGCGCCCGGCGCAGTCGGGAAAGGGTTGCATTGCTGGCGATGTCGATGATCACGTCATACCGCCGCGGCCCATCGGCGAAGTCGTCCTTCAGGTAGTCGATGACGTGATCGGCGCCCAGGGATCGCACCAGGTCGAGCTTCCCGGTGCTGCACACTCCGGTGACCTCCGCGCCGAAGGCCTTGGCCAGCTGGATGGCGTAGCTGCCGACGCCACCAGAGGCACCGATGATCAACACCCGCTGCCCGGCCCGCACCCGGCCGGCGTCCCGCACGGCCTGCAGTGCGGTCAGCGCGGACACTCCGGCGACCGCCGCCTGCTCGAAGCTGCAGCCGGCCGGCTTGTGCGCGAGCTTGTTCTCGCGGGCCACGGCGTACTCGGCGAAGGAGCCCTTCCCCATACCGAACACCTCGTCGCCCACGGCGAACCTGGTGACCGCCGCCCCGACGGCGACCACCGTGCCGGCGACGTCCGAGCCGGCCACCGGGTTCTTCGGCCTGCGGAATCCGAAACCCATCAGCCGCATCAGGTAGGGCCGGCCCGTCATGAGGTGCCACACGCCCCGGTCCAGACCGGCCGCGTGCACCCGCACCAGCACCTCCCCGTCGGCGATCCCGGGTCGGGAGATCCGCTCCAGGTGCAGCACGTCGGAAGGCCCATAGACATCCCGGACGATCGCCAGCATCGTGCTGCCGGCCCCGACCTCCGTCGCTGCCGTTCCGTCGGCCGCCGCTCGCTGCGCTTCGGATCCCATGATCGCTCCTCGTCCGGCCGGTGGGCCGCTCCCACCGTACTTAGTACGAGACTGTATAGTACTAAGTACGAACGCGCCAGTACCAAGTACGCAGAATTCATCGGATCGGGGAACGCAGATGGTCGGATCGGGCGGTGCGAGAGCAGCCGGTGGCGGCATCACGGACCGAGCGCCGCTCAGCCGTGATCGGGTGGTGCTCGGTGCCGTGACGATTGCCGATGCCGGGGGAATCGGAGCGCTGACCATCCGCTCACTCGCCCAGGAACTCGGCGTCAAACCAATGTCGGTCTATCACTATGTCGCGAACAAGGACGAGATCCTCGACGCCATCGTTGATCTCGTGTTCAGCGAGATCGAACTGCCGGTTCCTGGCGGTCAGTGGCGCACCGAGATGCGCCGTCGGGCGACCTCAGCCAGACAGGTGCTGCACCGGCACCCGTGGGCCACCCCGCTGCTGCAGTCGCGGATCAACCCGGGCCCGGCGACGCTGCGGCATCACAACGCGTTCATCGGCACCCTGCGGGAGGCGGGCTTCTCGCTCGAACTGACCGCCCATGCCTTTGCCCTGATCGACAGCTACGTGTACGGCTTCGCGTTGTCCGAGGCGGCATTGCCGATCAACGGCACGGAGAGCGTCGCCGACATCGCCGAATCGATCATGGAGCAGTTCTTCGACCCGAACGCCTATCCGCACCTGCTCGAGTTCACGTTGCAGCACGTCATGCAGCCCGGCTACGACTTCGGCAAGGAGTTCGGGTACGGGCTCACGGTGATCCTGGACGGCCTGGGCGCGGCCCTTCACGAGGCAGGCGTTGACGAGGCCGCTGGTTCTCGTCTCGATTCACCTGCCGCTCCGGCACCCTCGTCCTAACGACGAGCGCGCCGGCGGGCTGGTCAGCCCTTGATGAACTGGAGGATGTCCGCATCGAGGGCCTGCTGGTAGGGGCCGGCGATGCCGTGCGGCGCCCCCGGGTAGACCTTGAGCGTCGCGCTCTGGACCAGATCGATGGACTTCACCGCTGCGTCCTTGATCGGGACGATCTGGTCGTCGTCACCGTGGGCGATGAGCATGGGCACGGCGATGGCCTTGAGGTCGTCGGTGAAGTCGGTTTCGGAAAAGGCCTTGATGCAGTCATAGGCCCCCTTCACACCGACCTGCATGCCGAGTCGCCAGAACTGATCCCGCTGTCCCTGCGAGATCGTCGAACCCTCCCGGTTGGTTCCGAAGAAAGCGGCGGACAGGTCTTGGTAGAACTGCGAACGATCCGCCAGGACGGCGGCCCGGATCTGGTCGAATGCCTCGATCGGGGTGCCCTCCGGATTGGTCGCGGACTGCACCATGACCGGCGGAACCGCGCCTGCTGTGACGATCTTCGCCACCCGACCGGCTCCGTGCTGCGCGGCGTACCGAACGACCTCTCCCCCGCCGGTCGAGTGGCCGACCAGGATGAAGTCCTGCAGGTCGAGGGTGTCGACCATCGCGGCGAGATCCGCCGCGTAGGTGTCCATGTCGTTGCCGGCCCAGGTCTGCGACGACCGACCGTGGCCACGCCGATCGTGGGCGATGGCCCGGAAACCATTGTCGGCGACCAGCTTCATCTCGACGTCCCAGGCGTCGCCGTTCAATGGCCAACCGTGGCTGAACACCACCGGCCGGCCGGTCCCCCAGTCCTTGTAGAAGATCTGCGCGCCGTCGGAGGCGGTGACGAAGGGCATGGCGATTCCTCTCGTTTCGGTCCACGTGGCCGGTCCACGTGACACTGTCGGTGCTGCAGGACGTCTGCTGACCGGCGGCCGGCCGGGCCGGGTGTCGCGGTTGACGGGTACACCATACGACCGGACATCAGGACGCCGACCGGGCGAGCCGGAAGCCCAGGTCGTCGATCTTGAATGTCGGGTGGCTGCGGCGGCGCACGGTGGCGCCGCAGCCCCGGGCCTGCTCGGCCCAGCCGCCGCCGCGGAAGATGCGGTACGAGCCGTAGACCTCCTCGTCGTAGAGGTCCCAGCACCACTCCCAGACGTTGCCGAGCATGTCGTGCAATCCCCACTCCCTTGGCCGCCTTGCCGCCGACATCGTGCACCCGGCCACCGGAATCGCCTGCGTACCAAACGATGTCGTCGATCTCTCCGTAGCGGTAGCCACTACGGTCGGCCTTGCAGGCGTACTGCCCCTCCGCCTCGGTGGGCAGCCGGTCACCGGCCGAAGACCGGTCGAAGATGACCTCGCCGGTCCCTTCGTCGCGGGCGTACGCCCGGTACAAGCCCGCCCGGTCCGAGAATTGGTTGCAGACCTCGATGGCATCGAGCCAGCTGACGTTCACCGCCGGCGAAGCGCCCTCCCGCCGGGATCCAGCTGTCCTGTCACGGTGCGCAGGAGGTGCACCGTCACCGGCAGGTCAGCGGTCGGTGAGGGCACGCGGCACCGCATTCAGCACGATAGACGCGGCCGCGTGCCCGATGGCCACCGCCGACCCCAGCAAAGCCGGGTCGGTGGCGATCCGGGACACCGACGGCGAGCCGAGCGGCGGGCGGATCTGCACCACCGTGGGCAGGACGGCGAGGAACCGCTCGTCCTCGACCGTGCGGGCCGGACGCGAGTTCCAGGCCGGCAGCGCGCCCGGCGCGTGCTTGCGGAACCAGCGGGTGGTCACCCGGTCGGCCAGCGCGCCCGGCGGTTCCGACGGCTCGTCGAGGCGTCTGGTCCGCAGCACCAGGGCATGGGTGGCGCCGTCGGCCAGCGCGGTGCGGATCGGAACCGGCTGGACGACCCCGCCGTCCAGAAACCGGCGACCCCCGTCGAGCTCGACCGGCGGACCCGCCATCACCGGCAGGCAGGACGTCGCCCGCAGGGCGTCCTTCAACGTGCCGACGTCACGGATCAGCGGGGCCAGGTCGACGGACCGACCGTCCGCGGCGTCGGTGCCGAGCGGGTGCAGGCTCACCGGATTGGCCAGCACGGCGGCGAAGTCGATCGGTAACAGGTGGGTGTACAGCTCGTTGATCAGGTAATCCAGGTCGACGACCGGAAGCCCACGGACGGCTCGGCGGGAGTCCATCACCCGGCGCATCACACCGGGCGCGGTCCACCCCGCCATCGCCTCGGACGCCCGCCCGCACAACAGCCAGGCACCGTTCAACGCACCCGCCGACGAGCCGTAAACGGCGTCGAAACTGTCGGTGAGACCGAGTTCGTGGATGACGCCGATCATGCCCGTGGAGTACGTCGCCCGGCTGCCGCCGCCCTCGATGACCAAAGCGACGCGGTGGTCGTCCGCCCGGGCGCCCGGGGTACTGCCGTGCGCGCGACGGTGCGCCAGGATGTCCAGAACGGCGGCGGGCATGGTCGTCGCTGCTTCCCTTCCCCGCGCGCGGTGCTTGACCTGTCAGGCGCTGCAGCGGCTGCTGGCGGAGCCTAGCTCACCGCCGTGGCCACAGTGATTCGCCACCCGCGGATTCGCCACCCGCGGATTCGCCACTCACGGAATCCGCCACTCACGGACCCGCCACTCACGGAATCCGCCACTCACGCAGTGGGACGCGGTCGCGCCGGGGCAGGATCGCAAGCGTCAGTACGACGCGAGGTCCGGCACCCGCAGGTGCGGCATCACCAGGTCGAAGTCCCGCACCACCATGATGTCCGGGCCGAACTGATGCTTGCCGTCGGACCGGGCGATCCGCCGTTCCGCCGCCTCGGGGCTGTCGTAGGCGACGGACACCGCGGCCCGACCCCATTCCCGATTCACCAGCAGGCTGGCGCTGCAGAAGCCCCGAACCTCGTTCAGCGCCGGCAGGGTCACCGAGCTGAAGTCGTCGATCAGCCGGTCGGCGCCACCGGATTCCACCCGCAGCCAGGTGACCCGGGCACAATCGGCGGTTGCCGAGCCGTGCTGGCGGTGCATGGCGGCGACCTCCCATTCCTCGACCTCGGCGACGCCGCCGCCCAGGATCTTGGCGGTGCGCTCCCGGATCGGCCGGATCTGCCGGATGCTCGAGTGCATGGCCGCCCGCGACGGCCAGGCCGATGTCACGATGCACATGCCTGATGTCCGGTCGGCGAGCACGGACATTCCGATGCACCAAGGCGCGCCCAGAATTGTCGGTACCCCGTCGCTCCGAAGGAAGGCGACTCCCGCCTGGATGGTGTCGGGGCGTCCCTGGAACGTGGCGGTACGCGCGAAGACGGTCATACCGGGGCCCCCTTCGAGGACGGAGCGCCGCAATCGCAGCACCGCGAGATCCATCATCTTCCTCCCTCGCGGCCGAGCCGGTCGTCCGGGTCGGCGGAGACCGGGGTCTCAACGGCCACTCCCGCCGGCACAGGAGTGACCTGCCCTTTCGGGCATGGCGAGGCTAACGATGTATTCGCTCCGACAACTCTCCCATCCTGACTCCTGAACAGGTCCGCTCCCCAGTCCTGGGTGAGCACCGAAGTCGAACAGGGGGACGAACGCACGATGGCACACGACACCAACTCCACCCCGGCGCTCCAGGTCGAGGTGACCGACGCCCGCGGCAGCCGGCTGACCGACGCAACCGTCGAGATCCACCCGGTCGACGACGCCGCCAAGGCCGACCGGCTCTCGTTCGACGAGCGGCTCGGCAAGCACGTCGCCGGCCGGATCGGCACCGGCGACGTCGTCGTCACGGTCGAGCACCCGAGCCTGGAGGGTCAGAGCCGGACGATCACCGTCGGGCAGGGACCGAACGAGGCCCTGTTCATGCTCGGCGAGCCCGGCGGCCGCAGCTACTTCCGGGAGTCGGTCCGGGTTCCGGTGGACGCCGACGGCGACCTCATCGCGGTGACCCTGGACCGGAAGTCCCGCACCGACGGCGCCGACGTCGACAGCATGGCGGCCACCCTGCAGCTGCGGTCGGAGCCGATCCCCGCCCTCGCCAGCCGCGCGGGCCTTCGACTGTTCCGCTCTCCCACCGTGGAGAACCGGGACGTGCTGGCCAGGCTCAGCGAGCACTCCCTGGTCCAGCACGCGGGCGCGGTGGTCAGTCTCCGGGAGACCGGCTTCTCGCACCTGACCAGGGATGTCGTCGTCCGGTTCCGTGGCCCCCGGGCCGAGGAGGTGCGGGCGATCGCCAAGCGGCACGGCTACGACGTGGTGCGCGAGCTCGTCTATGCCCCGCACACCTGGGTGCTGCGCTGGAACCAGCCGGCCACCCTGGAGATCCTGGACAGCATCGAGGAACTCGCGGCACGCGACGACGTCCAGTGGGCGGAACCGAGCCTGGTGGTCAGCCCCGAGATGGACTCCATCACGCCGAACGACACGCTGTGGCCGGGACTGTGGGACCGGCAGCTGATCGGCGTGCAGGACGCCTGGCAGAGCCTCCAGGACGCCGGCCTGCCGACCTTCGGTGATCCCGACATCCTGTTCGCGGTCTGGGATTCCGGCGTCCAGCAGTCCGGTGGGGTACCGACCAACGCCGACTTCAGCGGCACCCTGAGCAATGGTTCGCCGAAGGTGTTCACCTCCTTCGACTTCGACACGATGGTCGCCAACAATGACAACCCCTGGGACGACCACGGTTCCGGCGTCGCGGGTGTCTCGGTGGCAATGGCCAACAACGCCTCGCCGGTCGCCGCCGAGGGCTACGGACTCACCGGCAGTGCCCCCAACGTGCAGATGATGTGCATCGCCGGGCGATTGCCCTACATCGACATCGAGGTGGCCGACCAGTACATCTGGATGGCCGGCTTCAACCCGGTCAGCCCGCTCGCCGGATTCCCGGCACCACTCTCCCGGGGCGCCGACGTCATCACCTGCAGCCTGACACCCGGTGCCGGAGCGCCGTTGTCGGGTACCGCCAAGGCCACCCTGGACTTCGTCACCACCTTCGGTCGGCAGGGGAAGGGCACACTGTGCTTCTTCTCCACCGGCAACGCCAACCAGAACAATGTCACCGCCCGCCCGTACGGTGCCTATGAGAAGTGCTTCGGCATCGCCGGGACGTCCTTCGCCGACGACGGGGTCACCGAGATTCGGGCACCGTACTCCGGCTGGGGCCAGATCGCGCTGAGCGCACCCACCCAGGATCAGGCCCCGACCGTGCACAACCCGCCGACCGGGTACATGCCCTGGGGCGCGGCCCATGCCGGACAGGGCAACCTGATCAGCTACCGGCAGGTCACCAGCACGACGACCGCTGCGGCGGCGGCCGGCGCGACCACGCTGACGCTGGCGAGCGTGACCGGACTGGCGATCAACCAGGTGATCCATGTCGGCGTCATCGGCGCGCTGGGCAGCGAACCGGCGCGGATCACCGCGATCAATGTGGCGCTCAACCAGCTCACTATCCAGGGTTTCGGCATGTTCGGCTTCGGCGGCGGACTGTTGAACGCCCACCCGAGCGGCGCCGCGGTCGCGATGGGACCGGCCAACCATCGCAACGACTTCGGTGGCACGTCGTCGGCGACGCCGCTGTGCGCCGGTGTCGGAGCTCTGGTGCTGTCGGCGAACCCGTCCCTCACCTACATCGAGGCCCGGCAGGCGCTGCGGGACAGCGCCGTCAAGTTCGACCTCACGAACACCGACCCCGCCGGACAATGGTTGGACGCCAACGGCGATCCGTCCGTGACGTCCGGCCTGCCGCCGGTGAAGAGCGGCTGGTACGGCTACGGCCGGGTGAACGCGGCCGGCGCGGTGACGAACGCGCTGGCCATCGCCGCCACCCGCGACCTGGTGATCCGGGACAACCTGGCCGACACCGGCACCGTCGCTTCGGCCGGAGCGTTCTGGAATACCCCCGACCTGTGGTGCCGCCGGCTCTCCCCGGCGACCGACCCCGGCGCGCTCCCCGCCGGCTACGCCACCGCCGGCCCGCACCAGGACCCGAAACGTGGTCAGCCGAACTGGGTGTACGCACGGGTGCACAACAACGGCACTGCCCCGTCACTGGATGGCTGGGTACGGGTCTCCGTCACCCATTGGCCGGGCACCGAGTTCACCTGGCCGGCTTCCTTCCAGCCGACCAACGGCCCCGGCGACCCGCTGCCGTCCCCGATGACCCCGGGCACCTACTTCATCGGCGAGGCCAAGGTCACCGCGGTGGCCCCCGGCGCTGAGCAGATCGTCAGCATCGAATGGCCGGTCGGGCTGATCCCGCCGGAGACCGTCATGGTCGGCGGGTCCCCGGTGCACTGGCATCCCTGCCTGCTGGCCGAGGTCACCCCGCACGACGGGCCGGCCGCCACCGGCAACCACGTCTGGGACGACAACAACCTTGCGCAGAAGAACATCTCCATCGTCGACGCCGACGCGGGCACCGACTTCCAGTTCGCGATCGTGGTCGGCAACGAGTTCAACACCGCGAAATCCCTGGTGCTGGAGGTGAACCGGGGCCGGTTGCCGAAGTCCGTCGAGCTGTACGTCGATCTGGTGGACCCGATCCTGCGTCGCAGGCTGCGGGTGTTCGCCGAGAAGCCCGGCCGCGAGCCGGGTCTGCGGCCGGCCGGCCGCTGGGGGGTCCGCGATCCCGGCGGGCTGTTGACCGCGCCGGTACCGCCGAAGCTTGCGCTTCAGCGCCACGAGGGCTGGCAGCTCGGCTTCCGGGACGGCCGGGAGATCGTGCTGCTGGAGCCCAGGACCAAGGTGCAGCTGCCCACGTTCATCGACCCGGGACGACCGCACGCCCTGGTGATCGGCGGGATCGTCGGCAAGGATGCCGAACCCGGCGAGTACGAGGTGGTGCTGATCCAGCGCCAGCCGTCCGGCCGGATCAGCGGCTCGGCCACCGTCCAGCTCACCGTCGGCAAGGGCTGACCGGCCTTGCGCCGGGGAGCACCGTGATGAGCACCTTCACCTGCCGCGTTGCGGCAACCCCGGACGTCGAGCTGATCGTCGGTCAGCTCGACGCCGCGGGGCGGATCGCGGCCGACCACATGATGGTGGTCGGCGGCGAGATTCACCTGACATTGTCCGACGCGGAGATCGGTGAGCTGGCGGCGGCCGGCGTTCCGGTCACCCGGCTGTCCGCCCTGCAGGTCCTGGCCGACCGGACCGACGGCGCCGGCACGCCGCCCGCGGTCGACCTGGTCAGCGGGTTCGTCACCGGCTATCTCGATGCGGAACAGGTTGCCGCACAGGCACTGTCGCTGGCCGCGACGTTTCCGACGTGGTGCACCGTGACCACCCTGCCGTTCCCGACCAGCGGGTACGACGGGTCGTTCGCGCCAGCCGCCGGGCCGGGCAGCGTCCAACTGCTGCGCATCACCACCAACCCGACGGTGCGCTCGAAGCCGGGGTTCCTGCTGATCGGTGGCACCCACGCCAGGGAGTGGATGAACCCGCTGATCGCGCTGGAATTCGCGGAACAGTTGCTGCGCAACGTCGATCCGGCGAGCGCCGACCCGGTCGTCATGGCGATCACGCACATCGTCACCACCGGTGATGTGCTGGTCATCCCGGCACTCAACCCGGACGGGCTGACCTACTCGGTGCACGACGCCGCGGGGTGGCGGAAGAACCGCCGGCCCGGCGGAGCGTGCTCCGGCGTCGACAACAATCGCAACTACGAGGTGTACTTCGGCGGGGCGGGCTCCTCCCCGATGCCCTGCCTGGAGACCTATCAGGGCCCGTCGGCGATGTCCGAGCCGGAGAACTGCAACGTCGCCTACGTTCTCGAGCAGTTTCCGAATGTGCTGGTCGGCGTCGACGCGCACTCCTTCGGCGAACAGATCCTGCGGCCCAACCCGGCCGGCGGGTCGTTCATCGCGACGGAACCGGTATCCGCGGCCGACAACGCCGTCTACACGGCACTGGAAACCACGCTGCGGACCGCCATCGGTTCGGTCAACGGAGCGGTCTACTCCACCGGCAGCACGAGCAACCACGCAGGCACCTCGGACGAGTACATGTTCTTCGCCCATCGGGTGTTCGGCTTCAACACCGAATGCGGCGACGATTTCCAGCCGCCCTGGGCGACCGCGGCGCCGGTGATCAGCGAGCTGGTCACCGGCCTGCGCGCGCTGGCCGCGGCGACCGTCGACCTGGTCGCCACGACCCCGACGCCGCTGAGCGTCGTGCAGTGCATCGACCGCACCGGCAGCATGATCGCGTTCGGCTATGACGGCACCGCCCGGGCGAATGCCAAGCGGTTCACCGACCTGCTGTCGCTGGGCGATTCCACCGCCGTGGTGAGCTTCGCCGACCCGGACCCGGACCCGACCGCGACCCCACCGAGCGCACGGGCCCAGGTCGAGATCCCGCTCACCCCGCTGAACGATCCGGGTGACGCGGCCACGGTGCGGGCCGCCATCGATGGGATCAGCTTCGGCGGCTGGACCCCCATCGGCGCCGGACTGCAGCGGTCGGCGAGCGTGCTCACCGGGGCGGCGGCGCCGACCGCGGTGCTGCTGCTCTCCGACGGGTTCGAGAACCGCGATCCCACAGTGGCCTCGACCCTGCCGATGCTGCCGGCCGGGCTGCGGGTCTTCACCGTCGCGCTCGGCCCCGCGGCCGACGCAACGTTGCTCCAGCAGATCGCCACCGACACCGGCGGACTGTTCCAGCTCAGCCCGACAGCCCTTGACCTGCATCAGGTCTACAACGAGATGCGGGCCGGCATCACCGACGACGGGCTGCTGGTCAACGATCTGATCAGCCCCACCGACGACACCGACCACATCGTCGACGTCGAACCGGGCGCCGACCGGCTGACCGTTTCGGTCTCCGGCAGCGGGTTTGCACCCGAGTCGGCCCTGGTCGCCCCGTCCGGGCGCCCGGTGCGGACCACCGACCACGGAGTGCGGGCGACCAGCGGGGACGGCTACCGGCTGCTCACGATCGACCGTCCGGTGCCCGGCCGGTGGCGGATCCGGATCGGCAAGGCGCGTGGTCCGGTTGTCGTCGGCGCGTTCCTCGGCTCACCGCTCCGCGTGCACATCGAGCTCCCGGCGTCGCTGAAAGCCGGCGGATCGGCGGAACTGACGGTGCGGGCGTCCTTCGACGGCAAGGATCTCGGGCCGGTGCGGGTGCTGGCCCGGTCGCAAGCGCTGCGGCCGGTCGACCTGCGCCGGGCGGGCGGTCTTGCACGGCTGGGCGGCGCGCCGGACCCGGACGGCAGCAAACCCGGATCGCTCGGCGGGTTGGAAAAGCGGGTCGGGTGGCAGAAGCCGGTTCGCTGGCCGGAGGGCCGGATCGAATCCGTGCCGGCCGGCATGTCCCGCGTGCTGCTGCAGTGCGAGGGCACGCTGCCCGGCGGCAAGGGCTTCCGGCGCGTCGCCCGGCGCACCATTCACGGCCGGATCTGAATCGCCGCAAACCTCTCCTTCGCCACCCCAACCCGAGTGACCGGACCGGCCGCTCGCCATTCCTGGAGGAACCCGTGGGTGCTCGACTGTCCCTCACCGGCCGCGTCACCGACGCCGGAACCGGTTCACCACTCGGCGGTCTCGCCATCGAGGCGGTGAACGCCGCCGGCAGCACCGTGGCCGGCGCGGCCACCGACGCCGTCGGCGCGTTCGCCTGCACCATCGCGTTGGCCGACCTCATCGACCCCGGCGACGCGCTGACCGTCGCGGTCGCCGCAGCACAGGGTGCCGCTCCGCTGCATCGCAGCGGCCCATTCCCACTCGAGGAGCTGGCCCGCGCCGACCTCGACATCGAGGTGCCGGACGACGCGCTGCGCAAGGCCTTTGCCGACCCGTCGCTGACCGTCGTCACCGAGCACGGACGCGCCCGTCGCGTCGAGATCGGCGACACGTTGTCCGTCATCGGGTCCGGGCTGCGGCCGTCGTCCCCGCTCTCGGTGGCCGTGAGCGTCGACGGGGAACCCGTCGCGACAGTCCGACTCCGGTCCGACCAGTTCGGCCGGCTGGACCGGACCGTGGTGCTGCCGCAAGTCGGTCTGGTCACCGCCGACGCGCGGACCCTGACCCGCGCGGAGGCGCGGGACCGCTGGGCCGGCCGCACCCTGCTCGTCGCGGTGAGCTCGGACGACGACCAGCTGGGCGCCGTGGAGCTCCCGATCGTCAAGACGGCAAACGCCGCAACGGGTTTCGTCTCGGACAAGGCGGGCCGGTTGCGCAACGGGCTGGAACTCGGCGCGGACGACCTGTTCATCTCGCTGTCCGGGGCGGGGCTGTCCGGGGCGGGGCTGTCCGGGGCGGGACGGGGCGGGGCGGGACGGGGCGGCCGGGTGCGGGCCTACCTGGTGGCCAGGCAGGACGACTGGCTGCCCGGCGACCCGATCACCGCCGAACGTGACGCGGTGGGCAAACCCTTTGTCAGCGAGGCGATCTGGGAGTCGGCGGACACCCCCCTGTTACTCGCCAAGGCCGACCGGCTCGTCCCGGGCGCCTTCGACATCATCGTGCGGCCGGTCCGGTACGGCTTCGAGCGGGACGAAGAGCTGATCCTGCAGGACCGGGACCTCATCGTCGGCCGGCACATCACCGCTCTGGTGGTCAGGGAGCGCTTCGGCCGGAACAACCCGATCCTGAACGGCGCGGTGACCACCGTGCAGATCGCCGGGGCCCCGATCGGCGAGCGGCCGTACTTCCGCTACCGGGACACCTTCGCCGTCGGCGAGAACGTCTGGGCCGCGATGGATCCCGGCATCGTGCCGGCCGGCCAGATCGGCCGGAAGGTGGCCTTCTCGGTGATCGCCTCCAAGACGGCGGCGCAGTGGGCGGCCAGCACCGCCCTCACCCACATTCCGCCGGGGGCCCCGCAGGAGCTGATCGTCCAGGCGGGCTGCATCAACGTCAACAAGGCCCTGGTCTGGGCGGCCCCCACGCAGATCGGTTCCTACGACGTCGTCGCCGATTTCGGCAACAACGATCCGGACCCGACGGCGTTCGTCGCGGACGGCAGCTTCGACAGCCCGCCGGACCTGATCGACGGGTACTTCACGCCCGGCTTCCGGATCGTCAACGACCCTGGCACGCTGCACGAGTTCGGCCAGGTCGGCGCGTTCTCCGTCGACGCCGGTCTGCTGGCGTCGATGGGAGAGCCCAGCACGCTGACCGTGCAGGACGAGAACACCGCCTACTTCACCCCCGGCGCGTTCACTCCCGTCAACCAGACGTTCGCCCGGCAGGCGCTGGTCCGGTTCCCGGCCGACGTCCCCGGCGCCACCACCCCGGCCCAGATCAGCAGCGCCCGACCCGACTACCCGGTGGTGATCGTGGTGCACGGCAACGGGCACCTCTACACCAGCTACGGCTTCCTGCTCGATCAGTTGGCCGCCAACGGGTTCATCGCAGCGTCGATCTTCATGCCGAACGGCTTGAACGGGCTGGCCAGGGCCAACGCCTTCTTCAACCACCTCACCCTGCTGCGGACCATGTTCGGCAGCAAGGCGCAGAACAACGTCGGCGTGCTGGGGCACAGCCGGGGCGGCGAGGCGGTGTTCAAGATCGCCCGGCTGAACCAGTCACTGGGCCTGGGCATCGGGGTGAACGCCTTGCTGGCCCTCGCGCCCACCGACCAGTACGGCCGGGAGACGCTGACCGGGGTCGCCGCGACCAGGCTGCATGTGCTGTACGGCGCCAAGGACGGCGACGTCTCGGGCTGGTCGCCGCCGTACGCCGGCTACAACGTTCGGCAGTCCGGCTTCTCCGTGTACGACCGGGCCGATGGCGCGGCGAAGTCCATGCGGTTCGTCGAGAACGCCACCCACAACGGCTTTGTCACCTCGAACGAGGCGTCACCCGCGCCCCTGCTGGCCGACGCCGACCAGCGCAAGATCCTGCTCGCCGACGCAACCGCCTTCTTCCGGATGACCCTTCGCGCCGAACCGGAATGGAGCGGGCTGTTCACCGGGGAGTGGACCGCGCCGAGCGTGGCGGCCACCGGTGCAAAGACCTACCCGCAGTACCGCGCCACCGGACGCCGGGTGATCGACGACTTCGAGGGGGCGCACACCGCAACCAGTTGGCAGACCAGCAGCATCGGCGCCGGGGTGAGCCAGAGCGGGCTGCCCGCCAACCCGGTCGAGACCCAACTCTTCCCGCAGGACAGCAGGTCTCCGCACGACACCGGCGGCCTGCGGCTGAGCTGGGACACCTCCTCCGACACGCTCGGGGCGGCCATTCCGGCCGGATCCGGTGACGTCTCCGGGTTTGCGGCGCTGTCCTTCAGCGTCGCCCGGGTGGCCGGCAGCGCGGCCAACCCGGCGGCGGCACCGCAGAACCTGCGGGTGACGCTGCGGGACGGGGCCGGCAACGAGAGGTCGATCCGGGCCAGCGCCTTCGGCACGATCCCGGTGGCGGCGGCGGCGAACGTCGCCGACAACGTCAAGTCCGCGCTGACCACGATCCGAATCCCGTTGGCGTCCTACACGATCGTCTGCGCCGGTGCGGTGCAGGTGGATCTCACCGACCTGGTGAGTGTGACGCTGGCGTTCACCGAGCAGTCCACCGGGGAGATCGCCGTGGACAACCTCGAATTCACCGCCTGACTCCGTCATTTCCACTGACGAAAGGAACACCGACATGACCCACTCCATCATCTTCGTCCGGGACGGCGATTTCTCCTGGCGGGCCCGTGAGGTGCTGCGGGAGGTCGGCGACCGGCCGCACCTGCTGGTGCGCGTCGACGTGACCGGACCGTACTTCCCGGAACGGGACAGCCCGCCATTTGTCCGGTTCACCATCGGGCGCCGCCACATCACGGCCCTGATGACCGAGATCGCCACCGACGGACACCATCTACGGGCCTATTTCGCGGCGGATGTGAACCCGCAGGGGCGCATCGAGTTCGGCTACGCCAGCCAGGTTCTCGGCTCGTTGGAAGTGGCCGGCGGCCAGGTGGACCGGCTCGACGAGGCGTTGATCGACGAGCCGTTCGTCCGGGTCACCGCCGCGGAGCCGGGTGCGTTCGCCGCCCAATTGGGCTGAGACCAGGACAACCGGCCATTGCCGGCGAGCGGCCAGGAAGATCAACGGCAGATCGAGCGGTGCCCGTCAGCGCTCGGTGAAGCCATGGAACCCGCCCCTGGCCTCACCGAACTGGGTCACCACCTGATCCACCCCGCCCGGCGTCTGCGCACCACGCAGCTGGGCGAGCAGCGCCTCGCACGCCTCCCGGCTGCCTTCGACGACCACTTCGACCCGCCCGTCCGACAGGTTGCCGGCACTGCCGACCAGACCGAGTTCCAGCGCCCGCGACCGGGTCCACCATCGGAAACCCACCCCCTGGACGAATCCGTGCACCCAGGCGATCATCCGGACATCGCCCGGCCGGGGCACGCCGGCGGGAGTAGACACCTCAGCGTCGGAGCGGCCCAATCCCCATTTCATGGCTCCATCCTGCCTGCCCCGGACCTCAGGAGGTAGCGCGGTACACCGTCAACCGGCGATCGGAGATCTCCAGCTCGATGGCCTCGGTGGGTTCGGTGATCTCGCCATCATGTGCGGACGCTCTCGGCCCGGATCCGGATTCGATTCGCACGGTGGCGCTTTCCAGCGAGCCGTATACATGGGCGCGCTCGACGATGCCGAGCAACGAATAGATCACCGCGCGGGTCCTGGACAGCCGGCGGTCGGCGCGCAGGTACTGCACGTCCAGCACGCCGCTGGCCAGATGCTCGCGCCAGGACGGCGCCAGGCCGCGCGGGATGTACCGGCCGTTGCCGATGAACACCACCCAGACCGGCATCCGCCGGCCGTTGATCACCAGGTCCAGCGGTTTCTCGTGGCGCAGGGTGCGCAGGATGGACAGCGCCGTCGCCGGCCACTTGCCCATCTCATGGGTGTACCGATCGCGGCGGCGCACCATCTCCGGGTAGCCGCCGATGCTGGCGGTGTTCAGGAATCCGACGCCGTCGATGAACGCCAGGTCCACCATGCCCGCCACGCCACCTTCGACCGCAGCGACGGTGTGCGCGTCGGTGTCCAGGCCGAGCGCCTTGGCGAAGTGGTTCAGCGTGCCGGACGGAAACACCGCGAGCGGCAAGCCGCGGGCGTGGGCGATCTGCGCGACGGAGGCCACCGTGCCGTCGCCGCCGGCCACCCCCAACGCCGGTGGATCGCTGTCGATCAGCGAGTCGAGGTCGGTGGCCGGATCCCAGTGCAGGATCTTCGCCTCGGGCAGCGCGTTCGCGATCGCGTCGCCCGCTCCGTCGCTGCTCCCGGAGGCCCGGTTCACCACGACGGTGAGCCCCTTGCCCCCGGGCAGAGCCGGTGCGTCACCGGCGGCCATCAGGGCCGGCCCCCACGGCTTCACCGGCCAGAGCGCCCGGCCGACAACGGCCAGCGTCACCCCGACGGCTGCCCCGGCCCAGACGTCGGAGCGGAAGTGCACGCCGACGTGCACTCGGGAGTAGCTGACGGCGGCAGCCAGCGGGACCAGCAGGGCGCCGGCCGGCGGGAACTCCATCGTGGCGCCCGCGGCGAAGGCAGCGGCGGACGCCGCATGCCCACTCGGGAACGACGACGTCCAGGGCAGATGACCGATTCGGCGGGCGATCGAGGTGCGGTCCGGGTCGGGCCGGCGCCGCCCGATCAACGGCTTGATCAGCACATTCGACACGAAACTGGCCGCGCCCAGGGTGGCGATGCCGCGGAAAGACGCCCGTCTGGTCCGCTTGCCGGCCAGCGCGCCGACCGCCGCCAAGCCCAACCACAACCGGCCGTGGTCGGCCGTCTTGGTGAGGACGCGCAGCGCATGATCGACCGGCCTGGCCATCGGCACGGCGGCCGGCACGATCAACGGGTCGGGGATCTCATCGGTGACGCGCACGGTCCGACAGTACGGGGTCGTCCTGCCCGGCTCAGGGCGTGCGGCCGGCCCGGCGCGGCGGTCGTTGACACGTAGGGCAGAAGAACGACGAACGGTTCATGAAGGCAACCCGCCGGATCGAAGTGCCGCACCGGGGACACGGCCGGCCCTCCTGGCCGTACGCGTTCAGCGACCGGTCGAAGTACCCGGACTCGCCATTGACGTTGACGTACAACGCATCGAACGAGGTGCCGCCCACCGCGAGCGCCGCCGTCATGACCTCCGCGGCGGCGGTCAGCACCCTGGTCGCGACGGCCTTCGTCATGCCCCCGGTGGGCCGCCCGTAGTGCAGTTCGGCCCGCCACAGGGCCTCGTCCGCGTAGATGTTGCCGATCCCGGAGACCACGGTCTGGTCCAGCAGGGCCCGTTTGATCTCGGTGCGTTTTCGGCGGATGGTGGCCACCGTCCCGGCCATCGAGAAATCCGGGTCGAGCGGGTCCCTGGCGATGTGCGCGATGGCCTGTGGCAGCTCGGCGCCGCCCGGCGCGAACGCCATCCCACCGAACGTGCGCTGGTCGAGGAAGTCGACGGTCGGGCTGTCGTCGTCGAAGGCGAAGCTGATCCGCAGGTGCGGGTGTCGGAGCGGGGCGGCGACATCGATGTCGACGTCCGGACCACCGGTCGCGGCCCGGCCCGGGGCGCCGACCCGGAACTGGCCGCTCATCCCGAGGTGCGCCAGCACCGCGTCGCCGTCGTCCAGCGCCCACCACAGATACTTGCCCCGCCGCCGGACCGACTCGATCCGACGGCCGGCCAGGACGGCCCGAAAGTCGTTGATACCACCAGGATGTCGGCGGACAGCCCGGTCGTTGAACACCTGGACATCGGCGATCCGGCGGCCGAGAAGGTGGGTGGTCAGACCGCGGCGGACGACCTCGACTTCGGGAAGTTCAGGCACCGGACCGGGAGGGGTCGGTATCGCCGGGCCCGGCGATCGGGTCGCTGCCGATCGGGTCGGCAGAGACTGCGTCCGTCGTCGGGGCGGCAATCGGGCTGGGTGTGACGGCGCCGTTCCCGCCGGCCGCGGTGCCGTTCCCGGTTGATCCGGCAGTGCCTTGCGCGGTGTCCGCTCCGGCACCGGGCCCGGCAGCGGCCGGAGCCGCGCCCTGCACGCCGGTGTAGGCGGCCGCGGCGGCGTTCTGCTCGGCCTCTTTCTTGGTGCGGCCGGACCCCGTCCCGCGCGGGGTGCCGCCGAGCAGCACCCTGGCCGCGAAGACCTTGGCGTGATCGGGCCCCTCTTCGGTGACCCTGTACTCGGGTACGCCGAGGCCGCGTTCGGCGGACAGCTCCTGCAGCGAGGTCTTCCAGTCCAGCCCGGCACCCAGCTGCGGCGCCATGGTCAGCAGGTCGGCGAACAGCCGGTGGATGACCTCGCGGGTCGTGTCCAGCCCGTACTGCAGGTAGACGGCACCGATCACCGCCTCGACGGCGTCGGCAACGATGGACGACTTGTCGCGGCCGCCGGTCATCTCCTCGCCCTTACCCAGCCGGAGTTGTTCGCCCAGCCCGATGCGGCGACCGACGCCGGCCAGCGCATGCATGTTGACCACCGAGGCGCGCAGCTTCGCCAGCCGGCCCTCGGGCAGGTCCGGGTGCGTGTGGTAGAGCGTGTCGGTGATGATCACGCCCAGCACCGAGTCGCCGAGGAATTCCAACCGCTCGTTGGTGGGCAGCCCACCGTTCTCGTACGCAAAGGACCGGTGGGTGAGCGCGAGGACAACCAGCTCGCCGCTGAGCTGGACGCCGAGGGCGGCGCTGATCGCCGCGGCGTCAGGTGTGTTGTTGGCCCCCGAACCGGAACCGGCCGACACGCCGGGTCAGACCCCGACGACCTGGCGGCCCCGGTACTGCCCGCAGGTGGCGCACGCCTGATGGGGGGGCGTCAGCGCGCCACACGCCCGGTTCGGGCAGGTGACCAGCGTGGGGACGCTGGCCTTCCACTGCGAACGACGCGAGCGGGTGTTGCTGCGCGACATCTTCCTCTTCGGGACAGCCACGATCGATCTCCTTCTCGGTTACTCGCCGGACCCGGCCTGCGGCCGGTCCGTGCTCTGGGGTGGTTCGGTATCAAATGTGTCCCGCAGAGCGGCCCAGCGAGGGTCCAGTATCTCATGGGAATGACCCGGCTCGAGATCATCGAACCGGTCACCGCAGTCCGGGCACAGGCCCGGGCAGTCGGGTCGGCACAGCGGCGCCATCGGCAGCGCCAGCACCACTTCGTCCCGCACCAGCGGTTCCAGGTCGACCAGATCGTCCACCAGCCGAGGCAACTCGTCGTCGTCGGTGGTGGCCGCGGTGGCGGATTCGGGGTAGGCGTACAGCTCGCGCAACCGGGCGATCACCGGTTCGGTGAGGTCGACCAGGCAGCGGGAGCACTGCCCGACGGCGGTGGCCGCCGCGGTGCCGGACACCAGCACGCCCTCGGCGACCGCCTCCAGCCGGAGATCAAGGTCCACGTCGGCACCGGGCGGCACCGCGACCACGTCCAGCCCCATCGGCTCATCGACCGGCGCCGCCAGCCGGAGCGCCCGCAGGGTGCCCGGACGTCGCCCCAGCGCCCTGGTGTCGATGACCCAGGGCGAATTGGAGTGCGGGCGGGAATGACCGGACATGGACAGGGTTCTCTTCGTCGGGTGCAGGGATGTGGTGCAGGGATGTGAGGTGTCGGATCCCGTTCTCGCACCGGGCGGACAGCACGGCGCGCAGGGCAACCCCTCCAGGGTAGTCGACAGGAACGTCAGATCCAATTTCGTGGCGGCGAGAGCAGCGCCCGGCCTCGGGGCACCCGGAACCGGCCCGCCGCAGGTCAGTCGCGGCCGTAGGTCAGTCGGGACCGCAGGTCAGTCGGGACCGTAGGTCAGTCGCGGTAGTCCGCGATTCCCCCGCTGCGCATCGCGGTCCGGCCACGGCCGATGGTGCGCAGCGTGGTGGTCAACGTCTCCTCCAGCGATCCCAGCGTGCTGTCGACGTAGCTGTCGCACTCCTGCCGCATCCGGTCGGCGTCGCTGTGCGCACTGTCCAGGATCCGCGCGGACTCGGTGTACGCGGCCTGCACGACCTCGGTCTGCGAGACGAGCCTGGCCTGCTCGGCCCGGCCGTCGGCGACCGAACCCTCATAGCCGGCCCGCCCGGCGGCGACCGCCCGCTCGGCCTCCGCGTGCGCCCGGGCCAGCAGTGCGTCGTGCTGGTCCTGGCCGGACTGGACCGTGCGGGCCGCGTCCTCCTGCGCCCTGGCGACCAGGCCGTCGGCGTGCGCGGTGGCTTCCCTGACCAGCCGATCGGCCTCGGCACGCGCGCCGGAAACGGTGGCTTCCGCTTCGGCCCGGGCGGCGCTGACCAGCCGGTGCGCCTCGGCCTGCGCGTCGGCCACCGCCTTCGTCGCGCTCTCGGTGGCCTCGCCGATCATCTGGTCGCGGTGGTCCAGCACGTCCTGCGCGTCGTCGACCTCACCCGGCAGGGCGTCCCGGACGTCGTCCAGCAACTCGAGCACATCACCCCGTGGCACCACGCAGGACGCCGTCATCGGGACTCCCCGGGCTTCCTCGACGATGGTGACGAGCTCGTCCAGGGCCTCGAAAACCCGGTACATGCTGGTACCTCCTACACGTGAACGGCGAGTCGGCGCCCACAGCGTCATGGCGAGCACGCCGGTGGGCGGCTCTGCCCCAGTCTGGCAAGCGCCGGACCGGCATCGGCGCCAACACGCCCGGCGCACCCGGTGCGGAGGATCACCACCCTTTCGGGGTTTCGCCAACCGCCTGGTGGTGGGCCCGGCCGGTCAGCGGGCGGCGAGCTTTCCGGCCAGCGCCGTGGCAACCACGCCCGGCAGCAGGTGCCCGACGTTGCCGCCGTACCGGGCGACCTGTTTGACCAGCGACGAGGAGACGAACGAGTAGGTGGGGCTGGTCGGCATGAACAGCGTGTCGACGCCGGTCAGGCCGTGGTTCATCTGCGCCATCTGCAGCTCGTAATCGAAGTCGGACACCGCCCGCAGGCCCTTGACGATGGCGGAGATCCCGGTGGCGGCGCAGTAGTCGACCAGCAGCCCGTGAAAGGAATCGACCGAGACGTTCGGCCACTGCGCGGTGGTGGCCGAGAGCAGCTCCAGCCGCTCCTCGATCTCGAACATGCCCTTCTTGTCGGGGTTGACCAGTATCGCGACGGTCAACCGGTCGAAAAGCCCGGCCGCGCGGCCGATCACGTCGAGGTGGCCAAGGGTGGGCGGATCGAACGAACCCGGGCAGACGGCGTGTGTCATGGGGCGCGACCGTAGCAGAGCAGGGTGTCGCCGTATTTCTTGGTGCGAACTCCGTCCAGCGGCGCCGGCCACGCCGGCGCACCGGACTTGGCTCGCCGTTCGATCACCAGGTCCGCGTGCCGGGTGAGCAACCGGGCCCGGACCAGACCGGCCAGCACGTCGGTCAGCGCGTCACCGGACAGGTCGTAGGGCGGGTCGGCCACCACGATGTCGAACGGGCCGCCGGCCGGGCCGGCCGGGCCGAGACCGTCCTGGCCGGACCGGTTTCGCTGCAGGAACGCGGCGACGTCACCGGGCAGCACGGTCAAACTCGCCGACCCGAGCGCTTCGACGTTGGTCCGCAACGAGATCAGGGCGGCCCGGTCACGCTCGACGAACACCGCCGATGACGCACCGCGGGAGACCAGCTCCAACCCGAGCGCACCGGATCCGGCGTACAGGTCGAGCACCCGGGCGCCGACCAGGCCGCCGGTCGCGGCCAGCGAGCTGGCCAGCGCGGCACGCACCTTCTCCGCGGTGGGTCTGGTGATCTCCCCCGCCGGGGTGACCAGCCGCCGGCCGCCCCAGCCGCCCCCGACGATGCGCGTCATCGGCTCAGGCCTCGGCCGTCAGCACCAGCACCAGGTCGCCACCCTCCACCTGCTGGACCTCGTTGATCGCCGTTCGCTGCACGCGGCCGGCCCGCGGCGCGGTGATCGACGCCTCCATCTTCATCGCCTCGATGGTCGCCACCGTCGCGCCGGCATCCATCTCATCACCCTCGGCGACGGCGAGGGTGACCACGCCCGCGAACGGCGACGCCACGTGGAACGGGTTGTTCGGGTCGGCCCGTTCGGCGACCGGCACGTCGACGTCGATGCTCCGGTCCCGGACCTGCAGTGGCCGGAGCTGCCCGTTCAGCGTGGTCACCACGGTGCGCAGGCCTCGCTCGTCGGGATCGCCGGTCGCCTCCAGGCCGAGGTACAGCTGCACGCCCGACTGCAGTTCGATCAGGTGCTCGGCGCCGCGCCGCAGCCCGTACAGGTAGTCGACGGTCGGCAGCACCGACAGGTCGCCGAACTGCGCCCTGGAGTGCCGGAACTCCTTGTCCGGCCCGGGGAACAGCAACCGGTTGAGGGTGGCGCGGGGTGATGTGCGGAGCTCGTCGGCGTCCTGATCGTTCAGCTCGCCGGCCCCCGGGGTGAAGCTGCGGCCGGCCAGGGCCTTGCTGCGGAACGGTTCCGGCCAGCCGCCGGGTGGATCACCGAGCTCGCCGGACAGGAAACCGATGACGGAGTCGGGGATGTCGAACCGTCCGGGGTCCGCCTCGAAATCGGCCGGATCGACCCTGGAGCCGACCAGGTGCAGTGCCAGGTCCCCGACCACTTTGGACGACGGGGTGACCTTGACCAGGTGGCCGAGCATCCGGTCGGCGGCCTCGTACATCGATTCGACCTCCTCGAACCGGCCGCCGAGGCCGAGCGCGATGGCCTGCTGGCGCAGGTTCGACAGCTGCCCGCCGGGGATCTCATGCCGGTAGACCCGGCCCGTCGGGGCGCGTAGCCCGGATTCGAACGGTGCGTAGAGCGCCCGCACAGCCTCCCAGTACGGCTCCAGGTCCTGCACCGCCTTCAGGTCCAGACCCGTTGGGCGGTCAGTGAAGTCGGTGGCGGCGACGAGCGCCGACAGCGGCGGCTGGGAGGTGGTGCCGGCCATCGGTGCGGACGCGGCATCCACCGCGTCGACGCCGCAATCGGCGGCGGCCAGGTAGGTCGCCAGCTGCCCGCCCGCCGTGTCATGGGTGTGCAGGTGTAGCGGCAGGTCGAACCTGGCCCGCAGCGCGGTGACCAGCGTCCTGGCGGCCGGCGCGCGGAGCAGCCCGGCCATGTCCTTGATCGCCAACACCTGCGCGCCGGCCCGCACGATCTTCTCGGCCAGGTGCAGGTAGTAGTCCAGCGTGTAGAGCTTCTCGGCCGGGTTGGACAGGTCGCCGGTGTAGCAGAGGGCGACCTCGGCCACCGCGGTGCCGGTGGCCCGCACCGCGTCGATCGCCGGCCGCATCTGCTCGACGTCATTGAGCGCGTCGAAGACCCGGAAGATGTCGATCCCCGTGGTCGCCGCCTCCCGGACGAACACGTCGGTGACGGCCTTCGGGTACGGCGTGTAGCCGACGGTGTTCCGGCCGCGCAGCAGCATCTGCAGCGCGATGGTGGGCACGGCTTCGCGGAGCACGGCCAGTCGCTCCCACGGGTCCTCGGCCAGGAACCTCAGCGCGACGTCGTAAGTGGCGCCGCCCCAGGCCTCGATCGAGAGCAACTGCGGGGTGAGCCGGGCGGTAGCCGGGCCGACCATCGCCAGGTCGCGGGTCCGGACCCGGGTGGCCAGCAATGATTGGTGGGCGTCCCGGAAGGTGGTGTCGGTGACCATCAGCTGCCTGCTCTCGCGGAGCCAGCCGGCGAAGGCCTCCGGGCCGAGCTCGACCAGGATCTGTCGGGAGCCCGCGAGTGGGGGCGTCCGCAGGTCGACGGCGGGCAGCTTGGTGTGCGGCTCGATCAACCCGTGCGGCCGCGGACCGTAGGGCCGGTTGACGGTGACCTCGGCCAGGTAGCTCAGCAGCCGGGTGCCGCGGTCCGCTGAGTGCCGGGCGGTGAGCAACTGCGGGTGCGACTCGATGAACGTGGTGGTGACGCCACCCGCGGCGAAGTCCGGGTCCTCCAGCACGGCCTGCAGGAACGGGATGTTGGTGGCAACCCCGCGGACCCGGAACTCGGCGAGCGCCCGGCGGGCCCGGGCGACGGCCTGCGGCCAGTCCCGGCCACGGCAGGTCAGCTTGACCAGCAGCGAGTCGAAGTGCGCGCTCACCTCGGCACCGGAATGCACCGTCCCGCCGTCCACCCGGACCCCGCCGCCGCCCGCCGACCGGTAGGTGATGATCTTCCCGGTGTCCGGCCGGAAACCGTTGGCCGGATCCTCGGTGGTGATCCGGCACTGCAGAGCGGCGCCCCTGATGTGGATGGCGTCCTGCCGCAGGTCAAGGTCGGCGAGCGTCTCGCCGGCGGCGATCCGGATCTGCGCGGCGACCAGGTCGACGTCGGTGATTTCCTCGGTGACGGTGTGCTCCACCTGGATCCGCGGGTTCATCTCGATGAAGTGGTAGCCGCCGCGGGCGTCCAGCAGGAACTCGACGGTGCCGGCGTTGACGTAGCCGATGCTGCGGGCGAACGCGACCGCGTCGGCACACATCCGCTCGCGCAGTGCGGGGTCGAGGCCGACGGCGGGGGCCACCTCGATGACCTTCTGGTGCCGGCGCTGCACCGAGCAGTCCCGCTCGTAGAGATGGATCGTGCCGGCCGGGTCACCGCCGGCAGCCCGGTGGTCGGCAAGGATCTGCACCTCGATGTGCCGGGGCTCGATGACTGCCCGCTCGAGGAAGACGGTCGGATCACCGAACGCGGACTCGGCCTCCCGCATGGCGGTGGCCAGTGCCTCGGCCAGCCCGCCCGGGGTGTCGACCTTGCGCATCCCCCGGCCGCCGCCGCCGGCCACCGCCTTGACGAAGACCGGGTAGCCGATCGCGTCAGCAGCAGCGGTGAGTTGTTCGATGTCCGACGACGGCGCGGAGGAGTCGAGCACCGGAACGCCGGCGGCCCGAGCGGCAGCGACGGCGGTCGCCTTGTTGCCCGCCATCTCCAGAACAGCGGCCGACGGCCCGATGAAGGTGATTCCGGCGTCCACACAGGCCTGGGCGAGCCCCGGGTTCTCGGACAGGAACCCGTAACCGGGGTAGACCGCGTCGGCGCCGGAGGCCAGGGCGGCCCGGATGATCTCCTGGACGTCGAGGTAGGCGCGGACCGGACGGCCACGTTCGCCGATCTGGTAGGCCTCATCGGCCTTCTGCCGGTGCACGGAGTTGCGGTCCTCGTACGGGAAGACGGCGACCGAGGCGATGCCGAGTTCGTAGGCGGCACGGAAGGCGCGGATCGCGATCTCGCCGCGGTTGGCCACCAGGATCTTCGAGAACATCGCACCTCTGTCCGCCGCGGCTGGTGCGAGCGATCCGCCGTGACCGATGCGACCCCGGTCGCCGCCCGCCCAGGCAACCTAGCGTGCGAGGCGGGGTGGTCCGAAACGGGCCGACTCGGCTTCCGCCGGCCGGGGTGCGCTCAGCCGAGTTCGGCCCGGTCCGCACGGTCCGCCGTGAGCCCGTCGGACAGGAAACCGCTGATGATCATTCCGGGGATCATCGGTACGACCGTCAGGAGAACCAGCAGCAGCACAAGGGTGACGAGGTTGGTGATCAGCATTAGGTGGCTCCTTCGAGCGGCCTACATGCGCGACCAGGTGATCGACCTGGCGAGCCGTCGCACCACGGCCGAGGCCTGGGTCGCGGTGGAGTCCATGCTGAATGCACGGGAGTTTCCGGGCGCAACGCTGCCGGAGATCCTGGAGGACCTGTCGGTCGACCGAGGATGACCGAACGCGTCATCGACGCATCGGCGCTCGCCTACGCCTTGCTCGGCGTCACCCCCGACGCAGCGGCCTTGCGAAACAGCCTGCGCGACAAAGACTGCCACGCTCCGCACCTGATCGACGCCGAGATCGGCAGCGTCCTGCGCCGTCGAGTTCGGCGCGGCGAGCTCTCCGTCGCCGCCGCGCTGATCGCCCTGCGAGCCGCCCGAGATCTGGTTGATGTCCGTTACCCACACACCGGCGCGCTGGCCGAGTTGGCGTGGAGCTGGAGGGACAACCTGACCTTCTACGACGCGCTCTACGTGGCACTCGCCGTGCGGCTCGGCGTCCCCCTGATCACGGGCGATCGGCGGCTCGCCGACACGCCCGGGTTGGCCTGCGAGATCGAACTCCGCTGACCCGCGCGGCCGGCATCCGGCCGCGAACCGGGCCGGAGCGGGTAGGGCGCTCACCCCTTGTCCAGGTACTCCTGGTTCTCCGACGCGATGACCAACGACACCATGTCCGCCAGGCCCGGCCAGGCCGTCATTTCGGGGTCGTCACCCACCAGCCCCAACGAGTCCGTCCTGGCCTGCTCGATCACCTCGCGATCCCGACGCAGCGAGAGCTGTTTCAGCGCGGTCGAGCGACCGGCCTGGGTGGTGCCAAGCACGTTGCCTTCCCGACGCAGTTCGAGATCGGCCTCGGCGAGCTCGAAACCGTCGCTGGTCGCCTCCACGGCGGCCAGCCGGGTCCGGCCGGCGGATCCCTGCGGCGCCTCGCTGATCAGCAGGCAGATGCCGGGTGCCCGGCCACGGCCGACCCGGCCCCGCAGCTGGTGCAGCTGGGACATGCCGAACCGCTCGGCATCCATGATCACCATCATGCTGGCGTTGGGCACGTCGACGCCGACCTCGATGACGGTGGTGGCAACCAGTACGTCCAGCTCGCCGGCGGCGAAGGCCGTCATCACCTCGTCCTTCTCCCCCGGCGGCAGCCGGCCGTGCAGGATGCCGAGGCGCAGGCCGAGAAGCGGCCCGTCGTGCAGCATCGCGGCGACCTGGGTGACGGTCAGCGGCGGGCGTTTGGCGGCGGCAGCGCCGTCCTCGTCCGCGTTCTCGTCGAACGTGCTGCCGTCCTCGAACAGCTCGCTCGCATCGTCGTCACCGATCTTCGGGCAGACCACGTAGGCCTGGTGCCCCTTCGCGACCTCTTCCCGGATCCGCTGCCAGGCCCGCTCCACCCAGGCGGGCCGATCTGCGGCCGGCACCACGGTGGTACTGATCGGCGACCGGCCGCGCGGCATATCGGACAGGGTCGAGGTGTCCAGGTCGCCGAACACGGTCATCGCCACCGTGCGCGGGATCGGCGTTGCCGTCATCACCAGCACGTGCGGCGGATTGCCGTCAGGATGCTTGCTGCGCAAGGCATGTCGCTGTTCGACGCCGAACCGGTGCTGCTCGTCCACCACGATCAGGCCGAGGTTGGCCAAGAACACCCCCTCCGAGAGCAGCGCGTGCGTGCCGACCACGATGCCCGCCTGCCCGGACGCGATGGTCAGCAACGCCTGCTTGCGGGCCTTGGCCGGTAGCGAGCCGGTCAGCAGGGTGATCGCGGTCGCCGCCGGGTCCGCGCCGAGTTCGCCTCCCCGGCCGAGCGGGCCCAACACGTCCCGCAACGACCTGGCGTGTTGCGAGGCGAGCACCTCGGTGGGCGCCAGCATCACCGCCTGCCGGCCGGAGTCGATCACCTGCAGCATCGCGCGCAACGCGACCACTGTCTTGCCGGAGCCGACCTCGCCCTGCAGCAGCCGGTTCATCGGGTGGATGGTGGCCAGGTCGGTGGCGATGGTCTCGCCGACGGCCCGCTGGCCGGCGGTCAGCGCGAACGGCAGATTCGCGTCGAACGCGTCCAGCAGCCCGCCGGTGATCCGCGGACAGGGCTCGGCCGGGAAGTTCTTGGCGTCGGCGCGCCGGCGGGCCAGTACCAGCTGGACCGCCAGCGCCTCGTCGTACCGCAACCGCTGCTGGGCCGCCTCCAGGTGGGTCTCGGTGCGCGGGCGGTGAATGTCCCGCAGCGCCGTCTCGAGGTCCACCAGGCCGTGTTGTGCCAGCAGCACCTCGGGCACCGGGTCACCGATCTCGGGCAGCAGGTCGAGCGCCGCCCGGACGCAGTGCTGCACCTGGGTCTGCGTCACCCCCTCGACCAGCGGGTAGACCGGGATGACGCCGCCGGGAAACGACTCGATGACGTCGATCGCGTCCTTGCTGTCCCCGTCATGGCCGCCCTTGCCGTCGTCGACGATCGCCACCGACGGCGAGCTCATCTGCAGGGCGTGGTTGAACATGCTGACCTTGCCGGAGAACATCGCGTCCGTCCCCGGCTTGAGCGTCTTGGACCAGTGGTACTGGTTGAAGAAAGTGCAGGTCAGCTGCCGGTGGCTGTCGCCGATCACCACGTTGGTGATGTGTTTGACACCCCGGCCCTTGCCACGGTTTCCGGCCCGGGCAGGGCCGAGGTCGCGCTCGGTCACCTTGACGACCTTGGCCCAGACGGTCGCCCGCTCACCGACGATCAGCGCCGCCAGGTCGGTCAACTTGCCCCGCTGGTCGTACTTGCGCGGGTAGTAGCGCAGCAGGTCGCCGACGGTCGACAGCTCCAGCTTCTCCACCAGCCGGGCCGCCGACCTGCCGCCCAGCGCCGTGGTGAGCGGGGTACTCAGGGTGATCTTGTCCACTGCACCCCTCCGGCGGGCGGCTGCCCGACGCCCACACACTCAGTGACCACTACCGGGCTCCATCTTCGCCGGTGGCACCGACAGCGCCGCAGCCGACCCGTGGGGGTGTGGACAACCGTGACGAGGACACCCGTAGTGAGGACAACCGTGACGAGGACAACCGGGTCAGCCGCGGTCGGTGATCAGCAGGTCGAAGGGCGTCCCGTAGGCGTAGACCTGCCCGATGACCTGCCCCGGCCGATCGGTATGGACGTGGAAATGCGGCCACCGGCCACCGGGCCAGACCGTCACCTCGGCGGCCAACCCGGCCAGATCATCGGACAACGCGCGGATCTCGGCCGGCGGCAACCCCATGGCGAAGGTGATCTCGGCGTCGAACGCCCGGCCCAGGTTCTCCCCCGGGAGCGCACCGCAACCGGCCGGCTCGGCCGGCGGTGCGGGGCTCCTGGTTTCCATCTCCAAGGCCACCAGCAGCACCCCGATCAGGCCGCGGACCCGGTATTCGGCGCGCTCCGCCGGATCCTCCGGCACACCGATCTTCCAGCCGCCCATGGCGGCACCGGCGGCCGCTCCGGCGATCTCGTGCAGTCGCGCACCGGTGACCACGAGTTCAGCGGCACTGACGCCCGCCAGCCGGACCGATTCCGCCGCCGACGGCTCGGACCGGTACGTGTCCTCGGCCGATCGGTAGGCGGGTGCGTCGATCTCTCCGTGTAGTGCAGCGGCCGCTGCATTCAGCCCGGTGACCAGAGACAACGTGCCCACATCGCCCGCAACGCCGGTAGTGTCCTCGCCTGCTCCGGCGAAGGGGCCTGGGGCGACCTGTTCGGCGAGCACCTGCCGGGTCCCGACGATCCCGGCGGCCATCGCCTGCAAGTAGGTCCGCAGCAGCCGAGCGGGCACCTCGGTGAGCCGGTCCGCGGCGCCCGACGGCGGCAGGTCCAGCACCGCGAACTCGATGTGCGCCTGGCCCTGGGCGAGGGCGATCCGTTCCTGCTCGGTCGGCACGATCCCCCAGTGCGGCATCACCGGCCGCCCAGGATCACGGAGCCGGCCGAACCAGCGCCGGACCAGGTCGGCGTCGAAGGACGTCATGCGCACCATGGTGCACCGGCGGCCGCCGGTACAGGGGTGGGTAGGCGGTGCATCACGGGCTCTCGCCCGCCGGCCGCGCCGTGATTTGGTTCGCCGGGAGCGGGTCAGTACCCTGGGGAGGTTGCCCGGCGCACGTCGGGTCCCAGTGTCTGCTCTGATCGGTTCCGGCCGATCGCAAATCTTTGACAGGTGGTGTTCGGCGTGGCTGCCGTATGTGACGTGTGTGGCAAGGGTCCCGGTTTCGGCATGAGCGTCTCGCATTCGCATCGTCGGACGCACCGCCGCTGGAACCCGAACATCCAGCCGGTTCGCGCCCAGGTCGCCCCTGGCACCGTGCGCAAGGTGAGTGTCTGCACCTCGTGCCTGAAGGCGGGCAAGGTCGTCCGAGGCTGACACGTCCCGTCGGAGACCCGGGCCGGATCAATTCCGCCCGGGTGGCCGGCAGGTCGACGTGCAGCGCAGAAGGGCGGGTCCCCACGGGGGCCCGCCTTTTCTGTCGTCCCACCGCGGCTCTCTTGTCGCAGCGCGGCACTTGTCGCGGTCCGGACCGTCGCCGGTCGTGCCTCGCCGGTCGTACGTCGCCGGGCCTGCTCAGTCGAGCCTCGTCATCCAGCCGTGGATGTCCGCCTTGCGGCCGTACTGCAGGGCGGTCAATTCCTGCCGCAGCTGCATGGTGATCGGCCCCGGCGCCCCGCCATTGATCTCGAACCCGCCCTCGGCGTGCAGCACGGACCCGACCGGGGTGATCACCGCGGCGGTGCCGCAGGCGAAAACCTCGGTGAGCTCGCCGCTTTCGGCCTTCTTGGCCCACTCATCGGTGGAGATGCGCCGCTCGGTCGCGGTCAGCCCGAGCTCACGGGACATGGTGAGCAGCGAGTCCCGGGTGACACCCGGCAGCAGCGAGCCGGTCAGTTCCGGCGTCACCACCTCGGCGGTCGACCCGGTGCCCATGACGAAGAACAGGTTCATCCCACCCATTTCCTCGACCCAGCGGCGCTCGACCGCGTCCAGCCAGACCACCTGGTCGCAGCCCTTCGCCGCGGCCTGCGCCTGCGCGGCCAGCGACGCGGCGTAGTTGCCGCCGAACTTGGCGGCCCCGGTGCCGCCGGGCGCGGCCCGCACGAATTCCGTCGACCACCAGACGCTGACCGGTTTCACCCCGCCCGGGAAGTAGGCGCCGGCCGGCGACGCGATGACGCAGTAGGTGTAGCTGGCGGACGGCCGCACCCCGAGCCCGACCTCGGTGGCGAAGATGAACGGCCGGACGTACAGCGCCGACTCGCCGCCGCTGGGCACCCACGCGCCATCGACGGCCACCAGTTCGCGCAGGGACGCCATGAACAGCTCCTGCGGCAGCTCCGGGATGCCGAGCCGGATCGCGGACCGGTTGAGCCGGGCGGCGTTCTGCTCCGGCCGGAAGGACGCCAGCGAGCCGTCGGGCTGGGCGAAAACCTTCAGCCCCTCGAAGATCTCCTGGCCGTAGTGCAACACCATCGTCGCCGGATCGAGGCTGAACGGGCCGTACGGCACCACCCGCGGGTCGTGCCAGCCGGCGCCGGTCTCGTAGTCGATCAGCACCATGTGATCGGTGAAGTAGCGCCCGAAGCCGGGGGCGGCATGAATCTCGTCCCGACGGCTGACGCTGATCGGGGCCGGATGCAGCTCGCGACGGAACTGGGGCGACGGGGTGGACGCGGTCGTCATGGATTCCACGATATCGGAAATACTAGGACGTCCAAGTATCGGGGTGAGGTCCGGTCAGGCGAACTTCCTAGCGGACGTGGGCGGGCACGAACGGCGGCTTGACCACCCGGACCCGCATCCGCCGGCCACGGACGTCCACGGCGATCTCGTCGTTCTCGGTGACGCCGGCGGTGGTGTCTATCAGGGCCAGCCCGATGCCCTGCCCGAGGGTCGGGGAGAACGTGCCGGACGTGGTCTGGCCGATCGCGGTTCCCTCGCCGTCGAGGACGGTCAAGTGCCCGCGCAACACGCCGCGGTCCAGAGCCAGCAGTCCCCAGGACAGCCGGCGGGGACCGGCGGCCTTCTCCGCGAGCAGCGCGTCCCGGCCGAAGAACGCAGGTTTGCGCCAGCCGACGGCCCAACCCACCCGCGCCTGCACCGGGCTGATCTGCGGGCCGAGGTCCTGGCCGTGCAGCGCGTAGCCCATCTCGGTACGCAGGGTGTCCCGGGCACCGAGGCCGGCCGGGCGGCCGCCGCGCAGGCCCGCCTCGTGCACCAGTGCGTCCCAGATCGCGGGAGCCGCGTCCCACGCCGGGACCAGCTCGTAACCCCGCTCCCCGGTGTATCCGGTGCGGCACACCCTGACCGGGTGCCCATCGAGAACACCGTCGGCCCAGGACATGTAGTCCAGCTCGAAGGGCAGACCCAACGCCGCGAGCACCTCAGCGGCGGCGGGTCCCTGCACGGCGAGCACGCCGAAGTCGGTGTGCCGGTTGACCACCTCGACCCCCTCCGGGGCGGCGGCCGCCAGGGCCGCGACGACGGCCGCGGTGTTGGCGGCATTCGGGATCAGGAAGACCTCGTCCTCGGACACCAGGTAGCCGATCAGGTCGTCGATGACACCGCCGGAGTCGTTGCAGCACATGGTGTATTGCGCCTGACCCGGGTTGAGCTTGGCCAGGTCGGCGGTGAGGCAGGCGTTGACGAACGCGGCGGCGCCGGGGCCGGTGACGGAGGCCTTGCCCAGGTGCGAGACGTCGAAGATGCCGACCGCGGTGCGGACCGCGGTGTGCTCGGCGACCACGCCGGCACCGGCGTAGGAGATCGGCATGTCCCAGCCGCCGAAGGCGCCCATCGTCGCGCCGAGCGCGACGTGCCGCGCATGCAGCGGTGAGTGCAGGAGTGTTCGCTCGGAGTCACCGGGATCGCCGGTCGCCAGCTCAGACATGGCCCCGACGGTAGCCTGCGAGCCCCGGGTTCGACACGCCGACTACGGTCGGGCTACCACCGGTCACCGCCGCCGGCCGATTGTCCGGACCTCTCGACACAGCTCGGCCGACGGTGCCGACCACCGCATCCACACCACCGCCCCCCGAACCGCCCACGCCACCGATGTGTAAAGGATCATCAGCCGCCGATGACTCAACTCACCGTGTCCACCGCCGCCCCCGCCGCCGCCAAGGTCGACGCGCTGGTGGTGGCCGCCTACCGCGGCGCCGACGGACCGATCGCCGCGGACCTCGCCTTCGAGGCTGCCGTCGCAGCCGCGCAACTCGCCGGTGCGACCGGCAAGCCCGGCTCGGTGACGACCATCCCGGGCGCGGGACTCGTCGCGGCGGACCGGATCGTCGTCGTCGGCGTGGGTGCGACGCCCGACTCGGACTCGGCCGCCGATGCGTCGACCCACCACGAAAACCTCCGCAAGGCCGCCGGCGCCGCCTCCCGGGCAGTCGCCGGGCACGCGAAGGTGGTGTCCACGCTCGGTGAGATCGGCCTGTCGGCTGCCGCCGAGGGTCACCTGCTCGGCGCCTACGTCTTTGACTCCTACAAGAAGCCCACCCCGCCGCCGGTCGAGGCGATCGTCCTCGCGGTTGGTTCCGCCGCCAAGGCGGCCAAGGATGCGGTGGCTCGCGCCGTCATCACCGCCGAGGCGGTGGCGTTCGCGCGGGACCTGATCAACTCCGCGCCGAACGACCTGCCGCCGGCGGTGTTCGCGGACCGGGCGGCGGCCGCCGGCAAGGCCGCCGGGCTGACCGTCGAGGTGCTGGACGAGAAGGCGCTGGCCAAAGCCGGTTACGGCGGCATCCTCGGCGTCGGGTCCGGCTCCAGCCGGCCGCCGCGACTGGTCCGGGTGAGCTACACGCCGGTCAAGCCGCGGGCGAAGGTCGCGCTGGTCGGCAAGGGCATCACCTTCGACTCCGGCGGCCTGTCAATCAAACCGGCCGCCAAAATGGACCAGATGACCAGCGACATGTCCGGCGCCGCAGCGGTTGTCGCAACCGTCCTGGCGGCGGCCCGGCTGCGGTTGCCGATCGCGGTGACCGCCACCGCGGCCCTGGCGGAGAATCTGCCGTCCGGTTCGGCGTACCGGCCGGGCGACGTGCTGCGGCACTACGGCGGGACCACCGCCAAGGGCGTCGGCACCGGCAACGGCAAGACGGTGCACGTGCTGAACACCGACGCCGAGGGCCGGTTGGTGCTGGCCGACGCGATCGTCAGGGCCTGCGAGGACAATCCGGACTACCTGCTGGAGACCTCGACGCTGACCGGCGCGCAGATCGTGGCGCTCGGCAACCGGACGATGGGGGTGATGGGCACGCCCGCACTGCGCGACCGGGTCGCGGAGCTGGCCAGGCAGGTCGGCGAGGGCGGCTGGGCGATGCCGCTACCCGAACACCTGCGGGAGGGGTTGGACTCGCCGTTGGCGGATCTGCAGAACATCGCAGGCAGCCCCGGCGGCGGGATGCTGGTGGCCGGTCACTACCTGTCGGAGTTCGTCGACGAAGGGGTCAGCTGGGCCCACCTGGACGTCGCGGGCCCGGCGTTCAACGACGCGCAGTCCTATGGCTACACCGCCTCCGGCGGCACCGGGGTGCCGGTGCGGACCCTGCTGGCGGTGCTCGCCGACATCGCCGGAACCCCCTGACACCGGGGGCCGGGGGCCGGGGCCGGGGGCCGGGGGCCCGGGCGGGTCAGCCGTCGAGGAAGTCCTGCTCCATCCGCTGTAGCAGGATCGTCTGCTTGCGGGAGTAGTCGCGCATCCGCTGCGGGTAGCCGACCAGGGTCGCGTCGTAGATGGGCAGTGAGTTGTCGTGAGCGAAGGCCTGGGCGGCCTTGGGCGAGGCGATCCGGCGGCGGGTGAACTCGCCGTCATGGGCGACCAGCACCACGCTGGTGCCGGTGACGGCCGTCTTCGGTTCGACGAACACCTCGACCCCGCGCCGTCGCGCCGCCCATTCCGCCAGCTCGACGGTGACGGCCTTGCGCTCGGACCTGCTCAGGCGTGACGTCTCCGGCGACTTGGACGTCCGTCGCCACGAGAACATGCCCATCGTCGACTCCCGTTCCTTCCGCGCCAGCGGTGTGCCGGCCGCAACAACGCGGCATTTCGCCCACGTCTGACGTCTCCAGTGTCCCTGATCAGCGGCTGGGCCCGGCCGGACGCGCAGCGGCCCGCACCCGCGGGGCGCCGATCCAGCGGGGATGCCAAGATGGACCACGCGTCGCGCGGGGACGAGAACCTGGGCCGATTCACCGGCCCGCATCGCCCCGTCGCGCAGGCGAACCGAACTGCCGGCGGTGGCACCATGCGGTGCCGGGCAGCACGAACGAGCAAAGGGAGTACGCGCCGATGACCGATACCAACGTCGACCTGGTGGTTCTCGGCGGAGGGTCCGGCGGGTACGCCGCCGCCCTCCGCGCCGCCGAGTTGGGTTCGTCGGTCGTGCTGATCGAGAAGGACAAGGTCGGCGGGACCTGCCTGCACTGGGGCTGCGTCCCGGCCAAGACGCTGCTGCACGCGGCGGAGGTCGCCGACGAGGCTCGCGAGGGGCTCTCGATCGGCGTCAAGACCACCTTCGACGGCGTTGACGTGCCGGCACTGCTGAAGTACAAGGACGGCATCATCAACCGGCTCTACAAGGGCCTCACCGGGCTGGTGAAGTCCCGCGGCATCCAGACGGTGCTCGGCGAGGGCACGTTCGTCGGGCCCAACACCGTGGTGGTCGGTGGGGACCGGTACATCGGCACCAACGTCGTGCTGGCCACCGGCTCCTACTCCCGGACCCTGCCCGGGCTCACCATCGAGGGCCGGGTGATCACCTCCACCCAGGCGCTGAGCCTGGAGTGGATCCCGGAGAAGGCGATCGTGCTCGGCGGCGGCGTGATCGGGGTCGAGTTCGCGTCGACCTGGGCATCCTTCGGCACCGAGGTGACGATCGTCGAGGCGTTGCCCACCCTGGTCCCGCTGGAGGACCCGTGGGCGGCCAAGCTCGTGGAGCGGGCCTTCCGCAAGCGCAAGATCGCGTTCAAGACCGGCGTCCGGTTCCAGGGCGTCACACAGGATGACTCCGGGGTCACCGTCACCCTCGAGGACGGCACCACGCTCACCGCTGACCTGCTGCTCGTCGCCGTCGGCCGCGGGCCCTACACCGCCGGCTGCGGGTTCGAGGCGGCCGGAGTCACGATGGACCGCGGCTTCGTCATCACCGACGAGCGGCTGCACACCAACCTGCCGAACGTCTACGCGGTCGGCGACATCGTGCCCGGCCTGCAACTGGCGCACCGCGGGTTCCAGCAGGGCATCTTCGTGGCCGAGGAGATCGCCGGGATGAACCCGGTGGTGATTCCCGACGAGAAGATCCCGAAGATCACCTACTCCGACCCGAACGTCGCCTCGGTCGGCCTCACCGAGGCGAAGGCGAAAGAGGTTCACGGCGAGATCGAAAGCTACGTCTACGATCTCGGCGGCAACGGCAAGTCCCAGATCCTCAAGACCGCCGGCGGCATCAAGGTCGTCAGGGTCAAGGACGGCCCCATCGTCGGCATTCACATGGTGGGCGCGCGGATCGGCGAACTGATCGGCGAGGCGCAGCTGATCGTCGGCTGGGAGGCCTACCCCGAGGACGTCGCACCGATGGTGCACGGCCACCCGTCGCAGTACGAGGCCCTGGGAGAGGCGATGCTGGCGATGGCCGGCAAGCCGCTGCACGTGCACGACTGACGACCCCGCTCATGCTCGGCCGCGTGCTGCGTGAGCGGTGCCGCGATCGGGAACCGATCACCAGTAAGGATCGACCAAGTCCTGCACGACCCGGTCAGAGGTAGGAGAAGCAACGCATGTCCCACTCCGTCCAGATGCCGGCCCTCGGAGAGAGCGTCACCGAGGGCACCGTCACCCGTTGGCTCAAGAGCGAGGGTGAAAAGATCGAGGTCGACGAGCCGTTGCTCGAGGTCTCGACGGACAAGGTCGACACCGAGATTCCGTCGCCGTACGGCGGTGTGCTGGAGAAGATCTTGGTCGCCGAGGACGAAACCGCCGAGGTGGGCGCGGATCTCGCGATCATCGGCGACGGCTCCGGCGCCTCCGGCGACGGCGGTGCGGTCACCGGCGGCAGCGGCGAGCTCCCGCCGGACGCTGAGGGCGCACCCGAACCGGCCGCCGAGCCGGAGGCCGCACCGGCAGCGCAGGCGGCACCCGCCGAGGCGCCGTCGACCGAGACCGAAGCGCCTGCCGAGAAGCCGACCGCCGGTACCGGCCGGTCGACCGGATCCGGCACCCCGGTCACCCTGCCGGAAATGGGCGAGTCCGTCACCGAGGGCACGGTCACCCGCTGGCTCAAGGCCGTCGGCGATGACGTAGCCCTGGACGAGCCGCTGGTCGAGGTGTCCACCGACAAGGTGGACACCGAGATCCCCTCCCCGGTCGCCGGCACCCTGCTGGAGATCACCGTGGGCGAGGACGAGACCATCGAGGTCGGCGCCCAGCTCGGCGTCATCGGTGACCCGAGCGCCGCCCCCGCGGCCGCTCCGGCCAAGGCACCGGAACCCGAAACGGCGCCCGCTCCGAAGGCTGCCGCGCCGGCGCCGGCCCCCGCGCCGCCTGCCCCGACCACGTCACCGAACGAGGATGCGCCCAAGGGTGCGGCGCAACAGCCTGCGGCGCAGGCGATCCCCTCCGCGCGGGTGCCCGAGGGCACCTACGTCACGCCGGTCATCCGCAAGCTCGCGGCCGACAGCGGCGTCGACCTGGGCACCGTGCAGGGCACCGGCGTCGGCGGCCGGATCCGCCGCGAGGACGTCGTCGCCGCAGCGGAAGCAGCCAAGGCCGCAGCCGCCGCCGCGTCGGCACCCGCCCCGGCACCTGCGGCCGCTCCGGCGGCACCCGCGGCGCCGGCCGCCAAGGCGTCCAGCGTGCCCAAACCCGACGCGAATGCCTCCGCGCTGATCGGCACCACCCAGAAGCTGCCGCGGATCCGTCAGTCCATCGCCAAGAACATGAAGTTCGGCCTGGACACCGCCGCCCAGCTGACCACCGTGATGGAGGTCGACGTCACCCGGGTCGCCGCGCTGCGGGCCAGGGCGAAGACCGCGTTCGCCGCCAGGGAGGGCGTGAACCTGTCGTTCCTGCCGTTCTTCGTCAAGGCGGCATTGGAGGGAGTCAAGGCCTACCCGGTGATCAACTCCACGCTGTCCGACGACATCAAGGAGATCACCTACCACGGCAGCGTCAACCTGGGTATCGCGGTCGACACCCCCCGTGGCCTGATCGTGCCGGTGATCAAGGGCGCCGACGACCTCAACATCGCCGGGATCGCCCGCAAGATCGCCGACCTGGCCAAGCGGACACGGGACAACAAGATCGGCCCGGACGACCTGTCCGGCGGCACCTTCACCATCACCAACACGGGGTCGGTCGGCGCGCTGTTCGACACCCCGATATTCGTGCCGCCGCAGTCGGCGATCCTCGGCACCGGGGCCATCGTCAGGCGGCCGATGGTGATCAAGGACGGCGACGGCAACGAGGTCATCGCAATCCGGTCGATGTGCTACCTGGCGATGTCCTACGATCACCGCAACATCGACGGGGCCGACGCGTCGCGCTTCATGCTGGCGGTGAAGAACCGGATCGAGGCCGGCGAGTTCGAGGGCGACATCGGGCTGTAGTCGGGCAGTCGGGTTGCCGGGCTATCCGGCTATCCGGCTGTCCGGCTGTCCGGCTGTCCGGCTGTCCGATTGTCCGCCCGCCCTCGCCCCGTGTTGATCATGGTGCGCTGCCCGCGCTCCCGGGCGTGTCCCCGGTGAGTTGCGGGCAGTGCACCATGATCAACTGGACGGAAGCGCCAACCAACTCTGGTCAGGGGTCGTCGTTATGCACATCGTCGCCGCAGGGGTGAGCGGGTTCCTCGGAACCCGGCTCACCGCCGAACTGACCGCGGCCGGTCATCAGGTCACTCGGTTGGTCAGATCCGGCCCGGTCGGCCCCGGCGAGAGTCTGTGGGACCCGGACGCCGGTGACGTCGACAGCCCGGTCTTCGACGGAGTTGACGCGGTCATCAATCTCTGCGGTGTCGGTGTCGCTGACCACCGGTGGACCAAGGACTACAAGCACATGCTTTTCTCGTCAAGGGTCAACCCGACGAGACTGCTGGCCTCGGAATGTGCCCGGCTGGGCATTCCGGTCCTGCTCAATATGTCTGGGATCGACTACTACGGCGCGCACGGCATGGAGATCGTCACTGAGGTGTCGCCGGCCGGCGACACCTTTCTCTCGGACATGTGCGTCCAATGGGAGGCCGCCACCGCTGTCGCGCGAGATGCCGGCGTGCGGGTAGTGAACATGCGCACCAGCCCGGTGCTGGGCAAGGATGGCGGATCGCTGCCGAAGTTGGCGTTGCTGACCAGGCTGATGCTCGGTGGCACCCTCGGCTCCGGGAAGCAGTACTTCCCGTGGATCTCCGTCACAGACCAGGTGGCGGCGGTCATGTACCTGCTCACCCATCCTGTGTCGGGACCGGTCAATGTGACCGCTCCCTATCCGGTGACGAACGCCGAGTTCACCAAGGAACTGGGCAAGGCTCTGCACCGCCCCACACCCTGGATCATTCCGGGATTCGCCTTGCATATTGTGCTGGGTGAGTTCGCCAGCGAGATCATGACGGGCCAGCGCGCGCTGCCGATCAAGCTGCACGAGTCCGGTTTCGAGTTCACCCATCGGACCCTGCCGGAGGCACTGGCCGCCGAGCTGGGCTGAAACTGCTGCACCGGTCCAGCGGCGCGGGTGCCGGTCGCGGTCACAGTGATACCAGTTTGGTATCATAGGCAGATGGCCATGACCCTTCGCCTCGACGACGAGCTCGACCAACAGATCCAGCAACTTGCCGATGTCCTTGGCCTCAGCAAGCAGCAGCTGCTGGTGCAGGCCGCGCGCGACTACGTTGCTCGGCAGAGCCGCGTCGCGCGGACCCTCGCGAACACCGACCGGATCGTTCGGGAGAACGCCGGATTGCTGGACCGACTCGGGCAATGAACCCCGAATTCAACGACGACGAGACCGATTTCCTCAGCGACGACGAAGCCCTCGCCGTGGTGCGACACCTTGGGTTCCACATCCGCGACGCCGGGCTGCTGTCGTCGGCCATCGCCAGGCCGTCGACGACGGTGTTCGGTGCGGACGCCTACCCCGACCTGCCGACGAAGGCGGCCGCGATGTTCGAATCACTCGTCCAGAACCACCCCTTGCTCGACGGCAACAAACGCCTGGCTGTGGTGCTGACCTGGACCTTCTTGCTCAACAACGGTTTCCGACTCGAGCACACCGAGGACGAGGCCTACGACTTCACCATCGCGGCGGCCGAGGGAAAGCTGACCGTCGAGCTCATGCGGGAGTGGTTCGCCGGACGCCTGCGGCGTGCTTGACCGTCGAGCTCAGTGCTCGTAGGGGTCGTCCGGCTGCTGCACCGGGGTGGCCGAGGTGAGCGTCACCGTCGGCACGTAGCCGTTGTCCATCGTGGCGGTGTCCGGGACGACCGTGACAACGGCGTCGACCCAGGTGTTGGACGGGTAGGGCGTGTCACCGGCGGCGTGCAGCTGCATCGGGTTGGCGTCCGCCGCGCAGCAGCTGATCACCATCCGGGCGATCGTGTACCCGTCGGTGTAGCCCTCGCCGGCCGGCGCGATGAACCCGGTGACGGTGACCGGCACGTCCTGCACGGAGTTGTCAGCGTCGTAGAGCGCCCGCAGCAAGAAGTCCTTGATCGTCGTCGACGGGTTCGTGCCCTCCAGCGCCGGGAAGTGCATGGTGCGGCGGGAACCGGAGGAGTCCTCGGCCGAGCCGCTGCCGTCATTGAACTTGTAGCCCCCGCCCGCCCCCGCGCCGTCCTTGCTGCCGGCCTGCTCGCGTGCGACGACGTCGAAACCGGCCAGTCCCTGCGAGCTGGCGTTACGCGCGACGGCGTCGGCGCCCAGGGCGGGCGGCGCCACCAGCAGCAGCACCAGGACCGGCAGCAGGATCAGCCAGGGGGCCTTGGACGTCGCGTGGTCGTGATGGGCATCGGCACCGGCGGCATCGGCAAAGCCGGTCGGGTGGGCGCCGACGGCGACCGCGGCTTGCTTGCGGGCCTTGTCCGCCGTCATGTCCGCGCGGATCGCCAGGATCAGCGACAGCACGCCGACGAGCACCAGGATCCCGCCGCCGATCAGCAGCAACGGCTTGAAACCCGGCCGGACGTAGGAGGTGAACCGGCCGGACAGGGTGATGGAGACCAGCAACCCGCCCAGCAGGGCCACCACGATCGACTGGGTTTCCTTGTTCATGCCGCCTCGCATGCTCGGCCCCTTCCCCACTTGCAGCCGGCGGCGCCGACCTCGGCCACCGCCGGGCTCCGCCCGGTCACTGCCAACCCCAGAAGATCAGCCCGACGGTGGTGGCCACCACGACGGCCACCACGAAGGTGAGCGGCGCGAACCGGACGGCGAACTTGCGGCCGAAGATCCCCGCCTGCATCGCGAACAGCTTGACGTCGACGGCCGGCCCGACGGTCAGGAAGACCAGCTTGCCGATCATCGGAATTGTCGAGAACGCCGCTGCGACAAAGGCGTCGGCCTCCGAACAGAGCGCCAGGATGAACGCCAGGCCCGCCATCAGGGCGATCGACAGGATCAGCGACGAGCCGATGCTTTCCATGATGTGCGCCGGCACGATCGTCTTGAAGGTGGCCGCGGCCGCCGCCCCGATGACCAGGAACCCGGCGGCCTGGGTGAAGTCGCCCAGGATCGTCGACAGGAACACCCGCCAGCCCGACTGGCCGTCGGCGGCCACCGGGACTCTCGGTTTCATCCACTCCGGCCGGCCGATCCGTTCCCAGATCCAGCCGACGATGACGGCGGTCAGCAGTCCGGCGATCAGCCGGGCCCAGACCATCGAGGGTTCGCTGGTGAATGCGACGGCCGTCGCGATCAGCACGATCGGGTTGATCGCCGGTGCGGACAGCATGAACGCCAGTGACGCGGACGGCCGGACGCCCCGCTCGATCAGCCGGTTGGAGATCGGTACCGAGCCGCATTCACAGCCCGGCAGCGCAGCGCCGCAGACGGTGGCCACCGGCACGGCCAAAGCCGCGTTGCTGGGCATGATCCGGGTGAACACCCGGGGAGGCACGAACGCGGCGATCGCGCCGGAGACCACAACGCCGAGTACCAGGAACGGGGTAGCCTGCACGCAGATGGCGACGAAGACCGTCGACCAGCTCTGCATCACCGGGTGCCCGAGGAAGGCCTCCAGGGGTCCCCGAAACACGATGGCCAGCAACAGGATCGCGCCGAAGATCTCCAGCGAACCCGGGCGGTAACCCTTCTTCGGCGTCGGCAGCGCGGCACCCAGCGGTGCGTCGGCGGGACTGCGCGGAGCGTCGGCGGGACTGCGCGGAGCGTCGGCGGGCACGGGGCCGCCGGGCGGTCCGACCTTCGCTCCGGTGCTCCGAATCGTCATGACCCCACCCCACTCGCGGACTGCTCCGGCACCGGGCCGGCCGACTCGATGACGCCGCCGAACCGGCGCTGCCGGGCGGCGTAGACCTCGCAGGCCCGCCACAGGTCACGGCGGTCGAAATCGGGAAACAGGGTGTCCTGGAACACCAATTCGGCGTACGCCGACTGCCAGATCAGGAAATTGCTGGTGCGCTGCTCCCCCGACGGTCGCAGGAACATGTCCACATCGGGCATGTCCGGCTCGTCCAGAAAGCGTGCCAGCATCCGCTCATCCACCTTTGCCGGGTCGATCCGGCCGGCCGCCGCCTCGAGCGCGATGGCCCTGGCGGCGTCTGCGATCTCCGCCCGGCCACCGTAGTTGACACACATGGTCAAGGTGAGGACGCGGTTGGCCGCGGTCAGTTGCTCTGCGACCTCCAATTCCTTCACCACGCTGCGCCAGAGCCGGGGCCGGCGGCCGGCCCAGCGGACCCGCACTCCGAGCGAGTGCATGTCGTCCCGGCGGCGCCGGATGACGTCCCGGTTGAAGCCCATCAGGAACCGCACCTCGTCGGGCGAGCGCTTCCAGTTCTCGGTGGAGAAGGCATAGGCGGACAGATGCCGGACACCGATCTCGATCGCGCCCTCGACGACGTCGAACAGCGCTGCCTCGCCGCGCTTGTGACCCTCGGTGCGGGGCAGGCCCCGAGCCTTGGCCCAGCGCCCGTTGCCGTCCATCACCAGGGCGACGTGTGCCGGGACGCTGCCGACCGGCAAGGCGGGCGGGCGGGCCCCACTGGGATGCGGCCGCGGCGGCCGCGGGGTGGCCGTCATGAGCCGGTGGGCCGATCGGCGGAGCCGCGGTCGACCATCACCAGCGACCGCAGCCCACGCTCCAGGTGCCATTGCAGCAGGGCCGCCACCAGCCCGGACGCCTCGCGGCGGGCCGCGGCATCCGCCACCTCCGCGGAGGGCCAATCGCCGCCGGCCAGCGCGGCCATCAGGTCGACGGTGGCCGGTGCCGGCCGGGCCGTGCCGACCGAGCCGACGCCGCGGCACTGCTGGCAGAGCAGTCCACCGGAGGCGACGTGGAAGGCGGTGTGCGGGCCCGGGGTGCCGCAGCGCGCGCACTCGGTCAACGCCGACGCCCAGCCGGCCAACGCCATCGCCCGCAGCAGGAAAGCATCGAGGACCAGGGACGGGTCCCGGCGGGTTTCCGCCAACGCCCGCAACGCGGAGACCACCAGCAGGTACAGCCGCAGGGACGGCTCGCGCTCCTCCGACGTCAAACGTTCCGCAGTCTCCACGATGGCCGTCGCGCAGGTGTACCGGGGGTAGTCGGCGGCCAGCACCGGACCGAACGGGTCGAGCGTCTCGGCCTGCGTGACGATGTCCAGGTTGCGGCCGGCGAACAGCTGCAGGTCGACATGACTGAACGGTTCCAGCCGGCTGCCGAACCGGCTCTTGGTCCGACGCACGCCCTTGGCCACCGCCCGCACCCGACCCTCCCGACGGGTGAGCAGGGTGACGATCCGGTCGGCCTCACCGAGTTTCGTCACCCGCAGCACCACAGCGGAGTCGCGGTAGACGGGCACCTGGCCATGGTGCCACCAGGCAGCCGACGGGCGGGACAAACGCGCGCGGATGGGACGCGTGTGCCCGGGGTCTGGACACGATTCGATGAACTCTGTACGAACAGCAGCCGGCCCCAGCCCGGCTTCCCGAGCACCCGGAAAGGCGCCTGCGATCGTGCACTAACCTGGACGGACACAGACCGATCCGACAACGAGGCCAGGATCGGTCATCCCCCGGCCTCACCGAACACGTCGCCGAAAGGTGGTCGCATGAGTCCGACTCCCACCGTCCGCCCCGCGCTGCCGGAGGACGCCGAGGCGTTCGCGGCGTGCCACCTGGCCTGCTGGCGCGAGGCGTATGAGGAGTTGTGGGGAACCGAGCGGTTCGACGACTTCGATCTCGGCCGGATGGCTGTGCGCCGGCGGAAGGAGATCGAAGCCGGCATCGCCGACCACCTCCTGGTCGAGGAGGACGGCGAGGTGATCGCGATCGCCATCGCAGGCCCGTCCAGGGACGACAACCCGCCGGCCGGGCGGGAGCTCTACGCCATCTACGTCCGGGAGGCCCACCAGGGCACTGGCCTCGCCGACGATCTGCTGGCCGCGGCCCTCGGGGACAGCCCGGCGTCGCTCTGGACCTACCGGGACAACCCGCGGGCCAGCGCGTTCTACGTGCACCACGACTTCATCCCGGACGGCGACGAGCGCACCGACTCGGTCGGCATCCTGGAGATACGAATGGTGCGCCGGTAACGGCTGGCATCCTGGAGATCCGGATGGTGCGCCGGTAAGGGCTGGCATCCTGGAGATCCGGATGGTGCGCCGGTAACGGCTGGCATGCTGGACCGGTGAGCCGCGTAACCGTCCGTACCCCGATCCGGCGCTACCAGAACGGGACGTTCACCTCCCGCCCGGACACCGTGGCCGGCGAGGAGCCGCTGGAGATCCGGGTCGGCGGGGTGCCTCTCTCGACAACGATGCGGACCCCCGGCCACGACGTCGAGCTGATCCATGGCCTGCTGCACGCAGAGGGCATCATTACCGGACCGCAGGACGTCATCGCCGCCCGGTACTGCGCTGGGGTGGACACCGCCGGTCAGAACACCTACAACGTGCTGGACGTCGCCCTGGCGAACCCCGAGGCCGCCGCACAAGCGTTGCAGCCCAGAGCATTCGTGACCAGTTCCGCGTGCGGGGTGTGCGGGACGGCATCCATCGAGGCGCTGCAGCGGGTGACCCGGCACCCGCTGCCGGACGGCCCGCAATTCGACCCGGGGGTGATCAGCGGCCTACCCGATGAGCTGCGCAGCCGGCAGCAGGTGTTCCGCACTACGGGCGGCGTGCACGCGGCCGCGCTGGTCCGGCCGAACGGCCAGATCGACCGGGTGCGGGAGGACGTCGGCCGGCACAACGCGATGGACAAGGTCATCGGAGCGGCGCTGCTCGCCGACGAACTGCCGATCACCGACAGGGCGCTGCTCACCTCGTCCCGGGCCTCGTTCGAGCTGGTCCAGAAGGCCGTCATGGCCGGCGTCGGCATGCTGATCGCGGTGTCGGCGCCGTCCTCGCTGGCTGTGCAGCTGGCCACCGAAACCGGACTGACGCTGGTGGGCTTCACCTCGGCGAACGGCTTCAACATCTATGCCGGCGGCCGGCGCATCCCGGGCTCTGCCGTCTGAAGAAAGGGTCAAGAACTCGCGCAACGTCGAGTGCACGTGCGCAGCTGGTGCCCCGTTCAGTCGAACGCACCACCCGAACGCTCGGCGGTATCAGGGCGTAGGCAGTGTCCCTCCTGACGGCTACGATCCATTTGCCCATCCGCGCTGCGTCCGCAGGAGTGAACATGAGGTCTCGTTCCACCATCACCGCCGCTCTTGCCCTGGCGGCTGCCACCATCCTCGCGGTCGCGGCCTGCGGCTCCTCCGTCACCGGGTCGGCGCAGGTGAACACCGCAGCCGCCCAGACGGTGACCAGCTCCTCGACCTCGGAGAGCACCTCGCCCGCGGAGTCCACCAACGCCACCGCCCTGCCCACCGACCTGTCGGAGCTGACCGCACTGCTCGGCGACCTGCCCACCGACCTGTCCATCCCGACCGACTTCAGCCTCCCCAGTGAGCTGTCCGGCCTCAGCATCCCCAGCGACCTCGGCAACCTGACGAACATTCCCGGTTACAACAGAGCCTGCCTGTCGGTGGCCAGCGCCTACGCCAGCATCAGCCTGGCCCTGTTGCCGGCGCTGTTCGGCGGTACGGACCAGTTCAACGCCGGCGATCTGCAGACCACCCTGTCCTCGCTCGGCAGCAACGTCCCGCCGGAACTCGCCCCGGACATCCAGACCCTCGCCGATGTGGCGGCCAGCGCCAGCGGTAAGTCCCTCACCGAGGCGGCCGCGCTGTTCGAGAGCGAGGCGTTCACGACCGCGCAGAACCACATCGACGCCTGGCTGACCCTGAACTGCGGCGGATAGCCGGCCCGGACGGCAAACGCCGCACCATCTTCGCGGTGGTGCGGCGTTTGCCGGTGTGCCGGGTGTCCTCGAGGACCCGCAGATCAGGCCGACTTCTCCCGCGGGGTGCGCTTGGGGGCGCGGGGCACGATCGTCGGGTAGACGTTGGAACGCACGGTCTCCTCGGACACCACCACCCGCTCCACGTCATCGCGCCCGGGTACCTCGTACATGGCCGGCAGCAGCACTTCCTCCATGATGGCGCGCAGCCCCCGGGCGCCGGTGCCGCGCAGGATCGCCTCGTCGGCGATCGCGTCCAGCGCGTCCGGTTCGAACTCCAGTGCGACGCCGTCCATGTCGAACAGCCGCTGGTACTGCTTGGACAGCGCGTCCCGTGGCTCGGTGAGGATCTTGACCAGCGATTCCTTGTCCAGGTTGGTCACCGAGGCGACGACCGGCAGCCGGCCGATGAACTCCGGGATCAGCCCGAACTTGATCAGATCCTCCGGCATGACGTCGGAGAAGATGTCCGACCCGTCGATCTCGAACTTGCTGCGCACCTCGGCGCCGAAGCCGAGCCCGCGCTTGCCGACCCGTTCGCCGACGATCTTCTCCAGCCCGGCGAACGCGCCGGCCACGATGAACAGCACGTTCGTCGTGTCGATCTGGATGAACTCCTGGTGCGGGTGCTTGCGACCGCCCTGCGGTGGCACGGAGGCCTGCGTCCCCTCCAGGATCTTCAGCAGGGCCTGCTGGACGCCCTCACCGGAAACATCGCGGGTGATCGACGGGTTCTCCGACTTCCGGGCGATCTTGTCGACCTCGTCGATATAGACGATCCCGGTCTCGGCCCGCTTGACGTCGTAGTCGGCGGCCTGGATCAGCTTGAGCAGGATGTTCTCGACATCCTCGCCGACGTACCCCGCCTCGGTGAGCGCGGTGGCATCCGCGATAGCGAACGGCACGTTCAACATCTTGGCCAGGGTCTGCGCGAGGTAGGTCTTGCCACAGCCAGTCGGGCCCAGCATCAGGATGTTGGACTTGGCCAGCTCCACCGGCTCGGGGCCACGATCCGGCCCGGCCTGGATGCGCTTGTAGTGGTTGTAGACGGCGACCGACAGCGCCTTCTTGGCGACGTCCTGTCCGATGACGTACTGGTCGAGGTACTCGCGAATCGCGGTCGGCTTGGGCAGCTCGTCCAGCTTGACCTCGCTGGTCTCGGCGAGCTCCTCTTCGATGATCTCGTTGCACAGGTCGATGCACTCGTCACAGATGTAGACGCCGGGCCCGGCGATGAGCTTGCGCACCTGCTTTTGGCTCTTTCCGCAGAAAGAGCACTTCAGCAGATCGCCCCCGTCACCGATGCGCGCCATGAGCCCTCTCGATCCTTTGTGCCGTGGACCCCGCGGGACCCACTGCATTGACTACTGAGCGACCATGTTGACGTTACCTGGTGGACATGTTCCGGTCGCCGGTTTGGCGGTCACGACACGGACACCGCCGGCACCGATCGTCGACGCCATCGCACTCGCGGATATCCAGGACACAACCGCGTCCTTCCACAGGGTATCGGCCCCCGCTCAGCACGCCAGGGGCAATATCCACAAATGGAACCCCGCCCGATCCACAAATGGAACCCCGCCCGGTCACTGCAGCTTGCGGTACTCCAGGACCTCGTCGATCAGGCCGTAGTCCTTGGCCTCGGACGCGGTCAGGATCTTGTCCCGGTCGATGTCCTTGCGGACCTCTTCCGGGGTCTTGTTGGAGTGCCTGGACAGGATTTCTTCCAGCGCGGCCCGCATCCGGCCGATCTCCTTGGCCTGGATCTCCAGGTCGGAGACCTGGCCGTAGACACCCTCGGTGGCCGGCTGGTGGATGAGGATCCGGGAGTTCGGCAGCGCCAGCCGGCGGCCGGGGGTGCCGGCGGCGAGCAGCACAGCGGCCGCGGACGCGGCCTGGCCCAGGCAGACCGTCTGGATGTGCGGACGGACGAACTGCATGGTGTCGTAGATCGCGGTCATCGAGGTGAACGATCCACCGGGCGAGTTGATGTACATGATGATTTCGCGGTCCGGGTCGGTGGATTCCAAGGTCAGCAGCTGGGCCATCACGTCGTTCGCGGAGGCGTCGTCGATCTGCACGCCGAGGAAGATGATGCGTTCCTCGAACAGCTTGTTGTACGGGTTAGATTCCTTGACTCCGTAGCTGGTGCGCTCCACGAACGACGGCAGGATGTAGCGGCTCTGCGGCAGGTTCAGCGCGTTGCCGTGAGCAAGTCCTTGTGGCATCTGGTGCCCGGTGCTGTTCACAGTTGTGGTCCCTTCGAGGTTTCCTGCTTGTCCATCAACCGGTCACTTCTTCAGAGACGGGGTGGTCGGGGCGGTCTGATCGGCCGAGGGATCGGAGGCTCGGGCGACGACCTTGTCGATGAACCCGTACTCCAGGGCTTCCTGCGCGGTGAACCACCGGTCGCGGTCCTGGTCGATCTCGATCCGCTCGATCGGCTGACCGGTGTGCAATGACTGCAGCTCGGTGAGTTCCCGCTTGGACTTGGTGAGCATGTCGGCCTGGATGGCGATGTCGGCGGCCGTACCACCGACGCCCGCGCTCGGCTGGTGCATCAGGATCCTGGTGTGCGGCAGCGCGGCCCGCTTTCCCTTGGCACCGGCGGTCAGCAGGAACTGCCCCATCGAGGCGGCCAACCCCATGGCGGTGGTCGCGACGTCAGGCTCGATCCACATCATGGTGTCGTAGATGGCCATGCCGGCAGTGACGCTGCCGCCCGGCGAGTTGATGTAGAGGGTGATGTCCTTCTCGGGATCCTCGGCGGCCAGCAGCAGCAGTTGCGCGGTGATCTCGTTGGCGTTGGTGTCCCGCACCTCCGAGCCAAGGATGATGATCCGCTCGCGCAGCAGCCGCTCGGACACGGAGTCGGACAGCGACATTCCGGGGGTGCCGCGCATCAGGGGGGCGGACAGCCCCGGGGCGATGGCTTCCAGCCGCTGCACGGCCTGGGCAGCCCTCGAGACGGCGACGGGGTGACGGTGGCTCACGGACAACTCCTCTTCGATGACCCGCATCGTTCACCGATGGGGGCTGGATTCGACATTCGGTGAGCCGGCAGGAGGGCCGACCTGAGCGGGAATCTCACCCGACAGTAACCATTGGGTGCCCCGCGACGGTGCCCAGGCCGGTCGCTGTTCGCTGACGGCGTGACCGGGTTCCGGCGGGCACCGACCCGGCGGGATGGGCGCCGCCGGGTCGGGAACCCGCGCCTTCGGGTCAGGAACCGGCGACCGAGGGACGGGCTTCGTCAGCGTCGGCGAGTTCGTCGGCGACGACTTCCCCAGCAAGGATGTCGTCCGCAACGATGTCGGCAACGCTGGCTTCCGCCACGATTTCTTCCGCGACGATTGCTTCCGCAATGATTTCTTCCGCGATCTCCTCGGCGAGTTCTTCGGCGACGATTCCCTCGGCGACGATTCCCTCGGCGACGATCTCCTCGGCCACGATCTCCTCGGCCAGCTCCGCCGTCTCGACGTCAGCCTCGATGCCGAACAGCGCAGCCACGTCGAGTACCTCGCCGGATGTGTTGGTCACGGTGGCCAGCTCGACCGCGCCGGCCAGCGCCTTGCCGCGACGAACCTCGCCGAAGACGGCGGCCAGCTGGTTGCCCTTCTGCAGCCGGGAGAAGTACTCCTCCGGCTGGAGGCCCTGCCGCTGCGAGTTGAACAGCACCCGCTCGGCGAACTCCTCCTGGCTGACCCCTACCTGGTTCGCCTCGGCCAGCGCGTCCAGCAGCAGCTGCACCTTGATCGACTTCACGGCGGTCTCGCGAAGCTCCGCGTCGAACTCCTCGCGGGTCTGGCCCTGGCTGATCACCTGCGCAGTGAGCGCGTCCTCGTCATGGTCGAAAGCGTGCACGGCATCGTGCTCGCGCGACTTGAACTCGGCATCGACGATGCTCTCCGGGGTCGGGATGTCGGTGACCTCGATCAGCGCCTCCAGCACCTTGTCCCTGGCATCCGCCGCCTGCGTCCGGTTCTTGACCCGCAGAATCTTCTCCGCCAGGTCGGCGCGCAGCTCCTCGACGGTGTCGAATTCGCTGGCCAGCTGGGCGAAGTCGTCATCGACGTCGGGCAGCGCGCGCTCCGAGACTGACTGCACCGTCACCGTCACCTCGGCCTCCCGGCCGGCGAATCCACCGGCGACGAGCACCGTGGTGAACGTCGCGCTCTCCCCCGCAGCGAGGCCGGTCACCGCCTCGTCGATGCCGTCGACGAGGTCACCGGCGCCGACCCGGTAGGTCAGGCCCTCGGTGGTGGCCTCGTCGAGGATCTCACCGTCGACGGCGGCGTTGAGGTCGATGCTGACCAGGTCACCGTCGGCCGCGGCGCGCTCGACCGGGGTGGTGGCGGCGAAGCGGTCGCGGAGCGCCTCCACCTGCTCGTCGATGTCGGCCTCGGTCACCTCGACGTCGTCGACGGTCACCGACACGGCGGAAAGGTCGGGCAGGGTGATCTCCGGACGGACGTCGACCTCCGCGGTGAAGGCGAGCGCGTCACCGTCGTCGATCCGGGTGACCTCGATGTCGGGCTGACCCAGGACCGTCAGGTTCGCCTCCGTCACGGCCTCGCCGTACTTGGCCGGCACCGCCTCATTGACCACCTCGCTGAGGATGGCGCCGCGGCCGAGCCGGGCGTCCAGGATGCGGGCCGGTACCTTCCCGGGCCGGAAGCCGGGGATCCGGACCTGGCCGCCGAGCACCCCGTAGGCCTTGTCGAAGTGCGGCTTGAGCTCGTCGAACGGAACCTCGACGGTGAGCTTCACCCGGGTCGGGTTCAGGTGTTCGACGGTGCTCTTCACGTGCGGCACTCCTCGGGCGGGTTGGATGGGTCGGACGGGGCGGACGGGCGGGCGCTGTCGGGGCAGATCAGGAAGAGCCTGTCGGCGGGTCCCTGGCAGCCGAGAGCGGCGCCGCCGTCACGAGGCGGCACCGGCGGGCGGAGCCGCCGTCGATTCTAGGCCAGCGGCGAGCGGCCGGACGCCGCTGCGCTGCTGCCGGCGCCGCTGGACACCGCTGCGGCGAACGGACGGGCACCGATGGTCGGGGTGACAGGATTTGAACCTGCGGCCTTCCGCTCCCAAAGCGGATGCGCTACCAAGCTGCGCTACACCCCGGTGCCGACTACCTCGCCGACGGCCTGACCCAGCGGGGCCATGACCACAGCGAGCGTAGCCGAGTGGGTTAGGATCATCGGGCACCAGTCGCAGGGCGGTGCGCGGCGGGCGTAGCTTAGTGGTAAAGCCTCAGTCTTCCAAACTGATGATGCGAGTTCGATTCTCGTCGCCCGCTCCAGTCAAACCCGGCTTGTGCCGCTGCCGCGATCAAGTCTGGTCCACCACTTCCGGGCCGAGCCTTTGGCCTGCCCGCCGCTCATCCCAACCGGACGATGCCGCCGAGGGCCGACCGGACCGACGATGAGATGCAACGACCGCGGATCACCGCCCGTCAGTGCCGCCGGCAACGCAAGACCCGACACCAGCAGCGCCGCTCCGACGCGGTGCCCACCTCGGAGCGCCGACATGGATCAGTTGGACCTGGCGAGAATACAATTTGCAACCACCAGCATTTATCACTTCCTTTTCGTGCCCGTGACGATGGGTCTGGCCATCCTGGTCGCCGTGCTGCACACCCGGTGGCATCGATCGGGCAACGTCGAATACCGCCGGCTGACCACATTCTTCGGCACGCTGATGGTGATCAGCATCAGCGTCGGAGTGGTCACCGGGTTGGTCCAGGAGTTCCAGTTCGGCATGGACTGGTCCGCCTATTCGCGTTTCGTCGGCGACGTCTTCGGTGCACCCCTGGCGATGGAAGGGCTGGCCGCGTTCTTCCTGGAGTCCACGTTCCTCGGGCTGTGGTTGTTCGGCTGGAACGTGCTGCCAGGGCGCGTGCACTTGTTCACCGCGTGGATGGTGCCGGTGGGGGCGTGCCTGTCTGCGGCGTTCATCATTGCGGCGAACTCCTGGATGCAGAATCCCAGCGGCTATACGATCGATTCCGATTCGGGCCGGGCCGAACTGACGTCGGTGTCCGACGTGTTCACCAATCCGGTCTTCCTCTGGGGCTATGCCCACGTGCTGATGGTCGCGTTGGTGTTCGGGGGGGCGGTGATGCTGGCGGTGTCCGCGTGGCACCTGCGGCGCGGGAACAACATCTCCCTGTTCCGGGGGACGGCGAAGCTGGGGGTGTTCGTGTTCGCGCTCGCGTCGGTGCTGCAGTTCCCCATCGGTGGTCGTTTGGGCATCAACGAGACGAACTATCAGCCGATGAAGATCGCGGCCGCCGAGGCGAACTGGGATACCTGCCAGCCGTGTTCGTTCTCGGTGATCCAGCTCGGCGGGTACAACCAGGACGAGACCCCGACCAAGATCATCGAGATTCCGCACCTGCTGTCCTTGCTGGCGACCGGGACCTGGGACGGTCAGGTGCAGGGCCTGAGTGAGCTGAACGCCCAGGACAACCAGCAATACGGGCCCGGTTACTACGTCCCCAACGTGTTCATCCAGTACTGGTCGATGCGGGCCATGGCCTACCTTGCGGTGATCGGTCTCCTGATGGGGCTATGGGGCGCATTCCTGTTGCGGCGTAGGAAATTCGAGACCTCAAGGGCCTTCCTCTGGGTGAGCACCTGGCTGATCCTGACCCCGTTCGTGATGGCCACCGCCGGGTGGTTGCTGACCGAGAGCGGTCGGCAACCGTGGATCGTGCAGGGCCTGATGTTGACCAGGGACGGGCTGTCCGGATCGGGTAGCGCCACCCAGGTGGCGATCAGCCTGGGCATCGTGATCTTCCTGTACTCGACGATCGGCGTGATCGCGGCCGTGTTGATGATCCGGCACGCGCGCCGCGGTCTGCCCGACGAGCCCGACAAGCAGTCGGACCCGCCGCCGACCGATTCCGACTCGGGCAACCCCGCGGTCGCCCTGACCTACTGAGGTGACGAGATGACCTTGAGCACCGTGTGGTTCGTGATCATCGCTTTCTTCTGGACCGGCTTCTTCGTCCTGGAGGGATTCGACTTCGGGGTCGGCGCCCTGCACAAGGTGGTCGGCCGCACCGACATCGAACAGCGGGTGGCGATCAATACCATCGGCCCGGTGTGGGACGGGAATGAGGTCTGGCTGGTGGTGGCCGGCGCGTCGATGTTCGCCGCCTTTCCCGGTTGGTACGCCACCTGGTTCTCCGCGCTGTACCTCGCCCTGTGGTTCGTGCTGGCGGCGTTGATCATCCGGGGGGTGTCGTTCGAATTCCGCGGCAAGTTCGACCGGCCGGCGTGGCGGGCGACCTGGAGTTGGACGCTGACCATCGGATCCGTGCTCGCCCCCCTGCTATTCGGGATCGGGCTGGGCGACCTGCTGGCCGGCCTGCCGATCGACCAGGACGGCAATTTCACCGGCTCCTTTCTCGACCTGATCACCCCGTACGGGCTGTTCTTCGGCGTCACACTGCTGGCCCTGTGCCTGCTGCACGGCTCGACGTTCCTGTCGATCCGCAGCACCGGCGCGGTCCACGACCGCGCGCAGGCGATCGCCCGGCTGCTGGCCATTCCGGCCACCGTGCTGGTGGTGGGCTTCGTCGTCTGGACCTACGCGTTGGTCCGGCCGGGCATCGGCGGAATCGTCGCCCTGGCCGTCCCGCCGGCGGCGTTGGTGATCGGGGTGGCCCTGCTCCTCGGCGGCCGGGCCGGCGGGCGGGCCTTCGCGGCGACGTCGGTGGCCATCGGCGGAGCGGTGGCCAGCCTGTTCGCGAACCTCTATCCGAACCTGCTGATCTCGACGACGACGGAGGCGGACACCCTGACGGTTGCCAACTCGACCGCCAGCCTCTACTCGCTGCAGCTGATGACAATCATTGCCGCGGTGATGGTTCCGCTGGTGCTGCTGTACCAGGGCTGGAGCTACTACGTGTTCCGGGCGCGGGTGGTCGGGCCGCCGCGGCGGGATCGGCCGGAGACCGCGAGCGTTCCGGGTTGACCCGGCTCCGGGGCCGGCCGTCCCCCGGAGCAGCTCCGCGCGCGGGTCTCGGACGCTACGACTTCCGCAGCACCACCACCGACCGCGCTCCGACCACGACCTGGCCGTCGGTGACCGACAGCCCCCTCCGGGTCGGGTCGAAACTGTCCGATTCGACCGTGTAGTGCTGCTGGCCGTCCCATCGGGCGGCGAAGGTCAGTGGCTCCCACCAAGCGCTGATCAGCAGGGCGAGGTCGTCGTCGACGAGCGCACGGCCGTCATCGCCGATATCCGGATCGGCCGCCCCGGAGAGCACCAGCGCAATGCTTTTCGCGCCGCCATCGGCCCAGTCCGCGGCGGTCATCGACTCCCCGGCCGGGGTGAACCAGCGGATCGCGGTGGGGTCGGCCGGGTAGCCCCGGCGGCGGAGCACCGGGTGCCGGTGCCGCAGCGCGATCAGGTTCGCGGTGAAGTCACGCAACTCGGTGTCCGGCGAAGACCAGTCCCACCAGGCGATGTCGCTGTCCTGGCAGTACGCGTTGTTGTTGCCCTGCTGGGTGCGGCCGATCTCATCGCCGCCGAGGAGCAGCGGGACTCCCCTGGCCAGCAGCAGGTTGGACAGCATGGCCCGGCGCTGCCGGGCACGCAGTGCGGTGACCACCGGGTCGGCGCTGGGCCCTTCGACACCGCAATTCCACGAACGGTTGTCGCTCGTGCCGTCGCGATTGTGCTCGGTGTTCGCCTCGTTGTGCTTGTCGTTGTAGGACACCAGGTCGGTGAGGGTGAAGCCGTCATGCACGGTCACCAGGTTCACCGACGCATCCGGTCCGCGTCGGTGCCGGGTGTACAGGTCGGGCGAGCCGGTCAGCCGGGTGGCCAGGTCCGGCAGCAATCCGTCATGGCTGCGCCAGAAGTCGCGCACGGTGTCCCGGAACTTGCCGTTCCACTCACTCCACCCCGCCGGGAACCGCCCGACGTCGTAGCTGTCGCCCTGGCCCACGTCCCACGGTTCGGCGATCAGCTTCACCTGGGCCAGCACCGGGTCCTGCCAGACCAGGTCGAAGAAGGCTGCGATCGGGTCGAAACCGCCCTCCTGACGAGCCAGGGCCGGCGCGAGGTCGAAGCGGAACCCGTCCACACCCATCTCGGTGACCCAGTACCGCAGCGAGTCCATGATCAGCCGCAAGCAGGTGGGATTGCCGACGTTCAGGGAGTTTCCGCAGCCGGAGGTGTCCACGTACGACCACCCGTGCGCTGGGTCGAGCCGGTAGTAGGCCCTGTTGTCCAGGCCGCGGAACGCGATGGTCGGGCCATCGGCGCCCGCCTCCGCGGTGTGGTTGTAGACGACGTCGAGGATCACCTCGAGATCGGCGTCGTGCAGCGCGGTGACCATCGTCCGGAACTCGGCGATCTCGCCACAAGGCCGCCCCGCGCGCACCTCGGCCGAGTATCCGGCATGCGGAGCAAAGAAGCCCACCGTGTTGTAGCCCCAGTAATTGGTCAGCCCGCGGTCGACGAGAAAGGACTCCGGAACGCTGTGCTGCACCGGCAACAACTCCACCGCGGTGACACCCAGCCGTTGCAGATGGTCGATCACGCTGGGGTGCGCCAGGCCCGCATAGGTTCCGCGGATCCCGGCCGGCACGTCCGGGTGCAGCGCCGTGATGCCTTTGACGTGCACTTCGTAGAACACGCTCTCGGCCAGGTGCCGGTTCGGTCGGTGCGACCGGGTCGGCGTCCGGCCGTGGGAATCCGGGCCGATCGGCGGCAGTGGCGCCACCATCAAGCTCCTGGGCATCGACCCTGCTGAATCGAGAGTGCTTGGTAGATAGGCATTCTCGCTGTCGTGCCCGTAGACCGCCGGGGAGAACCGGACGTCCCCGGTGATCGCCCTGGCATACGGATCGAGCAGCAGTTTCGCCGGGTTGCACCGATGTCCGGCCGCCGGGTCGTACGGCCCGTGCACCCGGAACCCGTAGGCCTGGCCGGGGCGCACCCCCTCGACGAAGCCATGCCACACCCCGGCGTCCATCCCGGGCAGCGGGAACCGGGTCTCGGTGCCGTCCTCGTCGAAAAGGCACAGCAGCACAGCATCGGCAACCGAGGAATAGACGGCGACATTGGCACCACCGCCGGTGAAGTGCACACCCAGCGGAAACGGATTACCCGGTCGAACGGTGGCGGACATGAGCAGAAATGTAGCCGCCCCGGGCGGCCGCTTCCTGGCCAGCACACCCGCCCGGCGCGGGATTCATGCGAATGGGACGATGAGCCCGCTCCGGATGCCCGACAGAGTTGACGCCAGGGCGACCGCATGATCGCCGGAAACCGGCAAGAAACGGGGAGGCGCGGTGCCGAAGGTTGTCGTGGTCGGCGGCGGAATGGCCGGGGTGGCCTGCGCGACGGAACTCGGGGAGCACGACGTCGAAGTGGTCTTGATCGATCGCAACAATTACCTGCAGTTCCAACCGCTGCTCTATCAGGTGGCAAGCTCGCAACTTCCGGCCGCCGATATCGCCCGGCCGCACAGCGTCGTTTTCAAAGGTCAAACCTGCGTGACGATTCACTCGTCGGACGTGACCTCGATCGATTTCGCCGGCCGGCGGGTGAGTACCGCGGACGGCAGCGTCACCACGGCCGATCACCTGGTACTCGCCGCCGGGGCGCAGGCGAATTTCTTCGGCGTTCCCGGCGCCGACACGCATGCTTTTCCGCTGTACTCGGTCGTTGACGCCGAACGCCTGCGGTTGCACCTGCACGAGCAGTTGCGCGCGCACTGCGACCTCGGTCCTGACGACGCCCTGCCGACGCCACTGACCGTGGTCGTGGTCGGCGGCGGCCCGACCGGGGTGGAAACCGCGGGCGCCATCGCGGAGTTGCTCGCGGCGCTCCACGAGGACGGCCGGCTCGGTGATACCGCGTCGGTGCACCTGGTCGACCACGGGAAGGCGCTGCTGGCGCCGTTCTCGGCGAAGTCGCACGAGTACGCGCTCGGCAAGCTGACCGAGCACGGGGTCACGGTGACCTTCGGGGTCGCCGTGACGAAGGTCGAACCGGACCTGGTGCAGCTATCCGACGGCAGCACCCTGATGACCAACACCGTCATTTGGGGCGGCGGCGAGTCGGCGGCGGCGGTGGCGGCCGGCACCGGGGCGACGCCGGGTCGCGGCGGGCGGATCGACGTCGCCGCCAATCTGTCGGTACCAGGGTTCCCCGGCGTCTGGGCGGTCGGCGACGTCGCCAACATCCCCGGTCCGGACGGTCGGACCCTCCCGCAACTCGGCTCGGTGGCGCAACAGTCCGGCAAGTGGGCCGCCAGGAACATCATCGCCGCCGAGGACGGGCATCAGCCGACGCCGTTCCGCTACCGCGACAAGGGGGTCATGGCAATGATCGGCCGGAACGCGGCCGTCGCGGAGATCGGCCCGCACCGGCACCAGGTGGAGGGCCCCATCGCCTTCGCCGCCTGGCTGGGGTTGCACGCCATCCTGCTCAGCGGGGCGCACAGCCGGGTCGATGCATTTCTGAACTGGGCCGACGACTACTTCCACGCCGATCGCGCCGCCGATCTCGAACTGGGTGGCACGCCCACCCGCATCGCCTGGGCCGACGACGACGCCGACCTCCCCGTCTTCTCCGCCGGCACCGACAGCTGAGTCCGTTCGCGGGAGCCCTGATCGTGGTGCCCCGGGAGTCGCCGGGCCGCACCTCGCAGCGGGCCCGGCCCGCCCGCGGAGCTGAGAACCCCAGGCCGAGAAAGGCTTCGCACCAACGACTGCCACAGATCGACACCGACCGAAAGAAGTGACGATGGCCAGCACTCCCCCGACCCCCGCCGCCACCAGGCCCGCAACCGGGGCGCCCAGCCGCTCCCGGTCCGCGGTGGCGAAGGCCGAACGGGCCAGGATCTCCGACGCCGACAGCACGACGGCGCCCTGGCGGGATTGGGGTCCGTACCTGTCCGAGCGGGCGTGGGGCACGGTCCGTGAGGACTACAGCTCCGACGGTGACGCCTGGTCGTTCTTCCCGCACGATCACGCGAGATCGCGTGTCTACCGCTGGAACGAGGACGGCATGGCCGGGTTCTGCGACGAGACGCAGAACTGGTGCCTGGCGCTGGCGCTGTGGAACGGGGTGGACCCGATTCTCAAGGAGCGGATGTTCGGGCTCGCCGGCCCGCAGGGCAACCATGGCGAGGACGTCAAGGAGTACTGGTGGTACCTCGACGGCACCCCCACCCATTCCTGGAACACCTGGCGCTATCATTACCCGCAGCGCGAGTTCCCCTACGGCGACCTGGTGGCCGAGAACGCCCGGCGCGGCAAACTGGACCCGGAATACGAGCTGGTCGACACCGGCATCTTCGACGAGAGCCGTTACTGGGTCGTCACTGTCGACTACGCCAAGGAGGGGCCGCGGGACCTGACCATGCGGATCACGGTGGAAAACGCCGGGCCCGACGAGGCGACCCTGCACGTGCTGCCGACGCTGTGGTTCCGCAACACCTGGTCATGGGTTTATCACAACCATCCCGAACCCACGCTGCGCCTGGACGGCAACCGGATCGTCGGCAGCCACTCGAAATCCGGCCCGCTGGTGCTGGTCGGGGACGGATCACCGGAACCGTTGTTCTGCGAGAACGAGACCAACAACGCCCTACTGCTCGGCGGCCGGAACAAGGCGCCGTATCCCAAGGACGGCATCAGCGACCACATCCTGCATGGTGCGCGCACCGTCAACCCGCTGCGGGAAGGCACGAAGGCCGCGCTGCACTACTCGGTGACGGTACCGGCCGGCGAATCCACGGTGATCAAGGTCAGGTTGGTCGGGGTGCCACATCCGGCCATCGACGCCGACCCGATGGCGCCGAGCGTCGCTCCGATCGACCTCGGTCGGGGTTTCGACGCCGTGCAGAAGGCCCGGCGGGCCGAAGCCGACGCGTTCTACGCATCCGTGATCCCCGCGTACTGCTCGACGGACGAGGCAGCCGTTGCCCGACAGGCCTTTGCGGGCCTGCTGTGGGGTAAACAGTTCTTCCACTACGACGTGAAGCGGTGGCTCGCCGGGGATCCCGGCCAGCCGCCGCCGCCGGGTCGCGGCAAGATCCGCAACGGCAGCTGGCCGCACCTGAACAACCACGAGGTCATCCTGATGCCCGACCCGTGGGAGTATCCCTGGTTCGCGGCCTGGGACCTGGCCTTCCACTGCGTGACGCTGGCGCACATCGACCCGGCCTTCGCCAAGAGCCAGCTGGTGCTGCTGCTGCGGGAGTGGTACATGCACCCGAACGGCCAGATCCCGGCCTATGAATGGAATTTCTCCGACGTCAACCCGCCGGTGCACGCCTGGGCGGCCCTGCGCGTGTTCCTGCTGGACGGCGGTACCGACTTCACCTTCCTGGCCAGGATTTTTCACAAGCTGCTGATGAATTTCACCTGGTGGGTGGACAACAAGGACCACGGCGGGAACAACCTGTTCCAGGGCGGCTTCATGGGCCTGGACAACATCGCCCCGCTGGACCGATCGACCCTCCCGCCGTCGGAAGGCTATCTGGAGCAGGCCGACTCGACGGCGTGGATGGCCGCGTATGCGCAGGATCTGCTGGAAATGGCGCTCCGGCTGGCCATGCACGACCGGTCCTACGAAGACGTGGCCACCAAGTTCTTCGAGCACTTCCTGGCCATAGCCGGCGCCGCGAATTCGGCCGGACTGTGGGAAGAGCAGGACTCGTACTTCTACGACATCCTGCATCTGGCCGACGGCACCGACCTTCCGATCAAGGTGAAATCGCTGGTCGGCCTGGTACCGGTGAGCGCGGCACTCGCCTACGACGACCTCGACCTGGACCGGCTACCGGACTTCCTGAAACGGGCCAACTGGTTCATGGCAAACCATCCCGAGTACCTGGAGTTGTTCCACATGCGCGATATCGGCGGCCAACGCCACCGGCTGCTGGCTCTGGTGCCGCCGGACCGGCTGGTGCGGTTGCTCGACAACGTCTTCGAGCAAGATGGGCTGCTGTCGCCCTACGGTATCCGGGCGATCTCCGCCTGGCACCGTGAGCACCCGTTCAGCGTCCAGGTGGGCGGGGTGACGGCCTCGGTGGACTACGAGCCGGCGGAGTCGACCACCAATCTCTTCGGCGGAAATTCGAACTGGCGCGGTCCGATCTGGATGCCGCTCAACGTGCTGCTGATCGAGGCGCTGCGCGACTACGACCAACTCGCCCCCGGCGAGGTGACCGTCGAGTACCCGGCCGGTTCCGGCAGCCGGCGGACGTTGTCCGCGGCGGCGGACGACATCGCCCGGCGCCTGCTGTCCATCTTCCTGCCCGGACCGAACGGCAGGCGACCGGTGCACGGCTGGTACCACCTGCTCGCCACCGACCCCCGCTGGAAGGACAACATCCCGTTCCACGAGTACTCCCACGGCGACACCGGGATGGGTCTGGGCGCCGAGCACCAGACCGGCTGGACCGCCCTGGTCGCGCATCTGATCCTGACCACCCCACCGCGACCGGCGGCCGGCAGCTGATCGCCGGCAGGGCCCGTCGCGTGGCTCGAGCACGCCTCCCGACCCCCCGCAATCACCTCCAATCGAACAGGAGCATCCGCATGAGCCTTCAGGGCAAGGTCGCCATCGTCACCGGCGGCAACAGCGGCATCGGCAAGGCCGTGGTGCTGGAGCTGGCGGCGCAGGGCGCCAGCATCGTGATCGACTACGTGTCGCATCCTGGGGCCACCGAGGAGCTGGAGAAGCAGCTCGCCGCGCTCGGCGAGGACCGGGTGATCGGCATCGACGCCGACGTCAGCAAGGTCGCAGACCTGCAGATGCTGGTGGACAGGGCCGTCGAGAAGTTCGGCCGGCTGGACGTCATGGTCAACAACGCCGGCGTGGAGACCCGGACCGGCGTGCTGGACACCACCGAAGCGCAGTACGACTTCGTGCTCGACGTCAACCTCAAGAGTGCCTTTTTCGGCACCCAGATCGCCGCGAAGCAGATGATCGCCCAGGGTGGCGGCGGCAGCATCATCAACATGTCCTCGGTGCACGAGGACTGGCCGATGCCTGGCAACACGGCCTACTGCCTGTCCAAGGGCGGCGTCCGGATGCTGACCCGGACCGCCGGCCAGGAGCTGGGTCCGCACGGCATCCGGATCGTGAACGTGGGCCCGGGCGCGGTGGCCACCCCGATCAACACGGCCACCATGAACGACCCGGCAGCAATGAAGGTGCTGGACACCGCGATCCCGCTGGGCCGGATGGCCGAGCCGTCCGAGATCGCCACCGTGGTCGCCTTTCTCGCCGGTGACGGCGCGTCCTACATCAACGGCACCTCGATTTTCGTGGACGGCGGCCTGATGCACTCGAGCCCTGGACTGTAACGGCCCGAGTACCGATCGACCCCGTAGACGCCAGCAGCCCGGACCTGAAATCCCAGGTCCGGGCTGCTGTGTCGTCGTCAGAATAACTTGTCGCTCCGCAAACACGTGGAACCACTAGCATCTCGTGCTGGGACCATCACCATCGGTCGCCCCGGCCCTGTCCCTGGAGACCGGGGCGACCGAGGCCCCCCGCTCACTCCCCGGCCGGCGGTGTTGACGGTTCCGGACGCCGGGGATTGAGGGGCTCCTGCGAACCGGTGCGGATCCACCGGAACTGGTTTCTTATTCGGTCTTGGAAGGTTGGCTGAACACGTACGCCATCACGTAGGACTTCGTGGTGCCGTTGTCGATCTCGGCCGGCAGGTTCGCCAGCTGTTCCCGTGCGGCGGCCGGATCGGCCAGTGCCAGGTACTGGACCATGTACTCGCCGAACTGCACGCCGTAACCGCCGGCGGCGGCCTCGGCCAGGTTGGCCTTGATCCGGTCGGCGTCACCGGCCAGGTAGGTCGAGTACGAGCCCATCGGGATCAGCTGGATGCCCAGCATGGCGCCGGGCTCCGGGCTGAACCAGGTGGCGTAGTCCCGCTTGCCGCCCCAGTTCAGGGCCGCGATCTTGTGCGTGAACGCGGGGAACGCGCTGAAGTCGGCGTCGGTCCAGTAGAGCTTGGCCGAGTTGGCCTCGGTGCTCATCATCCAGACCGCCTGGTTGTACAGGTCGTTGTTGCCGCGGACCTTCTCCCACATGGCCAGCCCGTTCCAGGCGTTGACCGACTCGCTGCTGGACTCCTGGTTGTTGCCGTCCGCGAACGGGCTCGAACCGGAGGCCCAGGAGTGACCGGAATACGGATCGAAGTTCCGGTACTGCGGGAAATCGGCGGTGGCCTGCGCGGACGCGATGTCCGCCGCGAGCAGGTCGGCGACCGGAGCGATGGCGCCGGCCAGCGCCGGATCGTTCTTCGCCACGAGAGCCGCCGCGTACAGCAGGTAACCGTAGTGGAAGTGGTGGTCGTTCTCCTCGTCAGAACCGAACGACGCCTCGAGCCCGATCACCGACTTGATGCCGCTGTCGTACACGAAGCACTTGGTTGCGGCGGTATCGCAACCCTTCGGGTTGAACCACTGCGTCAGTTCGGCGGTCAGCTTCGTGCGCAGGTCGCCGGCCACGTCCGTGACGCCCACCTGCTCGGCCAGCGTCATCAGGTTGGCGGCGCGGTACAGCATCTTTCCGCCGAAGTAGGTGTCGGTGGCCGCTGCCGCGAAGTCGATCGACGCGGCGTCGGTCTTGATCTGCGCGGACAGGGCTGCCTTGTCCTCGTCCGACAGCGTGGACAGGTCCAGCTGGTCCGAGGGCTCGGCGACCGGTGCCGTGGTGGTCAGCGATGTTCCGGTGTACAGGTCCATCGTGCCGTAGATGCCGGCGTACGTGCCGGTGGCCCTGGTGCCGCCGTCGACGGTCTGCGCGGCCATCGGCACGATGGCGGTGTCGCCGCCGCCGGCCGTGACGTACTTCAGCGTGGTCTTCACGGTGTCCCCGTCGACCGCGTGGTCGACGGACGTACCGACCACCGGGTCGGCGGCGAGCGTGGCCAGCGAGGCCGCGGTGGAGCCGTCCGGCGCGCCGTAGAGCGTCATGGTCGACCCCGACTTCAGGGTCACCTTGCCGCCCGCATCGACGGTGGCGCCGTTGCCGGCAACCAGGCCGTACTCATGGCCGGCGACGGTCGTGGTGAACGAGTTCGGGTTGGATCCTGCCGCGAAAACCGGCTCCAGGGCGATGGTCTGGTCCGATGCCGCCGTGTACGTGACGAACGGCGAGCCCTGGACCAGGATGACCGAACCAAGGGCGTTGCCCGAGGCATCGCTGTAGGTCGAGGTGACCGACAGCGTGTCGTAGGCGGTGACCTGCATCTTCGCCGCCCCGAGGGGCACCTGGATCTGCGGGTTGTTGCCGCCCATGATCGTCTTCTCGGACGCGGTGACCTGCGGCAGGCCGAGCGCGAACCCGGTGTCGGTCAACGCCGCGGACAACGGCATCGGAAACACCGGCTGGGGCTGGTCGCCGAAGGCCAGCCCGGAGAACCAGCGGTTCGTCGGCGGCACCAGGCCGTCGGCGAGCCGGGTCGGGGCAACCTTCGCGACGTTCTTCCGGGTGATCCCGGCCAGGTCGGCCGAGACATCCGGGGGCGACGCCGCGGCGGTGACCGCGGCGTCCCCGGTGGTGGAACCCGATGCGTCGGAGCTCGTTTCGGTGGAATTGTTGGCCGTGCAACCCGCCACCAGGGCGGCCCCCGCGATCAGCAGCAACGGCTTGGTCAGCGTCGCGCGGAGAGTTCGTCGTTTTGAGATCGAGGTCGTCGCGTTGTCGTTGATAGTCATCTCACTATGGGTTTCGATGTGGTCGATGGTCAGCGTCAGGACGTTCCCGGGAGGGATTGTCAGGCCTGGATCCCGAACCAGCCCGTCACGGTGTTGGTGATGTCGGTGATCGGGCCTTCGTTGGTCAGGTGCAGCGTGACCGACACCGGGGTGCCAACGGCGAACAGGCCGGTGCCGTTGGCGAGCTCGGGGCTGTAGGCCTTGACGATCGTGCGGGCCTGACCGTTCTCGGTGCTGACCTTGATCTGGCTGACCTGTGCGGTGATCTTCTCGTTGTTCGGCAGGATGACGTCCATGGTGGCCTGCGCGGGCACCCGGGCGTAGTCCTTGGCGGTCAGCAGGAAGTCGGCCGAGACGTACATCGAGCCGGCCTGTTGGACGGTGGCAATGGTGCTGTTCGCGGGCACGAACGCGCCCTTGGTGTAGGCAACCGAATCGATCTGGCCGTCATTGGTCGCGGTGATCACCAGGGTGTTGTCGTTCTTGACCTCGTGGGTCAGATTGTCCTTGTTGACCAGACCCTGGGCCAGGTCGCGCTCCAGCGCCGCGGACTGCACCTCGTACAGCGGCTGCCCGGCGGTGACCTGGTCACCGACCTTGACGTACTGCTCGGTGATGGTGCCGGAATAGTCGGTGCCGACGGGGTAGTCCTCGGCCATCAGGGATGCGGACTTGCCGTCCACCTTGCTGTTGTTGCTGTTCACGATCATCGTCAGGCCGGCGGCCAGAACGACCACCGACAGCAGGCCGAGTGCAAGGCCAATTCGTTTGCGCCAGGTCATGTCAGACTCCAGGGATATGTGGATCCGGTTGTCCGGATCCGTGCGACGCCCTCGTGGAGGGCGGTCGCGGGGACAGTTCGTTTGTCATCGGGTGGTGCTCGGGTGCTGCGCGCCGGCCGTCACCGGCGCCTGGTGAAAGGTGGTGAGTGCTTGTGACCCACCAGTTCACCGATCCGATCGATCAGCGACCGGTGCCCACCGGGGTGAGCGAGTCGTAGGTGCGCTCGGAAAGGCCGTTGCCGGGCCGGGGCGCGTCGGCCACCCGCTTGGGTTGCCTCCTGGTCCGCGGCTTGCCCTTGGCCTCGCGCCGGTTTCCGCGGGACTCCCGCAGCGCGGTGACCACGAACAGGCCGAGGATGAAGGTGTTCAACAGGTTCCAGAACAGGGCCAGGGTGAACGAGCTCACCGTGAGCGCCTGCCAGATGCCGACCACCGAGGTGATCGCCAGGAAGACGAAGGCCATCAGCTGGTGGGTGATGAAGTTGAACGGTGACGCCTTCTTGGCCGTCGAGCCGGTGACGTGCCACTTCTGATCCTTGTTGAAGATCGCATTGACCAGAGCTCGCCCGTAGATCGGGAACGAGGCGGTGGCCAGCATCAGGGTCTCCCAGCGGAACGAACCGATGGTGTAGAGCGCCACCACCACCTGCATGCCGTAGAAGCCCAGGTAGTACAGCAACCAGGTGCCGAAGCTGACACCGGAGTTGATCGGGGCCAGGCCGAAGTAGATCTGCAGCGGCGGAACCAGCAACAGCAGGCCGGGCGCAACACCCATCAGGTAGAAGGTCGCGGTGCCGAAGTACTGCAGCCGCTGGTCGAGGGTCAGCTTGAGCTTGCGGGAGAACGGGTTGCTCTTGAACAGGATCTCGAAACCGCCGGTGGCCCAGCGCAACTGCTGCTTGGTGTACGCCTCGATGGTGGTCGGGGTGTCACCGATGGCCAGCACGGTGGAGATATAGGTGGACTTCCAGCCCTGCTCGTGCAGCTTCAGCGAGGTCCAGACGTCCTCGGACTTCGAGTTGGTGTACATCCCGCCGATCTGCTCGATCGCGGTGCGCCGGAAGATCACGTTCGTGCCGACGCAGAAGGCGGCGTTGAAGCGGTTCTTGCCGGGCAGGATGAACCGGTAGAAGACCGATTGCATATAGCCGGCGCCACGGGAGATCAGGTTGTTCAGGTTGCCGTACGCCTGCGGAGTCTGCACGAAGGCGACATTGGACTCCGCGAAGAACGGCACGGTCTGGAACAGGAAATCCGGTGCCGGCACGAAGTCGGCATCCAGGATGACGAAGTACTCGCCGCTGGTGACGCTCAGCGCGTTGTTGATGTTGCCGGCTTTTGCACCGGCATTTCCCTCACGCACGACCAACTCTGCGCCCAGTTCGGCGGCCAACGCTCGGACATCCTCGGACTTGCCGTCGTCCAGCACGTAGGTGATGTGCTTGCCGTGCATGGCGACCGCGGCGGTCACGGTCCGGCGAATCGTGTCCAGATCCTCACCGTATGTGGTGATGTACACGTCGACCGGAACCTGCGTCTCGTGCAGGTACATCGGCAGCTGAGTGAGATCGGTGCCGGGCTCGATGGTCTTGTTCTGCGGACCGTAGAGCCTGGTCTGCGCGTTGTGGAAGCGGTATCCGCGCGGGTTGTGACCACTGGACAGAATCGTCCAGAGCGAGAGCAGAGCCTGCAGGATGATGACGGACTCGGCCGTCAGCACGATCAGGTACGGAATCCAGTTGCCGCGATTGGAGAAATCGAAAAGGAAGGTCGTGTAGAGGAGCACACCGATGGTGGCGACCAGCACCAGCATCATCAGGGACGGTGAATCCCGGGCGCCGCGGCGGCGATCGTCGGATTCACGAGATTCGGATTCGGGTGCCGATGGCAACCGTTCGTCTGGATCGGAATTCATTAGGGACATGGTTGTGACTCCCCCACAGAGAGAGGTCGGGACGGAGCGGGCGTTGTTCTCCAGGCCGGGTGACCGGAGTTCGAATGATCAGCCACGAAGAATGGGCATCAGTGCCGTGTGGTCGTGATCCGACGTTCGTCATCGAACGCTCGTGATGTACCTGTTGACCTACCGGTCCGGCAAGACCGTCAATGCTTGCCGTCCTGGTGGAATTTCCGAGTCTCCTGCATCGATCAAGAACGGTCAACGTAGGCGAGTTCACATGTCACTCCAAGAAACCTCCGGCGAGGATCATCAACTACCCACCGTGACGTCTGGACCTGCGTCGATGGCAAAAAAGGCGGGCGAAAGAATCTTCGAGCAGGTTGCAGACTGACGGTGAGTGACGGTTACCACACCTGCGGCGGGGCAACTCCGGGCATGCCGGGGCGTCGGCCCGCTCGCTCCGCGTCGGCAGAGCGCGACTGCGCAGGTGGCAGGGGGTGTGGGCCAGAGGTCCGGCGCCGCTAGGCTCATCATCGGTCGATCGGGCGCCCCGGTCGGATTGTGACCGGCGCCACCCCGCCCGGCCGGCCCCCGGCCGTCGGCCGGCTCGTCCCGACCCGAGAAAGGCTTGATCACATGCGCAAGGTCGCGCTGCTCACCGCGGGCGGGTTCGCCCCTTGCCTGTCCGCCGCCGTCGGCGGACTCGTCGAGCGCTACAGCGAACTGGCCCCCGAGGTGGAGATCATCGGGTACCGGCACGGCTACCAGGGCCTGCTCAGCGGCGACTTCCTGCCGGTGACGCCGGCTGTGCGGGCCAGGGCCAGGTTGCTGCACGAGTTCGGCGGCTCCCCGCTGGGCAACTCCAGGGTCAAGCTCACCAACACCAAGGACCTGATCAAGCGCGGCCTCGTCAAGGAGGGTCAGGACCCGCTCAAGGTGGCCGCCGAGCGGCTGACCGCCGACGGCGTCGACGTGCTGCACACCATCGGCGGTGACGACACCGCGACCACCGCCGCCGACCTGGCCGCCTACCTGCACGACAACGGCTACGAGCTGACGGTCGTCGGGCTGCCCAAGACCATCGACAACGACATCATTCCGATCAAGCATTCGCTGGGCGCCTGGACGGCTGCCGAACAGGGCGCCGCCTTCGCCCGCAACGTCGTCGCCGAGCACAACTCGAACGCCCGCATGCTGATCGTGCACGAGATCATGGGCCGGCACTGCGGCTGGCTGACCGCTGCGACCTCCGCCGCCTACGACCGGTGGCTGGGTACCCAACGCTGGCTGCCGGAATTCGGTCTGTCCAAGCAGGCCTGGGGCATCCACGGCATCTACCTGCCGGAGGCCTCGTTCGACCTGGAGTCTGAGGCGGTCCGGCTCAAGGAGGTGATGGACACGGTCGGGAACGTGACCATCTTCCTGTCAGAGGGTGCCGGGCTGGAGAGCATTGTCGCCGAATTGGAGCAGTCCGGCGCCGAGGTGCCACGCGACCCGTTCGGCCACGTCAAGATCGACCAGATCAACCCCGGGCAATGGTTCGCCAAGCAGTTCGCCGACCGGCTCGGTGCGGAAAAGGTGCTGGTGCAGAAGTCCGGGTACTTCGCCCGCTCGTCGGCCGCCGACGAGACCGACCTGCTGCTCATCAAGGAGATGGCCGACTACGCGGTGGGCTGCGCGCTGCGCGGCATCTCCGGCGTTGTCGGGCACGACGAGGAAAACGGTGACCAGCTGCGCGCGATCGGGTTCGAGCGGATCAAGGGCGGCAAGCGCTTCGACCTGTCCACGCCCACGTACGTCGACCTGCTGTCCCGGATCGGTCAGCCGGAAACCGCCGCCGTGCACGCCTGAACCGGCCCCGCGGGAAAACCTGTGCCCGCCGCATTCGGCGTCCCTCGCTGATCCAACCCGCGGCCACGGCCCGGGATCGGCGTCCCTCGCTGATCCAACCCGCGGCCCGGGCACGGTTCGCTGATCCAACCCGCGGCCCGGGCACGGTTCGCTGATCCAACCCGCGAAACCGGAGCCAAAACGAGCCGCGAATCGCGTGTTCGATCAGCGAGGCTCCGCCCAAGCCGCCCGGCCCGGGATCGCTGATCCAACCCGCGCAACCAGAGCCGAAACGGGCCGCAAATCCCGTGTTCGATCAGCGAGGCTCCGTTCCCTGGCCGAGGCGGCCGGCCTCTCACGCGCTTATCCCGCCCCGCGCGCTAGCGAAACCGCACCGCACCGCACCGCACCGCACCGCACCGCACCGCAGAAACCACCCCGCCGAAACCACCGCACCGAAACCACCGCACCGAAACCACCGCGACAAGCCATGGCAGGTGCGGCAGGGTGATTGGGTGCCTGAACCAGCCATTTCCGCGACCGGCACCGACCTGCCGGTGACCGCGCTGTCCGCCGTCGACCTGGACGAGATCATCGAGCTGGACGCCGCGGCGTTCGGTGAGGACGCCCCGCGGGACTTCTTCGACGAGTTGATCGTCCCCTGGCTCGACCTGGACCGGTTCATCGGTGCCCGCGATCCGGCCGACGGGAACCAACTGGTGGCGCAGGCCTGCATTCTGTCCAAGCAGATGACGTTTCCCGGCGGGGCGGTGCACCCGGTGGCCGGCGTCTCGTGGGTGGCGGTCCGCCCCGGTTGGCGCCGCCGCGGCCTGCTGCGCGGCCTGATGACCAACCAGCTGCAGGGCCTGCACGACACCGGCGCCGAGCCGGTGGCCATCCTGACCGCCAGTGAGGCCAGCCTGTACGGCCGATTCGGGTATGGCCAGGCGATCGACCGGGCGAAGTTCTCGCTGAGTCACGGCGCGGCGTTCCGGCCGGGGGTGCCGACCGACCAGGTTCAGACGGTCAACGCCGTGCGGGCGCACACCGTCATCCCGGCGCTCTATGCCCGGATCGCCGGCCTCCGACCCGGCAATCTGGCCCGGTCGGACGCGGTCTGGACGATGCGGTTCTCCGACCACGAGATCCTGCGCCGGAACGCATCCAAGAAGCGGTACGCCCTGCACCCCGACGGGTTCGTCGCCTACCGGATCACCTCGGAGTGGGCCGATCGCGGGCCGAACTTCGCGCTGCAGGTGGACGAGATCTGCGCGGCGACGCCGAAAGCGTTCGCCTCGCTCTGGCGGTTCCTGCTGGACCTGGACCTGACCAAGGAGATCAGTTACGGCTCCGGCTGGCTCGACGACCCCGTGCAGGACCTGCTGGTTGATCCCCGGACGCTGACGATCACCCGGCGCGATCATGTCTGGCTGCGGGTGGTCGATCTGGCGCGGGCGATCGGCCTGCGTCCCTACAGCGCCGAGCTGCGGGTGAGCGTCGAGGTGACGGACGCCTTCTGCCCGTGGAATCAGGGCAACTGGCTCTTCGAGCTCGGCGCCGACGGCGGCCGCGTCACCCGCACCGAGGCGAACCCGCAGATCCGGTTGGACATCCGTGACCTCGGCGGCTGCCTGGTCGGTGGCAGCCCGCTGGGCAGGTTGGTGACGGCCGGGCATGTCACCGGCCAGCCGGAAGAGCTGCTCGCGCTGGGCGCGGCGTTGAGCACGCCGGTGCAGCCGTGGTGCCCGGAAGGCTTCTGACGGCGGGCTGCTCGGCTCCGGCCGCGGGAGTGGGGCATGCTGAGCCGATGACCGGGCCCATTCAGGACGCGACCCAGCCGGCGCGCCGCCGCCGGCGCGCCGCCCGGCGCGCGGCTGGTCCGCCGGTCGCCGTTGAGCCCATTGCCGCGGCGGAGCCGACGGTGGGTCCGGACCCCACGGTCGGTGGGGGTGTGCCGGTCGCTGACCCCGAGCCCGGCAACATGACGCCGGAACCTTATGCGGCGAAAACGATCTCGGGCGCGAGCGCAGGCGTTCCGGGGTCCGCGTCTGCCGCTCACAACCCTGGCCCCGGCCACGTTCCGGGCACGGTGCACGGCCCGGCCCGGGACCGGTCGGCCGACCGGCAGCCCGGCGGATCGGCGAGCGGCACCGCCGACAACCGGCGCAGCGGTCGATCGGCCCGGGAGGAGGCATCGGAGCGGTCGCTCCGGTCGCTGGTCACCACCCGCTCGACGCAGGTCTCCCCCACCGCCGCGCTACGCGCCCGCGAGGTCGCCCTGCCGTCCGCCGAAGACCTGGCGGCGGCCGACGAGGTCCTGGTGATCGTCCGCCGGCATTACGTCCCGCCTACGGCGCTGGCCACCGGTCGCCGGCAGGACTGGCCGACCCGGCGCGGCGGGTCCGGCAGCCAGGGCGGGTCCGGCAGCCAGGGCGGGTCCGGCAGCCAGGGCGGGTCTGGAGAGCAGGGCGGGTCTGGAGAGCAGGGCGGGTCCGGCAGCCAGGGCGGGTCTGGAGAGCAGGGCGGGTCCGGAGAGCACGGCGGGTCACGGGAGCACGGCGGGTCACGGGAGCAGGGCGGGTCCTGAGAGCAGGGCGGGTCCTGAGAGCAGGGCAGTTCAGCCTGACCGGAGGATCAGTCGGCCCAGTGTCCGGGGTCCTTCCTCACCCGGCTCTGTTTGATCTGCGAACGCCGGTGCTTGGCATCCAGTCGACGCTGCCGGGCACCAGCGCCGGGGCGGGTGGGTCTGCGGGTCGGGCCGGCCGGGGCAACGGCCGCCCCCAGCAGCGCGGCCATCCGCGTCCTGGCCGCCTGCCGGTTGCGGATCTGCTGGCGGTGTTCGGACGCGCTGACCGTGAGCGTGCCGTCCACCAGGCGGCCGGCCAGTCGCTCGAGCGCGGTGGCCAGCAGCGGCTCCGGCCAGCCGGTCAGGGCTGGCAGGTGCACCGACAGCTCCACCCGGGAGTCGGCAGTGTTCACGCCCTGTCCACCCGGCCCTGAAGAGCGAGAGAAGTTCCAGCTCAGCGCTTTCGCCGGGACCACCAGGGACCGGTTGACCGCGAGGTCACCGAACGGAGCGCCCTGGCCGGTCATGGCGGTGATCGTTGCGCGTCGGCCGCCGCAGCGCCAGCTGACCTGGTCAGCCGGCACCACTACCTACGGGGGCCCGGATCTGCGGATCAGGGCACCACCAGCACCGGGAACTTCTGCCGTGCCACCACGGCCCTGGACACGGAACCGGAGGCGATCCGGTGCAGGAAGTCGGAGAACCCGGTGTGCCGCTTGCCGACCACCACGCAGGCAGCGTCCCGTTCTTCGGCGATCCGGACCAATTCGGCGCCCGCCTCGCCGGTGGTGGAGAGCAATTCCCAGCTCACCCCGCTGAGGTCGCCGCAGTCGGTCAGCGCGCGGACCAGTTCGGCCTCCACAGCGTCCTCGGCCTCGTCGTTGATGCCGAGCTCCTCGGGGATCGGCACGTAACCCTCCACCATCGGCATCGCGCGCCGCCGAACATGCACCAGCAGCAACGGGCGGCCGGTGGCCCTGGCCAGGAACACCGCCGCCCGCAGCGGCCGGCCGCAGGCCACCGCGTCATCCACCCCGGCGACGATCGGCCCGCTGCCCAGGTCCGTCGGAAGCGGGATGCCGCTCGGTGACACCGCGGCGACCTGACTCACCACCGGCGTCCGGCTCTGGTCAGGGGGCGGGACAACCGGTATCGCACTCATCACAGCCTCCGCGGCCTCGGTGTCACGTCGTGGCGTGCGTCAGCGCGAGGTGCGCCGCGCCAATGCTGACATCACGGTGGCACATTCTCATCACGGTTGCGACAACGCACGCCGTCGCCGGGCGACGTCCGTGTCCTACCGGCGATGAGCAGCCCGGCCACTGGGCCAGGCGCTGCGACATCAGCCGGTCATCAGCTGCGAGTCAGCGGGAACAGCCGGGACTCAGTCGAACTGCGGGGCTTCGGTCCGCGTGCGCTTGATCTCGAAGAAGTAGGGGAACGAGGCCAGCTTGACAGCGGCGTCAAACAGCTCGCCGGCCTCCTCGCCGCGGGGAATCCTGGTGATCACCGGGCCGAAGAAGGCGCTGCCGTTGATGTGGATGGTGGGGGTTCCGACATCGTCACCGACCGCATCCATTCCGGCGTGGTGGCTGGCCCGTAGCGCCTTGTCGAACTCGGTCGACCTCGCGGCCGCGGCCAACTCGGCCGGCAGGCCGAGCTCGGCCAGCGACTGCGCGATGACGACCGAGCGATCGTCGATCTTCTCTTTGTGGATCCTGGTGCCCATCGCCGTGTACAGCGGCGCGAGGATTGGTTCACCGTGCGCCTGCGCGGCCGCGATGGCGACCCGGACCGGACCCCAGGCCGACTCCAGCCGCTTGCGGTAGTCCTCGCTGATGCCGCGGTTCTCGTTCAGCACTGCCAGGCTCATCACGTGGAAATGCACCTCGATGTTGCGGACCTGCTCCGCCTCCAGGATCCACCGGGAGGTGACCCAGGCGAACGGGCAGGCGGGGTCGAACCAGAAATCCACCCGGTTCCTGGTGACGTTCTTGGCCGGCACCGCGGGGCCACCCTGGCCCGCCGGAAGGTCACTGAACATCGATGCGGTCGCAGGGTGGATGGTCGCGGTCTGGGTCATCAGGGAACTCCTCGTGGATTTTCGCGTGTACGGTGCGACCCGGGTCGGGCCGGTCGGACCGATCTCCGCAGGACGAACTCGTTCGTTCCGTTAACAGCCAGCGGGATCCGGTTGTTCCCGCCGGCGACTGAGACCAACATTACACTCCGTGACCACCACGAATCGCACCGTCGATTCCGCCACCTCGAACTCCCCGGAAGGATCCGCAATGTCGCAGGCGCCGAACCTGACCCGCGCGCAGGCCAGTGAGCGCTCGGCCACCATCAGCACCTCGTCGTACGAGATCGCCATCGATCTCACCGACGGGTCCGGCGGACCGGGCGAGAAGACCTTCGACACGACGGCCGTCGTCACCTTCGAGGCAACCCCCGGGTCCAGCACGGTGATCGACTTCGTCGGTGACGGCATCGCCACAGCCACGTTGAACGGGCGCGCGCTGGACGTCGGCGCCTGGACAACCACCGGCGGGCTACCGCTGAACGACCTGGCCGCCAGCAACGAACTCACCGTCCAGGCGGTCGGTCTCTATACCAACACCGGCGAGGGTCTGCACCGCTTCGTCGACCCGGTCGACGGCGCCGTGTACCTCTACTCGCAATTCGAGACCGCCGACGCTAAAAGGCTTTTCGCGTGCTTCGACCAACCCGACCTGAAAGCCAGGTTCACCATGACGGTGACCGCACCGGCGGACTGGCAGGTGGTGTCCAACGGCGCGACGGCGGGCACCGAGCCGGGCCTGTCCGCCTCGGTCGTGCACCGCTTCGCGACCACCGAGCCGATGAGCACCTACGTCACGGCACTGGTCGCCGGGCCTTATCACGTCGTGCGTGATCACCACGACGGCATCGACCTGGGAATCTTCTGCCGGTCCACGCTGGCCGAGCACCTCGACGCCGACCGGCTGTTCACCGAGACCAAGCAGGGCTTCGAATTCTTCCACGCCGCGTTCGGCGTTCGTTACCCGTTCGGCAAGTACGACCAGCTTTTCGTCCCGGAGTTCAACGCCGGCGCCATGGAGAATGCCGGTGCGGTCACCTTTCGCGAGGAGTACGTCTTCCGGTCCCGGGTCACCCGCTACCTCTACGAGCGGCGCTGCGAGACCATCCTGCACGAGATGGCGCACATGTGGTTCGGCGACCTGGTCACCATGCGCTGGTGGGATGACCTGTGGCTGAACGAGTCGTTCGCCACTTGGGCCTCCGTCGTGGCCCAGGTCAACGCCACCGAGTACACGTCGGCCTGGACCACCTTCGCCAACGTCGAGAAGTCCTGGGCGTATGTCCAGGACCAGCTGCCGTCCACCCATCCGATCGCGGCCGACATGGTCGACCTGGCAGCCGTCGAGGTGAACTTCGACGGGATCACCTACGCCAAGGGCGCCAGCGTGCTCAAGCAGCTGGCCGCCTACGTCGGGTACGAGGAGTTCCTCACCGGCCTGCGCGCGTACTTCGCCGCGCACGCGTTCGGCAATGCGACGCTGGAGGACCTGCTGTCCGCGCTGGAGCGGACCTCCGGCCGCGATCTGCACGCCTGGGCGGCCTCCTGGTTGCAGACCACCGGGCTGAACACGCTGACCGCCGACCTGGACGTCGACGAGGCAGGGGTGATCACCCGGTTCGAGGTCCTGCAGTCCGGCGCGGAACCGGGTGCCGGGGAGCGCCGCCCGCACCGGCTGGCGATCGGTCTCTACGACCGGGACGCTGGCGGCCGGCTGGCCAGGACGGACCGCGTCGAGCTCGACGTCGTTGATGCTCGGACCGCGGTGCCCGGCCTGGTGGGGCTGCGCCGCGGCGCGTTGGTGCTGCTCAACGACGACGACCTGACGTACTGCAAGGCACGGCTGGATCCGCTGTCGCTGGCCACCGCGATCGACGGGATCGCCGACGCCGTCGAGTCGCTGCCCAGAACCCTGTTGTGGTCGGCGGTCTGGGAGATGACCAGGGATGCGTTGATGCGGGCCAGGGACTTCGTGACGCTCGCCGTCCGCGGGGTGGCCACCGAGGACCAGATCGGCGTGCTGCAGCGGGTGCTGGGCCAGTTGCAGGTGGCGGTCGGCTCCTACGCCGACCCCGAGTGGGCCGCCGAGACCGGCTGGCCCACCGTCTCGGCCGCGGGGCACGACCTTGCGGTGGCGGCGCCCCCCGGCAGCGACACCCAACTGGCCGCCGTACAGGCCTTCGCCGGCGCCGTGCTGGACGCCGATCAGCTGGCCACCATCGCCGGCTGGCGGGACGGCTCCGCCCCGCTGCCGGGATTGACGGTGGACACCGACCTGTCCTGGACGCTGCTGGGTGCGCTGGTCGCGCACGGCGCGGCGGGTGCGGCAGCCATCGACGCCGCCGCGGCGGCGGACCCCACCGCGTCCGGCGAGCGGAGCGCCACCCAGCTGCGGGCCCTGGTGCCGAAGGCCGAGAACAAGGCAGCGGTCTGGGAGCGGCTGATCGGCGACGACGGGATCGCCAACGCGCTGCAGAGCGCCGCGATCTCCGGGTTCGCCCACCCCGCGCAGGCGGAGCTGCTGGCCCCGTTCGTGGAGAAGTACTTCGCCGAGATCGACGGGGTGTGGGAACGGCGGTCCATCGAGGTCGCGCAGAAGGTCGTCGTCGGCCTGTACCCGCGATGGGCCACCGACGAGCGCACCGTCGCCCTGGCCGGCACCTGGGCCGAGGGTGAGCATCCATCGGCGTTGCGCCGGTTGGTATCGGAGGGCAAGGCCGGCACCGAGCGGGCGCTGCGGGCCAGGGCGGCGGACGCGGCCGAACCAGGTGCATCGATCGGCGGCTGAGCGAACAGTCGGGAGTGCGCCGGCAGTCCTCAGACTTGCCGGCCACCACCCACTGGGTGGATTACCTACCAGGTGGAGCGCTCCGGGAGCGTTCCCGCCTGGTCCGCCAGGATTCTGATGCCGGTGACCAGGGCGCCCGGGATGTCGCCGTCCGTGCAGGAAGACACCACGGCCAGCACGGCCAGCCGAGCGGCGCGGTCGCTGACCCGGCGGGCCGCCTCCGCACCGGTCACCACCTCGACCACCCGCTGCCCCGGCGAGACCGCCAACAGCACCGCCGACGGCCCGTCGGCGCCGAGACCTGCGAGCAGGCCCTCCGCGGCCGCGGCGGTGTTCGGACCGAGGTCGCCGAGGTAGGCGGAAAAGCGCAGCCCGGTGAAGCGTTCCGCTTCGCGGATGACGTCGTCGAGCAACTCCAGCTGGGTGGTGGTCAGCGGCTGGTCTGCCTCGCCGGCCGGCCCGACCTGCGGATCCCAGTACTTGACGGCAACCGGTCCCCAGGACTCGATCGTGGCGGGCGTGAAATCACCATGTGCCATGTGCCCCACCACCTCTCGGGCCGCCGGCGTCCGCGCTGGCGGCCGCGACAACGGTTTGGTCGCCCGCCCACCACTGTGCCGGGTACCCCCAGGCCTGGCCGGCCCGGTACCGCGGCCGCTTCTTGCTCCGACCGGGGAGCAGGGTGAATATGGCGATCAGGGCGTAGATCAACACCGGAATCCCGACGAAAACCGCCAGCGTCTGAATGATGGTCACCCGGTCACGGTATCCGACCCCCGTCGGACCGGCAGAGCAACCCTTCCCCCGCGCGGCGCACTGCCTGACGTGGACGGAAACCGGGTCGCCGATTTCAGCTCTCGACCAGTTGCGAGCCCGGTTCGTTCGTCACGAAGGACCGGACGACCATCAGGCCGAGGAGGGCGATCACGCCACCGGCGATCAGGTAGACGGCCGTGATCCCCCAGCGCTCGCCGGCGAACCCGCCGAGGGCAGCGCCGATCGGCGTCACCCCCCAGGCGACGACCCGGAAAGCGCTGGACACCCGGCCGATCATCGCCCGCGGGGTGCGGCGTTGCCGTCTGGTGGCCGACAGCACGTTCCAGGTCCCACCGGCCAGCCCCATCACCGCGAAGGCGACCAACGCGGCCGCCACAGTGGGCACCAGACCGAGCACGATCATGGTGGCGCTGATCCCGAACAGCGCCACCATCATCACCTGGCCGCCGCGGAGCCGGGAGTTCGCCCGGCCCACCAGTGCCGCTGCAATGAGCGTGCCGGCCGAATAGGCGACCAGCAGCGTGGGATACCAGGCCTCGGACATTCCCAGGGTCTGGGTGCCGTACAACACCAGCATCGCGTCCGTCGCGGCATTGGCGACCGCCATCACGGCCACCGTGATCACCAGCACGCGGAGCATCGGGTCGGAGACCAATCTGACCAGGCCCGCCCGGATGCGGGCCCAGGGGGTGAGCACGTCGGCGTCGTTCTGTGCGGTTGCCCCGGTCGGCCGGGTGGTGCGGATCGCAACAACGACGACGGCGGCGAGCAGGAAACAGAGCGCCGACACTGCGAACGGCAACCACGGCGCGATCAGGAACAGCACGCCGGCTGCCAGCGGACCGGCCAGGTCCAGGGCCAGGGTCTCCACGGTGACGAAGCGGGCGTTGGCGCGTTCCAGGTGGGCGTGCGGCACGATCCGCACCAGGAGCGACTGGGCCGAACCGTCGGCGAAAGTCTCCGCGGAGGTGATGGCGAAGCCGATCGCGCACAACGCGGGGATCGTCACATTGCCGGTCACGATGATGCCTACCACTGCGACGGTGAGTACCGCGCGGACCACATGCGCCGACGCCATCACCCTGGCCGGGTCAAACCGGTCGACCAGGGCGCCGGCCGGAATGGCCACCAGGAGCCACGGCAGGGTCGACGCGACGGCGACGGCGGCGACGGCGACGGGCGCAGAATTCACCGAGACGGCGAGCAGCGGCAACGCAATCACCCGCAGCCCGTCGCCGGTCAGCGAACCGGCCCAGGCCACCAGTAGGCGCCGGAACGCCGGTGGAAGGGCAGCCGACGACGACGCGCGCTGGTGATCCACGGTGGTGCCTCCCCCCGGATGCCGCACTCACCACCGTGTTCGGGCCGCCGCATCGGACTCGCTGTGATCCTCTGCTGACAGAGTGCCACATCCACGACCAGGCCAGACTGTCTCTCCCGGAGGGCAGGCGCAGTGGATCCGGCACCGCAAACCACATCGAACCGCAGGATCAACGGCTCGTTCCATCAGATGGAATGCGCCTTCGGGTGAATAAAGGCCCGAATGGTATTAGGCCAAATGGATTAAATCACTCTTACGCTGAGGTTCGACGCTCCGCTGCCGCAGCTGCGCGGCGACTCCTGTCACGCAGCGTGAGAAACACACTGGGCCATTCAGGGCGCAGCCCAAAGAAGACCCTATATTGGTGGGGCGGGCCAAGATGAACAAGTTCCCCACAGTGATTGTGGCCCAACAGGTTTCAGTTCGCAAGAGGCCTCCTCGAACAAGTAGGGCCGGACAACGCGGTCAGTGATCTAGCCCCACCGTCAACGTTTAACCACACATCGTCACCCCTCTCCACCTTCAGGGGTACCAACACCAAGGAGTCCTCATGAACAACGCTCGCGGAACCCGCATCGGCCGGGGCACCCGGATCGGCCGCGGAACCCGCATCGGCCGCGGCACCCGCATCGGCTGATCCTGTCGTATCGAAGACCGCCCGAATGCTCACTCGTCCGGGCGATGATACATACGATGCGTGATATACGCCGTTTCGGCGTGAACTTCCGATTTTCCCCGGCTCTCTACGGCCTAAGCAGCGGCCGGCAGCCAGGGTTCCCAGGCCGGATCAGCATCCTCTGACGACCACAATCGGCCAAATTCGCCACGACGTGGTGGACCTGGTAGGAACGGCACCGCCCAGCCCAGTTCCTCGAGCAGCCGATCGGCCTTGCGAGCGTTGCACCGCACGCAGCAGGCGACGCAGTTCTCCCACGAATGCCCCCCGCCCCGGCTCTTCGGGATGACATGGTCGATGGTGTCCCCACGTCCGTGGCAGTAGGCACATCGCCGAGCATCCCGGCGTAACACCCCGGCCCTGGTGACGGCAGGCGGAGCCTGATACGGCACTCGCACATAACGCCGCAACCGGACAACCGCCGGTACGGCGAGTGCGACGGACGGCGACCTGACCAGCGCCGCATGGGGACGTTCCACCACACACTCCGCTTTGCCGGCGACCACCAGCACCAGCGCGCGCCGACCGGTCACCACGGCCAGCGGTTCGTGACTGGCGTTCAGCAGCAGCACACGGAACAGGGTGAAGACCGCGGCGTGCTCGGGGTCCGGCGCGCCGGCCCGCGAGAAGAGCGGGTCAGCGGGCACTCGGCCGCGAGCGCTGGGTGGGCCTGCGACATCCATCAGCAACCTCCGAGGCAACCGCGGAGCAAAATCCTTCCTGTCAGAGCTCACCCGATCACCGGCCGGTCGTCACCCGGTCGACGCTGTTCCCCGTCACGAGGACATCGCTCGCGCAGACTCTGGTGACGAGAATAACCGGACTCTCGCCCTCTTCCGTGCGTGGCCACCGCACGTGCCGCACGGTGCGGGCGCCCGCGAGTCCGCCGGATGGGCTCGCTAGCGTGGTGGGCGACCACCGCGGGCGATGCCCCGCAGCACCGAGCCGAGGGATTGACCAACGTGGAGATCAGCGCGCCGGAGTGCGCGTCGCAGGCCGGTTCGCTCTGCCAGTGGATCTGGGACCACACCGGTGTCGACGTCGTCGCGCGCAACAGTGACGCCGCGTTGTCCGCGGTGTTGCACATCCTGTTGATCGTCATCATCGCGATCGTGGCCCGGTTCCTGCTCTACCGGGCGATCAACCGGTTCACCAGGATGACCATCGACGGCAGCGCTCCCTCCGCGCTGCAACCACTTCGCGACCAGGCCCGGCGGGCGTTCGCCAGGGGGAACTCCGCGGAACGCCGTGCGCAGCGGACCAGGGCGATCGGCTCACTGCTGAAATCGATCAGCTCGTTCGCGATCGTCAGCATCGCCGTGGTGCTGATCCTGGCAGAACTGGGGATCGACGTCGCGCCGCTGCTCGCCTCGGCCGGGATCGCCGGCGTCGCGCTGGCCTTCGGGGCGCAGAACCTGGTGCGGGACTTCCTGGCCGGGATCTTCATGACCCTCGAGGACCAGTACGGCGTCGGTGATTCCGTCGACCTCGGGTCGGCCTCCGGCACGGTCATCGCGGTCGGCCTGCGCACCACCACGGTTCGGGCGGCCGACGGCATCATCTGGCACGTGCGCAACGGCGAGGTGCTCCGGGTCGGCAATTCCAGCCAGGGCGAGGCCGTCGTGCGGGTCGATCTACCGCTGGCCTACGACGCCGACGTGGATGCAGCCGGTGCGATCGCGCTCCAACAGGCCACCAGGGTGGCACACAGCGACGAGTTCGCCGGGGCCGTCGTGGAGCCGCCGAAGCTGCTCGGCATCATCGAGGTGAAACCCGGGGTGGTCACCATCGGGCTGTCGGCCACCGTGCGGGCCGGCCAGCAGGACGGCTACCTGCGAGCAGTCCGGGCGGCCGTGCGCACCGCGTTCGACCAGGCACTCAAGGCCGACCCGGCCGACGACTACCGGCCCCCGGTTGCCGCTGCTCCCGGCGAGCCGGCCTGAGCGGCCGTCGGGTCGGGTGCGAGGACGGCGCCCGGGTCGGTTGGGCCGTCGGGTCGGGCGGCGGGTGCCGTACGGGACAATGACCCGGTGACCGCTCCCGCAACCTTCTACGACGAGATCGGCGGACACCCGGTGTTCGCCGGGATCGTCGAACGCTTCTACGCTGCCGTGTCCGTCGACCCGGTGCTCCGTCCGCTCTACCCCGAGGCCGATCTCGGCCCGGCGGAGGTCCGGCTGCGGATGTTCCTCGAGCAGTACTGGGGCGGCCCGCGGACGTACTCGGACCTGCGCGGGCACCCGCGTCTGCGGATGCGGCACGCGCCGTTCGTCATCGGGGTGGCCGAGCGTGATGCCTGGCTTTCCGCGATGCGGACCGCGGTGGATGGCGCCGACCTGGAGGAGCAGCACCGGGAGCGGCTCTGGGCGTACCTGGAGATGGCCGCGGACAGCATGGTCAACTCGCTGAGCTGACCGCTGAGTCGGACAGCCCCGGCGTGGCGTCGTGCCGTCGGAGCACACAGTGGTCCCATGGGATATGCGCCGGACCACCACCTTCGCCGTGCTGCTGTCCGCAGCAGCCGTGCTGGTGACCGGCGCCGCGGGCCTCTCCGTGGTCGGCAGCGGCGGTCGGGACCGGGTGGAGGCGGCCGGCGGCCTGGCCATCGCCCGAACCGTCGTGACGACGGCCCCCGACAGCTCCGACATCTCGGCCGGGGCGCCTCCGCCCCCCACCCAGCCCCGCTCGGTGACGGTGCCCGCCCTGCCGACGACCGAGGCGCCGCCGATCCCGCCGCCCGGCGCACCCGCCGCCGGGTCCCTCATCCCGGCCGAGCCGCTCCCGGCGCCGGCGCCGGCACCCGCTCCCGCTTCCGCCGTCGAGCCCGCTCCTGCGCTGCCACCCGCCGACGCCCCGGTGCGACCGCCGTACGCCACTGTGCTGGGCTGGCACGGCGACGGCCGGGTTGCCTACCTGACGTTCGACGACGGGCCGGGCCCGTACACCGCAGCGGTGCTGGACATCCTCGCGGCCGCCGGCGTGCGCGCGACCTTCTGCCAGGTCGGGCAGAAGGTCACCGAGAACCCGGCCGTCACCCAACGGGTGGTGGCCGACGGGCACACGCTGTGCAACCACAGCTGGGACCACCACTCCCCGTTCGATGCGCTGCCGCCGGATGCGCTGGACGCCGAGATCGGGCAGGCGCAGAACGCGTTCCTGCAGTCCACAGGGGTCACGGTGAAGTACCTGCGGGCGCCGGAGGGCCGCTTCGGTGACCCGGGCGGCCCGGTGCTGCAGGCGGCCCAGCGGGCCGGGACCGTCCCACTGGGCTGGGGCGTCGACTCCTTGGATTGGCGCAAGCCCGGGCCCGCGGCGATCGTCGCGACTGTGCTGACCACGGTGTCCCCCGGTGCGATCATCCTGCTGCACGACGGCGGCGGGGTCGACCGTGAACAGACGATCGCGGCGCTCCCCGGCATCATCTCGGGTCTGCAGGCGCAGGGCTATTCGTTGCTGGCCCTGCCGCCGGACCCCACCGGTTGATCGACGGCTACACCAGCAGCGGCAGCAGCGCGTGCCGGCGCCGCACCACCGCGCCGTACCGCGCGTCGATCCGGGCCCACGAGTCGGTGGCGCTCACCCGGACCACCTCGTCCGGCGTCGCGGGCGCAAACCCCATGCCGGACAGTGCGAACACCACCCGCAGGGTGAGCGCAACCCGCATTCCTGCGCCGGAGACGGTGAGCACCTCGGTGTCCAGCAGCGCCGTCGACGCGGCACCCGCCGGGCCCGGCCGGTCCCGGGCGCCGGTCGCACCCTCCTCCGCCAGCGCAGCCAGCACGGTGGCCGGCACCTCGTCAACGACCACCCAGCCGCCGGCCGGGGGGAGCTGGGAGCGCCAGGCGGCGTCCGCGGTGCGGCCGGGGTCGACTTCCGCAGCGGTGGCAATCGCCAAGCCGGCCAACAGGTTTCCGGCAAGCACGGTGACATCGCTGGGCGTCACGGTGCCATGGATGGCCCTGGTGACCAACGCATCAAACGGGGTGCCGGCCCACAGCCGGACCGCGTCTGCGTCGGCCCGCAGCCGGATCAACCCGGCCGAGTCCCAGCGGGCCACCCGGCCGGTGAAGGCGGTGGCGTCGTCCCGGTCGGCCCGGTCGGCGGGCGTCAGGATCGCCACCGGTCAGCCATTCTTCTCATCTTTCGCCGGTGCGGCCGGGGTCAGGTACTGCCGCAGGTAGGTGCGCTCCCGGTCGTCGAGCCGGCGCGGCCGGAAGGTCACCGGGTCGACCGGAACGAGCACCGAGGACGCCACCGCCGCGGTGGTGCCGGCAACGCTCACCACGTAGTCGACCGTCATCGACGCAGATCCCAGGGCAGTCAGCCCCATCGAGACGGTGACCGGCACCTCCATCCCGATCGGCCGCTGGTAGTCGATCTCCAGCCTGGCGACCACGATCCCCTCGGTGAGCCGATCGATGCCGTGCCGGGAGGCCTCCGAGAACAGCCAGTCCACCCTGGCCTCTTCCAGCAGGGTCACCGTCTTGGCGTTGTTCACGTGCCGGAAGGCGTCCAGGTCCGACCACCGCACCCGCACCTGCGTCACATACCGTCGGCCCACGCCACCCCCCCATCCGCGCTGCGCTGTCGCAGTCCGACAGCAGTCTGCCGTAAGCGGGCGGGTCGGCCGCCGACCCCCCACCACCCGAACCGGTCTCGGGACGGTGCGCGCCCCGCGCGCCTCGAGATCCCCGTCGACTTGATTGTCTCTGGCGGCCCGGTCGCCCCTCTGGTCAGAAGAGACCGGTCCGCGCCGGTCCGATGGAGGGTGACGTGACGAGCTACCGCTTGGGAGTTGATCTCGGGACGACCTTCACCGCCGCGGCCATCCTCGACGATTCCGGGATTCCGGCGGTGGTCGGGTTGGGCAACCGGGCGATGCAGATCCCCTCGGTGCTGCACATCGGGGCCGACGGCACCGTCGCTCTCGGCGAACAGGCCGAGCGGCAGGCTATCGACGACCCGAGCAGGGTCGTGCGGGAGTTCAAGCGACGGATGGGCGATCGGGTCCCGATCTACGTGGCCGGCCGGCCGTTCCCGGCGGCGGTGCTGATGGCCCGCCTGCTGCGCTGGGTGGTCGAGCAGACCGGTGAACGGATGGGCGGTCCGCCGACTCGGGTGACGTTGACCCATCCAGCAGCTTGGACCGACTTCACCATCGGCCGGCTACGGGCCGCGGCCGAGCTGGCCGGTCTCGCCGAGGTCGACATGTGCCCGGAGCCGGTGGCCGCCGCGATGCAATACGCCCGGACCGCACACGTACAGGTCGGCGACCGCATCTGTGTGTATGACCTCGGCGGGGGCACCTTCGACGTCTGCATCATGGTGCGCACCGCTGACTCCTTCGACATTCTCGGGGCCCCGACAGGCATCGACCCGATGGGTGGCATCGACTTCGACAAGCAGGTGATCGCGCGGGTCCATCGGGAACTGTTCTCGGCGCATCCGGCGCTCGATCCCGAGGACCCCGGATACCTCAGCCTGCGCCGGGAATGCCTGGAGGCGAAGGAAGCCCTGTCGAGGGACGTCGAGACCGTCATCCCGGTGGCACTACGCGGCCTGACGACGTCGCTGCGGCTGACCCGGGCCGAGCTCGAGAGCAAGATCACCGAAGCGATCGACGCGACCGTCGCGATGACGCATCGCGCACTGCGGTCCGCCGGGTTGGCCGCCGCGGATCTGACGGCCATCGTTCTGGTCGGTGGTTCGTCACGGATCCCGTTGGTGTCGGAAAGGCTGACCTCCGCCTTCCGCTGCCCGATTGCGCTCGACACTCACCCCAAGCACGTCGTTGCGCTCGGGGCCGCACTGGTCGGCTCCCCGGCCGCGACCGGGCGTCCGGTCACTATCGGTCCCGCGGCGCCGCAAGCCGCCAGCGGTGTCGATCTGTCGGCCCGTGCCCCCGCGCCGCTGCGGCCGCGTCCACCGCGACAGTCTCAACGGTCGTCGCAACGGTGGCGACGGCACGCGATGGCCGCCGCCGGCATTGCCGCGGCAATCACCTCCATCATGGTGGCGCGGGCCTGGCTGGCTCCGGCCGATTCCCCGACCGCCGGCGCCTCCGGCCCGATCTCGAATGTTGCTGCCACCACGGGGTTCTCGACCCCGAACGGCACCGCACCGGGATCCATCGCGGTCGGCACAGCGGCCGGCTCGGCGTCGTCGGCGCCGCGGTCCAGCTCGCCGACGCCATCGGATCCGTCCACTGTCGACCTGCCGAGCTCGACGGCGTCGACGCGCTCCGTCGCCCCGTCCTCCGCTGCCGTGTCCTCCGCCGCCGTGCCCTTCGCCGCCGTGCCCTCCGCCGCGGAGCCCTCCGGCGCCGGCGGGTCGGCCGATCACGATGACCCATCCGCGGCCCCGCCCGGATCCTTCGATGCGCAGACGGTGGTCTGGTTCCACACCCTGTGTCGCGGCGGCTCGCAGTTGGCCGACGAGACCCTCGTTCCGGGACAGCGGTACCCGAACCTGAAAGCTGCTCAGCAGGCGTATGTGGATTCCTATTCCACGCAGGCTGCGACGGCCATAGCAATCGCGGACGCGTTGGCCGCCCAGGCACCGACAACCATTGCCGGCGGTCGAATCGACTTCGCGACCGTGGTCGACGGGTTTCGCGCGCTCTCGCGGGCGCTGACCGGCGCCTCCGACACCGTCGCGGCGGCCGACCCGCACAGCAGCGACGAGCTGGACGCGACGGTTCACGCCGTCGCCATCCAGGTCGACCCGGACAACCGGCCGGCCGACCTTGCACCGCTGACGAACGATGAGATCGCCTTTGTGGGATCACTTCCCGGGTGCGAGAGCCTGCTGCTGCCGGGGTAGGTCGCTGGTGCGCACCGCCGCTCGGCCGACCTGGCAACGCGAACCGGGACGTAGCAGAACGGCCCCCGGGGATACCCGGGGGCCGATGTCAGCTGCTGGTTCGCAGCGGTCAGCCGCGATGTCGCCCGGCCAGAGGGTGGCGGCGAGCAGCGCTGATCAGCACACCGCCACCGACGAGCAGCACCAGGCCGACCGTGGTCGCCATCCCCGCATTGACGCCGGTGTAACTCAGCATCCTGGTGTCGTCGGCCGCCCAGACGCCGTTGACGGTCGCCGCGCCATCGTCCGCGCCGACCGGCGGGGCAGCCACGACGGTCAGTGGAACGCTTGTCGTCACCCCGCATGACACCCCGACCACCTCGATGGTGTGCTGGCCGGCGGCCGTGTCCAGCGGGATCGTCACGGCCACCGTGAATTGGCCCGAGGTGTCTGCGGTGGCATCACCCAGCAGCACCGGCTCGGAATGCAGCCACACCTGGATCACCTCACTCGGTGAGTAGCCGCTGCCGTTGACCGTCAGGGTCTGACCGGGAACGACGGTGCTGGCGGAAAGCATGACGCCCGGCGTCTGACCGGTCTGCGGATTGGTGGTCGGCGCACTCCACCAGGTGACATTCACGGTGCTCGTCTGCACGTCCGTGGCCTGGCCGGGGACCGTTACCCGCTCGGTGGTCGTCGCGACCTCATCCGCCGGCTGAACGAGCGTCCGGGTGTCGAAGACGGTTGTCGGGACCACGCCCGTCGAGCCTTCGGTCACCGTGACCGTGGTCGGCACCGTGACCGTGGTGGGCACCGTCGCCGTGGGTGGCACCGTGGTCGGCTCGACCACCGTGCGGTCAACGGTCTCGGTGATCGTGTGGTCCACCGTCTCGGTCTGGGTCTCGGTCTGGATCTGGGTGACCGTCGTCGGAACCGTCACCGTCACGGTGGGCGGATCGGCTGGCTCTTCCCCACCGCAGTTGGGGTCGAGCACGAGGTTGACTACGTCCCCGCAGGCCGCGGCCGAGGCCGTGCCGGCGAAGACGACGAGGCCCAGGCACACGGCGACACCGCAACCCGCGGCCAGGGCGATCCACCGGCAGGCGCCGGCGCTGCTCGGTCCAGGACGACCAGTGTGCATGCGTGTTCCCACGTCCAGCCCCATTTCGCGGCCGCCCGGAACAACTCGGGCGGGACGGTCGACAATGATTGACATAGGACCTGACGTCGGGCGGGCGCTCCAGATACACCGGCCATCGGTAGATGCACCGGCCATCGGCGCAGGGCGCAGTTTTCGGCGACAGCCGATCGACCGGCCGGCGGACCCTACCCGACCCGACCGACCGGGCTCAGCGGATCATCGAGCGGATCTCCCTGGCGGCCACCGACAGCGCGGCCAGGTCCCCACCGGACACCGCGGCGATCTCGCCGAGGGTGCGCCGGGCGCGGGCCAGCCGGGAGGCGTTCTCCTGCTCCCACTGGGCGATCTTGTGCTGCGCGTCCTGCTCGCCGGAGGTGGTGGACAGGACGTCCGCGGTGAGCATCCGCAGCGAGCGGTACAGGTCGTCGCGCAGCGCCTGCCGGGCCAGCGCATGCCAGCGGTCGCCACGCTCCAGCCCGGTGACCGAGGTCAGCAGCCGGTCGAAGTCCAGGTGGGCGGACAACGCGTACAGCAGCTCGGCACATTCCATCAGGTCGCGCCCGGTGTCGGCGGCGACATCGACCGCGTCCAGCAGGCTGAAGGTGTGCAGCGAGTAGGCCACCGTGCTGGCCAGCGCGGCCGGCGCTCCCGCGGCCACCAGCTCCGCGGTTTCCTCGGCGACGCTGACCTGGTCATCCCCGCAGACCAATTTCGGCAGCAGCGGGGTGAGGTCGGCCACCGGCCGCGCGTAGCGGGCGATCTCGGCCATCACGTCCAACGGTTGCGGCCGCCGGGTCAGCAGCCAGCGGGTGGCCCGGTCCAGGAGCCGGCGCGCCCGCAGGTTCAGGGTGTCCTGGGTTTCCGCGCTCACCCGGTTGTCCAAAGCCGCGACCGCCGCCCAGATCGCGGGCAGGTCGAACACCTCGCTGGTGATCGTGTAAGCGCGGATCGCGTCTTCCGGGGTGGCTGCCATTTCTTCTTCCAGCCGGAAGGAGTAGGAGATCCCGGCCCGGTTCACCAGTTCGTTGACCGTTTCGGTGGTGACGATCTCCCTGGCCAGCGGGTGCTGGGCGATGGATCGAACGGCGAGGTCCGACCCGTCCCGCATGTTGCTCGGGAAGTACTCCGGCAATCGCGCGGCGTAGGCGGGGTCGTCCGGCAGCGTGCTGTCCAGCATGGCGGCCGACAACCCGGCCTTGACGTAGGCCAGCAGCACGCACAGTTCGGGCCCGGCGAGCCCGTCGCCGGCGGCGATCCGCGCGTTGATCTGGGCGTGGGTGGGCAGGAATTCCAGCGCGCGGTCCAACCGGCCGGAGTCCACCAGGGCGTCGATCAGCCGGGAGTGCACCGTCAGCATGGCCGGCGCGTGCAGCCGGGCGGCGCCGAGAACCCTGTTCTGGCCGCGGTTGTCGGCCAGCACCAGGCTGGCGACCTCGTCCGTCATGGAGCTGAGCAGGGTGAGCCGGCCCGGTTCGTCGAGCTCGCCGGCCTCCACCCGCCGCTGCAGGGCGATCTTGATGTTGACCTCGTGGTCGGAAGTGTCGACGCCCGCGGAGTTGTCGATGGCGTCGGTGTTGATCCGGCCGCCCGCCCTGGCGAACTCGATCCGGCCCAGTTGGGTGACCCCGAGGTTGCCACCCTCGCCGACCACCTTGGCCCGCAGGTCCGCACCGTCGACCCGCAGCGCGTCGTTGGCCTTGTCGCCGACCGCGGCGTTGGTCTCACCGGCGGCCTTGATGTAGGTGCCGATGCCGCCGTTCCACAGCAGGTCGACCGGGGCGAGCAGGATGGCGTGCATCAGCTCGGTGGGCGACAGCGCCGTGACGGCCGGGTCGAGGCCGACGGCGTCCTGCATCTGCTCGGTGATCGGGATCGACTTGGCCGTCCGCGGGAACACCCCGCCACCGGCGGAGATCAGCGCCTGGTCGTAGTCGGCCCATGACGAACGGGGCAGCTCGAACAACCGCATCCGCTCGACGAAGGACTCCGCGACGTCCGGGGTCGGGTCGATGAAGATGTGCCGGTGGTCGAAGGCAGCGAGCAGCCGGATGTGCTGGCTGAGCAGCATTCCGTTGCCGAAGACGTCACCGGACATGTCGCCGACGCCTACACAGCTGAAATCCTGCGTCTGGGTGTCGATACCGAGTTCCCGGAAGTGGTGCTTGACCGACTCCCACGCACCCCGGGCGGTGATGCCCATCGCTTTGTGGTCGTAGCCGACGCTGCCGCCGGAGGCGAACGCGTCATCGAGCCAGAAACCGTAGTCGTGCGCGACGCCGTTGGCGATGTCGCTGAAGGTCGCGGTGCCCTTGTCGGCCGCGACGACCAGGTAGGAGTCGTCGCCGTCCCGGCGGACCACCCGATCCGGTGGGACGATCTGGCCGGCGTGCCGGTTGTCGGTCAGATCCAGCAACCCGGCGATGAACATCCGGTAGCAGGCGATGCCCTCCGCCAGCTGGCGTCCGCGGTCGACCTGCGGGTCGCCGGTGGCGGTGGGCGGCTTCCTGACCACAAAGCCGCCTTTGGCCCCGACCGGGACGATGACGGCGTTCTTGACCTCCTGCGCCTTGACCAGACCGAGGATCTCGGTCCGGAAGTCCTCCGGCCGGTCCGACCACCGCAACCCACCGCGCGCGACGTCGCCGAACCGCAGATGCACCCCCTCCAGCCGCGGCGAGTACACCCAGATCTCATGCGCCGGAACAGGTTTCGGTACACCGGGGACCTGATGGGGGTCCAGCTTGACGGACAGGAAGTCCCGCCGGTTCCCCTCGTCGTCGAGCCGGTACTCGTTGGTTCGTGAGGTTGCGGAGATGACGCTGAGCAGCGTCCGCAGGATCCGGTCTGCGTCCAGGCTGGTCACCTCGTCGAGCGCCGCGGCGACCCTGCTGCGGATCAACTCGGCCTGCTCGGACCGCTCACTGGTGCCGTCGTCGAACAGCGCCGGGTCGAACTGCACGGCGAACAGCCGGGCCAGGTCCGCCACGACCTCCGGGTGCGAGCACAGCACCTGCTCGACATAGCGCTGGGTGTAAGGGGTTCCGATCTGTCGGAGGTAGTGCGCATACGACCGCAGCATGGCCACCTCGCGCCAGTTCAGGCCGGCCGCCAGCACCAGCTGGTTGAACCCGTCAACCTCGCTGCGACCGGTCCAGGCCGCGATGAACGCGTCGGAGAACCTGCTCCGAAGCTCGGGATCGTCTGCGCCGTGGGAGACGTCGGCCTGCGGGAAGCTGAGCCCGAAATCGTAGATACGGGAAAGGGTTCCCTCGGACTGCCGGACCTCGAACGGCCGCTCGTCGAGCACGTCGGCGCCGAGCGTCTGGAGGACCGGCAACGCCCGGGACAACGTGACCGCGCCGCCGGTGACGTACAGCTTGAGCCGCCAGTCACCCACCGCGGATCGGTCGCTGCGAGACATCTTCAGCGCCAGGTCGTCCGGGCCCTCGAGCTGGTCGAGCAGCCGCAGGTCGGCGACCGCGTCATCGACCTGGTAGGTCTCCTTGTAGCCCTCGTCGAATGCGTCCGCATACCTTGACAGCGCGCCGGCAGTGTCCAGGTCCTCGTCGCCGCCGCCGACGACGGCGGCGACCAGCCGGTCCTCCCAGGTCCGGATGGTGCCGCGGAGCGCCTTGGTGAGTGCCGTGAGCTGCGGCCGGACCGGGTTCGCCGGATCCGTGCTGACGGTGAAATGCACTGCGGCCAGAAGGGAGTCGCCGACCCGGGCGGTGTAGCGGATGCCGGTGCCGTTGAATGCGTCCAGCAGGATCTGCTGCATCGCGAGCCGGCAGTCCGTGGTGTACCGGTCCCGCGGCAGGTACACCATGACGGACACGAACCGCCCGAACGGGTCCGGTTGCAGGAAGGCGCGTAACCTCCGCCGGCTGGCCAGCTGCAGCACGCTGCCGACCACGTCGACGACGAGATCTGGGTCTGCCCAGAACAACTCGGCCCGCGGGTAGGTGGCCAGCAGATCCATCGCACGCTGGCCCGTATAGGTGTCCGGGGCAGCGCCCAAGGTGGACAGCACCGCCTGGACAGTCAGCCGCAGCACCGGGGTGGTGGTGATCTCCGCATTGAGTGCCCGTGGCGTCAACACGCCGAGGAATCGGTGTTCCCTGACCAGAGCGCCGTCCGGGCCGAGCACCCGGGCACGCACCTCGAACGGCGGCACGTCCCGGGTCAACGCCGACCCGGCGGAGGCCTGGGTGAGCAGCAGGTGCGACGGGTGAGCCCCGCCGGCGGTCAGCGGGTGTTGCTCTGCCGCGGACGTGATCGACTCCCGCAGGATGCCCAGGCCGGAGCCGTGCACCGGACTGAGCGAGTCTTCGGCGGAACCCTGGTGACCTTCGTAGCGGCAGTAGCCCAGGAAGGTCATGTTTCCGGAGATCAGCCAGTACAGGAAGTCGGCGGCTTCCGACACCTCCTGCGCGGAGCGCGGGGAGAACGTGCCGCGAAGTTCCGCGGCTGCGGTGGCCGCGGCGCCGGTCAGCGCTCCGCCGTCGCCGACGATGGCCCTGACGTACTCCAGGGCGTGCCGCAGCGCGTCCTCGATCGTCTCGGCCCGCTCGGCATCGGACAGCCGGTCGATGAGCACGTGCATCCATGACTCACGGAAGGTGAACGCAGATTCGGCCGCCCGGCCGGATTCGCCGGCGACCTCCCGCAACTCGCCGTTCGGGTCGCGCTTGCTGATCAGGATCGGGTGCAGCACGCGGTGCACCGTGACGCCCTTGATGGTCAGCGCGCCGATCACCGAGTCAACCAGGAACGGCATGTCGTCGGTGACGATGTCGATCACCGTCTTGGTGTCGGTCCACCCGGCGCCGCCCTCGTTCGGGGCCGGCGCCGGGTTGAACACCCGGATCTTGACCTCGCCCGGCAGCCGTTGCGATCCGACCCGCCAATGGCCGTCGACAACGCCCAGGACGTCCGGCGCGGTCTTCGGCTGGTCCTCTGCGGGCACGTGCCGGAAGTAGGCGTCGATCATGGCGGACCGTTCGGGCCGCTCCGCGGCCGCCCGGGCGACCGCGGAATCCGGGTCCGGTCCCGGAACCGGGATCCGCCCGAGATCCTGCGCCGGCGTGGATACGTCGGTCTGGGTCATCGGTCAACCCCGGTCATCATCGGCCCTCCACAATCCGGGCGCAGACAAGCGCCCCACCCGAATGCCACGTTGCAATTCGGTCCGGGAGCGAGCCTATGCCCTTCCCCGGGGGCGCACCGTGGTTCGTCGACCGGATCGTGACGGAGAACTCCGGCGGTCAACCCCACCGACCGCCGAGCGTCGCCGATGCGCGACGTCGATCCCGAGCCGGCCGCCTCAGTCCCGGGTCAGCTTGCGATGGGTCACCCGGTGCGGCCGGGCTGCGTCGACGCCGAGCCGGCTCACCTTGTTCTTCTCGTAATCAGAGAAGTTGCCCTCGAAGAAGTACCACTTCGACTCGTCCTCGTCGGTGCCTTCCCACGCCAGGATGTGCGTGCACGTGCGGTCCAGGAACCAGCGATCGTGGGAGATCACCACGGCGCAGCCCGGGAACTGTTCGAGCGCGTTCTCCAGCGAGCCGAGGGTTTCGACGTCCAGGTCGTTGGTCGGCTCGTCGAGCAGGATCAGGTTGCCGCCGACCTTGAGGGTAAGGGCGAGGTTGAGCCTGTTCCGCTCACCTCCGGACAGCACGCCGGACGGCTTCTGCTGGTCCGGCCCCTTGAAGCCGAAAGCGGAAACGTAGGCCCGCGAGGGCATCTCGACATGGCCGACCTTGATGTAGTCCAGCCCGTCGGACACGACCTCCCAGACGTTCTTCTTCGGGTCGAGCCCACCGCGGTTCTGGTCGACGTAGGACAGCTTGACCGTCTCGCCGATCTTGACGGTGCCGTCGTCCGGCTCCTCGAGGCCGACGATGGTCTTGAACAGCGTGGTCTTGCCGACGCCGTTCGGCCCGATCACCCCGACGATGCCGTTGCGGGGCAGGGTGAACGACAGGTCGTCGATCAGCACCCGGTCGTCGAAGCCCTTCTTGAGGTCGTGCACCTCGACGACGATCGAGCCGAGCCGCGGGCCCGGCGGGATCTGGATCTCCTCGAAGTCCAGCTTGCGGGTGCGCTCGGCCTCGGTGGCCATCTCCTCGTAACGGGCGAGCCGGGATTTCGACTTGGCCTGCCGCGCCTTCGGGCCGGACCGCACCCAGGCCAGTTCCTCCTTGAGCCGTTTGGCCAGCTTGACGTCCTTGCGCCCCTCGACGGTCAGCCGGTCGGACTTCTTCTCCAGGTAGATGGAGTAGTTGCCCTCGTACGGGATGAGCCGCCCGCGGTCGACCTCGGCGATCCACTGGGCGACGTTGTCCAGGAAGTAGCGATCGTGGGTGACGGCGAGGACGGCGCCCGGGTAGGAGGCGAGGAACTGCTCGAGCCATTGCACGGACTCGGCGTCCAGATGGTTGGTCGGCTCGTCAAGGAGCAGCAGGTCCGGCGCCGAGAGCAGCAGTTGGCACAGCGCCACCCGGCGGCGCTCGCCACCGGAGAGGATGTCCACCGGGGAGTCTCCGGGTGGGCAGCGCAGCGCGTCCATCGCCTGGTCGATCTTGGCGTCCAGGTCCCAGGCGCCCGCATGGTCGAGCTCCTCGGAGAGGGTCCCCATCTCCTCCAGCAACTCGTCGGTGTAGTTGGACTCCATCTCGGCCAGCACCTCGGTGTACCGGGTGAGCTTGGCGTTGATGTCGCCGAAGGCCTCCTGGATGTTCTCCAGCACCGTCTTGGTCTCGTCCAGGTGCGGCTCCTGCATCAGGATGCCGACGGAGTAGCCGGGGGTCAGGAACGCCTCGCCGTTGCTGGGGGTATCCAGGCCTGCCATGATCTTCAGGATCGTCGATTTGCCGGCGCCGTTGGGGCCGACGACGCCGATCTTGGCGCCCGGGTAGAACGACATCGTGACGTCATCGAGGATGACCTTGTCGCCCACGGCCTTGCGGGCCTTCTTCATGGTGTAAACGAATTCGGGCACTTCAGGGTCCTCTCGCAGCTGATCTTTCCAACGCGCGGCCGATCCGATCCGCACAGCGCAATCCCCCGTCCGCATGAGGCGGAAAAGGCGACACGACGCCGTCATACAGTCTGCCGGACTCGAACGGGTGGTCTGTCCGCGATCCGTCGGCGGATGTCCCGCGACCGTCACCCAGGGGGTCGTTCGCGAGGCACACTGAACCCGGCAAAGGTAAAGGAATAGTCAAGAGGTGCCTTGTGTCGTTGCTGTCGGGTTCGGAGAGGTCGCTGCCGCGCGCTCGTCCGGTCGCGCCGATGCCGCCCGTCGCCCCGGGCGACTACGGCTCGCCATCGGTCCGGCGGGCCATCGAGCGGGTGCGGGCCGAGCGCCGGACCCGGTACCGGGGGCGGTGGTGGTTCCCGCCGTTCGTGGTGCTGTGCTTGCTGTCCGTCTTCTGGGGGCTGCTGAAGACCGACCAGCTGGTCGCCGAGAAACTGATCTGGCCCAGCAGCGGCGCCCAGTTCGTGGAGGTCGGTCCGTTGCCGGCCGACCCGGCGGGGACCGGTAGCCGGATGATGATCGTGGTTGGCGGACTGAACCGGAAGAGCGGAACGGGCACGGCTGCGGCCTTGATGCCGTCGCTGACCGTCGGGCATACCCGGGTGTTCAGCCTGATCTACGGCAGCGGCATCAATGACCAGGACATCCTGGACAAGTTCGATGCCCTGATGGCCACCTACCGGCCGCGGGAGGTCAGCTTCTTCGGCAGCAGCATGGGCGGCGACGTCGTGCTGAACCTGGCCGCGCACGCCCAGCAGCGACGGGACGACTACCGGCAGCAGCTGATCGCCGATCCGCAGCTGGCGGCGGCAGGCGCGGAGCCTGGAAACGCTGTCGAAACCGGTTCGGGCCCAACTCGTTCCGGCGCGGCCAATTCCGGCGCGGCCGACTCCGGCGCGGCCGACTCCGGCGCGGCCGACTCCGGCGCGGCCGACTCCGGCGCGGCAC